>Ga0209415_10003277_pt1 | contig 30130 bp, 21 predicted proteins | sample PeaSoiSIISIP2007_FD_187696 | JGI IMG/M metagenome (GOLD analysis project Ga0209415, IMG submission 187696) | Peat soil microbial communities from Weissenstadt, Germany - SII-SIP-2007 (SPAdes) (version 2) | ecosystem: Environmental > Terrestrial > Soil > Wetlands > Peat | place: Germany...
AGTGAATCAGCCGTGCTTCTTCTTGCGCGCTCAGGATCTCGAGCGCAATTCCGGCCTGCGCCTCCACCTGGGCGCGGAACTCATCGCCGTTGTCGGCCTCGCGCACCGCGCTGGTTGCGACCGCCCGCACACGCTCCGCACCACGGGAGCGCGCGGCCGCGACGAACCGCGCGATCGCATCGATGCCCTTGCCCATTGCCTTGGGCGAAAGGTGTCCGCGGGCCAGCGCATCGTCGCTGCCCAAGCGCACCATCTCGCGGTCTTTCAAGACGACGCGCGTCGTATCGAACGTCGAGTCGAATTCGACGACGATCAGATGGATCGAGTTGGTCCCTACGTCGATGGCGCCGAACAGCACGGCCGGTTACCTTGCTCGCCCCTGAAAACGTCGGGACGTGTGCCCGAGTTGAAGATTCGGAATGGCCAATGACATCCTGACGCCGATCTACCGGACCATCTCCGAGCGGACGCCCGTGATCGCCATCTCCAGACACCAAGCCTCGACTGCAACCGGAGTTTCGATTGCCTCGGTGATTCACCACGGCATTGATGTCGAGCGAATCCCGTTTGGCTCGGGCGGTGGTGGATATGCGGCGGTTCTCGGGCGAATGCATCCAGACAAGGGCATCGACACCGCGATCGCGGTGGCTCGGCAAGCCGGAATGCCATTGCGAATCGCGGCAAAGATGTCCGAGCCAAGCGAGCGCGAGTACTTCACCTCTCATATAGCACCCGGCCTTGGCGCTGACATCGAGTTCATCGGTGAACTGAGCCGCAGCGACAAGTATGATTTTCTGAAGGACGCCGTCTGCCTGCTCAATCCCATCCGTTGGGCCGAACCATTCGGAATGGTCATGATCGAAGCCCTAGCGTGCGGCACTCCTATAGTGGCCAGCGATTGGGGCGCGGCTTCCGAGATCGTCGATGATGGCGAGACGGGTTTCGTGTGTCACGATCTCGGGTCACTCGAGCGAGGTGTTCGACAAGTTCATCGAATCGACCGCTCCCGTTGCCGGGCGACGGCTGAAGATCGTTTCTCGGCGGGCCGAATGGTCAGGGAACACCGTGCTGTCTATCGCCGTCTGATCGACGGAACCAACTAGGCCCAGGACTCTGGATCGCCGCCCACCGGGATCCCCCAAAAGGGGGTCAGAGAGTGCCAGGACGATGAGGAATTGGGCCGAGACGCGGCGATCAACATCGATGGCGTTACCATGCCGGCAAGAGACGTGGGGCCCCGAGGAGATGATTACCGACATCCTCGATCAATCAGGCCCTCACAAGAAACTCGAATACTGAGAGCCGGATAGTGATTGTCCCGAGGAAGTTGGCTGAACGTTGACACAAGGGTGGGCCTTTAGCGGAACGCCCAGCGTTGCTTCGAACGGGACGGTGACACTTGTCGAAGGCCTGACGTTCTGTATCTGCGAGCCGACAGGGGACATCCGGCCGGGGGCAGAACAGGGTCTGTTCTTTCGCGACACTAGGTTTCTTAGTCGCTTTGAACTCACGGTCGAGAGTTTCTTGTTGGACCCGTTGGCTGCACTGAGTCCGGCGCCGTATGCCGGCATCTTCGTCACTCGGCGGCCCCCGAGGGCTGGTATCGGCGACAGCACGTTGCTCGTGGTTCGAAATCGATACGTGGGCAACGGAATGCGCGAAGACATCACGGTGCGCAACCTGGGCACCGAGACGGCTGGCGTCGGCCTGATTCTGGAGGTCGAAGCGGACTTCGCTGGTTTGTTCGAGGTGAAGGAGGGCAGGGTCCGAAGCCGGGAGGGATTCACGCACAGCACGGGCGGTTCAACCGTGACGATGGGCTACGACAAGGGGTCCGATGGTCGCGGTGTCAACGTGTGCGGAGATGCCGAGGCGAACGCCACCGGGAACCAGATCACATGGCAACTGGTCGTCGCACCACGGTCGGACGCAACCGTGAGCGTTCAGGTAGTTCCGGTGCTCAACGGCGTGGAGATACCACCCCGTTACCGACCGGGACAACCCATAGAAACCAGTCAACCTGCCACTCGGCACGCTGCCTGGCGCCAAACAGCACCGTCGGTGAGCACCCCAGAGGAACGCCTGAGCTCCCTGCTGGCAACGAGTGCCGAGGATCTTGGCGCACTTCGAATCTTTGATCCCGATCACCCTGAGCGGGTTGTGGTCGCCGCCGGAGTCCCATGGTTCATGACCCTGTTCGGCCGTGACTCGCTCTTGACGAGTTGGATGCTTCTCCCCGTCGACCCGAGTGTTGCCCTCGGGACTCTCCAGACTCTGGCTCAGTTGCAAGGAAGTCGAATCGATCCGCTCACAGAGGAAGAACCTGGCCGCATCCTCCACGAGGTACGGTCGGGCTTAGACGCCGAGATGACCCTCGGAGGTAGCAACGTCTACTACGGCAGTATCGACGCAACGCCCCTGTTCGTGATGTTGCTTGGCGAGTTACGGCGCTGGGGACTGGCCACTTCCGACGTGGACGCGCTGCTTCCACACGCGGACCGCGCGTTGGAGTGGATCCAGCGATACGGCGATCGCGACGAGGACGGCTTCGTTGAGTATCAGCGTGCTACCGATCGTGGTCTGATTAATCAGGGCTGGAAGGACTCCTTTGATGGCATCAGCTTCGCCACCGGGGGCCTCCCCGAACCTCCGATCGCCCTGGCCGAGGTTCAGGGCTACGTATACGCCGCATTTCTCGCCCGAGCGCACTTCGCTCGAGAATCGGGCGATCCCGACGTCTCCCGATACTGGTCGGACCGAGCGACGACGCTCAAGCGACGCTTCAACGAAGCATTCTGGCTTGCTGATCGCGGCTATTTCGCAGTGGCGCTGGATGCCCAGAAGCGACCGGTTGACTCAATGGCATCCAATATGGGCCACTGCCTCTGGACTGGCATCGTCGACGAGGACAAGGCGGCCTCCGTCGCCCATCACCTCTTAAGTCCAGCGATGTTCACTGGTTTCGGGGTGCGGACCCTCGGAACGACAATGGGTGCCTACAACCCGATGAGCTATCACAATGGCTCGGTATGGCCGCACGACAACGCCATCGTGGCGTCTGGACTGATGCGCTACGGGTTCGTCGCCGAGGCCCAGCGCATCGCGCTTGCGCTCCTCGACGTCTCCGAGCAACTGGGTAGCCGACTTCCCGAACTGTTCTGTGGGTTCGACCGAGACGAATTTCCCGCTCCCATTGGCTATCCCACCGCCTGCTCACCCCAGGCCTGGTCGGCCGCCGCACCCCTCTACCTTCTGCGAACGCTCCTGCGCTTCGACCCGTGGGTGCCCTTCGGCAGGGTCTGGTGCGACCCCGCCGTGCCCGAAAGCCTGCTCCCGCTCCGGATCGACGGACTTCACCTCGCCGGAGCCAAGGTGACGATCGACATCTCAAGCGACGGTTGGCACGTCGACGGACTGCCCGAAGGCATCGATCTCGAGCGTTCGGCCCGCCAGCCCATCACGGCCGCCATTCCGCCGTTGCGGCCAACCGGTCCGAACGTCGCTTGACCGGGCGTCGGGCATTGGGCTGAGGTGACACCCATCGTCCGAGGTGTTCCCCTCCAGGTCCCGGACCTGGCCCGGCGATCCGTGGGCCCCGGCAAGGGTCACTGACACGGCGTCGAAAGCCGACGGGTCGTCTCAGCGGTGTCGGCGCGCGCTTCGCTCTGGCCGATTGCCCACACCGGCAGCGCCCGATTCGCGGTGCTGTGACTATCGACCCTACCGGGCCCGGTTCGGCGCACTGAAGATGAAACGATGGCCAGAGCCGGCGAATCGGGTGTACTCGCAGCCCGATCGTCTGACGGATGAGCACACCGGCCAAGGCCCAAACCAGACATCGTGGGCCGATGGTCCCCGACGAGACCTTTGAGGCACTCGTCTTCGATTGGGACGGCACCGCAGTTCCTGACCGTGAATCCGACGCCAGTGGCGTCCGTGAACGCGTCGAGGCGCTCTCCCGAGCCGGAGTCCACATGTTCATCGTGACTGGTACCCACGTCGGCAACGTCGACGATCAGCTTGGCGCCCGACCAAAGGGTCGCGGACGGCTGTTCCTTTGCTGCAATCGAGGCTCGGAGGTCTTCGAGGTGACGGCCGACGGGCCGACGTTGGTGTCCCGGAGGACGGCTACAAGCGAGGAAGACGCCGCCCTCTCCAGAGCGGCGACGTCGACAGTCGACCGCCTCAAGGCGATCGGCCTCGAGGCGAACGTCGTGTCCGAACGGCTTAATCGCCGCAAGATCGACCTCATTCCCCTGCCAAAGTGGGCCAACCCCAAGAAGGCAGACATTGCCATCCTTGCCGAAGCGGTGAAATCGCGCCTGACGTCGGCCGGAGTTGCGAGCCTCGCCGAGGTGGTAAATCTGGCCAGCGATATCTCCAGAGCAGCCGGCCTCGCCGACCCGCGCATCACCAGCGATGTGAAGCACATCGAAATCGGGCTGACCGACAAGTCTGATTCGGCGCGAATGGCCGCGGGCTGGCTGGGGCAACGGGGCATCACCGGTGGGCTGGTGCTGGTCGGCGGTGACGAGTTCGGCCCCATCGGCGGCGTCGCTGGCAGCGACTCTCTCATGATGGTCGACGCCCTGAAGCGTGCGGTGGTCGTCTCGGTCGGAGTCGAACCTGAGGGTGTACCCGAGGGTGTGATGCACCAAAAGGGAGGTTCGGCTCGTTTCTTGGAGTTGCTCGACTCCCAACTCGCTCGCCGCGCCGCACACCGTGTGCCACGGATCGACCTCGATCCGGCTTGGGTCGTTCCCCTGCCCACCACATACCGACGAGATCGGGTCGCCGAGACTCTCGGCGCGCTCGGGAACGGCTTGGTCGGGACGCGAGGATCCAGAGAAGAAGACGGCCAGGGCACCTCCCCCCTCTTTCTCGTGAACGGCATTTACGACGACCACGATGACCTCCTTGCGGGGCCAATCTGGATTGGTCTGGAGCTGTCCACCGCCCACCATTGGGAATCCGACCGTCGCCTGATCGACCTACGCACCGGCACGCTGATGCGCATCGCTAAGCAAGGTGGTGGGCTGCGGTCGATGCGGTTCGTCTCTGCCGCTTCGCCTCACGCGATGGCACTTCGGGCCGAAGCACCAGGAACGCTGCTCGGGGCGGGAGAGCCATTTCAGCCCCCTCAAGACGCCCAGAACTTCGAACGAGAACATCGCGGCGAGGTCCATCTGGCCCGGGTGGGCACAAGCAACGGTGGGATCGCTCTGGCGGCCCACGATGACGCGCGAACCCACGGAGACACGCGCACGATCGAGCGGCTGACGGCTTGGGTATCCGCTTCCGCCAGCTCGGCCAGCTTCGACGAAGCGTGTGACCGGCTCGCCGAGATGAACACCCTGGGCTTCGACGGACTACTCGCCGATCATCGCGAGAGATGGGCCCAGCGCTGGGCGGATGCCGAGGTGGTAATCGAAGGTGATCCCGAGTCCGAGCTTGCGGCGCGTTTCGCCGTCTTCCACCTTCTGTGCGCCGCGACTGATGCCGACGAATCGGCGATTGGGGCTCGTGGGCTGACCGGTGACGCCTACGGAGGGCACGTCTTCTGGGACGCGGACGTGTTCATCCTGCCGGCGCTGACGGCCATCCGACCCCGGGCAGCTCGTGCAATGCTCGAGTACCGGATCCGGCGGCTCCCAGCCGCCCGGGCCGCGGCCCGGTCCCTTGGCCTTCGCGGGGCCCGCTTTCCCTGGGAGTCCGCCGCTGACGGGAGCGACGTCACGCCGCGCACCGTGCGGGGTCCGAGCGGCCAGCCCGTTGCGATTGCGACCGGCGCCCATGAACAACACATCGTGGCCGACGTGGCATGGGCCGCCGACCACTACGCGGCGTGGTCGGGGGACGTCGGGTTTCTCACGGGAGCTGGGGGCGACCTGGTCATCGACACTGCCCGCTTCTGGGCCAGCAGGATTCGGACGGACGCCAACCGCAAAGGCCACATCTACGGCGTGATGGGCCCCGATGAGTATCACGAGGTAGTGGATGACAACGCGTACACCAACGTGATGGCCCGATGGAACCTGCGCCGTGGTGCAGAGCTCCTCGCCCGGACCAAAGACAACGCCGAGGCCAGCGGCTGGAGAGCTCTGGCCGAAGGGCTGGTCGATGGGTGGAACCCCGAGCGAGGTCTCTATGAGCAGTTCGCCGGCTACTTCGACCTGGAACCCCTTCTCATGTCCGAAGTCGTTTCACCGCCGGCCGCCGTCGACGTGTTGCTCGGGCATGACCGAGTGGCGGGCTCCCAGCTCATCAAGCAAGCCGACATGATGATGCTTCATCACCTGGTTCCAGACGAAGTGCGGCCAGGGTCCCTTGCCCCGGGCCTCGCCTTCTACGAACCCAGGACTGCCCACGGCAGCTCGTTGTCTCCGGCCATCTCCGCCTCACTACTGGCTCGTGCCGGACAGGCAGAGCGGGCGCTCGAGCTCTTCCGCATGGCTGCCCGCCTCGACCTCGACGATCTCACCGGAACCACCGCTGGGGGGCTGCACCTGGCCACGATGGGCGGGGTGTGGCAGGCGCTGGCCTTCGGATTCCTCGGCCTACGCGCGAGGGGCGGCTCACTCGCAGTGCGCCCATGTTTGCCCGAGGCGTGGCGGGCACTTGGCCTGCGGTTCCGCTTCGAGGGCCATCCGGTCGCCATTCGTGCCGACCACGACCGGGTCACGATCGCCTGCGTGGCGCCGCTTCGCGTGCAGATCTCCGATCGAACGCAACTCTGCGAGCCGCCGAACACCACCTTCGCACTGGTGCCGTCGGTGAAGGAGCGCCGGGAGCGATGAGCATCGTCGTGGCCGTCCTCGACTCCTCCGCAGCCGCCCGACCGGTGCTGGAGGTTGCCCAGCGGATTGGCGAGATGACCGAATCTCCGGTGGAGGCGGTCCACGTCCGCAGCGATCCGCTCAAATCGGTCGAGACACCCGAGTCGCTGGCGGCGCGAAACGAGGTGCCGTTCCAAGTGCTCGATGGCACGGTGGAACCGGAAATCCTCCGCACGATGGACAGGGCCGACGTACTCGTGGGGGTCATCGGCGCCCGAGCCACGACCGGTGGTCGACGTCCTGTCGGCCGAACCACCCTCCACGTCATCGCGCGCATGAACAAGCCGGTCGTGGTGGTGCCCCCTGACCTGATCGCACCGGGTTCATTCCGACGACTGTTGGTCCCCCTCGAAGGCACCGAAGAGTCCTCGCAGCCGGTACTCGATCGCCTCGGTCCCCTCCTCCGCAGCGATGTCGAGGTCGTTGTGCTCCACGTGTTCACCGACGTCACCCAACCGGCGATGCTCGATCGTCCACTGCGAGACCTTCAGATGATGGGGAGAGAATTCCTCACGCGCCACTATCCCCACGCGGCCGGCATCGAGTTTCGACCGGGCCCGGTGGCCATGCGGGTGGCCGAGGTGTCCCAAGAGCAATCGATCGACCTCATCGTCTTGAGCTGGTCCCAAGACATCTCCGCCGAGCGGGCACGGGTCGTCCGCGAGGTGCTCAGCGCCTCCGCGCTTCCCGTGCTTCTCCTCCCGGCGCCGCCCTCCAACGTCGACGTCACCAAGGCGGCTTCGGTTTGAGTCGGGGCCACATCTCGGTTCGTGGAGACGGCCCGGTTCGGGGTGGAGCGGCTGCCGTCGCCGGGCGAGCCGGTGGACCTACAGCGCCATGTAGTAGCGGACCACCCCCAGCGGTCCGAAGCCTGCCCTCTCGTAGGTCCGCCGGGCCGGGGCGTGGCCGGGGTCGCCGCCCGTCTCGACCATCGCGACCGCCATTCCGCGAGCCGCGATCCACTCGAGGGCGACGCCGGTCAGCCGTGATCCGATGCCCTGGCTCTGGAAGATGGGTTCGACGGCCAGCATGGAGATCTCGCCGATTCCGCGCTCGACGTGGAGCCGGGCGGCCGTGAATCCGGCCAGCTCGGTCTCGCTCTCCGCGACCCATGCCGTCATGACCGGGTCGGCAAGGGTCGCCTCGACCGCCGCCCGCTGGTCGAGGCGCCAATCCGGGTGCAGGCGCAGGAACACGGTCCGCCCGAGCTCGGCCTCGAGCGAACGGAACACCGGCTCCCAGGCCCGGACCGCGAGGTCGAGCAACGGGAGCGCGTCGACCGGCTCGTAGGGACGGATCCGCACCGCCATCCCCTGAACATCGCATGGGCGAACCGTCCGGGGCCAGCGCCCGGGCACCCGAGTCGTCGCGGCCATACTGCCCGGGTGGACATCCGCATCGACCTGACGAACGACGGCATCGATTGGGAGGCGGCCAAGGCCGACCTGGTGGACGATCACTTCGACAACGGGCGTTCGGCAGACGCGCTGCGGCGGTCCTTCGAGCGGTCCCAGCACGTCGTGTTCGCCCGCGACGGGGACACGGTGGTCGGGATGGCGCGTCTGTTGTCCGACGGCGTGTGCAACGCCTACCTGCTCGACGTGTGGACCCGTTCCTCGCACCGTCGACGCGGGGTGGCCACGGTGATGGTCCGGGCGCTGATGGAGTCGGTCCCCGGACAGCACATCGGCCTCCAGACCGACGACGCCGGCGACTTCTACCGCACGCTCGGTTTCGCGCCCCAGCCGGAGTTCCTCTCGACGGTGGTGGGGCGATGGCTGGACAACCCGGCGAACCGGTGAGGGCCGTTCGGCCGACTCAGCGGTAGGCGACGAGCGAGCGGAAGACCATCGGGTCGCCGAGTCTGACCACCCCCGCCTCGGCGAGCCGGTCCACCTCCGCTTCGCTGTACCCCACCTCGGCCAGGACCTCGGCGGTGTGCTCGCCGACCCCGGGCGGCCGGAGCACCTGGTGGTGCTGGCTACGCGAGAAGTGGGCGTAGCGCCCCGGCGCGTGCACCGAGCTCATCCCCGGACGATCGAGGATGTTGAAGATCTCCCACTCCGCGTAGCGCGGGTCGTGGACGAGCTCGGACAGCCGCCGGGCCGGGGCGGCGGGCACGCCCGCCTCGGCGAGCCGCGCCACCGCGTCGTCCCGGGTCATCCCCGCGCAGGCGGCACCGATCCGTTCCGTCAGCTCCTCGTCGCTGGCCGGCGCCGGGCCGTCGAGGAGTCCGGCCACCCGCAACCCGTCGGTCGAGGGCCCGGCCTGGATGCGGACCCAGCCGTCGCTCACCGGGTAGAAGCGGTCGAGCGGGCCGGGGCCCCGGAAGTCCCGTCCTCCGACCCTCGGTGCCTCGCGGCCGGGCGACCGCACGAGCTCGTCGCACTGCGCGAAGGCCGAGGTGCCGGCGAGCGACAACCACACCTTCTGCCCGGCGCCCGAGCGGACCCGGTGGAAGTGCGCCAGCACCGAGCCGAAGGCCGCCAGGGCGGCGGTGGTCACGTCGTTGACCGCGACTGTCATGAGGACGGGCTCACTGTCGCCGCCCTGGGCGATCATCATCCCGCTGCGGGCTTGCAGCAGGGGGTCGAAGGCCGGCAAGGCGGAGAACGGCCCGCCCTCGCCGAAGCCGGTGATGGAGACCGAGACGATGTCCGGCTTGACCATCGCGAGATCCTGATAGTCGATCCGCAATCTCTGGAGCACCCCGGCGCGGTAGTTGTCGACGACGATGTCGGCCGAGCGAACGAGCGCGAGGAACGCCTCCCGGCCCTCCTCGGACTGCAGGTCGACCCCGAGGCCCCGTTGCCCGCGGATGTAGGCCATGCCCCGCTCGCGCCAGCTGTCGCCGGCCGGGATCTCGACCTTGATCACGTCGGCGCCCAGCTCGGCCAGCAGGGTCCCCGTGTAGGGGCCGGCCAGGATCGTGCCGAGGTCGAGGACGCGCACGCCGGCGAGCGGGGCGCGTCCCGAGGGTGCCTCGGTCTGCGGTTCGGGGCGCGGCGTCCACTCGGGCGGTGCCTCGCCGGCGGCCGGTGCCGGTCGGTCGGTCGTGGCGGGGGTCGCGACGAGGTTCACCGGGTTGCCCGGCACGGTCACCGTCCCGAGCACCGGGTCCGCCAGCTCCTGACGCATGCCGATCGACTCGAGGACCGGCGAGTCCATCCACTCGTCACGCCGCAGGAGCGGTCCGACCGGAACGTCCGCCTCCCGCAGGATGGTGAGCCACTCCTCGCTGTCCCGGGAGGCGAAGACCTGGACGAAGCGCTCGCGGACCCAGCGCCGGTTGGGCGGCAGGAGGAGCGCGTCGAGCCGGCCCCCGACCCGTTCGTCCTCGAGCACGTCGGAGAGCCCGAGCGCGACCACCGCCCGCTCCTGGAACTTCTGGGTCAGCGTGGCCAGGAAGACCCAGCGCCCGTCGGCGCACTGGTAGCGCGTGTACATCGGATGGGGTCCACCGGGCCCGAAGCTGGCCGGGACCTCGTTGACCTCCGGGTCGATCACGAGCGACGCGCTCGAGCCGACCATGGCGGCGTGCACCCCGCCGACCGTGACGACCTGGCCGTGGCCGGAGGCCTCCCGCTCGATCAGGGCGGCCACGGCCGCCGCCGCCGCCCAGGCCGCCTGCAGGTACAGGACGTAGGGGAAGGAGGGGTCGATCGGGCCGCCCTCGAAGGAGCTCTGCCGCAGGGCCATGCCGACCAGTGCCCACAACAGCCCGCACGACTCGTGGCCGCCCGCCCACGGCGCCGGGCCGAGGAAGGGAGTGACGGAGAGGACGACGAGCGCCGGGTGGGCCGCGGCGAGCTCGTCGGGTTCGAGCACCGCGGGCCCGCCCCCGATGACGCAGACATCGGCACCGGCGAGCAGGTCGGTGAGGACGCGCCGGCCGTCGGGAGACGCGGTGTCGATCGCCATCGAGCGCTTGTTCCGGTGCCACATGGCGGCCCCGGGGCTCGACCGCTCGGGTTCGGCACCCGGGGGTTCCGCGCGCCAGGTCTCGGCGCCGAAATCGGCAAGCAGCATGGCTGCCAGCGGCCCGGCGACGCCGGTCGACAGGTCGAGGACCCGGACCCCCTCGAGGGCGCGCGACGAGGCGGTGGTGGCCGTGTCAGCCTCCGCCGGCGGGGGAGGGGTCCGGCTCGAACCGGTAGAGGGCGTTGCCCTGGCCGGTGTCGTGGAAGACGACCCGCATCGGCATGCCGACCTCGATCTCGTCGGGTTCGCAGCCGACGATGTTGGTCATGACCCTCGGACCCTCGGTCAGCTCCACGTACGCCACGACGTACGGCCGGGCCTCCCGGTAGCCGGGGATGCCGCTCCGGTGGACGACCGTGAACGTGTACAGGGTGCCCCGGCCCGAGGCCTCGATCCAGCTGGTCTCGAGGCTGCCGCACTCGGGGCAGAACGGCCGGGGATACCAGATGACCGAACCGCACCGGTCGCACCGCCGCAAGAGGAGGGTGCCCCGGGCGGTGGCCGCCCAGAACTCCTCGGTGTCCGGCGTGACCGTCGGGGCGGGATTCGGCAGCTCGTTCATGCGTCCTCGGTTCCCATGATCACGGTCGAGCTGCCCATCCGGGCACCGATCGACCCGCCCGTCCCGTGGGCCAGCGCGATCGTGCAGTCGGGCACCTGGACCTCGGGGTTGGCCTCGCCCCGGAGCTGACGGACCGCCTCGATGACCTTGGTGATGCCGCCCCGGTTCGAGGGGTGGTTGTTGCAGAGCCCGCCGCCGTCGGTGTTGAACGGCAGCTTCCCGTGCGGGGCGACGAGCGTGCCGTCGAGGACGAACCGGCCACCCTGGCCCTTCTCGCAGAACCCGAGGTCCTCCAACGTCTCGATCACGGTGATGGTGAACGAGTCGTAGATCGAGACGTAGTCGATGTCCCCCTGCGAGACGCCCGCCTCCGCGAAGGCCCGGGGGCCCGAGACGACCGCCCCGGTGTAGGTGAGGTCCAGCTTTCCGTTCTGGGCGTGCTTCACGGTCTCGCCGTGCCCGAGGATCTTGGCCGAGGTCCGGCCGAGGTCCCGGGCCACCTCGGGGCTGACCACGATGAGCGCGCCGCCCCCGTCGGTCACCACGCAGCAGTCGTCCCGGTGCAGCGGCGAGGCGATCATCGGCGACTCGAGGACCTCCTCGACGCTGAACACGTGTCGGAGGAAGGCGTGCGGGTTGTACTGGGCGTGCAGTGACGCCGCCACCTTGACCTCGGCCAGCTGCTCGCTGGTGGTGCCGAACTCGTGCATGTGGCGCTGGGCCGCCAGCGCGTAGCCGGTGACCGCCCCGGCCATCCCCCACAGGCCCTCGAAGATCATGTCGGGGGTGGCCCCGCCCCCTCCGGGGCGGCCGCCCATGGCCCCGGTGCGGGGCTTGCCGGCCAGCGTGATCAGCGCCACCGAGCACTTGCTCGCCGCGATGGCCTCCGCCGCATGCCCGACGTGGACCACATAGGACGACCCACCGGTCTCGGTCGAGTCGATGTGGGTCAGCCGCAGCCCGAGGTAGTCGGCCATCGACATCGGCCCGAATCCGGCCGTCCCGTCGCAGAAGAAGCCGTCCACGTCGGAGAACGAGAGGCCGGCGTCGGCCAGCGCGCCGGCCGCCACCTCGGCGTGGATCTGGCTGTTCGTCAGGTCGGGGATCTCGCGCCGGGGGTGCTCGTAGATCCCCGCGACGAACGCCTTGCCTCGGATCGACACGTCCTCCCCTTCCCCGCCTCGCTCCGGCCGCCCGGTCAGCGGGCTGCGCCCGGGCGCGGACGACCACTCGAGAGGTCGTCCGGAGCCCTGGTGGCCCCGATTGTGTCCACCGCCGTCCCGACCGTCAACCGCCGCGCCGCGGGGTCGCCTCGACGGCCGGGCGGAACGACTCCTCGATCATGCGGAACGCGGTGTCGAGCTCCCACGGGCCCGGCGAGGCGATCTGACGGATCACCTGGGGGACGTTGTAGAGGCCGATCTGGTAGCCGCGCGCCGAGATGACCTGCCCGGTGCACCAGTCGGAGCGCTCGCTCGCGAGGAAGGCGACGGCCGGGGCGACGTTGTCCGGCGAGCGCTCGTCGTTGGCGTCGGCCGGCGCCGGCGCCCGCCGGCGGCCCTCGGGCACCGACTCGGTCATGCGGGTCGCGGCGCCCGGGGAGATCGCGTTCGCGGTGACGCCGTAGGGGCGCAGCGCGTTGGCGCACGAGTAGGTGAAGCCGACGATCCCCATCTTGGCCGCCGCGTAGTTCGGCTGGCCCGGCGCGCCGTGCAGTCCCGACCCCGAGGTGAAGTTGATCAGCCGGAAGTGCCCGCCGCTGTCCCGTTCCTTCCGCCAGTAGGCGGCGGCGTAGTGCGAGGTGTTGAACGTCCCCTTGAGGTGCACCGCGATGACGGCGTCCCAGTCCTCCTCGGACATGTTGAAGACCATGCGGTCGCGCAGGATCCCGGCCACGTTGACGAGGACGTCGAGCCGGCCGTAGGTGTCGATGGCCTGCGCGACGATGGACCCGGCCGCCCGGTGGTCCGACACGTCGTCGGCGTTGACCACCGCTTGGCCGCCCGCCCCCGTGATCGCATCGACCACCTGTTGGGCGGGGGAGCGGTCCGCCCCGGTCCCGTCCAGCGAGGCGCCGAGGTCGTTCACGACGACCCGGGCGCCCTCCCCGGCGAGCAGCCGGGCGATGCCGGCGCCGATCCCCCGGCCGGCCCCGGTGACGACGGCGACCCGGCCCGCCAGCAGATCCCCCATGGTGTGCCCCCTCCCGGCAGGGCGCGCCCCGGCGCGCCGATCCGACGCCCGATTCTGGGGCCGTGCGGGCGATCCTGCAAACGTTCCCGGGCAGCAGCTATCGGCGGGTGGCGACCAGCACCGGGATCTGACGCTCGGTGCGGGCCTGGTACTCGGCGTAGGGCGGATAGGCGGCGACCGCCCGCTCCCACCACTCCGCCTTCTCGTCGCCGCTGATCTCGCGCACCTCGTAGTCGTGGGGCTCGGGGCCGTCCTGGATGGTGACGGCGGTCGGGTCCGCGGTCAGGTTGTGGTACCAGACCGGGTGCTTCGGGGCGCCCCCCAACGAGGCGACCAGTGCGTACTGGCCGTCGTGCTCGACCCGCATGAGCGCGAACTTGCGGATCTTCCCGCTCTTGTTGCCCCGGGTTGTGACCACGATGATCGGCAGCCCGGTGTCCCTCAGGGTGTTCGCCCGCGTCCCCCCGGACCGCTCGTACTCCTCGACCTGCTCGCGCACCCACTTGAATGCGCTCGGCTCGTACTCACCTTCGAGTGGCATGGACGGAGCCTACGGCGCGACCCGTGCGGTCCGGGCACGCCGGATCGGTCCCGTTGCCGTCGAGGAGGGCGTCGGCCCCTGGCTCGGGTCCGGTTCCCCTCGCTATCCGAGCTGGATCGCGAGCCACTCCTCCTGGTCCCGCACGCACCGCCGGGAGGGGTCGGAGAGCTCCATGAGCATGTCGAAGCCGTGCGGGGAGCCGGGATACACGTGCAGCTCGACCGGCACCCCGGCGTGGTTGAGGCGCTTCGCGTACTCGAGGTCCTCGTCGCAGAAGATGTCGAGCGTGCCCACGCACAGGAACGTCGGGGGGAGCCCCGAGAGGTCGGTGGCCCGGGACGCGGCCGCGTAGGCGGGGACGTCGTCGGTGCCGAAGAGGTCGCCCAGGTAGCAGGACCAGCCGAGCTCGTTGTTGGCCGGCGTCCAGACGAGCGCGTCCCACCCGCTCGTGGTGGTGGTCCGGCGGTCGTCGAGCATGGGGTAGATGAGCTGCTGGAAGGCGACGGGGACCTCGCCGCGGTCCCGGGCCAGCAGCGCCAGCGCGGCGGCCAGGCCCCCGCCCGCGCTCGAGCCGACGATCCCGATCCGCTCACGGTCCACGCCGAGCTCGTCGGCGTGGTCGTGGGCCCACTTGAGCGCGCGGTAGCAGTCCTCGAGCGGCCCGGGGTACGGGGTCTCGGGGGCGAGGCGGTAGTCGACTGCCACACCCACGTAGCTGAGCTTCGGGCACAGCCGGTCGTGGCGGAAGTCGTCGTCCTCGTAGCTTCCAAGGATGTAACCGCCCGGGTGGACCGACACGACGCAGGGGAGGGGGCCGTCGACGCCGACCGGCCGGTGGACCCGGACCCGGACCGGGGGGTCGCCCTCGATGTCCCGGTCCTCCCGGGTCACCTGGTCCGAAAGGGGGATGTCGAAGAGCCGCGGCTCGGCCCGCCGCGCCGCGATCCCCTCACGGTCGATGGGGGCCTCGAAGACCGGGTCGGGCCCGCCGAACAAGAGGGCGATCGCCCGGTCGAGCCGCTCGGCGGGCGTGCCGGGACCCCCGGCCCTCGTCTCGGTCATGGCGCAGAGTATCCGGAGTGGATCGGTTCCAGCCCCGGTGAGCGCGGATGACACGGCGTGAGCCGCCGGTTCCCCGGTGGGGGCCGGGAGACCCTGGTCTCCGGACCCGCCCTGACGTTCGCCGAGGGTCGAGTTGACCCACTCCCCGCGCGCGCTCTGCGGCGACCCCGACCCCTACCAGGCGTAGGCCTCGGGGGCGGCGCCGCCGGGGCCGGGGAAGATGCGGTCGAGCTCGCCGAGCACCTCGGTATCCAGCTCGACGGCGAGCGCACCGAGGGCGCCGTCGAGCTGCTCGACGGTCCGCGGGCCGATGATCGGGGCCGTCACCGCCGGGTTGTGCAACAGCCACGCGAGGGCGACGTCGGCCGGCGGGTTGCCCATCGCGGCGCACAGCTTCTCCCAGGCCTCGAGCTTCGGGCGGTTGTTCTCGATCGTCTCCTGCATCCGCTGGTTGGACCGCCGGCCCACCTCGGCCTTCTGGAGCGCCCCGCCGAGCAACCCGCCGGCGAGCGGGCTCCAGGGGATCACCCCCAGCCCGTAGTCGAGGCAGGCCGGCAGGACCTCAAGCTCGACCGTCCGGGCGTTCAGGTTGTAGAGGCTCTGCTCGGAGACGAGGCCGAGCGAGCCACGGGCGCGGGCGTGCTCGTTCGCCTTGGCGATGTGCCAGCCGGCGAAGTTGGAACTCCCGACGTAGAGGACCTTGCCCTGGGCGACCAGCAGGTCCATCGCCTGCCAGATCTCCTCCCACGGGGTGTCCCGGTCGACGTGGTGCATCTGGTACAGGTCGATCCGGTCGGTCCGGAGCCGGCGCAGGCTGGCCTCGCAGGCCTCCCGGATGTGGCGGGCCGACAGCCGGCTGGTGTTGGGCCACGAGTCCCGCCCGCCGAAGACTTTGGTGGCGAGGACCACCTTGTCCCGGCGGCCCTCCTCGCCCTCGAACCACCGCCCGACGATCTCCTCGGTCTTGCCCCTGCCCCCGTAGACGTTGGCGGTGTCGAAGAAGTTGATGCCGTGCTCGAGCGCCCGGTCCATCACCGCGTGCGCGTCGGCCTCCTCGGTCGTCATCCCGAAGTTCATCGTGCCGAGGCACAGCGGGCTCACCCGCAGTCCCGTCCGGCCGAGACGGCGGTAGGTCATCGTGGGGTCGCTCATCGGTCCCTCCTCGGTGCTCGTGGGCGGCGGAGGTGCCCGAAGCCGACACGCCGTCCGCGTGGGCACGGTACCGCCGATCGCGAGGTCGGTTCACCGGTTGTCGGCCACCACCTCCCCCCCGACCACGGTGACGGCCACGTTGGCAGCGTCGAGGGTCCGCAGCGTCTCCTCCATGGGGGTGAACAGGACGCAGAGGTCGCCGGCGGTGCCCGTCCGCAGGCGGCGCGGCCGGCCCGGGGACTCGGGCGGACCGAGGAACAGGGAGAGGGCGGTCCGAGGGTCGACCCCCTCGCCGGGGCCGACCACCTGGCCGCCGCGGCTCGTGCGGGTGACGCACGCCCGCATCACCGCCCACGGGTCGGACGGGCCGAAGGGCGCGTCGGTGCCGGCGGCCATGGACACCCCGGCGGCGAGGAGGGAGCCGCAGCGGTAGAGGTCGCCGCGGTCGCACGCCTCGACGCGCTCGAGGTAGTCGTCGCCCCGGTCGAACAGGAACCCCGGGTTCGTGACCACGGTGACGCCGAGCCGGCGGAGGCTCGGGACGGCCTCGGGCGGGATCACCGATCCGTGCTCGACCCGGTCGCCCGGTGCCGCCCCCGCCGTGTCGAGCGCCGCGATGGAGAAGGCGAGCTGCACCCGGGTGACGCAGTGGAACGCCACCCCCCGCCCCGCCCGGTGCGCCTCTTGCACCCAGGAGACGAGCTCGTCGAGGCGGGGCAGCGTGTCGTCGTCGAGCAGGACCTTGACCGGTCCGGCGGTGAGGACGGCGGGGACGGCACCGTCGAAGCCCGGCGCGGTCATCGCGGTGACCCGCTGGGGGATCTCGCTCTCGGCCGCGGTCGCGAGCCGGGCGAGTTGGTCCGCCCGCGCCGCGGGGGTCGCGTCGGTGAACCCTGTCACTCCGTGGCGGGCCGCCGCCGCCCCGAGACCGGCGAGGCAGAGGGGCAACGGATCGAGCGAGTCGCCGAGCCGCTCGTCCATGCGGGTCAGCCGGCCGGTCGGAGCGCCGGAGCCATCTCGCTCCACCCCCGGATGTCCGGTGAGGGACGGCGGCAGGCAGTCCAGCGCGGCGCTGTTGAGCACCCACCGGGCCCCGGTGCGGTGCTGGATGCGGACGGGCCGGTCGGGGACGACCGCGTCGACCCGGTGGCGGTCGAGGTCCCCGGCCACCCGCTCGTCGTAGGCGACGGCTCGGATCCACGCCCCTTCGGGGAGCGACCGGTCCGCCGAGCGCAAGGCGGTGGCGAACTCGTCGGGTCGCTTCACCTCGGGCGGACCAAGCCGAATCGACCGGGAGACCGCGGCCAGCGAACAGAGGTGCAGGTGGTGGTCGTGGAGCCCGGGGAGCACCGCGCCGCCGGCCGCATCCAGGCGCCGGTCGCCGGCCCGGACCTCGAGGTCGGGACCCACCCCGGCGACGCGGCCGTCCGTGACCCGGATGTCGACCAGGGCGTCGCCACCGACATCGGCTCGGGTGACGAGGAGGTCAGGCATCGGTCTCGGCGATGACCTCGGCCGGCGTCCGGAGCCGCTCGGTCCGCCCCTCGTAGCGCACCACCCAGCCGCCTCGGCCGTCCGCCTCGACCACGTGGGGACCCTGGCACCTCCTCCCCACGGTGGCTGCCGCGCTGGCCGCGCTCATGGACACCTCGACCAGGTGTCCGCCGCCGACGGCCTGGCTGGCCAGGCCGCCCAATGCGGCGACCAGCCCGCTGATCGGGTCGGCGATCGCGTCCCCGACGAACACCGGCGACTGCTCGTCGGACCAGGCGACCAGACCCCCGGCGGCCGCGGCGTCGTCACCGAACGCCACGCGGTCGCCATAGGCGCGGCGCCCGTAGCCGGTGATGCTGATCCAGGACCGGCCGGGCCGCGCGGACAGAAAGGCGTCGGGGTCGAGCCCCAGGTGGTGCAGGGCGCGCGGCCGTGAGGACTCGATCACGATGTCGGCGCGCTCCACCAACCGGTGGAGGCGGGCCCGCCCCTCTGCGCTGCCGAACGAGATCTTCGCGAGGGCGTGGCCCTCGTGCAGCCGCGTGTACAGCGCGGGGTCGCCGAACCGCGCCCCGTCGGGTCGGTCGGGGTCCTCGACGGTGCACACCGATGCGCCGGCGCGACCGAGGATGTGGGCGCACAACGGGCCCGCCCACATCGCCGAGAAGTCGACGACCCGGGGGCGGTGGTCACGGCCGGACGTCGGGTCGCCGAGCGGCACGAGCGTGACGGGTGGCCCGCATCCTGCCGAGCCGCCGACGACCGCCGCGGCGATTCCGACCTGCTGCGCCCGCCCCACCAGCTCCTCGGCCGGGTGACCGGCGCAGACCGCTTCCACCGCGTCCCACGGCTCACCGGAGACCGGTGTCCCGAGCACCGCCGGCAAGAGGTCGAGGTCGCTGTGTCGCGGGAGGTTCCAGGCGGCCCAGTCGTCTGCGCACCGCACCAGCCGGCACGACCCGTTCGCCGACACCGAGCCCCGCCGGTGGAAGGCGCGAGCGGCGGCCCGTTCGGCGACGAGCTGGGCCGGCTCCAGCTCGACTTCGTGCCCGAAGCCGGCCGACAGCGTCGCGATGCCCGCGGCCAGTACCCGCAGGTGGTCACCCAGTGGTAGGTCCACCGGGACCGGAGGGCCGTCCGACGGACCCGTCAACCAGAGGACGCCGGTGCGGGCGAGCTCGAGCGCGGGACACCCCGGGGCCCGGTCGCCGATCGTTTCCGGGTCGACCTGGAGACCGGCCGTCGCCACGAGGTGCTCGATCGTGGCGGCCAAGCCCGCCTCCGGAGGCAGGGGCCGGTCGAGTCGGCCCAGCATGTGGCGACATTACTGTGGGGGCGTGAAGGGTCGTCCCGGCCCGTCGGCGGTGCTCACGCCGGCCGAGGCGCTCGACGTCGTCCAGGGAGAGTTCCGTTTGGGGCTGCCGAGCCGCCCTACCGAGCTCCCGTTCCTCGCCATCGACGCGTCGCGGGCGTCCCGCGAGCTCTCGATCCTCGACGAGCTCGCCCCGTCGGTGCCCTGTGTCCTGGTGGCGGTCGCGTCCGGGTGGTGTCCGGAGCCGCCGACCCGCTTCGACGTCCTCGTCTCCGACGCGGCCCAACCGGGTCCCGGATGGGTCGTCTCCCAAGATCTCGGTTCGCTCGTCGTCGGCCTGAGCGAGCGCGTCGTCGCGTCACCGCTCGCCGCGCTCGCACTTGTCCAGCTCCTCCGCATGGGACCGGGTCTTTCGTTGCACGACGCGGTCGTCGCCGAGTCCTTCGTGTACTCGATGCTCCAGGCCGGTCCCGAGTTCGGACGGTGGCTTTCGGTGCGGTCCCCCGCCGAGCCTCCGCCAACCGATGCGGGGGCCGATCCGGTCGCCGTGTCCAGGACCGGATCGGCGCTGCAGATCGAGTTGAACCGACCGCAGGTCCACAACGCGCTCAACGCCGCGATGCGCGACGGGCTGCTGTCGGCCCTGCACGTCGCGATGGCCGATGAGTCGATCGAGACCGTGACGATCCGCGGGCGCGGCGCGTCGTTCTGCAGCGGCGGGGACCTCGCCGAGTTCGGACTGGCCGACGACCCTGCGAGCGCCCACGCCGTCCGGGTCGGTCGCTCCATCGGGCTCACGCTCGCCGGGTTGGGCGAGCGGGTGTCGGTCGAGGTCCACGGCGCGTGCGTCGGGGCCGGAATCGAGTTCCCGGCTTTCAGCCCCCGGATCGCCACCGCCCCCGACGCGGTCTTCATGCTGCCCGAGCTCGGTTTCGGCCTCGTCCCCGGCGCCGGCGGCACGGCCAGCATCGCCAGGCGGATCGGACGCCATCGCGCCGCCTACATGGCCCTCTCGGGCTGCGGTGTCCCGGCCGACCGCGCCCTCGAGTGGGGGCTGGTCGACGCGATCGGGACGGCGGAGGGGGACCGGTAGGAGGCTTCTGCGAAAACTTTGGACCTCCAGGTCAGGGGTCGGTTCTTGATCGGGTCATACGGTCGTACCCCGCGATTTGGCCATCGTTACCCCATCAACGATCTGTGGTGGCACCTTCCACAACAGACGGAGCGAAAGTCCGTGTCATGATCCGAGTACGAGTGATCATCGGAGTCGTGATGATCGCAGGCGTTCTCGTCGGGGGAACCACGACGAGTTCGGCGGCGGTTCGACGGTCCGGGACGACCTGTTCGTCGCGTCAGCTCACGGTAAGCGTCACTGACGGATTAGGTGGAGCCGGGCACTTCAGTTCGGTGATCTTGGTGCGTAACAACGGTCCGAGTGCCTGCCACTTGAAGGGCTATCCCGAGGTCCGTCTCTTCAATGCCCGGGGGACCGAGGCAGCGGAGGCTATCGAAACACCCACCGGGTTCGCGGGAGGGCTTCCGACAGGCGCACCCATACCAAGCGTCGAGCTTCGCAAGGGAGAGGTTGCATCAGCCATCATGGAAGGAACCGATGCCCCGACCGGTGAGGCCACCACCTGCGCTTCTTTTCACGACTATACGATCACACTTCCGGGGATAGCCGATGTCGTCCACATCAATCGTGAGACTGGAAGCTGTTCGGGCCTTTATGTGCATCCCTTGGTAATCGGATTCAACGGCACGTTTCCGAGCGGTGAGGTGGTCGGACGGGTTCCGGCCTGCAAGCGGTCAGCCAAAGTTCACCCCGCCATCGGTCCGTTCGTCCAGGTACAGGCATTGTCAGGCTCATCTGTCGCTGGCGGGGTGATCATCGCTGCCAGCTCCAAAGCTCCGCAACGATTCCAGATCATCCTCAAGCCGGGCAGGTACACGATCCGATCGGCGCATGACGGATCGATATTGCACGTGGCTGTGCGAGCTGGACAGTTCACTCTCCTCGGCACTTATGGCAACTGTTACGAGGTGACGGGCGTCCCCACCACGACTCCCGGTCTCGGAACTCCAATGCGCACCACCAGCACCACGACTACGTCGTAGACGTTCAGGTTGTTCCTGCTAGGAGGCGGAGGGGCGGGTCCCGAGGTGTGCGGCCAACACCGGGACCTCGGCGAGCGCGCGCAGCGCGTCGTTCAGGTGTGTGCAGCAGTCGATCCCGCGCAACCGCTGCAGCACCTCGCGCCGGAGCGAGCGGAGCGGGCTCCCGACTAGCCACCGCGCGTTGTCGGCCGCCGTCGGGCACTCGGCCCACGGGAGGACCCGCGGCCGGGCGGTCACCGACGTCAGGACGCCGTCACGATCGGCCGTCGCCGACAGCTCGTACTCGTGCACGGCCACTTCGGAGCCGTCGGGATCCCAGCAGCTGTCGCGGAACATCGAGTCGATGCCGAGGGCGCCGTCGGGTTCCTCCCAGAGGTCGATGCGCCGGGCCCGCCGCATCGCCATGGCCGGGTGGTCGGCGATGTCGTGCCATCCGGACGGGTCGGCCGGGTCGTCGAGCGGCGGCACCGGGGTGACGTTGCCGGCGATCACCGACGGCGTGGCTTCGGGGAGCAGCGAGCTCGCGCCGGGCCGGTAGCCCGCGCACACGCCCTCCATCGGATGGCGCCGGGCGTCGGATGGTTGGTCGGTCCGGGGCACGTCGCCCGCCCACCGGAGGTAGGCGAAGCCGGCGATCAGGGTCGAACCGGCCAGATCGTCGAGAAGGAGGTGAAGCGGGGTTCCCCGTTCGACCTCCTCGGGCAGGACGTCGGCGATCGCGGCCCGCAGCCTGCCGCCGCCCTGCTGGCCGACGAGGCGCTCGAGCCCCGGCGACGGCGGGTCACTCTCGATGGCCTCGATCGTGCGGTCTCGGGCCGCCAGGGTCCGCAGCGTGCTCTGCGCGAGGACCCGGGCCTCTCCGTCGGCCGCCGTCAGCAGGTCACGGGCACGCCCCTCGAGCAGAAGCGCCCGGCCGAAACCCTCCGGCCACGACATCACCACGGTCGAGGTGCGCCGGACCGATCCGGGCCGACGGGGCGGGGGAACGGGGATGGGGTCGCGGGGCGGCGCGCCCGTCGACGTCACCTCGGGACCCCGACACGCGCCATGGCCTCACGATATGGGATCGTCGCCCGACCGTCGGTGCGTGTTCGCCGGCTCCGTTGGGCGAGCGGGAACCTCCCTTGCCAGAATCGGGCGATGTCGACGGTGCGCTTCGGGGGACTGGTGGTCACCGAGCACGAGTTCGACCTGCCGCTCCGCCATTCGGACCCCGACGGCGCCCGGATCTGCGTCTTCGCCCGGGAGGTCGCCACCACGGACGGAACGGACCGGCCCTTCCTCGTGTTCCTGCAGGGTGGGCCGGGAATGGAGGCGCCGCGTCCGACGGTCCAGCCGTGGGCGCCCGGCTGGCTCGAACGGGCGCTCCGGGACTACCGGGTCCTCCTCCTCGACCAGCGCGGGACCGGCCGTTCCACCCCGGTCGGCACCCTCCCCGGCCTGGACGCGGCGGCGCAGGCCGAGTACCTGGCCTGCCTTCGGGCGGACTCGATCGTGCTCGACGCCGAGGCCATCCGGGCCCAGCTCGGGGTCGAGCGGTGGAGCGTGCTCGGACAGTCCTTCGGCGGCTTCTGCGTCCTGCACTACCTGTCCTCGGCCCCCGGATCGCTGGCCGAGGCCTACCTCACCGGTGGGCTCGCGCCGGTCGACCGGCATCCCGACGATGTGTATCGGGCGACCTATAAGAGGACGCTCGAGCGGTGCCGCCGCTACTACGCGCGCTATCCCGAGGACCGGGAGCGGGTGCGGAGGATCCACGCCTGGATCGAGGACGAGGAGGTGCTGCTCCCGGGCGGCGACCGGCTCACCGGGCGGATGTTCCGACAGCTCGGCTGGGGATTCGGCATGAGCGACGGGGCCGAGCACGTGCACGGCGTCCTCGAGCTTCCACCGGGCTCGCCCGCGTTCTTGCACGATCTCGAAGCTGCGCTCCCGCCGTTCTCCCGCAACCCGCTCTATGCGGCCGTTCACGAGTCCTCGTACTCGAACGGCGCGATCACCGGCTGGTCGGCCGCCCGGGTCCAACCCGACGCCTACGGGGACGACCCCGAGCTCTTCACCGGCGAGCACGTGTTCCCCTGGATGTTCGAGGACTACCGGGCGCTGCGCCCGCTCCGGGGGGCCGCCGAGACGCTGGCCCACCACGAGTGGCCGCGCCTCTACGACGCCGACCACCTGCGCGACTGCACGGTCCCCTCGGCCGCGGTGGTCTACGCGGAGGACATGTACGTCGAGCGGGCCTTCTCCGAGGAGACGGCGTCGCTGATCCCGAGCATGCGGGTCTGGCTGACCAACGAGTACGAGCACAACGGGCTCCGTGCCGACGGCGGCCGGGTCCTCGACCGGCTGATCTCGCTGGCCCGCTCCTGACCGGGCTTCACCGAACCCACAAACGCGCGGCGAGGTCCTGGCGCAGCGACCGAGCGCTCAGGGGCGGCTTCCGGTCGCCGTGGTGATGGCCCGCCACACCTTCTCCGGCGTGAACGGGGGATCGAGGTGCAGCACCCCGAGTGGGCGCAGCGCGTCGACCACCGCGTTCCACACGGCCGAGACCGACCCGGTGGTCCCGGACTCGCCGATGCCCTTCGCGCCGAGGGGGTTGTTGGGCGACGGGGTCACCGTGTGGGCCGTCCGGAACCCCGGGAGGTCGGCCGCCGAGGGCACGGCGTAGTCCGCCAGGTTGGTCGTGCGCGGGGTGCCGTCCTCGGCGTAGAGCACCTCTTCGAACAGGGCCTGGGCGATGCCCTGGGCGAGGCCACCGTGGACCTGACCCTCGGCCAGGAGCGGGTTCACCACCACGCCGCAGTCGTCGACGGCCACCATGTCCCGCAGGGTCACCATCCCGGTCTCCCGGTCGATCTCGACGACGGCGATGTGGCAGCCGAACGGGAAGGAGCCGGCCGACTCGAAGTCGAGCCGTCGGGCCAGCTCCTCGCCCCGCGAGCGGGCCTCGACGGCCAACCGGCTCCAGGACAGCGCCGAGGACGGGACCCCGGCCACGCCCAGGCTGCCGTCGGGCTGCGCGACCACGTCGTCGGGGTTGGCCTCGAGCAGGTCGGCGGCGACCCGCCGGGCCCGATCGAGGACGTCGACCGCCGCGTCGTGGACCGCCGATCCGGCCAGCTGGAGGCTCCGTGACCCGAACGTGCCGACGCCGTGGTCGACGAGGGCGGTGTCCGAGTGCACGACCCGGATCACCTCGAGCGGCACGCCGAGGACGGATGCCGCGATCTGCGCCCACGTCGTCTCGTGGCCCTGGCCGTGGGGGACGCTGCCGGTGACGACGGTCACGCTGCCGTCGTCCTCGACGGTGACCGATCCGAACTCCGAGCCGCGGCCGGACGTCTCGACGTAGCAGGCCACCCCGATTCCGAGGAGCGGGCCGCCGGCCTCGAGCCGCTCGCGCTGTTCCACGCGAAGGGCGTCGTAGCCGGCCATCTCGAGCGCCGCGTCCAGGGCTCCCTCGTAGTTGCCGCTGTCGTAGACGACACCGGTGGCCGACGTGAAGGGGAACTCGGTCGGACCGGGCAGGTTCTTCCGGCGTAGCTCGACCGGATCCATCCCGATCGATGCCGCCGCCATGTCGACGGCCCGCTCGACCAGCGCGGCGGCCTCCGGACGCCCGGCGCCGCGGTAGGGACCGGTGGGCGTGGTGTTGGTCACCACCGTGACCGCCGAGAAGTCGTGTCTCGGCCACCGGTACACGCCACCGGACATCATCCGCGTCACCATCGGGATGAACGTGCCCCGCGACGCGTACGCCCCGACGTCGGCGAACGCCCGGACCCGCAGCCCGGCGAGCAGCCCCTCGGTGGTGACGCCGACCTCGACGTCCTGGACCATGCCGCGCCCGTGGGTCATGTTGACCATGTTCTCGGACCGGGTCTCGATCCAGCGCACCGGCCGTCGCAGGCGATGGGCGAGGACCGCCGCCACCAGCGCGTCGGAGTACACGCCCCCCTTCGCGCCGAAGCCGCCGCCCACCCACGGGGCGCGGACCCGGACCGAGGACCGGTCGACGCCGAGCGTGCGGGCCATCTCGCCCTGGACGCCGAAGACGCTCTGCGTGGAGATCCACACCGTGAGCGAACCGTCCTCCTCCGGGAGCACGAGCACGCCGTTCGGCTCCATGGTCACCGGCGCGACGCGGTTGTGCCGGAACCGCGCCGTCGCCACGGCGTCGGCCGCGCCGAAGAAGTCGGCCTCGGCGTCGTGGTGACGCCCTCCGACCACGTTGGTGCCGTGGTTGGGGAACAGGATCGGAGCGTCGGCACCCGCGGCCGCCACGGGGTCGACGACCGCGGGGAGGGGGTCGATGTCGACCGCGACGAGCTCGGCGGCATCCATGCCGACCGCCTGGCCCTCGGCGAGGACCACCGCCACCGGTTCGCCGACGAACCGCACCCGGCCCACCGCCAGGAGCGGTCGGACCAGCGCGGGATCTCCGCCCATGGGCGGGGCGGCCAGGTCGGTGGCGGTCCAGACCGAGTGCACCCCGGGGAAGCTGGACGCGTCGGTCACGTCGACCGAGCGGAGCACCCCGTGGGCGATCGACGAGCGGACGAACACCGCGTCGAGCACCCCCGGCGCCGGGAGGTCGGCGACGAACCGGGCCGCGCCGGTGAGCAGCTCGGGGTCCTCCGAGCGGCGGATCTCGTGGCCGAGCAGGGTGCGAGTGGTGGACGGGACGGTCATCTCACGCTCCGTCGGACGCCGCGATCCGTGGTCCTGCCCCGCTCACTGTTGGCGCCACCCCACCCTCGCACTCGCCGGCGCGTTCACTCTGCCACGGAGGAGCGGTTCGGACCGGGGCGCGGGCGGCCCGATCCGAAAGGCGCGCCGGGGCCGGCTCGGCTATGACGAGGCAAGAACGGACCCGAGACCCGATGGCGGAGGGAGCGACTCGATGAGCGAACCGGTGCTGGTGAGGGAACGGCGTGGGGCGGTGCAGCTGCTCAGGCTCAATCGGCCCGAGGCCCGGAACTCGCTCAATGCGGAGCTGATCAACGAGATCGGCCTCGGCCTGAAGGAGGCCGAGGAGGACCCCGAGGTGCGCTGCGTCGTGCTCACCGGCACCGGTGACCGCGCCTTCTGCGCCGGGATGGACCTGCGGGGGTTCTCCGAAGGCACCACCGGGTCCAACCCGAGCGGCGAGGGCGCGCCGGTGTTCGGCCGGTTCGTGCGCAACGGGGTGTCGGTCCCCGTGGTCGGGGCCGCCAACGCCACCGCGGTCGCCGGCGGTTTCGAGCTGCTGCTCGGCTGCGACGTGGTGGTGGCCGCGGAGACGGCGACCTTCGGGCTCCCCGAGGTGAAGCGCGGCCTCTTCGCGGCGGGCGGCGGGGTCTTCATCGGGACCCGGATCCCGCTCGCCGTCGCCCTCGAGCTGACGCTCACCGGGGATCTCGTCGACGCATCGAGGGCGCTCTCGCTCGGCCTGGTGAACCAGGTGGTCCCGGCCGACCAGGTCCTCGACGCCGCGTTCGCGATGGCCGAGCGGATCGCGCGGAACGGGCCGCTCGGGCTCCAGGCGACCAAGGAGCTGGTGCGGATGGCCGCAGTCGACGTGGAGAAGGCCTACGAACTCCAGGCCGAGTGGATGCCGAAGGTCTTCGGCAGCGAGGACGCCAAGGAGGGGGCGCGGGCGTTCATCGAGAAGCGCGATCCGGTGTGGACGGGGCGCTGAGGAGCACGGTGGGTCCGGCCGGGAGCTGATCGGCCGTGACCGAGATCAGGACGGTGCGTGCCTGCACGGCCTGTCAGGTCAGCTGGTCGCCGGATCGGGAGCGGGCGAAGTGCACCGATCCAGCGCACGAGCTGCAGGACTTCGAAGTGCACCTCCACCGCACCCCGGTGGTGCTCCCCGACGGCACCAGGGTGACCGCGGTGTCCTTCGATCCCCTCGCCCCCTACGCCCGCGAGCATCCGCCCCACTTCGGCCTCTACCTCGACGCCGCGTGGGCGCCCCCGTGGCCCCACGAGCACGTCGCATGGCCCGACTTCGGCGTGCCCGAGGACCCCACCGAGCTGCAGCACGGGCTCGGCACCCTGTGGGACCGGGCGCACCGGGGCGAGTCGGTCGAGCTCGGCTGCCTCGGCGGACACGGCCGGACCGGCACGGCGCTCGCGTGTCTCGCGGTGCTCGCCGGCCACCCGGCCGACGACGCGGTCCGGTGGGTCCGGCAGGCCTACTGTCCCGGCGCCGTGGAGACGGCGGCGCAGGAGTCCTTCGTGCGCCGGTGGGGGGAGGCCGTCGGCCGGCCCGACCTCAGTTGATCAAGGGGTCGCGGGGGAGCCCCAGGATCCGCTCGCCGATCTGGTTGCGCTTGATCTCCGAGGTCCCCCCGGCGATCGACATCGCCCGGTGCGAGAGGACCAGGGAGCCGGCGAGGGCGGACGGGCCGTCCAAGAACGCGGTGTCCGGGCCGGTGAGCGCGGACAGCATCGCCGCCATCTCGTGGCCGTTCTCGGAGAGCACGAGCTTGGTGATGTTGCCCTCGGGCCCCGGTCCGGCCCCGGCCACCGCCCGGTGGGCGCTGCGCAGGTTGAGCGCGTCCATCGCCTGCCCGGTGGCCACGTAGCGGCCGATCCGGCCGGCCCCGCCCGACAGCCGGTCGGGATGGGCGTCGTGCATGGTGATGACCGCGCCCGCGGGCATCCCGCCCGCGTACCCGCCGCCCCCGATGCTGACGCTCTCGTTGCCGAGGGTGGCCCGGGCCACGGCCCACCCGTGGTCGATCGGCCCGACCACGTCGTCGTCGGGCACGTGCACGTCGGTGAAGAACACCTCGTTGAAGTTGGCGCCACCGGTGGCCTGCTTGAGCGGCCGGACCTCGACCCCCTCGCCCTTCATGTCGATCACCATCATCGTGATGCCGTCGTGCTTGGGGGCGTCCGGGTTGGTCCGCACGGTGGCCAGGCCGTACTTGGCCTCCTTCGCGCCGCTCGTCCAGACCTTCTGGCCGTTGACCAGCCAGCCGCCGTGCACGCGGGTGCCCTTGGTCTGGATCCCCGCCGCGTCGGAGCCGGCGTTGGGCTCGCTGAACAGCTGGCACCAGATCAGCTCCTGGTTGAGCGCGGGGCGGACCCACCGGGCGACCTGGTCCTCGGTCGCGTACTGGATCAGGGTGAGGATGACCCAGCCGGTGATGCCGTAGCCGGGGCGCGACACGCCGGCGGCCGCGAACTCCTGCTCGATGACCAGCTGCTCGATCGCGCCGGCGTCGCGGCCCCAGGGCCGCGGCCAGTGGGGCATCGCGTAGCCCTCCTCGATCATGGCCGTCCGCTGGGCCGCCTCGTCGAGGCCCTTCACCTTCAGGGCGAACTCGCGGACGGCCGGACGGAGCTCCTCGGCCTCGGGCGGCAGGTCGATCGTGCGACCTCGGGTCACGCCGCGTCGGGCGAAGTCGGTCACCGCCACCGCCGCGTCCTCGGCCCCCACCACCGCCTCGATGGCGGTGGCCCGGCGCAGGTAGAGGTGGGCGTCGTGCTCCCAGGTGAACCCGATCCCGCCGTGCACCTGGGTGTTGAGGTTGGCGTCGAGGTCGGCGGCCGGGAGGGCCAACGCGGCGGCCATGGCCGCGGTGAACGAGAACTGGTCGCCGCCGTGCTCGGCGGCCCGGGCGGCGTCCCACACGAGCGAGGTCGCGAGCTCGACCGCGACCGCCATGTTGGCGCAGTGGTGCTTGACCGCCTGGAAGGTGGCGATCGGCCGGCCGAACTGCATCCGGACCTTGGCGTAGGCGGCGGCGAGCTCGGTGCACTCCCGGGCCACGCCGACCGCCTCGGCCGCGTAGAGCAGCCGGGCGTAGTCGAGGAGGACCTGCCGGGCCCCCGGCAGCACCCGGGCCGGCGCCTTCTTGAGCGTCACCCGGGCGGCGCGCCGCGTCGGGTCGAGGTTCTTCGGCACCTCCACCTGGACCCCGCCGCCCGAGCGGGTGACCACCGCCACGTCGTCGCCGGCCGGGACGAGGAAGACCTCCGCCAGCCCGCCGCCGAGGACGACCCCGGCCGAGCCGTTCGCCACGCCGTCGTGCACCTCGACGTCGCCGCCGAGGGCGGCTGCGCCGATGACCGAGCCGTCGGCCAGCCCGGGGAGAAGGGCCGCTTGGACCTCCGCGTCGCCGGCCGCGGCCAGCACCGCGCTCGCGACCACCGTCGGCACGAAGGGCCCGGGGGCCACCGCCCGGCCGAGCTCCTCCACCACGACCACGAGCTCGGGCAATCCGTAGCCGGAGCCTCCGTGCTCCTCAGGGAGATGCAGTCCGAGCCACCCGAGCTTGCACAGCTCGCCCCAGAACGGCGGCAGCCCTTCGCTGTCGGCTTCGAGGAGCTCGCGGGCCGCTTTGCGCGACTCGCGCCGGCTCAGGAACTCCGAGGCCGTCTTGGCCAGAGCGGCGTGGTCGTCGGAGATGGCGATCGACATGGCAACTGTCCCCTTTATTCGCGGCGAGAGGATCCGGCGGTGGCGCCCGGTGCGACGCAGGGCGTCGGGAGGCTCCTGGATCCGTTCCCCGGATTGGAGAGCGTAGAGGACCCGGGTCCCGCCCACCTCGGGGCCACCGCCCGGAGGCCGATCGATCCGGACGGTCAGCCCTCGGCGAGCGCGATCCCGAGGCCGTCGAGCACGAGCGCCGTCGGCAGGTCCGCCAGAACCGCTCCCGGGAGCAGGATCTTCGACCGGCGGACCCCCGACCCGATGACGACCACCTCCCGGTGGGCGACGCGCCGGTCGACCAGCACCGGCCAGCTGGGCGGCAGCCCGATCGGGGTGATCCCGCCGTACTCCATCGCCGTCATCTCGACGGCCCGCTCCATCGGCAGGAAGGAGGCCTTGCGCACGTCCAGGTGCCGACGGACGGTGCCGTTCACGTCGGCCCGGG
>Ga0209415_10003278_pt1 | contig 30124 bp, 25 predicted proteins | sample PeaSoiSIISIP2007_FD_187696 | JGI IMG/M metagenome (GOLD analysis project Ga0209415, IMG submission 187696) | Peat soil microbial communities from Weissenstadt, Germany - SII-SIP-2007 (SPAdes) (version 2) | ecosystem: Environmental > Terrestrial > Soil > Wetlands > Peat | place: Germany...
TGGGTCGCCCCGTATACCGAGAGCAACCGGTCCTTGCTGACATGAGTGTAGACCTGCGTGGTCTGCAGACTGGCGTGACCCAGGAGTTCCTGGACGACTCGCAGGTCAGCACCCCCGTCCAGGAGGTGGGTGGCGAAACTGTGGCGCAGGGCGTGCGGATGCGTGGGAACCGGCGAGCGGCGATCGACCACTCGCCTCACGTCCCGGGTTCCCAGGCGCGCCCCACGGCGGTTCAAGAAGGCGGCGTGCGGGGGCGACACTTCGGTCACGAGCACCTGGCGACTCGACGACAGCCACGTCTCGAGGGCTTCGGCGCAGCGATCGTGCATAGGGACCCGCCTCTGGCGACTCCCCTTTCCCATGACGGTGATCATGCTCGCCCGCATGTCGATGTCCCCGATGTCGAGGCCGCACAGCTCGGCGACACGCAGTCCGCACCCGTACAGGAGCTCGAGGACGGCGTCGTCGCGCGCTGCGAGTGCGACGTCCATGGCCGGCACCGCCCCCGGGGCGGTGGGGACAGGGCCCGCCCCGTCGAGCATGTCCTCGAGCTCGCCCCGGTCGAGCACTCTGGGCAGGCGCGACCGCCCGCCGGGAGACGCCAGTCGCCGGGCAGGGTCGACGTCGAGGACGCCACGGCGGCGCTGCCAAGCGAAGTAGCAACGCAGGGCGGCGGCCTTGCGCGCCACAGTGGCTCGGGCGTAGCGCCGCGTGGTGAGGAAGGCCAGATACCGCCGGAGCAGGATGCGGTCCACGCCGGCGGGGCCCTCGACCTGCGCACGTTCAGCCCAGACGGCGAAGGCCTCGAGGTCGCCGACGTAAGCGCGCCGAGTCGCCGGGGACTGACCGGCCAGTGACCGGGAGAACGCCTCGGGGTCCCAGGCCATGGGGCAACGCTACCCGTCTACGGGGGCCTGCAACGCTATTGTCCTGGGCGGTGCAGGGCGCAACCAGCCGAGACATGTCGAAAGCGCCCCGAAGGGGGTAGGGACCGTGCCCGACCAGATCGACCGGCGTTCTTTTCTCGCCCGCAGTGCGCTTGCGGCCGGCGGCGTCGCTGCCGCGGGTGGGGTGGGCGGCCTGCTGAGCGCATGCGGCTCGGGCTCGGGTGGCTCGGGATCGCTCTCGAGCGGCCCCCGCAACGGCATCTCCACGGCCACGCCCAAGCGAGGGGGGGCGCTCGTGTTCGGGGTCGAGGCCGAAGAACAGGGGTTCGACCCGGCGACGGCCCGCTTCGACGAGACCGGGGTGCTCTACGCCCGCACCGTCTTCGACCCCCTCACCATCATCGCCAGCGACGGCAGCGTCCAGCCCTATCTCGCCAAAGCGATCACGCCCAATGCGGACTACACGGTCTGGACGATCACGGCGCGCCCCAACGTCAGGTTCCACGACGGCACCCCCTGTGACGCAGCGGCCATCGCGGGGAGTCTGAACCACTTCAAAGGCGCCCTGCTCGGTGTGACGTTCACCGCCGTGAGCAACATCGCGGCGACGAGCTCGGACACCGTGACCATCACGCTCAAGCAGCCTTGGGTGCCGTTTCCCGCCTATCTCGCCGGCGGCATCGGCGGGCAGCCCGGCTACATCGCCGCCCCCGCCATGATCGCCGACCCCAAGGGATCGGAACGGCCCATCGGCACGGGGCCGTTCAAGTTCAAGGAATGGGTGCCCAACGACCACTTCACGGCGGTGCGCAACGAAGACTACTGGCGCCCGGGCCTCCCCTATCTCGACTCGGTGACCTACCGGCCCATCACCGATGCCCAGCAGCGTGCCAACGCGTTGCTGGCGGGCAACATCGACATCATGCACACGGACCTGCCGGCGAGCATTCTGCAATTCCGGGTGAACGACAGCTACGGGTACCTCGACGACACCGAGCACATCGTGGGCGAGCCCGACATGAACTTCATCATGATCAACTGCGCGGACCCGGCCATGAAGGACATCCGCGTCCGCCAAGCCATGGCCATGGCCATCAATCCCAAGCAGTACTCGCAAGTGGTCGACAGCGGTGTCAACACGCCCACCAACCAACCCTTCGTCCCCGGCACCCCGTATTACTCGGCCGACGTCGGGTACCCGGCTTACAACCCGAGCAAGGCCAAGGCGCTCGTCAAGCAGCTGGAGACCGAGACGGGCAAGGCGGTGGCGTTCTCACTCCAGTCGACCAACTCGGCCTACTCGGTGAAAGTCGTGCAATACCTCCAGAACCAGCTCGCTGCCGTTGGGATGAAGATCACGCTCACCCAGGTCCAGCAGGCCGACCAGATCAACGACGCCCTCGACGGCCTGTTCCAGGCCACGTCGTGGCGCCAGTTCGCGGCGGTGGACCCGGACCTCAACTACCTGTGGTGGAGCCCGACCGAGATCTTCGGGAGCGGGGCGTCGTCGATCGCACCGAACTTTGCCCGCAACTCCGACCCGTTGATCGAGACCTTCCTCCAGCAGGGCCGGACCTCCACCGACCCGGCGACGAGGGCGGCCGCCTACCAGGGTGTGGCCAAGCGCCTGAACGTGGACCTGCCCTACATCTGGCAGGACCGCGCCACCTGGGCCGTCGTGGCCAATCCGAAGGTGCAGAATTGGAACAACCCCACGACGCCTGAAGGTGCCAAGGCGTACGGCATGATCGTGGGGACGATCTGGACCCCCCAGATCTGGAAATCGACCTGATCGCATCGGTAGGCCCGACAGGGACCCGACGCCTTCGGTCGGTGCACCTGCTGTGACCAGACCCCGATGAACCAGCACCCGTGAGCAACCGGATCCTCCTCGTGGAGGACGACGAGCGCATCCGCGCGTCGATGCGCCTCGCCCTCGAGGACGAGGGGTATGAGGTCGACGAGGCGGGGTCGGGCGAGGTGGGGCTCGAACGGTACGCGGAACATCCCGCCGACGTCGTGCTCATCGACCTCATGCTGCCGGGCATGGACGGCTTCGAGTGCTGCCGACAGCTGCGGCGCACCAGCGCGGTGCCCGTCATCATGGTGACGGCGCGCAACGACACCCACGACGTCGTGGCGGGGCTCGAAGCCGGGGCCGACGACTACGTCACCAAGCCCTTCGTCGCCAAGGAGCTCGCAGCACGTATCCGCGCCCTGTTGCGTCGCTCCCGATCCGTCGACGCCTCCGACGTGCTGTCATTCGGCGACGTCGAGGTCCTTCCCGACGAAGGCACGGTCCGGAGAGCCGGCGTCGAGGTGCACTGCACCCGCACGGAATTCCGTCTCCTGTGCGAGCTCGCCACCAACCCTGGCAAGGTGCTGAGCCGGGAGCAACTCCTGGACCGGGTGTGGGGCTACGACTACTTCGGTGACGGACGGCTCGTCGACGTCCACATCAGGCGACTGCGCACCAAGATCGAAGCCGACCCCGCCAATCCCCGACACATCCTCACCGTGCGTGGGATGGGCTACAAGCTGGCCACCTGAGGGCCGGCATGCGCGCCCTGCGCACGCGCCGTGTGGACCTCATCGGCGACGCCACACCCCGCCACACCCCCCCGCGCCGACGACCGTGGTCCAACCTCGGCCTGCGGGCTCGTGTCACCGTCACGTTCGGGCTGGGGGCGCTGGCCCTGTCGGCGACGATGGCCGGCATCACCTATTTCACCGCCCGGCAATTCATCCTCAGAGAGCGCGAGACGGCGATCCTGCGCCAGGCCTACGTCAACGCGTCGTTGGCACGCTCGTCGCTGCGGTCGGTAAACCCCAACATCTTCCAGCTGCTGGCCTCGCTCGACACCGTGCCCGGCTCGCGCTCGGTGCTCGAGCTCAAGGGCCAGTGGTACGCCACCTCGATCTCGGTGGGCGAGAACGCCATCCCTCTCGCCATGCGTGTCATGGTCCTGTCGGGGACGCCGGCCACGCAACACTTCGTGCTCGGCGACACGCCGCAGATGGCCGTAGGCCTGCCCATACCGAGCGTCAGTGCGTCGTACTTCGAGGTGTTCTCGCTCGACGACCTCAGCCGCACCCTGCGCATCCTCGCCCTCGCCCTGGCCGGGGCCGCCTTGTTGACCACGGTGGCGGGCGCGGTGATCGGCCGGTGGGCGAGCGGACGCGCCCTGCGGCCCCTGGCCCAGGTGTCGCGCGCTGCGGAGACGGTGGCCGGCGGGAGCCTCGACACCCGGCTGTTCGCCGAGGGCGACCCCGAGCTCTCCGCCTTGGCATCGTCGTTCAACCGGATGACCGACGCCCTGCAGGAACGCATCGACCACGAGGTGCGCTTCACCGCCGACGTGAGCCACGAGCTCCGTTCACCGCTCACGACTCTCTCCACGTCCCTGGGTGTGCTCGAGTCGCACCGTGACGAACTCCCCCCCCGCAGCCGCCACGCCCTCGACCTGCTCAGCACCGAGCTCCACCGCTTCCAGCGGATGGTCGACGACCTGCTGGAGATCAGCCGCGTGGACACGGGGTCGGCCGAGCTGTCGCTCGACGAGGTCGAGGTGGGCGAGCTCGCCCGCCAGGCGGCCGCGGCCGGAGGCGCCGGCGACGTCCCGGTCGACGTGGACCCGTCGGTGTCCGGTTTGCGACTCTGGGTCGACAAGCGACGCATCGAGCGCGTCGTGACGAACCTGGTGGACAATGCGGAACAGTACGCCGGGGGCGTCACCCGCCTGGCGGTCGACCGCGGTCCGGGCCGCGGGGTGCGCTTCGTGGTGGCCGACCGCGGCCCGGGGGTGGCCCCCGGTGAGCGCGACCGGATCTTCGAGCGCTTCTACCGGGGCCAGGCAGCGGGCCAGCGCGGCGTGACCAACGGCACGGGCCTCGGGCTGTCGCTCGTCGCCGAGCACGTGCGACTGCACGGCGGACGGGTGTGGGTGGAGTCCGGCTCCGACGGGGAGAACCGCTTCGTCATCGAGCTGCCCACGAGGGACCGCGATGGGGAGGTCGTGGCGCTGGTACCCGAACCGGAGCGAGAACCGGGGACCGACCGGTCGTGATCTTCTCGCATCAGCGCATGCGCCGTTCGATCCCGGCCCTCCTGGCCACCGGCGCGGTCGTGGTCGGTCTGGCCGGCTGTGGCGTGCCGATCGACAACCAACCCGCCGCGCTGTCGCGCCACGGGGTCCCCTTCGACCTCCTGGCGCCTACGCAGTCGACGACCACCATCACTTCCGTCCCGTCGCCGATCGCGATCCCCGTCCGCATCTATCTGATCGGTCCGACCGGTCACGTCGCGCCCGTGTCCCGTACCGTGTCGGTCTCCCCGCCCGACCTCCTCACCGTGCTCCGGGCACTCGTGGCGGGCCCGACCGACGCCGAGTCGGCGGCGGGGCTGCAGAGCGCGGTCACGTCCCAGACCACCGTGCTCGGCGCCAACATCGCGGGAGGCACGGCCACGGTCAATCTGGGCGGCACCTTCGGCCAGATCGTGGGCCCACCCGAGATCCAGGCGGTGGCCCAGGTCGTGTTCACCGCGTCGGCGCTCCCCGGCGTGACCGGGGTCACCTTCGAACTGACGGGCCAACCCGTGGAGGTGCCCGTGGGCAGTGGGGCCCTGGTCCCGGTGGCCACAACCGCCCAGTTCCCCGCCTTGGCCCCGTGATTCCCGGCGCGGGCGCTCAGTCCCCGGCACCCTGCTCGGTCAAGGCCCCGTTGGCAGAGCGACGAGGCGCGTGGCCCCACAGTCGTTCGAGGTCGTAGTAGGCGCGTGCCTCGTCCTGAAAGACATGGACGAGGAAATCGCCGTAGTCCATGAGGACCCACGTCAGGTCGCGCAAGCCCTCCGTGGCGCGCGGTGCGCGTCCTGCGGACTCTTTCACCTGCAGCTCCACCTCGTCGACGATGGCGCGGACCTGGCGGGCGTTGGCACCGCTCGTGATGACGAATGCGTCGGTGACCCCGAGGAAGTCCCCCATGGACAGCACCACCGTGTTGCGGCCGAGCTTGGCGTCCGCGGCGCGTGCCGCCACCAGCGCAGCCTCCGGCACCTCGGGAGGTCCGTTGTCCGCCGACGCCCGCTCGGCGCAGGCCGTCATACGGCGGGAACCGCCACACCCACCTCGGTCAAACCCCTCGAGCGCCCATTGTCGGGCCCGGCGGCGGTTCGAACGGCATCTGCGCGACTCATCTGGTGTCAGCGTACAGATTTAGCTGGCGAATGCAACGTATGGCGGGCTCGGGAATGAGGAAATCCACGGACCTGCCCTGGGCCAGCCGCTCGCGGAGCTGGCTGCTCGAGATGTCGAGGGCAGGGATGGCCAGCCGTTCCACCTGCCAACCCGGTGGGTCGTCGCCAGATCCCATCCCTCCGCGATCGACCACCACCAAGGTGACCATCTCGCGCAGCTCCGCCACCCGTTGCCAGGTTCCGAGCTCGCCGGCCACGTCGGCGCCGACGATCACATAGGGCCGAGCGCCGGGCGTCGTCGTCAACAACTCACGCACGGTGTCGGCCGTATAGCTCGGACCGCCCCGGTCGATCTCGACACGGCTGACCTCGAGCCCGGGGATCCCGGCGACAGCGGCCTGCACCATGAGGAAGCGGTCCTCGGCCGCACTGACGGTACGGGTCCCGGCCTTCTGCCAGGGCATGTTGGCCACGACCAGGAGCACGCGGTCGAGCTCGAACGCCTCTCGGGCCCATGCGGCCGCCACCAGGTGTCCGACGTGGACGGGGTCGAACGTGCCTCCGAAGATGCCGATGCGAGGTCCCGGCTCCCGCACCGCATCGCCCCCTGCGCCCGCCGATGTGTCCACGTCCCGAGCGTAGGCGCCGAGCATTTACGCTGTAGGCCCATGAGCCCAGTTGAATGGAGTCCGCAGCGCTGGCGGGATCTCCCCGCCGCGCAACAGCCGGAGTGGCCCGACGCGGCCGAATTCGAGCGCGTCCTGAAGGAGCTCGCCGGCCTTCCCCCGCTGGTCTTTGCCGGTGAGGCCCGGACGCTCGAGAGGTCGTTGGCGCAGGTGGCCGCGGGCAACGCCTTTCTCCTGCAGGCCGGAGACTGCGCCGAATCGTTCGCCGAGTTCTCGGCCGACGACATCCGGGACAAGCTCAAGGTCATCTTGCAGATGGCCGTGGTCCTCACCTACGGAGCGGGGGTTCCCGCCCTGAAGGTCGGTCGAATCGCGGGGCAGTTCGCCAAACCGCGTTCGTCGCCCACCGAACTCGTCGGCGACGTGGAGTTGCCGGCCTTTCGCGGCCATATGGTCAACGACGACGCCCCCGACGCCATCGCACGCGTGCCCGACCCGCGCCGACTGGTGGCCGCGTACCACCAGGCGGCTTCCACACTCAACCTCGTACGCGCCTTCACCAAAGGTGGTTTCGCCGACCTCTCCCAGGTCCACCTGTGGAACCAGCAATTCGTGGCGTCGAGCGAAGAAGGCCGACGCTACGAGCAGATCGCCGGCGAGATCGACCGTGCCCTGCGGTTCATGGCCGCGTGCGGGATCGACCTCGACGCGGAGCAATCGTTGCACCAAGTCGACTTCTACACGAGTCACGACGCACTGATCCTGGGATACGAAGAGGCGCTCACGCGCATGGACTCGCTCACCGGCGACTGGTACGACTGCTCAGCGCACATGCTGTGGGTGGGCGAGCGCACCCGCCAGCTCGACGGCGCCCATATCGACTTCCTGTCGGGGATCCACAACCCCATCGGATGCAAGCTCGGTGCGTCGACAACGCCGGCCGAGGCGGTGGCACTGTGCGATCGCCTGAACCCTGATCGGACCCCGGGCCGCCTGACGCTGATCACCCGTATGGGGGCCGTCGCCGTCGCCGACGCCCTTCCTCCGCTGCTCGAGGCGGTACGCGCCGCCGGGCATCCGGTCGTGTGGGCGTGCGACCCCATGCACGGCAACACCTTCGTGAGCGAAGGGGGCCGCAAGACCCGACGCTTCGACGACATCCTGGCCGAGCTGAAGGGCTTCTTCCTCGCGCACCGCCAGGTGGGCACATGGCCCGGTGGCGTGCACCTCGAGCTCACCGGTGACGATGTCACCGAATGCCTCGGGGGTTTCGGTGACATCGTCGAGGGGCAGCTGCACGAGCGCTACACAACGACATGCGATCCCCGTCTCAACGCCCGTCAGGCCATCGACCTCGCCTTCCGAGTGGCCGAGCTCCTCAGAGCCTGACCTCTCGCCGGCGGCGGTGGTGCTCCGCGACCCGACATCGTCCCGCGTGCATCGGCGCAGGTGGGCCCCGGTGCCGGGGGTGTCGTTGCTTCGCGTCGTGCTCTCCATGAGAATGGAAGGCTCACCCGCCTTTTCGACACCGCATCTCCGACCCCGTTTGGAACCCGCGGACGCGCCATCGCGCAGCAAGGATCGCAGCAACTCCTCCATGCATCGTCTCGCACAACATGTGACGCGCCCCGGCCGCGCGCTCGGTGCCTTCGTCGTCGCCCTCGCCGTTGTGTCTGGCCTCGTCGCCACCTCGGGCCCGGGGCCGCGCCGACTGACCGACGCCGTTACGACCAGTGCCGCGGCGGTGCCGTCGTATTGGATGGTGGCGTCGGACGGCGGCGTGTTCAACTTCGGGGGCCTGCCCTTCGACGGGTCCATGGGAGCCGTACGCCTCGCCCAGCCCATGGTCGGCATCGCCCCCACCACGGGGCTGTCCGGGGCTGACGGCCGGGGGTACTGGACAGTCGCGTCGGACGGCGGGGTGTTCACCTTCGGCACCGCTGGGTTCCACGGCTCGATGGGAGGCGTGAAGCTCAACAAACCCATGGTGGGCATCGCCGCGGACCCCGCCACCGGGGGCTACTGGACGGTGGCGTCGGACGGCGGCGTGTTCGCCTTCGATGCACCGTTCTTCGGGTCGATGGGTGCGGTCAAGCTCACCAAGCCGGTGGTCGCCATCGTGGCCACCCCCGACGGAGGTGGCTACTGGCTCTTCGCGTCCGACGGGGGGGTCTTCGCCTTCGGCGACGCCGGGTTCGCCGGCTCGCTAGGCAACCTCAAGCTCCAGGCGCCGATCGTGGGAGCCACCTCTCCCGACGCTGGTGGGTATCTGATGGTGGCCGCCGACGGGGGGGTCTTCGCCTTCGGCGACGCCCGGTTCTACGGATCCCTGGGCGGCCACGCCCTGGCCCGCCCCGTGGTGGGGATCGCATCCGCGGATCCCGGTGGTTACTGGCTGACCGACTCCAACGGCGCCGTCACCTCGTTCGGCGACGCCGGATACTTCGGGTCGGCGCCCCAGCACATCACGGACCCGGTGGTCGGCATCGCCGACGGCCCAGGCACGGGTGTTGCCGCCAACGGCGCCTACCCGTCGGGGAGCTTCGGGTACGACATCTCGAAATTCCAGGACAACCCCCCGGCGTGCACCAACACGCTCCCGTCGGGACACACCGTCGGCATCGTCCAGGCCACCGGGCTGTCGAACGGATCCCCCAACCCGTGCCTGGCCCACGAAGCCCAGTGGGCCGGGGGCGGGCTCAACCTCTACATCTTCATGACGTACGGGACCGACCCCACCGACCAACCCGGCTGCAACGGTGACACGTCGTGCAACTGGGGATACGAAGCCGGTGTCTACGCGTACCAGTACGCGCAGTCCCAGGGCGTGAACCCCCTGGTCACGTGGTGGCTCGACATCGAAGCGGTCAACTGGTCGTCGAACACCGCCGAGAACGACCAGGTCGTCATCGGCGCCATCAACGCGCTGCGGGGCGCGGGGGTGAACAACGTCGGCATCTATACGAGCCCCCTCACGTGGAACGGCATCGCCGGCGCCTTCCAACCGGCGGTCCCGTTGTGGGTGGCGTGGTACACCGACGATCCTCAGGGCAACTGTGCCAACGCGGTGTCCTACGCAGCTCAGAACGGCAACCTCCTGCCCACAGGTGGGGTGTGGGTCACCCAGTACACCAATCAGGCGAACGGGGTGAGTCTCGACGGGGACTACGCGTGCTGAGCGGAGTCCCCGAGCCGAGCTGATGGCCGCCCAGGACGACGTCCGCCGTGTCGCCCTCTCACGCCCCGAGACCGCCGAGGACGACGGTTACTTTGCGCTCTCCGTCGCCAACGGCGCGAAACGAAGACGCTTTGCCTGGGTGTGGAGCGAGCTGATCGGCGGCTGGCGCTGCCAGACACCGCCTGCCTTCGTCGACGAATTGACGCCCGCCGTCCCAAGGGCGCATCCGGGACTGATGGGGCGATCAGCCTGCCAGGGCGCGCACGTGGGCAGCGTCGTTGTAGCGCACCAACCGCCACCGCCCTTCCCCCCGCTCCCATTCGGTGAGCGAGGTGTGCTCGGTGGGAAGACCCAGCCGTCCCCGCTCCTTCGCCACGGGCAGGAAGGCCAGGAGGGTCGACTCGATGACCCCAGCATGACAGACGATGACCACGAGCTCGCCACGGTGCGCCTCGGCGATGCGCGTCACCGCCTCCGACGCACGGGTCACGAACGAGCTCCAACTCTCTCCCCCCGGCGCCACCTCGGTGTCGGGATCAGCGTCGAAGTCGGGCTCGCCGTATCGGAGGCGGAACTCGTCCCAGGTGAGGCCGTCGGCCTCGCCGGGATGCAGTTCACACAGGTCGCAGTCCCCCACCGGCGCGGTACCGTCCCCGATGCCCCCGGCCACGATGCCCCCCGTTTCGAGCGCGCGCGGGAGCACACTGGCATAGAGCGCGCTGGCCTGGACGAGCTCGCCCGTCTCGAGGAGTCGGGTGCGCAGCGCTTCGGCCTGGCGTCTCCCGGTGGCAGTCAACCCGGTGCAGCCCTCACGGCCCCCGACGACACCGCGCACGTTGCAGGTCGCCTCGCCGTGGCGGACGAGGACGACGCGCGTCACCTCCGCGGTCGCTTCGGGCACGGTACGGACGCCCGGCGGCGCGCCCCTCGCGCCGGCTCCCGCTGCGCTCACGCCAACTCGGTCACGAAATGCTCGAGCTGGCGCAGGTTCCGGCACTCGAACACGTCGTCGCAGTGCACGGCGTACTCGCCCAGGATGGAGTCACCGGTCCCCCAGTAGGCACGGGGCTCGGGATTGAGCCAGTACACATGGCGGGCGCGGTGCCGGATCTCCTGGATGACCCAGGCCTGCGAAGCGTGGTAGTTGTTGCGGGCGTCGCCGAGCAGCAGGACGCTCGAGCGCGGCGTGATCTCTTCGCCCCAGCGTTCCCAGAACACCGACAGGGCGTGGCCGTAGTCCGAGTGACCGTCGACCCACACAACATCGGCCTCGGTGTTGATGCGGTGCACGGCATCGGCGACATCGTCGACGTTCTCGAAGAACCTCGTGACCTCGTCGATGCCGTCGATGAACACGAAACTGCGCACCTTCGAGAATTGCGAGCTGATGGCATGCACGAGATGGAGGGTGAACCGCGCGAACGACGCCACCGATCCCGAGATATCGGCGATGACGATGATCTCGGGCTTGGCCGGACGCGGATAGCGGAACTTGGGATCGACAGGGACACCCCCGGTCGACAACGAGTGGCGCATGGTGGACCGGAAGTCGAGAGGCCCCTTACGGCCGTGGCGGCGTTTGCGGGCCAGTCGCACCGCCAGCTTGCGGGTGAGGGGATGGATGGCACGGCGCAACGACGCCAGCTCGTCCCGGGTGGCATGCATGAAGTCGATCTCCTCGGGCAAGGGCTTACGCAAGGAGCGGGCCAGCGCCTCGGTTCCCCGGTCGGCCACGAGCCGGCGCCGGATCTCGTCCTCGAGCTCGCGACGAAGGCGGTCGAGACGGCTTTTGAACTCGTCGCGGGCCAGGCGGTCTTCGAGCGGGGTCAGCTGCCCCTCGGGCGCCGCGGCGCGTGCCGCCTCCATCAACCGCTCGAGCACACGGTCGAGGTCGAGGTTCCGTAGGGTCCGGTACAGGTAGTAGGTGCCGCCCACGGGACGGCCCGGCTCCATGCCCGCGAACCGGCTCACGGCCTGGCGGGCCAGTGCGGCGACCTGGGCGTCGTTGGCCGACAGCAGGGCCCGGAACAGCATCTCGGCGAGCTCCTCCGACGAGAGCGATTCGCCGCCACCCCCGCCCTGGGCCCGGCCCTGGGCTTGGCCGCGGTGTTCGCTGTCGCTGTCGGTGTCGCCGTCGGGCGACGAGGACTCGTCCCCGAACTCGTACTGTGGGCCCCGCATCGAGAAGTACACCTCGAAGGCGGTCTCGAACGCCTTCCAGTGCGACGAGGACTTGACCAAGGTGGCCGCCAACGCGTATTTGAGGGCGTCACGGTCCTCGAGCGGGATGTGGTGGACCGCTTCGGCCGCGTCGATCGATTCGGTCAGCGACACCGGCAGGCCGGCGGCGCGCAGCTCTCCGATGAAGCCGGTGAGGACGTCGAGCACGACCTCGGCCTCAGGCCCTGTCCTCCCCGGCCACGGCCAGTTCCTTGGCCGCGCGCTCGAGGTCACTGCGGTATTTGAGCAGCACGTGCAACGTGGCCTTGGCCTGCTCGGCATCGATCGACTCGACCCCGAGCACCACGAGGGTGCGCGCCCAATCGAGGGTCTCGGAGACAGACGGGTACTTCTTGAGCTCGAGGGTCCGCAGCGACCGGACGATCCGGGCGATCTGATCGGCGAGCTCCTCGGTCACCCCGGGAACGCGGGTGAGGACGATGTCGCGCTCTCGCTCGAGCGAGGGGTAGTCGAGGTGGAGATACAGGCACCGCCGCTTGAGCGCCTCGGACAGTTCGCGCGTGTTGTTGGACGTGAGAAAGACGAGCGGGATCTGTTGCGCCCGGATCGTGCCGAGCTCGGGGATCGACACCTGGTATTCCGACAGCACCTCGAGCAGCAGGGCCTCAGTCTCGAGCTCGACGCGGTCCACCTCGTCGACGAGAAGGACTACGGGGTCCGACGACCGGATGGCCTCGAGCAGCGGGCGGGTGAGAAGGAACTCCTCGGAGAAGATGTCCTCCTCGAGGTCGCGCCATGAGCTCGTCGACCCGTCGCCCACCCCATCACGTGCCGACGGCGACGCGGCCTGGGACCCGTCGTCGTCGACGACGCGCTGCGCCTGGATTCGGAGCAGCTGCTTCTTGTAGTTCCATTCGTACAGCGCCTTGGACTCGTCGAGGCCCTCGTAACACTGCAGCCGGATGAGCCGGCTGCCGGTGACACGGGCCACCGACTTGGCCAGCTCGGTCTTGCCCGTGCCGGCGGGCCCCTCCACGAGCACCGGCTTGGCCAGCCGGTCGGCGAGATGGACGACGCCGGCGATGCCGTCATCGGCGAGGTACCCGACCGCGGCCAGTCGCTCGCGCACCTCGGTCACCGACGAGAACAAGGGCGGGCCTGGGTCGGGGAACCCGAGCATCCCGGTGGTGTCGGGCGGTCGGGGTTCGTCACCGTCCTTGTCGCCGGCGGGGCTCACCGCCGCACCTGCCCGTTCCCGCGCACGACGTACTTCACGCACGTGAGCTCGCGCAGCCCCATCGGGCCACGGGCGTGGAGCTTCTGCGTGGAGATCCCGATCTCGGATCCGAGGCCGAGTTCTCCCCCGTCGATGAACCGCGTCGACGCGTTGACGACGACGGCGGCGGCGTCGACCTCGCGACAGAATCGCTCCGACGCGCCCAGGTCGTTGGTGACGATGGCTTCGGAATGCCCCGATCCGTACCGGGTGATGTGGTCGATGGCCCCGTCGAGATCGGCCACGACCACCACCGACATGATCGGGCCCAGGAACTCCGCCCCGAAGTCGTCCTCGGTGGCCACCGCCATGGCGGGGAGGAGGGCGCGGCTCGCCCCGTCGCCACGCAGCTCGACACCCGATAGGGCTTCGCCCAGACGGGGCAGGAACTCCCCCGCCACCGCCTCGTGGACGACGAGGGACTCCGCCGCGTTGCACACCCCGGGGCGTTGGGTCTTGGCGTTCACCACGATGGACAGGGCCATGTCGAGATCGGCGCCGGCGTCGACATACACGTGGCAGTTGCCGTCCCCGTCGATCACATAGGGCACCGTGGCGTGCTCGCGCACCGAGGCGATGAGGGAGTGGCCCCCGCGGGGGACGAGACAATCGATCATGCCGTTGAGCTGCATGAACGCAACCGCAGCCTCGTGGCTCGTGTCGGCCACGTTCACCACGCCGTCCTCGGGGAGGCCGACTTTGGCCAGCGCCTCGCGCAGACAGCCCACGATGGCGGCGTTGGAGGCGGCGGCGCTCGACGATCCCCGCAACATCGTGGCGTTGCCCGCTTTCAGACAGAGCCCCGCTGCGTCGCTCGTGACGTTGGGTCGGTTCTCGTAGATGACACCGACCACCCCGAGCGGGACCCGGACACGCTGGACGCGCAAGCCGTTGGGGCGCACCCAGCCCTCGACCACCTCGCCGACGGGGTCACCCAACGCCGCGACCTGGCGCAGGCTGTCGGCCATGGCCCCGACCCGCTCGGCGGTGAGGCGCAGGCGGTCGAGGGCCACGTCGGCGGCGTCACCGGCCCGGGCCCGCTCGAGGTCGGCGGCGTTGTGCTCGAGCAAGTCGGCGCCCCGTTCCTCGAGCAGGTCGGCCGCCACCAGCAACGCACCGTTCTTGGCGGCGCCGTCCGCCCCGGCCAGGACCCGGGAGGCAGCCTTGGCGCGCCGGCCGAGATCGACGATGTGCTCCCGGCCCATGCTCCAGGGTACCTCCGCCACGCGGACTGCCCGGGCGGAGGTCTCGCGTCGAACGGCTCGCCACGGGGCCCGACCCCGTCGACGAGCGGGTGGGCTCAGACCAGCACCACCAGGTCGTCCCGGTGCACGACCTCGGGAGCGGCGCCATCGGGCAGCGCACTCGTACGTCGCCCCGCCCACGACGCCACGAGCTCGGCCCCATGACGAGCAAGCCCTTTGGCGAAGACCACGCCGTCGGGCCCCGCGATCTCCACGGCGTCGTCGGCGTCGAAGCGGCCTGACACCGACACCACCCCGGCCGGGAGCAGCGAGGCCTCACGTTCCACGAGGGCGAGACGGGCTCCTTCGTCCACGATGAGGGTCCCCGAGGCGGCGACGGCGAACGCGATCCACAGCTTCCTGGCCGGCAGGCGCCGTCCCCGGGCCCGGAAGACGGTACCCACCCCGGGCTCACCGTCGATGGCGCCGCGCAGCACCCCCGCCCGACCGGCGTCGGCGATGACGGTCTCGACGCCGGACCACGCCGCGATCTTCGCCGCGGCGAGCTTCGACGCCATACCGCCGCTGCCCACCACGCTGCCCGCCCCGCCCGCCAGGGTCTCGAGCTCGTGGTCGACCTCGACCACCTCTTCGATGAGCGACGCCTCGGCCGTGGTACGGGGATCGGCGGTGAGCAGGCCGGCCGTGTCGGTGAGCAGGACGAGCAGATCGGCGGCAACGAGGTGGGCGACGAGGGCAGCGAGCCGGTCGTTGTCACCGAAGCGGATCTCGTCGTCGGAGGTGGCGTCATTCTCGTTCACCACCGGCACCACACCCAGCTCGAGCAGACGGGACAGCGTCTGGCGGGCGTGGAGGTACTGCTGGCGGTGGATGAAGTCGAGCGGGGCCAGGAGCACCTGCCCCACGGCCAGCCCCCGAGCCCCGAAGGCCTCGTCGTACACGCGCATCAGCTTCGACTGCCCCACGGCGGAGACCGCCTGCAATGTGGCGGGGTCGGTGGGTCGGGGCCCGCCCCCCATGGCGGACCACCCCGCCGCGATGGCGCCCGAGCTGACGAGGACCACACTGTGACCGAGCGCGTGGAGCTCGCTCACCTGGGCACACAACCTGTCGACAGCGGCGGGGTCCACACCGCCGCCGGCGCTCGTGATCGACGAAGACCCGATCTTCGCCACCACCGTGCGGGCACTGTCGTGGACCGTCACGTCCCGGTTCCCCTGCCTCGTCTCCCCCCGCGCCGGGGTTCGGGAGGAGGCGGTTCGGCCACCGCCGCCTCGACCCCGTCCTCGCGTCGGTAGGTGAAGCTCAACTCGCCGAGGTGCACGACATCGCCGTCATGGATCCCGGCCCGCACCAGGGCGCGTTCGACGCCGAGCCTGCGCAGACGGCTCTGGACGTAGTCCACGGCATCGTGATCGTTGAGGTCGGACAACGCCACCGCCCGCAGCGCCGGACGACCGAGCACCACGAACGAGCCGTCCTCGCCCCGGACCACTTCGATCTCCTCCGACAACGGGCGGTGGATCACCACGGATCGGTTGGGCACGGCCTCGGCGGCGCGCGCCTCGACCACCATGCCCGCCACCCGGACCAGCAACTCCGGGATCCCTGCCCCCGTGACGGCCGAGATGGTGAGCTCGAGCCCGTGTGGGACAGGCCCGGGGGCGACGTCGGACTTCGAGCCCACGACGATGCGGGGGCGCTGGAGGAGCTCGGGTCGGTACCGGCCGAGCTCGGCGAGGAGGATGCGCTGCTGCTCGGACACCGCCATCTCGTCGGCGGGGGCCAGGTCGAGCAGCACCACCAGGGCGCGGGCGCGCTCGACGTGGCGGAGGAACCGGTGGCCCAGGCCCCGACCCTCGGCCGCGCCCTCGACGAGGCCCGGAACGTCAGCCACCACGAACTCGGTTTCGTCACCGGGCCGGCCGACCCGCACCACACCGAGATGCGGTTCGAGGGTGGTGAACGGATAGGCGGCCACCTTGGGACGCGCCGCCGAGATACGCGAGATCAGCGTGCTCTTGCCGGAGTTGGGAAGACCCACCAGCGCCACGTCGGCCAGCAGTTTGAGCTCGAGGTCGAGCCAGCGCTCCTCGCCTTTTTCGCCCTGCTCGGCAAAGGCGGGAGCCCGGCGGCGGTTGCTCAGGAACCGGGCATTGCCCCGCCCGCCCCGCCCGCCCCCGGCCGCGAGCCAGCGGTCCCCGTTCGTGGCCAGATCGGCGAGCACGGCGCCGTCGGGACCACGCACCGTCGTGCCCACCGGGACGGGGACCTCGAGGGCCTGACCGCGCGGGCCATGGCGCTTCTTGCCCTGTCCGTGCTTGCCGTCGGTGGCCCGACGATGGGGGTGGTCGCGAAACCCGAGCAGCGACGCCTGGTTGGTGGTGGCCACGAGCCACACGTCGCCGCCGTCGCCGCCGTCGCCGCCGTCAGGGCCGCCGCGCGAAACGTGGGCCTCGCGACGAAAGGACACGGAACCGGCACCGCCGTTGCCCGCCTTCACATGAACCTGGGCCTCGTCGGCGAACCCGGACACGGCTCCGATTCTACGGGGCACCGTCACACCCTCCCGGGGGAGCGTGCGGCGGGCCGCCCCGGCTCAGGATTCGGCGCGGACGCTCACCTGACGGCGACCCTTGCGGGTGCCGAAGCTCACCACGCCCCCGGCGGTGGCGAACAGCGTGTCGTCGCCACCGCGTCCGACGTTCTCGCCGGGATGGAACTTGGTCCCGCGCTGGCGCAGGATGATGGCCCCGGCGGGGACGATCGTCCCGTCGTACACCTTCACGCCGAGTCGCTTCGACTTCGAATCCCGGCCGTTGCGGGTCGATCCCCCGCCCTTTGTCTTCGACATGAGAATCGCCTCCCGTGTGGCGGTGTCAGCGGCCCGCGGGGACCGTGATCGACAAGATCTCGACGGTGTCGTATTGCTGACGGTGCCCCCACCGACGCCGGCGTCGCGCCTTGGCCTGGTAGGTGAAGCCTCGGATCTTGGGACCCAGCTCCTGCCCCACGACCCGGGCGGCCACCACCGTCCCGGCGAGCTCGGCAGGGGTGGCCAGCACCCGGTCGTCGTCGACGACCAGCACGGGGGCGAGCTCGACCTCGCTGCCCTCGGGCACGCCCAGCAGCTCCACGCGCAGATGCTGGCCCTCGGCCACACGCTCCTGCTTGCCTCCGCTCTGGATGACTGCGTACATAGCCTGGCGATCTTACAGCAGGGAGTCGTCGAGCACGATCCCGCGCCCACCGCACACCGTGCAGACGGTCGAGAGCGACTCCACCAGGCCCTCCGAGACCCGCTTCCGGGTCATCTCGACCAGGCCCAGCTCGGAGATGTCGAAGACCTGGGTCCTCGTCTTGTCCCGTGCCAGCGCCGAGCGCAGGGCGGCGGACACCCGGTCCCGGTTGTCGCGGATCTCCATGTCGATGAAGTCGATAACGATGATGCCCCCGATGTCGCGCAGGCGGAGCTGTCGGGCGATCTCTTCGGCGGCTTCGAGGTTGTTGCGGTAGACGGTCTCCTCGAGGTTCGACTTGCCCACGTTCTTGCCGGTGTTCACGTCGATCACGGTGAGGGCCTCGGTCCGCTCGATGATGATCGATCCCCCCGAAGGCAGCCACACCTTGCGATCGAGGGCCTTGTGCAGCTGCTCGTGCACGTGGAAGCGCTCGAAGATGGGAAGGTTCTCGACGACCGGGTCGTAGTACTCGACTCTGTCGACGAGCTCGGGGTTCACCTGCTCGATGTAATCACGCACTTGCGCGTACAGGGTCTCGTCGTCGATGACCACGTTGCGGTACTCACGGTTGAACTCCTCGCGCACGATGCGCACGGCGAGGTCGGGTTCGCGGTAGAGCAACCCCGGGGCGTTGGACCGGTTGGCCTCCGCCTCGATGGCCGCCCACAGCGCCACCAGACGTTCGACATCGTGGCGCAGCTCGTCCTGGCTGGCCCCCTCGGCGGCGGTCCGCACGATCAGACCGTGCCCGGCGGGCCGCACCTCGTCGACGATCCGACGCAATCGCTTGCGCTCGTTGTCGTCGAGGCGCTTGGAGATGCCGAAGGCGCTGGAGTTGGGGACCATGACGACGAAACGACCGGGCAGCGAAACCTCCTGGGTGAGGCGCGCGCCCTTGGCCCCGATCGGGTTCTTCGTGACCTGGCACAAGATGACCTGGCCGGGGTGCAGCATCTCCTCGATACGCGCCGAGGAGCTCTTGGCCGTTTCGACGTCCTCGACGTCGTAGCGGACGTCGCCCCGGTACAGCACGGCGTTCTTGGGGGTGCCGATGTCGATGAACGCCGCCTCCATGCCCGGCAGGACGTTCTGGACCCGGCCGCGATAGATGTTGCCGTCGATCTGGGTGGCGTCGTCAGATGCCCTCGACACGTAGTGCTCGACCAGGGTGCGGCCCTCGAGCACGGCGATCTGGGTGGCATGGGGGCGGACGTGGACGCACATGAGGTACCGGCCCACGGGGCGCCCCCGCCGCTCGCGGCCACTGCGACGTCGGGACCGACCCCCCGACGCCTTGGACTCGGGGCTCTCGGGGCTCTCGGGGCTCTCACCGTCTCCGTCGGACACCGTCGCCGCCACCGCCGCCACCGCCGCCACCGCGACCGGGGCGGGCGCGGACTTCACCGCCTTGGCCGCCAGCGGGGTCACCGGCACGGGGGGCACGGGGGGCACCGGTGGGCGGGCGGGGCGGGTGTCGCCGATCCGGGGACGCTCCACGGGGGCTTTCCTGTCACCCACCCTCGGGGCCGCCGGAGCCTCCCCCGGCTCCGCCCCTTGGCCGTCCTCGGCCGCGGCGCCTGGTGCGGGCGCTTCGACGTCCCCGGGCTCGGCCCGGGCTCCGCTGTCCCCGTTGGGTTCAGAGACGGCCTCCGCGCTCGCGGCGCCGGGGGCACGGGTACCGGCGGGGCGCTTGCGACGGCGACGTGGGTTCGACGGTGCACGGGGGGCATCGCCCGACGGCGCATCATCCGACGTCGCGTCTCCCGACCCGGTCTCCCCCGATTCGGTCTCTCCCGATCCACTCACCGGTGACGCGCTGTCGCCCGACGGGGTCTGGTCGGACAGCGTCTCCCGAGGGGTGGGGTCGCGAGGTGGTGTCTGGCGGGGGGGCGCGGTCGGCTCACCACCGTCGAGCCCTTCGGTTTGCTCGGCGTGCGGGCCGTTACGGTCCGGGGGTGAACCTTGCGATCCGGTGTAGAGCCCGGCAAGGGCGTTCGTCGCCCCGGGGTCGGTGGGTGCGGGGACAGACGGGGAGCCGGTCGGCTCCGCCGTCGGCTGCCCGGCGCTCGTATCGGACATGGGAACGATCCCTTCTGGTACTCCTCACGAGGCGCGCTCCCAGATGACGGCGGTCCCCGCGGGGTCCGCCCGGAGAGGCTCCCAGCGGGAGCCATCGCGCTCGATCCATTGACAGGTTCTACGGGCAAGCCCGAGCTCGACACCCAAGGCCTGGGCGAGCTCGGATGGTCGTACTCCGCGGGGCCGGGTGCCGAGCTCGGCCACGAGGTGGGCACCGTCCGCGTCACATCCGGCACACGACAACGCCAGCACCGAGGGACGCAGGTCGTCGACCACGTCTCGTCCCTTGCGCTCGCGCCTGATGGGGAGGGAGTCGGCGACGAGCGCATGGCCGATCGCCGCCTCGAGTTCGCCGGCGCCGACCCGGGGCACGCGGATCTCCCACGTGCACGAGGACACGTCTTCCTGGAGGGAGTTCGTCCCCGGCTCGAGGACAGCCGCCGCCACCACGTCGACGCCCTCGGGCAACATCGGGCTGACCCGGGGCGCCAACTCGGACGGGGCGACCGGTTCGTCGAGCGCGATGTCGAGGTACTCGGCGACCGACTCGCACCCGGTGGGCAAGGCCAACCCGAAGCTCAGCTGGGGGCGCGGCGTGAATCCCGCCGTATAGGAGACGGGCATCCGAGCGCGGCGCAGGGCCCGCTCCCACATCCGGGCCACGTCGCGGTGGCTCGTCCACCGGACCCGGCCGACCTTGGTGAAGCGGACACGGACCTTCATCGAGCCCGGCCCCGTGTCGAGCCCAACGACATCGACGCCCCGACCGTCTCGAGGAACCGGACCGGCACGGTGCCGCCCGAGACCAGGTCCTGCCCCGTGCCCTGGCTCCCGCCCGCGGGAGGCACGGCCGAGGCCACCATGTGCTCGACCCCGAGCCCGGTACAGGCCCCGCAGTCGTAGCACGGGGTCCAGCGGCAGTCCTCGAGGCCGTGTTCGGCCAGGGCCTCTTGGAAGTCCTGCCACAGGAAGTCGCGGTGCAGTCCGGCCGAGACGTGGTCCCAGGGGAGGACCTCGTGCTCGTCGCGGTGGCGGTACACGCTGTCGACGAAATCGAGCCCCGCCGCATCGAGCGCGTTCGTCCACAACCCCAGGTCGAAGTATTCGGACCACTCCTGAAACGTGCCTCCGTGGCGCCAGACGTGCTCGATGACCGCACCCATGCGACGGTCGCCGCGACTGACGAGCCCCTCCACCGCCGTGGCTTCGGGATCGTGCCAGCGCAGGGTCAGGCCACGCGTGCCGCGTGCCGCGTCCTTGAGCAATCCCACCTTGCGCCGAAGCTCCTCCATCGTGTTCTGCCCGAACCACTGGAAGGGCGTGTGGGCCTTGGGGACGAACCCGCCCACCGAGGCCGTGACCGTCACGTTGTGGTGGTAGCGCCGACCGATCTCCGCACATGCGCCGGCGAGGCGGGTGATGCCCAGGACGTCCTCATCGGTCTCGGTGGGCAGGCCGATGAGGAAGTACAGCTTCACCCGCCTCCAGCCCTGGGAGAAGGCGGCATCGACCGCTGCGTAGAGATCCTCCTCGCGGATGAGCTTGTTGATGACTTGACGCATGCGCCATGTGCCGCCCTCGGGTGCAAAGGTGAGCCCGGTGCGGCGGACCTTTTGGATCTCGGCCGCCAACCCTACGGTGAACGCGTCGACCCGCAGGCTGGGGAGGCTCACCGACACCTGACCCGAGCACTCGGGGTCGTTGATGACCGTGGACACCACGTCACCGATGCCCGAGAAGTCCGCGCTCGAGAGCGATGTCAAGGTGACCTCGTCGTATCCCGTCCGGTCTAGGCCGTCGCGCACCATCTCGTTGACCTGAGCGGCGGGGCGTTCGCGAACAGGCCGGGTGATCATCCCGGCCTGGCAGAAGCGACACCCCCGCGTGCAACCCCGGAACACCTCGACGTTGAGACGGTCGTGGACGACCTCGATCAAGGGCACGAGCTGCTGCTTGGGGTAGGGCCACTCGCCCAGATCGGCGATCGTCCGCTTCTCCACGCGCTCGGGCACACCGGGCGCACGCGGCGTCACACCGGTGAGGCGGCCGCCTTGGTAACCGGGCTCGTAGCAGGAGGGCACGTATACCCCTGGCACCATCGCCAGGGTGCGCAACAGGTCGCCGCGGCTCTCCCCACCGGTGGCCCCCCACGCCCCGATCACCTCGGTCAGGTCCCCCACCGCCTCCTCGCCGTCGCCCAGCACGAAGGCGTCGACGAAGTCGGCCAGAGGCTCGGGGTTGAAGGCGCAGTGGCCACCCGCCACCACCAGGGGGTGCGACGCGTCGCGGTCCGCTCCCCGCACCGGCACTCCGGCCAGGTCGACCAGGTTGAGCACGTTGGTGTAGGTGAGCTCAGCCGAGAGGTTGAACGCCAGGACGTCGAACTCCCCCGCCGCCAAGCTGCTCTCCAGCGAGAAGAGCGGGACCGACGCCGCCCGCATGGCGGCTTCCATGTCGGTCCAGGGCGCGTAGGCGCGCTCCGCCACGGCGTCGCCACGCTCGTTCAGTATTTCGTACAGGATCTGGAGCCCCTGGTTCGGCAGCCCGATCTCGTAGGTATCGGGGTAGATGAGCAACCAGGCCACCCGCCCGGGTGCGTGCATGGGGCGGCGCGCCCCGAGCTCACCACCGATGTAGCGGGCGGGCTTCGTGACCTGGGCCAGGAGAGGCTCGATCCGTGGCCACAGAGAAGTCATGTGCCCGTCGAGTCTAGAGCCCTCCCCGACGCCCCCGGCGCCGAGTGGCGGCGAGCGCCCGGGTTGTGGTGCTGCTGTGCGGGGCCGTCGTCGTCGGGGAGGTCGAGGTGGTCGCCGTGGTGGCCCCGGGGGTGGTGGTTGTGGTGGTCGGGGGAACGAGGATGGGGGCGGGGGTTGTGGCCGGAGCGATGTGGGCTGGGGACTCGGGGTGGGCCACGAGGTAGTCGAAGCCTTGGCGCGCCACGGGGGCGGCAGCCTGGGAGCCGAAGCCACCGCCCTGGACCACCACGGCGATCAGGTACTTGGGATCGGGGACGGGCCCCCAGCCCACGAACCACGAGTTGGGCTGCTGCTCGTTGGTGGTGGCCGTACCGGTCTTGCCCGCCAGGGGGAAGGTGGAGAGGGGAAAGCCGACGAAGGCGGGGGCGGCCGTGCCCTTGGAGTTCTGCACGACCCCTTCGAACCCCGACAGCAGGGCCTGGTAGTTGCCGGGCGAGTACGTGACATGCCCGGCGACCTTGGGGGCGATGGTGCGCACCAGCTTGCCGTGGGCGTCGACCATGCCGGCGGCCACCTCGGGGACGTAGCGGGTGCCCCCGTTGGCGAAGGTGGCATAGGCGACGGCCTGCTCGAGCGGGGTGATCACCGTGCCACCTTGGCCGAAGGCGAGCTCCAGGTTGTTCCCCGTGAACCACGCGCCGTTGGGGTAGTCCTTGGGGTCCTGGGAATGCTCGCGCGCCACGACCGTGGGCGAGTCCACCCGGGCCAGGTGGGTCTCGTTGGGGAGGTCGATCCCGGTGACGTCCCCGTAGCCGAGTTGCGCGGCGGCGTCCTGGATCGGCGTCTTGCCGTAGCGGTTGCGCTGATCCCAGAATTCGACACCCAGGTTGTAGAAGAAGATGTCGCTCGAAACCGTGAGCGCCTGGGACACGTTGACCCGGCCCCCCACCTCACCTTCGTTGTCGTGGTAGGTCACGCACCCCGACCCACCCGTCGCACAACCGGGGACTGTGTACGCACCCGTGTCGTTGAAGGTGTAGCCCGGGCTGATGAGCCCGGTCTGCAACGCGGCGGTAGCGGTGGCCAACTTGAAGGTCGACCCCGGGGTGTAGAGACCCTGGATGGCGTTGTTGTTCTGCGCACCGGTGGCCTGGATCTGGCGAAAGTGGGCGGTGGAGATGCCGTTGGTCCACCACGTCGGGTCGTAGGTCGGCGACGACACGAGCGCCAGGACCGCGCCCGTCTGGGGGTCGAGAGCCACGGCGGCGCCTTCGGTGGACTTCCCCTTGAGCGACGCGATCTCGGCGTCGAGCGCCTGCTGCAACGTCTGCTCGAGGCCGGAGTCGATGTTGGTCACGAGATCCTCGCCCGCCGTGGGGGGGGTCTCCCCGAGGCTACCCACCACCTGTCCGTGCGCGTCGACCTCGACCTTGTCCACGCCGGGCCGTCCCCGCAGCTCGGCCTGGTACTCGTTCTCGAGCCCGCTCTGACCGTAGAGATCGCCGAGCTGGTACGCCTGCGACGACTGGGCCTGGAGCTGCTCACTCGAGATCTGACCCACGTACCCCAGCATCTGCACGCCCGTCTTCCCGAGGGGAAAGGTGCGGTTGGTGTCGGCCACCGCCGAGACGCCCGGGAACATCGACGCGTGCTCGCCGATGTAGAGCACGTCCGAAAGTGGGGCGCTCTCGAGGATCGGGACCGGCTTGTACAAGCTGTACTGGACGTTGGCGAGGTCGGCCTCGATCTGTACGGACGAGATCCCGAGGAGGGCGGCCAGCTGCCCCACCACCGCCGGGTGCTCTTGGGCCGACACGCGCGAGAGCGTGATGTCCTGGGTCACCTGGTCGCCCACGATGATGTTGTCGCTGCGATCGGTGATGAGCCCGCGGGGCGCGGGAACCTCCACGGTGCGGACCTGGTTGGCGGTCACCGTCTTGGAGTACGCCGAGGTGTCGAGAACCTGGAGGTACCACAGGCGGATGAACATGAGCGAGAAGAGCGCGGCCACGACGACCCCGAGCACCCGCAAGCGGATCACCGTACGCGGCGCCGAGGGCTCGCTCACCGTCATCACCCGATCGACCACCGAGCGACGGGGACGCATGCGGGGACCGCTCGGCCCGTGGGCACGCTCCGGGCGCGGCGTCTTGGGCTTGGGATAGAAGCGGGTACCACGGAGGGGGTGGCGCAGTCGCCCCCCTCTCGAGCGCGCCGGGCGGGGTGATCGCTTCGGGGTGTCGGCGCTACGCAGTGCCAGCGCGAAACGGCGGCGACGGAATCTCACCGCAGGCCCCCGCCGCCGGCGACGCCGCGGCTCGGGCCCGGCTCGGGCACGGCCCAGGTCACGAAGCGCAGGATCGGGACGGCGAGCAGGGCCGCCGAGGGCGTTCCCACCACGAGGGCGGGAACGAGGTAGGTCCTGAGCATCGCGGGGTCACCGAGCACGGCCCCCAGGATCGCGTACGCGCCCAGGCCGGCGGCCGTCGCGGCCGCGGCGACGACCGAGGGCAACCACCACGAGCTGCGCACGAGCCCCCGCGTGGCCAAGCCGGTGGAGTATCCGAGCAGACATCCCACCAATGCGGAAAGGCCGTAGGGAGTGGGCAGGAACAGATCGGCCACAAGCCCCGTGATGAACCCGAAGACCGCACCCCGGTCGGGGCCGGCCGCGTAACCCGCCGCGATGGGCAGGAGAAGCATGAGGTCGGGGTGGGCCCCACCCACCCGCACCGAGTCGAGAATGGTGTGCTGGATCACGAGCACGACGGCGATCACGATCGTGGAACGAGCCACGTCGGTGGTGGTCAGGGTCCTCCCGACGCGAGGGGTGGGGGCAACGCGTGTCATGGCGTGGACTGCCACTGGAGCACGTCGACGTACTGCAGGATCGCGAGGTCGGCGAGGGGCCGGGCCGACACGGTCTCCTGGGTAGCCGAAGGCGTCGACGAGAACGAGGTGATGCTGGCAACAGGGATGTCGGCGGGGTATTGCGCGTACTGGAGACCGCTCGTCGTGAGCACTTCTCCCTTGTGCAGCGGGGTGCCCGGGGCGATCAGGTTCACAGCCAGACTTCTTCCCAGGCCCGAGCCCTGGACGAGCGCGAGGTTCCCCGCCGCACCGAAGCGGACGCCGACCGACGAGTCGACATCGGTGACGAGGCGGACCGTGCACCCCGAGGACCACACCTCGATGACCTGGCCCACCAACCCCGCCCCACCGACGACGGGCATGCCGACGGCCACGCCGCTCTTGCTTCCCTTGTCGAGTTGGATGCTGGCCGCGAAGTCCGACGGGCTCAGGGCCGTCACCTGCGCGGTCACGGTGGGAATGGAGCCGACCCACGGCAACTGGTCGAGACGCTCCAGGGCGCGCAACGAGTTGCGCGCCGCCTGAGACATCAATGCCTGTCGCTGCAGCGTGCCGATCTCGCGTCGGAGTTTCGCGTTCTGGGTTTCGAGGTCGCCTCCGTGGACAGCACCAGACAGAAAGCTGCCCACGGGACGTGCCAGATCATCGACACCGCGTTGGATGGGTGCGAACGCGTCGTGAGCCCCGCGCTTGGCGCCCGAGATCACTCCGTGGGCCTCACCCCGGTAGTCGACGGTGATGATGGCGATCGATGCCAAGACGAGCAGCACGATCGTCGTCCCCCGCCGAGCCCGTCGTGCGCGCCGTGTCCTTCGCGGCATGCAGGAGCCCGCTCAGAGGGGAGAGCCGGCTCCGCCGGCGCGCGGCCGCCGGGACAGAAGGTCCCGAACTGCGATGTCGAAGCGGGGGCCGCGCCTGGCGCGGACGCCTCTCACCCCGCCGAGGACGTGATGAGGACCTGCTTGAGCGCTTCGAACTCCTCGAGGCACTGGCCACTGCCGATCGCCACGCAGTTGAGGGGATCACGGGCGACCACGATGGGCATCCCTGTCTCCTCCTGCAGCCGGGCGTCGAGACCGTGGAGCAGGGCGCCGCCACCGGTGAGCACGATCCCCTGTTCCATGATGTCGGCGGCGAGCTCGGGCGGAGTCTTGTCGAGTGTCACCTTCACGGCGTCGATGATGGCCGATACCGGCTCGTCGATCGCCTTGCGGATCTCTTCGGTGGACACGACGACCGTCTTCGGAAGTCCCGTGACCAAGTCCCGGCCACGGATCTCGGCGTGCAACTCCTCCTCGAGTGCAAAGGCGGAGCCCAACGCGATCTTGATCTCTTCCGCGGTGCGCTCGCCCAGTGCGAGGCTGTACTCCTTCTTGATGTAGGAGATGATCGCCTCGTCGAGCTCGTCACCACCGATGCGCACCGACTGACTCGTCACGATGCCGCCCAGTGAGATGACAGCGACCTCAGTGGTGCCGCCACCGATGTCGACGACCATGTTGCCCGTCGGCTCGTGGACGGGGAGCCCGGCACCGATGGCGGCGGCCATGGGCTCCTCGATGATGTAGGCCTTGCGGGCGCCGGCGTACTCGGCCGCTTCCATGACCGCCCGCTGCTCGACGCCGGTAATGCCGGAGGGAACGCAGATCACCATGCGCGGCTTGGCGAAGCGACGCTGGTGGACCCGCTGGATGAAGTAGCGGAGCATCTTCTCGCAGATCTCGAAGTCTGCGATGACACCGTCCTTCAGCGGGCGGATGGCCTGGATGTGGCTGGGCGTCCGACCGATCATTCGCTTGGCCTCTGCACCCACGGCCAGGGGACGGCCGTCTTTGACGTTGACCGCCACGACCGACGGCTCGTTCAGGATGATGCCGCGACCGCGCACGTACACAAGGGTGTTGGCGGTGCCGAGGTCTACGGCCATATCGCGGCCGAGCAAGAAGAACCGGTTGTCCCGCATGGCGTCGATCTACCTCTTGATGGAGCGGGGACCGTCGCCGAATCCGGGCGGCCTCCCGCCTCTGTACTTGGGGGTCGCGCCCCAGGCTACGGGACCGCACCCGACCACACAAGACGACATCGAGGCCGTACGCGGTCTACAAACCGAGGAAACAGGACCTACGACGTCAGGTCAGCCCCGGAAAGAAGATGGCGATCTCGCGCGCCGCCGATTCGGCGGAGTCCGAACCGTGGACGAGGTTCTCGGTCAGAAGCGTCCCCAGATCGCCGCGCATGGTCCCGGGGGGAGCCTCGGCCGGGTTCGTCGGCCCCATCATCGTGCGCACGATGCTCCAGGTGTCCTCGGGGCCCTCCACCACGAGCACCATGGCCGGCGATCGGGTGATGAATCTGACGAGATCCTCGTAGAAAGGCTTGCCCAGGTGCTCCTGGTAGTGCTCCGCCGCGGTCTCCTCGTCGATCTGGCGCAGCTGAGCAGCCCCGAGTCGAAGCCCCTTGCGCTCGAGGCGACCGACCAGTTCCCCGACGAGGCCACGCTCGACGGCGTCGGGTTTGCAAATCACAAGGGTGCGGTTCATGGCTCGGAGAGGCTATCGGGATCGGCCCATTCGGTCGATCCGAGGAGGACCTCCCTGGCATCGGCCACCACGTACAGCGAACCCGTCACGATGAGCGTCCCACTCGGCGACAGCCGGGCCCGCGCCAGGGTGAGGCCGTCGATCACGGTGTCAGCGGCGAGCGCCTGGAATCCCAGGGCCCGAGCCGCCTCGGCGATCGACGCCGCCGGCAATGCCCGCGGTGACGGTGCGGTGCAGGCCACCACCGTCCGTACTCCCGTCGGACGCAACGCCTCGAGCATCGCACTCGGGTCCCGGCCCTGGAGCATGCCGATCAGCGCCACGGTGTCGTCCGCGGGGGCGAACTCGGCTACGAGTGCCAGGGCCAGCGCCTGGGCTCCCGCCACGTTGTGAGCCCCGTCGAGCACGATGACGGGCGACCTCCCGACGATCTCCATCCGCCCCGGGACCCTCACCGAGCCCAGGGCGTGCTCGACCACCTCCGGCGCGAGGGGGGCGCCGAAGAAGGCCTCGGCGGCCGCCACCGCGCAGGCGGCATTGTCACCTTGGTGCGCACCGTGGAGCGCCAGGAAGACCTCGGGATAGTGCGCGGCCGGGGTGCGCAGATCGAGGACCCGGCCGCCCACCGCGACCCGGCTCTCGACGCAGTCGAACTCCACCCCCCGCACCCAGGTCTCGATCGCCCCCCCAGCCTCGGCGGCGTCACGAAAGACCTGGAGCAGCTCGGGATGGGTCTCGCCCACGACAACGCGGCTTCCCGGCTTGATGATGCCCGCTTTTTCCGTGGCGATGTCGACGAGGGTCGGGCCCAGGATCTCCACGTGGTCGTAGCTCACGTTCGTGATGACCGCCACCTCGGGCTCGACCACGTTGGTGGCATCCCATCGCCCCCCGAGGCCGACCTCGATCACCGCCACGTCCACGGGGCTGTCGGCGAACCATCGGAAGGCGGCTGCGGTCAGGAGCTCGAACCGGGTCGTCCTGTCGCTGAGCAAGGGCTCGAGCTCCCGGAGCGAGGCCAGCACCTCGGCCAGCTCGCTGTCGTCGATGGGCTCACCGTTGCGGGCCAGTCGTTCGTTGACCCGGGCCAGGTTGGGGCTCGTGTACGTACCGACGGTGAGCCCGTTGGCCATGAAGAGCTCGGTCAGGATCTTGGCGGTCGAGCCCTTGCCGTTTGTGCCGGTGATGTGCACCACGGGACACGATCGTTCGGGATCACCGAGGAGGCGGCACCACGCCCGTATGCGATCCAGCGTGGGTGCACCCACCCGGGTGGGCATCGACAGCTCGTAGTCGGTGTGGCTGTCGAGCCAGGCCACCATCTCGTCGCGTCCGGGGCGCGCCGCGTCGCTGTCGGTGCGGACTGACACCGCCGGATGGAGACCTGTCAGGAAGCGGCCCGGCGCGTGCGCACCTTGTTGGCCGGCTCACTTTGGGGTACGAGCGTCGGATGGACGCGGTCGAGCACCACGGCCCGGTCGATAACGCACTTGCCGACATCGGTCCGACTCGGGAGGTCGTACATGACCTCGAGAAGGACCTCTTCGAGAATGGCGCGCAGGCCGCGTGCGCCCGTGCCCCGCAACAGGGCCTGTTCGGCGACAGCCTCGAGGGCGTCGTCACCGAACTCGAGCTCGACACCATCGAGCTCGAACACGCGCCGATACTGCTTGACCAGCGCGTTCTTGGGCTCAACCAGGATCCGGATCAGCGCTTCCTTGTCGAGGCTCGACACCGCGCCCACCACCGGCAGACGACCGATGAATTCAGGGATCAGACCGAACTTGATCAGGTCCTCGGGCAGGACGTGGCGGAGCACCTCGCTGTCACGGGCCTCGGTGCTGCGACGTACCTCGGCCCGGAAGCCGATGCCCTTACGGCCGATCCGGCTCTCGATGATCTTGTCCACGCCGGCGAAGGCCCCACCGCAGATGAACAAGATGTTGGTCGTGTCGATCTGGATGAATTCCTGATGGGGATGCTTCCGTCCGCCCTGGGGCGGCACCGAGGCGGTTGTCCCCTCGAGGATCTTGAGCAGTGCCTGCTGGACGCCCTCCCCAGACACGTCACGGGTGATGGAGGGGTTCTCGCTCTTGCGGGCGATCTTGTCGATCTCGTCGATGTAGATGATCCCGGTCTCGGCCCG
>Ga0209415_10003279_pt1 | contig 30123 bp, 30 predicted proteins | sample PeaSoiSIISIP2007_FD_187696 | JGI IMG/M metagenome (GOLD analysis project Ga0209415, IMG submission 187696) | Peat soil microbial communities from Weissenstadt, Germany - SII-SIP-2007 (SPAdes) (version 2) | ecosystem: Environmental > Terrestrial > Soil > Wetlands > Peat | place: Germany...
CGTCGCCGGCCGCCGCGGCCGCGCCGGCCGGATTGCCGCCGGCTTTCGCCGCCGGCGCGGACGACGCGGCGCCCGCCGGGCGGGCGGCGGACGGCTTGGCGTCCGGGCGCGCCGAAGCCTTCACGCCCGCGCTCACGCTCGCCGCGTCCGCGCTGGAGCCGGCGTCGATTTTGGGAAAGGACGCCAGCGTCAGGGAGTCGCCGTCCGGAGTCGACTGCGGATCGGCCTCGCGGCGATCCGCCGCCGCGCGCGGCGCGCCGGGAGCTCCGGCCGCGCCGTCGCCTTTCGCCGCCGGATCGGCCGCCGTTCCGGGCGGGGGCGCGCTGCCCGGGCGCCGCGGGAACGGGTTCGCCGCTCCCTCGGTCTCCGCGAGCGCGTCGGTCGGGGCGCGCCGTCCGGGCCGGGAGCCGAGGCCGAAGACGCGCCTCAGCCAGCCGAAGAGCCCGCCGCCCGAGCCCGGCTCTCCGGCCGCCGCGCGCTGCAGAGCCGGCGCGCCGGCGATCGCGCCGCCGTCGAGCCGAACGCTCGCCGCCGCGGGCGCGGACCGCGCCGGCGCTCCCGTCCGGCTCGACCAGTACCACGCTCCCGAGCCGGCGAGGAAGCCGACCGCCGCGAGCACGGCGCCGCGGACGATCTCGCGCTTGCGCGCGAGCGCGACGGCGTCCGTCTGGCCGGAGGATCCGCCCATCCCGCAAGTATAGCCGGATCGGAGTGGAAATCAAGCCGCCGCGGCGGCGATCCCATGTGACGATCTTGCCGCTGGACACCCCGGCGCTCCCATACTACAATCATCCGATGACCACGCTCGCCCTGATCGCCGCGCACGCCCTTCTCGCCGCCTCTCCCGCGCGCGCGGCGGACGCCGCCGCCGCTGCGCGGCTCGACTTCGCCGCCGGCGCGGTGACCGCCGAGACCGCGGGAGCCAAGCGCCCGGTCAAGACCGGCGCCGCGCTCGCCGCGGGAGACGTGATCGAGACCGCCGCGGCCGCGACCGCCGTCGTGAGGCTGGCCGACGGCTCGCGGCTCAAGCTGCGCGGCGGCAGCCGGCTGCAGCTGACGCCGCAGCCGCCGAACTCGCGCGCGACGGAGGTCATGCTCTTCCTCGGCGGTGTGTTCGCGCAGATCACCAAGCGCTCGACCGACGCCGAGTTCCGCGTGCGCACGCCGGGCGCCGTGGCGGCCGTGCGCGGCACGCGCTTCTTCACGGCCTTCGGCCGGACGCGCGGCAAGGAGCGCGATCTCTGGGTCTGCGTCGACGAGGGGCTCGTCGAGGTCGGCTCGAACGCGTCGAAGGAGCGCCGAGGCGTGCCCGCGGGCTCGGGAGTCCTGATCAAGGGCGAGAAGGACGTCACGAAGCCGCAGCCCTACAACTGGACGAAGAAGCTGAACTGGAACATGGACCCCGCGAAGGGCGCGGTCGAGGACAAGACGAACCTGGATTCGGCCTACGCGGACCTCCTTGACCAAGACTACCGCTGAGCGCCTGATTCGCGCCGCGGCGATGGCGGCCGCGCTGGCCGCCGTCGCGGCGCGCGCCGGCGCCGACGCGATCCCGCAGACCCCGCACGGGCGCGCGCTCGAGTACGAGGCCGACGAGTCGATCACGACCGAGGACTGGATCTTCCAGCCGATCGCCGAGGGGACCGAGCGCTGGCAGTACAACCGTCAGCTCGAGTACAAGGACGTGATGGCCGGCTCCTACGTGCGCCTGCTGAAGAACTTGAAGGTCGGCGCGTTCTACCGCCTGCAGTACGGCGACCGACACGACGACGACTGGGCCCAGACGCCGAACGGGAAGTGGGCGTGGCAGAACACCGTCGACCGCCCCGAGAGCGTCGCCGTGCTCGACGTGACGCCGCGCTTCCAGCTCCCGTTCCTGCCCGGGCGCAACTGGGTCCTGGGCCTCAAGACGCGCTACGAGTACAACGCCTTCGACCGCGAGGAGACGCTGAAGCTCGAGCCCGAGCTCGACTATTTCTGGATGAACGGCCTCGAGCCGCGCGCGACCTTCATCCTGCGCTATCAGACCTACCTGCCTCTGAACTGGGGCCAGACGGCCGTGTACGAGCGCTGGCTGTACCTCGCGGGACTCTGGCACGCGACGTCGTGGCTCTCGATCGGCCCCGAGGTCTCCCTGCGCGACGAGATTTGGACCACTTCCTCGCAGTGGGCGAGCGCGAACCCCGGGTCCGCCTACAAGGTCCTCTACCGCGCCTGGGCGCCGGGCGTGTTCCTGGCCGTGCGCATCCCTTGAGCGCCCCCGTCGAGCCCGCGATTGACGGCGGCGCCGTCGAAAAGCGATAATAGACGCGCTATGGCTAAGAAGAAGCAGACCCGCCACAAATCGGCCCTCAAGGCCCACCGTCAATCTCTCCGGCACGCCATCCTCAATCGTCAGGCCAAGAAGGACGTCCGTCTCGCGCTGCGCGCCGTCGTCGACGCGGCGAAGGCGAAGGACGTCAAGAAGGTCGCCGAGCTGACCGCGAAGGCCTCCGAGGCCCTCGACAAGGCCGCCAAGCGCGGCACGATCCACTGGAAGGCCGCCGCGCGCAAGAAGTCGCGCCTCGCCGCGAACGTCCACAAGATCGTCGCCGGCGTTTCGGCCGCTCCCGCGGCCGCCGTCGCCGCCGCGAAGTAGCCTCAGGCCGCGGCGCCGCGCGCCGACGGGGCGCACAGCTCGACGACCAGGCGCTCGAGCTCGAGCTTCGGATCGAGCCAGGCCTTCGACTTCAGGTCGGTCTCGACTTCGAGGCAGCGGCGCAGGTCGCGGCGCAGGCGCTCCTCGGTCACGCGCGAGGCGCGCGCGAAGAAATCCCGGTCGTAGAAAATGCGCAGGCGCGTCTCGATCTCGCGCGGCGCGACGCCCGCCTTCAGCATGCGCTTGGCGCGCAGCTGCTTGAGGTAGGCGCCGCGGACCTGCGCGAGCGCGCGGAAGACGACCTCCTCGGGCTTCGCGTCGGCGAAGAGCTCGGCGAGCTGGGCGAGGCAGGCCCTGCGGTCGCGGCTCGAGATCAGCTTCTCGAAGGCCCACGGGTCGGCCGAGCGGCGGTGGCCGAGGCATTCGAGCACGGCCGGGAGCGTGATCTCGGTGCCCTTCCCCGTGAACAGGACGACCTTCTCCAGCTCGCCCGACAAGATTCCCCAGTCGGTGCCGGCCTCGGACACGAGCGCGTCGACGGCGTCCGCGGCGAGCGTCTTGCCCGCGCGCTTCGCCTCGGCGAGCAGGCGCTCGACGGCCTCGCCCTCGTCGAGCGGCGAGAAGACGCAGACCGCGCCCGCCGCGCCGGCGGCGGCCGCGAGCGCGTCCTTCTTGTCGGGGCGGCGGTCGTCGTTGAGCAGGACCAGCGTCGTCGTCGCCGACGGCGACTTCAGGTACTCGGCGAAGGCGGCCCGCGCCTCGGCCGAGATCCGCGGATTGCGCACGATCACGAGGCGCCGGTCGGCGAAGACGGGCAAGGTCATCGCCTCGGCGACGATCGCCGCGGCCTCGGAGCCGGGGTCGCCCGCGAACTCGCGCAGGTTGAAGTCGTCGGCCTTGAAGAGCTCCTTGAGCTTGAGCACCGCGTCGGCCTTCTCGGCCGACTCCTCGCCGAACAGGTAGTAGACGGTCCGAAAGCTGCCCGCCTTCCACTCCTTGACGAGATTGTCCGGCCTCAGCTCCATCGGCTCAGTACGGCGCGGGCACGACCGGCGTCATCGGCGTGTTCGCCGGGCTCGCGGGCTCCGTCGAGGGCGCGTCGCTCGACACGCGGCGCTCCGAGGTGTGGCTGACCGCGCCGAAGCCGTCGATGACGCGCTTGACGACCTTCGTCGCGAGGATCGGGTACACCTGCTCGCGCGCCTGCTCCTCGGTCATGCCGCCGGCCAGGGTCGACGTCGGAAAGACGAGGACGGCCTCGAGGTTGCGCTCGTCCCAGATCGCCGTGTTCGTCGCCTTGTCGACGACCTGCAGGTCGATCGCGATGCGCAGCTTGTAGGTCGTCGGGTTCAGCGTCGCGTCGTACTGGATCGGGGTGAGCAGGTAGCGCGTGATCGTGACCGCGACGATGCCGCTGCACTCCTCGACGGGGACCAGCGGGTAGCGGCCGTCGGCGAGGAACTGGTCGCGGATCGCGAGCGCGAGCTTGTCCTCGAGTCCGAACTGCTGGGTCTTATTGTTGATCTGCTGGATGCCGAGCTTCTGGATGTTGGCCGGCAGGATCTGCGGCGTCGGGTGATAGTTGACGTCCTCGCCGCACGCGGCGAGCCCGCAGGCGGCGAGCGCGGCGGCGGCCAGGACGAGGGCGTGTCGGCGCATGTTCATTTCACCACCAGGTTCACGAGCTTCTTCGGCACCACGATCGACTTCACGACCTGCTTGCCGTCGATCGCGGCCTTGACCTTCGCGTCGGAGAGCGCCGCGGCCTTCACCGCGTCCTCGGCGGCGTCCGCCGCGATCGTGAACGTCGCGCGGAGCTTGCCGTTGACCTGGACCGCGTACTCCACCGTGGAGTCGACCAGATACTTGGCGTCCCAGGACGGCCAAGCCTGACGGCACAGTATATCCTGATGGCCGAGCTTCTGCCAGAGCTCTTCGGTCAGATGAGGAGCGAACGGATTCAACAGGATCAACAGCGCCTCGAGATCGACCTGAGACGGAGTTTTTTCGTCTTGGATCGCGTTTCGGTACTCCATCAACGACGAAATACATGTATTGAACCCGAACGCCTCGAGGTCCTCGGTCACTTTCTTGATCGTCTTGTGGCGGATCGAAACGAGCCCGTCGCCGGCGGCCGGCGCGCCGTCGGCGTCGACGATCAAAGTCCAGACCTTGCGCAGGAAGCGCGAGACGCCCTCGATCGAGCGCATGTCCCAGGGCTTGGCCTGCTCGAACGGGCCCATGAACATCTCGTAGAGCCGGAACGCGTCGGCGCCGTATCTCTTGAGCACGACGTCCGGGTTGACCACGTTCTTCTTGGACTTCGACATCTTCTCGACCTGCGCGGCGAGGACCTCGCCGGTCTTGGCGTGCACCGCGCGGCCCTGCTCATCGTACTCGACGTCCTCGTACGCGTGATAGCTGCCCTTCGCGTCGCGGTGCGAGTACGACAGGATCATGCCCTGGTGGCGCAGCTTTTGGAACGGCTCCTTCGTGTGCGCGAAGCCGAGATCGAACAGCACCTTGTGCCAGAAGCGGGCGTACAGAAGATGCAGGACGGCGTGCTCCGCTCCGCCGACGTAGCAGTCGACGGGGCCCCAGGCTTTCTCGAGGTCCTTGTCCCAGGCCGCCGCGGCGTTCTTGGGATCGATGAAGCGCAGGTAGTACCAGCACGAGCCGGCCCACTGCGGCATCGTGTTCGTCTCGCGCTTGGCCGGCCCACCGCAACGCGGGCATTTCGTGTTCACCCAGTCCGCGACATTGGCGAGCGGAGATTCGCCCGTGCCCGTCGGCTTGTAGTCGGCGACGTCGGGCAGGCGCACGGGCAGCTGGTCCTCGGGCACGTCGACGATTCCGCACTTCGCGCAATGCACGAGCGGGATCGGCTCGCCCCAGTAGCGCTGGCGCGAGAACAGCCAGTCGCGGAGCTTGTAGTTGACCGTGCCGCGGCCGAGCTTCTTTTCCTCCAGCCACGCGGCGATTTTCTTTTTCGCCTCGGGCGTGCTCAGGCCGTTCAGGAAATCGGAGTTCACCGCCGTTCCGTCGCCGGTGAAGGCCGCGCCGTCCTCGAGCTTCGTCCCTTCCGGCGCCTTCACGACTTGCACGACGGGGATCGAGTACTTATGCGCGAACTCGTGGTCGCGCTCGTCGTGCGCCGGCACCGCCATGATCGCGCCCGTGCCGTACGACGCGAGCACGTAGTCGGCGATATACACCGGGATCTTCTTTCCGTTCACCGGATTGATCGCCGTCCCGCCCGTGAACACGCCCGTTTTTTCTTTCTGCAGCTCCGTTCGCTCGAGGTCCGACTTGTTTCTCGCCGTCTCGACGTAAGCCTCGACCGCCTTTCTCTGCGTCTCTGTGGTTAATCTTTTGACCAGGGCATGTTCCGGCGCCAGCACCATGTACGTCGCCCCGAACAAAGTGTCCGGCCGCGTCGTGAAGACCTTGATCTCGTCGCCGCTCTCGGCTTTGAACGAAACCTCGGCGCCCTCGGAGCGGCCGATCCAGTGGCGCTGCATCGACAGCGTCGACTCGGGCCAGTCCAATCCGTCCAGATCTTTTTCGAGCCGATCGGCGTAGGCCGTGATCTTGAGCACCCACTGCCGGATCGACTTGCGCTCGACCTTGGTCCCGCAGCGCTCGCACATCCCGTTGAACACTTCCTCGTTGGCGAGGCCGGTCTGGTCCTTCGGACACCAGTTGATCGGCGCGGTCGACTCGTAGGCGAGCCCTTTCTTGAAGAGCTGGAGGAAGATCCACTGCGTCCACTTGTAGTAGGCCGGGTCGGTCGTGTCGACCTCGCGGTCCCAATCGTAGGAGAAGCCGAGCGACTTGATCTGGCGCCGGAAGTTGTCGACGTTGTCCTTCGTGACCTGCGCCGGATGCGTGCCGGTCGCGATCGCGAAGTTCTCGGCGGGCAGGCCGAAGGCGTCCCAACCCATCGGGTGCAGGACGTCGAAATCGCGCATGCGCTTGTAGCGGCAGAGGATGTCGGTCGCGGTGTAGCCTTCGGGGTGGCCGACGTGGAGCCCCGCCGCCGACGGGTACGGGAACATGTCGAGGCAGTAGAACTTCCGGCTCGGGCGCGGAAGACGCGGCGCGCGGAAGACCCCTTCCTTCTCCCAGCGCGCCTGCCATTTCGCCTCGATCTCGGCGAACGCGATGTGCTCGGTCTTCACGACGAGATTATAGCTTTTGCCCCGCGCTCTCCAAGAACGCGCGGAAGCGGTCGCGGTCGTACGAGTCGCCGGACTCCAGCTCGGACGTGGCCTGCGAGCGGATCAGCTCTCCGTTCTCGTCCAGGACGAACAGGTGCGGATAGCCCGGGATCGCGGGGAAGCGCGCGAGCGCGGCCGAGTTGTCGGTCCCGTCGCCGACCGAGACGCGCACCACGACGAAGCCTCGGTCGCGCAGCGCGGCCAGGTCCGGGTTCGCGTTCAGGAACAGCTCCATGCGGCGGCACCACGCGCACCAGTTCCCGCCGACCTCGACGAGCACGCGCTTGCGCTCCGCCTTGGCCCGCGCCGCCGCGTCGCGGAGGTCCTGCGCCGCGTCGCGCGAGGGGTCGTAGAGCCCGCCGGCGCTCGCCGCGCGCGGCGCTCCGGCGCCGAACGAGGTGAGCGCGAGCCGCATCCCGCGGAAGAGCGAATTGGAGAGCGCGGCCAGCATGAGCGCCGCGATCGCGTATGCGAAGAATCGCCTGTTCATGACTCGCGGCGGAGCTACTGGGAATCCGGGAGCGACTCGCCCTCGCCGTCGTTCGGGTTCGGAGTCGGGGCGGCCGTCGAGACGACCACGCGCGCGGGGCTCGTGGAGAGACGGCCGCGCCAGATGCCGGCGCGCGCGGTCGACGTCGACGGGTACAGGAACTCGGTCCCGTACGTGAGCGCGTAGCTCGTCGTCGCGCGCGCGAGCAGGGCGCCGCCCGCGTCCTCGCCCTGCTCGAAGCAGAAGATCCTCTTCGGCGGGATCTTGACCTGCTCGGTCGAGAGGCGCAGCGTCGCGCTCGAGGCGAGCGCGGAGAAGGGCGACGGGCGGCGGTTGAAGCCGAGCACGACCGCGCGCGCGGCGGGGTCGCGCACGAAGTCGAGGAAGGCGTTCTTCTTGCCGACGTTCTGGATCTCCACGAGCATGCTCACCGGCTCGCCGGGATCGTAGGAGGCCTTGGTCGGACGCGCGCGCGCGCGCAGGTCGCGCGCGGCGCGGCCCCAGCGCGGCGCGGGAGGCAGGTCCGGGCGGTCGCAGGCCGGCGAGCGCTTGAGCGCGTCGACCTTGCGCGCCTTCAGGTAGGCGTCGAGATCGAGCGCGACGAGCGAGAACGGGTCCACGCGCGCCTCGTGGAACTTGAGGGCCCAGTGGAGATGCGGGCCGGTCACGCGGCCCGTCGCGCCGACGCGGCCGATCACCTGTCCCTTCTTGACCATGTCGTCCTTCTTGACGAGCATCTTCGAGAGGTGCGCGTAGGTCGTCGTCAGCCCGAGGCCGTGGTCGAGCACGATCGTCTTGCCGGCGAAATAGAGCGCGCCCGCGAGCACGACGCGGCCCGCGGCGGGCGCGCGCACGGGCGTGCCCTTCTTCGCGCGCAGGTCCATGCCGGAGTGCGGCGCGCGCGGCTCGCCGTTGAAGATGCGGCGCTCGCCGAAACGCGCGGTCATGGCCCCCGGTATCGGCGAGTCGAAGCGGCCCTCGAACAGGCGCTTCTGCTCGCCGTGCACGAACAGCTCGTGCAGCGTCGCGGCCTCGGCCTCGGCGCGCTCGGTGTCCGACTTCGGCGGCGTCACGTAGCGCTGCTCGACCTTGAGCTCCTCGGTCGGGAAATTCCCCGCCGTGACCGTCAGCTCCTCGGTCGCGCGGACGGTCTTGCCCTTGGCGTCGCGCAGGACCGCGCGCAGCTTCGCGGGTCCCGTCGACGCGTCCAGGTCCAGGCCGATGAAGGCCAGCCAGGTCCCGGTCGACGCCGCGGGGAAGAACTCGAGGTCGCGCTTGAGGAACCGCGCCTTCGGCGGGGTCTTCGCGTCGTTGTCGTCGACGACGACGAGGATGAGCTCGCCGCGCTGGACCGCGCGCGAGACGATCGAGAGCCTCGGCGGAGCCGGCTGGGCCCGCGCGGCGGGCGCGAGCAGGGCGAGCGCGAGGGCGAGGGAGCTCACGACTCGAGCCATGCGAGGATCTCGTCCTGGCGGCGGAACATGCGCGCCCGGCCGCGGGCGTCCGCGTCGTCGTGGCCGAGCAGGTGCAGCGCGCCGTGCGCGGCCAAGGTCAGCGCCTCGCGCAGGACGCCGTGGCCCTGCTCCCGCGCCTGGCGCGCGGCGAGCCACGCGGAGACGTAGACGTCGCCGAGAGGCCGCTCCGCGGCCGGGACGCCGACGGCCGGCTCGTGGGCGAACGCGATCACGTCCGTGTCCCAGTCGTGGCCGAGGTACTCGCGGTTCATCGCGCGCATCTGCGCGCGCGAGCGGAACACGACCGCGACCTCGCCGCGCGCGCGCGGCGCCTCGAGCGCGAACGCGCGGCGCACCGCGGCCGCGTAGAGGCTCGCGCGCCGCGCGGACGCCGGGAGCGCGCCGAGGCCGGAGACGCGCACGGTCAATTCTTCGCGTCCCATTCGTCGTAGGCGCGCACGATGCGCTTGACCAGCGGATGGCGGACGACGTCGGCCTCGGTCATGTGCATGGCCGCGACGCCCTCGACGCCCTTGAGCACCTCGATCATGCGCGTGAGGCCCGACTTCGCGCCCGCCGGCAGGTCGTTCTGCGTGACGTCGCCGGTCACGACGGCCTTCGAGCCGTTGCCCATGCGGGTCAGGAACATCTTGATCTGCTCGGGCGTCGTGTTCTGCGCCTCGTCCAGGATCATGAACGCGTCCTCGAACGTGCGGCCGCGCATGTAGGCGAGCGGCACGATCTCGACGACGTCGTTGTCGCGCCAGGCGCGGAAGCGCTCGGGGCCGAGCATCGCGTAGAACGCGTCGTAGAGCGGGCGCAGGTACGGGTTGACCTTCTCGATGAGGTCGCCGGGCAGGAAGCCGAGGCGCTCGCCGGCCTCCACGACGGGCCGGCTCAGGACGACCTTCGCGACCTTGCGTCCGTCGAGCGCGCGCAGGGCGCAGGCCACCGCGAGGTAGGTCTTGCCGGTGCCGGCCGGGCCGACGCCGATCGTGAGGTCGTGCGTCGCGATCGCGTCGACGTATTTCTGTTGGTTCGGCGTGCGCGTGCGCACGATGCGGCCGTGGTGCGTGCGGAACAGGCCGTCCTCGGGGAGGGAGGGCGAGTCGAGGTTGATGGGCTCGAAGCCGCGCGGATCGGCCGCTGGGGCCGCGCGCCGGCGCAGGGCCTCGAGCTCCTCGCGCAGGCGCCGCGCGGCCTTCTCGACGCGCGCCGACGAGCCGCGCACGTTGAGCCTCATCTCGCCGGAGCCGGCGTCCTGGCGCAGGACGATCTCCACGCCGAAGTCGCGCTCCATCTCGCGCAGGCGCGCGTCCTGCTCTCCGAGCAGCAGAACGGTCTCGCGCGGATCCTGCAGGCGAATCTCCTTGGTCACCATCGTCCCGCCTCCAAAGCCGCGGCCGTCAGGCCGAGGCGCTCCCCGAGCGCGCGGCACGCGTCGTGCGCGGCGGACGCGCCGCCGGGCCCGAGCTCCTCGCTCCAGCGCCGCTGGAAGTCGCGCAGCCGCCAGCGATCGCGCAGGAGCCCGTGAGTCTCGAGCGCGTCGAGCCAGCGCAGCGCGCGCGAGACCGCCGCCGCGTCCGCGCCGCCGACGAGGGCGTCGAGCCGCTCGTGCAGCAGGTCCTCGAGCGCGCCGCCCCAGGGCAGCTCCTCGGGGCGGAACGCGTGCTCGCGCGCGGCGCCGAGCAGCTCGAGCAGCGCGTCGTCGTCGGTCCCGCCGTCGAGCGCCGCGCACGCGGCCGAGGTCCAGCGCGACAGGAAGCGCGCGCGCTCGGGGCCCAGCGCGGTCCCGGGGGTCAGCGCGCGCGTCAGCTCCGCGCGCTCGTCGGGCAGCACCGCGTCGAAGCCGAAATGCGACGGCCCGAAGCGTTTGTCGAGGGCGACCCGGAACTCGGCCGCGCCGAGGCGCAGGAACTCGTCGCCGATCTCCGCCGGGTCGACGACCGTGTCCGCGCGCGGGATCAGCCAGACCGAGAAGTCGAGCGCGTCGTCGCGGTGCACGACCGCGTGCCACTCGCCGATCTCGCGGAGCTCGGGGCGCTCGACGCGCGCGAGCCGGACGGAGAGGCTCGGCGTCCGCCCGCCCGCGCCGGCCTTCTCGGAGCGGAACGCCGGCCCGACCTCGACGCGCAGGGCCGGGGCGAACCGCCGGCGCCGCAGCCCGACGTGGTCGACGATCGCCGCGTGCGCCGCGGCGCGGTCGAGGCCGACGCGCGCGGGGAGCGCGAGGCGCCGGTAGACCCGGCCGCCGTTCTCGAAGCGCGGGAGGTTCGACTTCGCCTGCGCGAGCCGCTCGACGAAGCCCTCCTCGAGCTCCTCGCCGAGCCCGCGCGCGAGCTCGCAGGCGCGCGCCGCGCGGCTCAGGATCTGCACGGTCTCGATGCCGGAGACGTCGTCGAAGAACCAGCCGCAGCTCGTGAACATCGCCAGGCGCTCGCGCTGCAGCGCCAGCAGCCTCAGCGCGCGCGCGAACTCCTCGTCCGAGAGCGGGCGCTTCGCGTGCAGGTCGAGGAAGCGGCGCGCGGCCTCGTGGTCGCGCGCGCGCCAGACGCCGAGCGCGATGTCGCGCAGCTCCCACGGGTCCTTGAAGAAGCGCCCCGCGTCGTCGTCGTAGAAGGCGTCGATCCGGCGCGCGAGCGCGTCCAGCGCCGCGCGCAGCGGGCGCCGCCACTCCTGCTTCCAGTCCGGGAGATGCTTGGAGCGGCAGCCGCAGTCGGACTCCCAGCGCCCGAGGCCGTGCGGACAGCTCCACGACGTGCGCGGGCGCACGCGCACCTCGCGCGGCGGGGAGAAAAGCGCTTCGAAGCGCGCGAAGTTGATCGGCGCCACGCCGTCTTTTTCCAGAAGATCGAGCGCGAGCGAGAGCGCGCCGTTCTGGCCCTTCACGTGATGGCCGTAGAACTCGCCGTCGGAGACCACGCTGACGAGCTGGGCGGCGTCGCCCTCGAGCAGGCGGCGGCGGACCTCGGAGGCGAACACGGTCGGGGACGTCAGGAGCTTGCCGGACAATATCCCCTGCGACAGGCGCCGGTGGTAGAAGAAGATCGTCAGGCGCCGCGCCGGGTCGTTCGGCGAGACCCAGGAGTACGGGAGCTTCGGGTCCAGCGTCTCGGCCGAGGCCTCGCCCCACTCGCCGCCGGCGGCGCGGACGGCCCCGGCCTGCATCGGGTCGAGGATCGTGAAGCGCACGCCCTCGGCGGCGGCGGCGTCGAGCACGTTGTCGTCGACGGCGGTTTCCGGAAGCCAGAGCCCGGAGGCCTCGCGGCCGAAGCGCGCGCGGAAGTCGGCCAAGCCCCAGCGGATCAAGGTGCGCTGGTCGCGGCGGCTCGCGAGCGGGAGGATGACGTGGAAGTAGGGCTGGGCGATCGCGTTGCCCCGCCCGTCGCCCTCCGCCGAGACGCGGTCGGCGTCGAGGACGCGGCGGTACAGCGACGGGCGCTTGCGCTCCAGCCAGTCGAGCAAGGTCGGGCCGAAGTTGAAGGACATCCGGCGCAGGAGCACGTCGTCGGCGATCGCGCGCCCGTCCAGGCCGCGGCGCTCGCCGAGCGCGACGGGTCCGTAGCACTCCTCCGCGATGCGCTCGTTCCAGTCGTGGAACGGCGCGGCGGAGTCCTCGCGCTCGATCTCGCCGAGCCAGGGATTCTCGCGCGGCGGCTGATAGAAATGCCCGTGGACGCAGACGTGGCGCCGAGGCGTCGTCATGAGGCCATTTTCGCAAATTTATCGGCCCGCGTCCGCTGCCGAGTCCCTCGAACGCCCGTGCGCCATCGGTGCGCTTAAACGCACCGATGGGACACGGGAAAAATAAGATGCGCGTCCGCCCGGAGGGCGCTAAGGGGAATTCGGGCGGAACGCGCGCGGGAGCGTCCGCGCGAGGCCGAGGCGGACGCGGATCGCCCGCGCGATCCTCTCCGCCGCGCGCCCGTCGCCGTAGACGGAGACGGGACGCGCCATGCGGCGGTAGAGCGCGGCGTCGTCCAGCAGGCGCGAGGCGAGCGCGAAGACGCGGCGCTCGTCGACGCCGGCCACGAGGGCCACGCCGGCGCGCACGCCCTCGGGGCGCTCGGTGACCTTGCGCAGGACGAGCGCGGGCTTGCCGAGGAAGGCGGCCTCCTCCTGCAGGCCGCCGGAGTCCGTCATCACGAAGCGCGCGCGGGACAGCGCCGCGGCCGCGTCGAGGTAGCCGAGCGGCGGCAGGACGTGGACGCGCGGACGGCGGCCGAGCGCGCGCGCCGCGGAGCGCACCTCGGGGTTCAGGTGCACGGGAACGAGCAGGTGCAGGCGCGGGTGCGCGTCGACGAGGCGGCCGAACGCGCGGTAGAGGCCGCGCAGGGCCGGGCCGAAGCTCTCGCGGCGGTGCGCGGTCGCGAGCACGACGGGGTCGCCCGGCGCGGCGGCGGCCAGCGCGCGGCGCAGGCGCGGGTCGCGGACCGGGCGCCGGCGCGCGAGGGCCCAACACAGGGCGTCGAGCACCGTGTTGCCGACGACGAGGACGCTCTGGCCGCGGCGGCCGGGGCCGAGATTGCGCGCGGCGCGCGGCGTCGGCGCGAAGCGCAGGACGGCGGCCTCGTCGATCAAAGTCCGGTTCAGCTCCTCGGGGAACGGGTTCGCGAAATCCCCGGTGCGCAGGCCGGCCTCGACGTGGGCGACGGGGACGCGCTCGTGGAAGGCGGCGAGCGCGCCGATCAGCGCCGTCGTCGTGTCGCCCTGCACGACGACGAGGTCCGGCCGCTCGCGGCGCAGGACGCGGCCCAGCCGTTCGAACGCGCGCGCGGCGAAGGCGTTGAGGTCCTGGCCCGCGCGCATGAGGTCCAGGTCGACGTCGGGGCGCAGCCCGAAATCGGCGAGCATCAAGTCGAGCATCTCGCGGTGCTGGGCCGTCGCGCAGACGCGGACCGCGGCGTCCCCGGCCGCGCGCAGGGCGCGCACGACGGGCGCCAGCTTCACGGCCTCCGGGCGCGTGCCCAGGACGACGAGGACCTTCGGGCGCGCGCTCACCGCGGGACCGTCTGTCCGCGCGGGACGACGACCAGGCCGGAGGAGTCGACGTGCCAGCGCTTGGCGTCCTCGTGCCGGTCGTAGCCGAGCCGCGCCTTCGCGGGGATTTCGTTGAAGCGGTCCACGATCGCGCGCCGCAGGCGCGCGTCGGCGCGCACCTTGCAGAAGTCCATGACGATCGAGTCCTCGATGACCGCGCCGTCGTGCACGTGCACGCCGCGGCCGAGGATCGAGTTCTTGATCGTCGCGTGGCGCACGAAGCAGCCGTCGCCGATGATGCTGTTCGAGATCGCGCCCTCGAGGATCTTCGCGGGCGGGCCGTCGTAGCGTCCCGAGTGGATGAACCAGCGGCGGTTGTTGAGATTGAGGATCGGGCGGGCCCCGAGGATGTCCATGTTCGCGTCGTAGAAGCTGGAGATCGTGCCGACGTCGCGCCAGTACGGGTTCTCTTCGTAGACCTTGATCCCGGGCAGGAAGTTGGTCGAGAAGTCGTACGAGTAGAGCTTGTGCGTGGGGTGCAGCGCGGGCAGGATGTCCTTGCCGAAGTCCAGGTCGCTCATGTCCTTGTGGCGTCCCTGGAGCAGCTCGACGAGCAGGTCCTTGTCGAACAGGTAGTTGCCCATCGAGGCGAGCGCGTGCGTCGCGCGGCCGGGCATCGGCTTGGGCTGCGGCGGCTTCTCGACGAAGCCGATCACGCGGCCCTTCGCGTCCGTCTCGACGATGCCGAACGCCGAGGCGCTCTTCAGCGGCACCGGTATCGTCGCCACCGTCGCGTCCGCCCCGCGCTCGACGTGGAAGCGGATCATCTGCCCGACGTCCATGCGGTAGACGTGGTCCGCGCCGAAGACCGCGACGATGTCCGGGTCGAAGTCGTGGATCAGGTTCAGGTTCTGCCGCACCGCGTCGGCGGTGCCGCGGTACCACATCGTGCCCAGGCGCATCTGCGGGGGCACGACGGTGATGAACTGCTCGCTCGTGAGGCCCGCGGTGCGCCAGTTCGAGCGCAGGTACTCGATGAGGCTCTGCGACATGTACTGGACGAGCACGTAGATCGACTGCACGCCGGAGTTCACGAAGTTCGACAGCACGAAGTCGACGATCCGGTACTTGCCGCCGAACGGCACCGCGGGCTTCGAGCGCTCGTGCGTGAGCGGGTGCAGGCGCTCGCCCTTGCCGCCGGCGAGGACGACCGCGAGCACGCGCTTCGTCGGCGCGGGCGCGGCCGGCCTAGCGGCCATACGGGTCGTCCCCGAAGTCCTTGTCGTTCGTCGGCTGGCGCGCCGGCGCGGGAGCGGGAGCCGGCGCCGGCCGCGGGACGGGCCGGAGGCCCTCGTTCGGCGCGGAGACGTCCGCGGCGGGCGGCAGGATCTCGCCCGGCTTGGCGGGCTCGGTTCCGGCGCGCTCGGCCTCGTTCAGGATCAGGATCGGGCGCCCGTCCTCGGCGCCGGAGAGGATCTCGGTCACGCCGTCGATGGCGTCGCCGATGCCGACGCGCATCGGAAGATAAAGGAAGCCCGAGTCGAGGATCAGGGAGGCGTCCGGAGCCACGAGCACGTCGCGGTCGACGACGATGACGATCTCGCCGGCCCAGTCCGTCCCGGGCGAGAGCGCCGAGTTCGGGGGGAGCTCCCACTCGAAGCTCGCGCCGCTGGGCCGCGAGCCCGAGTACTCGGCGGCGAGCGACACCGGGCGCGCCGTCAGGCGGAGGTCGGGGTTGGACAGCGGCCAATACGTGAGGACGTAGCCCGAGGAGGTCGTCATCCGGTGCAGGTAGCGGGCGTCCTTGGTCAGGACGCGCCCGACGAGCTTCAGGCCGGCCGCGGCCTCGAACAGCACGGCCTGGGGCTTGACCCAGGTCCGCGGCTTCAGGAAGGACTTGAGGACGTAGCAGATGCCCGGGCAGCGGATCGGCGTCGGATGGTAGACCTTGCCCCAGCGGTCCTCGAGCACGCCCTGATCCTGCCCGCCGCGCGCGTCGAGCATCGCGGCGAGCTCGGTGCTCGACAGCGTCGCGAGCGTGTCGGCCGGTCCGTGCCAGGAGCCGGTCGAGGCCGTCACCGCCTCGACGCGCCCGTCGATCGTCGACTTGAGCCGGAAATTGTCGTGCGCGACGACGGTGCCCGTCACCCGCACGCGGATCACGACGGTCGCGCGGCGCACGACGTCGAGCTGCGCGGCGCGCGCCGCGGGCGAGAGGAGCAGGGCGGCGAGCAGGGCCCTCACCGGGAGGCGGCCTCCGGAGCGAGCGCCGCGCGCTCGGCGGCGATCGCGGAATTCTCGCCGCGCCAGACGCTGCGCAGGAACGCCTCGTAGGTCCAGGGCATGGCCTCGCGGAAGGCCTTCGCCATCGCCTCGCCGTACTGCTGGATCTCCCACTGCGCGTGGCCGTCCGCGCGCAGGGCCACGAAGTTCATCAGGCTGCGCGCGTTGACGGTCCAGTAGAACTCGGTGTACAGGTTGACCGGGAGGACCATGCGCGCCATCTCGCGAGCGACGCCGGCCTCGATCATTTTTTTATACGTCGAAAGGGCGGCTTCGACCTGCTTTGCGAACATCTCGTTGAGCGCCTTCTGGTCGAGCTCGACGGCCGCCGCGGACCCCTGCTTGTTCTTCTTGTCCTGGCCCCGCCATTTTTCCGGCATGTAGAAATAATCCTTCACTTCGGTGTAACGAAAAGAGATCTCGTTGTAGGCCGCGAAGCGGTGGCGGAACCACTGGCGCGCGACGAAGATCGGCGCGGCGACGTGGAACTTGAACACCGCGTGCTCGAACGGCGTCAGGTGCGAGTGCTTGAGCAGGTAGGCGATGAGCTTGCGGTCGGCGTCGGCGCCCTTCGAGACGCCGCCGTAGGAGACGCGCGCGGCGTCGACGACGCCCTGATCGCCTCCCATGAAGTCGACGAGGCGCACGAAGCCCTTGTCCAGGACCTTGACCGGCTCGCGGTGTTCGCTCATGGCATCTCCCCCATGGAGTCGTTCGGCGTGTTGTCCTTGTACTTGCGGCCGTCGGGCAGCTTCGACGCCTCCTCGGCCGACGCCTTGATCCAGTCGAGGAGCCGGCCGTCGCCGAGGATGCCCTTGCCGTCCCAGCGGTAGTACGCGCCCGGCGGGTTCTTGTCGAGCAGCTGCTTGACGCGCTTCGCCGAAGGCGACAGGGGCACGACGGCGATCGCGCCGGAGCGCGCGAGGCGGCGGAACAGCTGCTGCAGCTCCTTCATGTCGGAATCGTGCTGGTCGCCGCGCACGCCGTCGCGCAGCGCGGCGACCGCGGCCTCGCGGAAGCCGGCCTTCGCGCGGACCAGCTCGGCGATCGTCTGCGCCGACGCGAGCCAGGCCTTGCGCGCCTCGTCGGAGCGCGGCGCGAGCCCGGCGAGGACGACGGCCTCGCGCCCCGGCTCGTGCGCGAGCGCCTTCGCGCGGTCGGCGAGGATGCTCACGAGGACCGGGGAGGAGCCGAGCGTCGGCGCGAGCACGAGGGGGGCGGGGCTGCCGAGGCGCTTGGGCCCCGGCGTCTCGGGCTCGACCACGAGCGTGCGCTTGAAGAGCGGCTTGATCGGCTGCGTCGACTCCTTCGCGCGGTCCGGCTTCTCGGAGACCGGGTCGGCGCGGACGCCGAACAGGTAGCGCATCTGCTCCATGCGCGGCGAGTCGTCGACCGTCTCGATCGGGACCCCGACGATCTTGCCGACGCGCTGGCGCCGGAAGCGGTCGAGCGCGGGCTGGATCATCAGGGCGTCGACCGACTCGTCGATGTTGAGGCAGGCCGCGCTCTCGACCGCGTGCCCCTTGATGCCCGAGCGCAGGGAGCCGAGCTCGCGGGTCCAGTCGGAGTCGGCGGCGAAGGCGAGGATCAGGACGCCGTAGCCGGTCTTCGGCCCGAAGCCGAGCGTCGTGTTGAAGTTGTCCTGCGCGGCGGCGCGCGCGGGGGCCAGCGCGAGCGCGAGCGCGAGCGCGAGCGCGGCCGGGCTCACTTGGACTTCCTCTTCAGCGCGGTCTCGACGCGGTCGCGCAGGTCCTCGAGGCTGATCGGCTTCGAGACGAAGTCGTCTCCGCCGGAGAGCGCGGCGCTGGTCTTGTCGTGCGTCGAGTCGCGCGCGGTCAGGAAGAGCACGGGCGCGCGGCGACCGCCGCGCTTCTTCTCGAGCGCGCGCATCTTCTGGCAGGCCTTGAGCCCGTCGAGCCGCGGCATCATCACGTCGAGGAGCACGAGGTCGGGCCGCGACTCCTCGAAGATGGACACCGCCTCGACGCCGTCGGCGGCGATCATCACGTCGTAGCCGAGCCGCGCGAGCTGGATCGATAGGATCTCCCGGATCGAGGGCTCGTCGTCGGCGACGAGGATGAGTCGGCGCTCCGGCATGCCCGCGCTCCTCAGGGGTCGAAGACCCAGATCGACGACTGGTCGGCCGAGCCGCGCACCGCGACGAGGATCTCGCGCCGGCCCGGCGCGGGCTCCGCGACGGCGAGGCCCTGCGAGGCGCCGGGCAGGTCCGCGCGCCAGACGTCGTCGAAGCCGAGGCCGTTCCAGCGCTTGCGCACGAGCTCGCCGTGGTTGAACAGGCCGAACGGGCTGGCGAGGCCGCCGAGCGCGGCCATGTTGCGCAGCGCGTACAGCGACTCGAGGCCGTCGGCCCCGTACGTCGCGGCCAGGGGCGGGTTGAACTCGAGGAGCTTGTCGCCCCAGCGCACGCGCACCGGCGTCTGGCCGTAGTCGTCGTCCGGCGTGCGCCACTGGCCCTTGTCGAACTGGACGCGGAGGGCGTGCACGTTCGTGATCGATAGCGTCGCGTCCTGCCCGGCCAGGCGCGCGGACGTGAAGCCGTAGAGCCAATCGGCACGGCGCAGGGGCAGCGTCGGCCCCTGCTCGTAGCGGCCGTCCTTGTAGACGAGGGGGTGGACGCGTCCGAAGGGCATGTTGTAGTCGTCGACGACCTGCTGGGTCGCGAGGCGGCGCGCGCCGGTCTCGTCCTGGTAGCCGTGCGTGAGGAACGGCAGGGAGGCGACCTTGAGCCACTTCCCCGACTCGAGCTTGAAGACGCGCGTCTCGAAGCGCTTGAAGATCGGGTCGTAGATCGAGACGAACAGCTCCGCGCGGCCGTCGCCGTCCATGTCCGCGGCGTCGAGGCCGACGATGCGCACCCCCGTGCCGGTCATCTCGGCTTCGGCGAGGGCCTTGTTCTCGGCGGCCGGGTACGCGTACAGCGAGACGCGCGTGTCGGAGGCGAGGGCGACCTCGGGCTTGCCGATCCCGTCGAAGTCGCCGACGGCCATCGCGACCACGGAGTAGCCGAGCGCCGCGCCGCGCGACGTCGGCGCGCGCTTATCCGCCGCGAGAGGCGCCTGCGTCGTCGTCGCCGTCGCCGCGGGCGCGGCCAGGCGCGCGCGCTGGCCGACCTTGACGTCGGACTTCTGCGCGCGCAGGCGGCCCGTCGAGAACTGGGCCGCGACCTCCGCGATCTCGCCCGACGCGACCTCGTCCTCCACGCGTCCGAGGCTCTGGCCGGTCACGGGATGCTTGAGCTCGGCGCCCTCGGTGTAGACGAGGAAGCCTCGGCCCGGCGCCGCGCCGTCGGCGGCCGTCAGGTCCAGCCAGACGGTGCCGGAGTCGACGCGGACCACGTAGCCTTTCGCCGGAGTCTGCGCGGCGGCGAGCCCGGCGGCGAGCACGACGATCGAGGAAGCGAGCATGCGGCAAGGCTACCAAATTTTTTTATGTAGAATCGGCGGCGTGAAGAAGCCGGCGCGGCCGTGACGTACCGCTACCCCTCGCCGCGCACCAAGACCGCGCAGGACCTGCTCCGCGTCGTCACTCTCGCGGCCGAGCGCGAGCTCGACGCGCGCGGCGAGAGCCTGCCGCGCAAGAGCGAGTTCGCGCGGCGCTGGATCGAGCCCCTGTTCCGCGGCTTCGGGATCGCCTGCGCGCTCCTCATGGAGATCGTCCCCGCGGACTGGGTCGTCGCCTTTCACGACCGTCTCTTCGCCTGGCTGTACGCCCCGCATTCGTATCCGTTCGACGCCGAGGCCCCCGAGATCCTCGGCGCGCGCTCCCTCGTCGCGGAGCTCGAGCGCCGCTCGGGCCGGGCGCCGGCCCTGCTCGCGCTGATCTCGCATCCGCCGGTCATGGGCGAGCTCATGCATCTGAACTTCGCCCTCGTGCGCCTGGCGATGCTCGCGCTGCGTGCGGCGCGCGGACGCGCGTGCCGCCCCCGCCTCGTCACCGCGACGGACCCGTTCGCGCTCGACGCGCTGTCGATCGCCGAGGAGGGGCTCTACGCGGGCTACATGGGCACCTTCCACGTCGGGATCGACCGGCTCGCGCACGGCCGCGGCCATCCCGGTCCCTCGCTCACCCCGAGCGCGGCCTGGTCCGCGATGCCGCGCCGCCTGTTCCGCATCCTCGGCCGCGGCGGGGAGGTCGGGCTCGTCCTGTCCGGCGGGATCCCCGCGACCGGGCGCGTGCTGTACGGGGCGCGCGAGTGGACGCGTTCGGTGCGCGCGAAGAGCCCGCTCCGCGCCCGCCCCGCGGAGGTCGAGCGCTCCCTGCGCGCCGACCCGGGCTTCGCCCGCTTCGACGAGAGCGCGGCCGAGCTGCCGCGCCTGCCCGGGGCTTGGCGCCTCGTCGAGCTGTGGCTGATGCTCGCCGCGGCGGGGCTGATCCCCGGCTCGGACGCGCGCGCCGCCGCGCAGTCCGCGCTGGCCGCGTTCGACGTCCCGGCCGCCGAGCGGCCGCGGCTCCTCGAGGAGCTGCGCGCCGATCTCGAGCGCGAGACGCCGAGCCGCCGGCGGCTCTTCCGCATCCTGGCCGCGCGCGTCGCCCGGCGCCGCCCGGTCGTGCTGATCCCGATCGTGCACGGCACGCAGCCGCTCTCCGTCCGCGCGCGCGAGGCCTGGGGCTGGGAATGGGCCGGACGCGGGCGCGTGCGCGCGCTGCGCGCGGACGCGCCCGGCGACGCGGTCGAGACGACGCCGGAGGATTTCGCGGGCCGGTTCGTCGCGGAGAATTTCAAGTGAGCGCGAAGATCTACCGCACGGTGCACGAGCTCAAGGGCTTCTCGCTGAGGAACTGCCCGCTGATGCCGCAGCCCTCCGGCGCGCTGATGTGCGCGCCCGAGTACTACCAGGTCCTCGCGGTCAGGAATCCCTACATGTCCGGCCACGTCGGCGCCGTCGACCTCGCGCGCGCGCGCCTCCAGTGGGAGCAGGTCCGCGAGGCCTTCGACGCGGCGGGCTGCCCGGTCTCGCTGATCGAGCCGACGCCGGGCCTCGAGGACATGGCGTTCTGCGCGAACCAGTCGCTCGCGGGCACGCGCCCGGACGGCGAGAAGGTCGCCGTCCTGTCGCGCATGCGCCACGCCGCGCGCCGGCGCGAGGTCGAGGCCTTCGAGGCCTGGTACAAGAAGCGCGGCTACCGCGTCGTCAAGCTCAAGGGGGCCGGGCACGAGGCGTTCGAGGGCTCCGGCGACGCGATCTGGCATCCGGGCAAGCGCCTGCTTTGGGCCGGCCACGGGTTCCGCTCGGACCCCGAGATCTTCGAGGAGGTCGCGGCCGCGTTCCACGCGCCGATCATCCAGCTCAAGCTCGTCAACGAGCGCTTCTACCACCTCGACACCTGCTTCTGCCCGCTGACCGCCGAGTCCGTGCTGATCCATCCCGCGGCCTTCGACGCGGCCGGGCTCGAGCTCATCCTGAAGATCTTCCCGATCGTCGTCACCGCCAACGAGTCCGACGCCGGGACGCGCATGGCCTGCAACGCGGCGGTCGTCAACGGGCGCACGGCCATACTGCAGAAAGGGGCCATCTCCGTCGCCAACCACATGCACTCGCTCGGCCTCGGCGTCTGCGAGGTGGAGACGTCCGAGTTCATCAAGTCGGGGGGCAGCGTCTACTGCCTCAAGCAGTTCCTCTTCGACGGGCGCGGCGCTTGAAACGGGCCCGCGGCGGGGCTATACTAGGAAGGATGAAGCTCCGCCGGCCGCTCGTGCTGGTCCTCGCCCTCGCCGCGCTGGCGGCGCGCGCGCGCGCGCAGGACCAGAACGCCGCGGCGGCGGCGCAGGCCGTCGGCGGGATGGTGCCCGGGGCCGCGACCGGCGGCGCCGTCGGGCCCGCGGGCGCGGGCGGCCAGCCCGCCGCCGGCAAGCCCTCCGCCGGCGGGCACTTCCAGCGCGCGCTCGGCGGCGCTCCCGCCTTCCACAAGTCGCGCGGCGGCGCGAAGAGCTCCGGCGGCAAGAAGGCCGCGAGCGGGAAGAAGAAGAAGAAGCACGCGGAGTCGAAGTACATGTCGCGCGAGCTCGTCGAGGGCTCGGAGCACTCCTACCATTTCGACGAGAACGGCGATCCGGTCCGGGCCACGCCGAGCAGGAAGGCGGGCGCGAAGTCCAAGAAGAAGGCCTCGTCCCCGACCGAGGAGAAGGACGATCCGTCCGGGGCGTGCACGAGCGAGGAGCCCTGCACCGTGAAGAACCGCGACGCGGACGCGCTGTAGCCCGGCTCCGCCGCGATGTGGTTCCCGATCCTGCGCCTGACGCTCCTCGCGTGGTCCGCGCTCTCGGCCCTGTACTGCGTCTTCGGCGGGATGACGCCCTTCCGCGCCGCCTCGACCGTCGCGAGCGGAACGCTCTGGTTCGTCCTGTCGCGCCGCAAGGTCCTGTCCCTGGACCGCGAGCGCCTCGGCCTCGCCGCCCGCGCGCGCCGCGGGCCCCTTGACAAATAGCTGGTCGCGTGTATAATTACTCACGAGACCAGTTATGCCGCGTCCCTCCCAGCACCTCGACCGCCGCCTGATCGCCGCCGCGCGGGACATGCTTCCCGAGACCGGCCTCACCGGGCTGTCCCTGCGCGAGATCGCGCGCCGCGCGGGCGTCAACGTCGGGATGTTCCATTATCACTTCAAGAGCAAGAGGGCCTTCCAGCGTCGCGTGCTCGACGAGTGCTACGAGGACTTCCTGGGCACCTTCCGCGAGGCCGCCGAGGGGCCCGGCGCGCCGCGCGAGCGCCTGCGCCGCGTCCTGATCGCCGTCGCGCGCTTCGCGCGCGACAACCGGGCCTCCTACGCGCTGATGATCCGCGAGCTGCTCAACGCCCAGCCGGAGATGGCGAGCTTCGCCCGGGCGAACTTCCCGCGGCACGCGGCGATCGTGATGCGCCTGCTCGAGGAATGCCGGCGCGAGCGTACGGTCCGTCCGCTGCCCGTGCCGGCGCTCGCGATGTTCGCGATGAGCTCGATGGCGCTTCCTGGGGTCGCCGTGACCGCGTTCGAGCGCAACGGCGTGCGGACCCTCGGCGGGCGTCCGTTCAAGGAGTTCGCGGCGATGCTGCTGTCCGACTCCATGATCGAGACGCGCGCGGACATGGTGCTCGCCGCGCTGGCGCCGGCGCGCGGGAGGAGTCGATGAGCCCGCTCGCGGGGGCGGCGGTCGCGTCCCTCCTCCTCCTCGCGCCGGCCCGGGCCGAGCCGCCCCGGCTGTCGATCCGGCTCGCCGACGCGGAGAAGGCGGCGCTCGAGCATTCGCCGCTGCTGAAGGCCGCCGAGGGCGACCTCGCCTCCGCCGAGGCGCAGGTCGACGTCGCGCTCTCCGCGCTCGTGCCGCGCCTGACGCTCGACGGCAGCTACCAGTACCAGACCGTCGTGCCCTCGGTCTCGATCCTCCCCGGCGCGCCGGCGTTCCAGTTCGGCTCCCACGACAGCTACTCGATCGGCCCCTCGCTCAGCTACACGTTGTTCGACGCCGGCAGCCTGCGCAGCGCCTGGCGCAGCCAGAAGGCGCTGGCCGGCTCGTCGCAAGCGCAGCGCGACCTCGTGCGGCGGCAGGCGATCCTCCTGACGCGGCTCGACTACTTCTCGGTCCAGCTCGCGCTCGAGCAGGAGCGCTCGCTCGTCGACTCCCTGCGGCTCGCGGCCGCGCAGTACGACGACATCGACAAGAGGTACCGGGCCGGGGCGGCCAGCCGCATCGACTGGCTGTCGGCCCACCAGCAGGTCCTCGACCGCCGGCGAGACCTGCGCTCGGCCCAGGCGAGCGTCTCGGCCGCGCTGCGCGCGCTGTTCGCCCAGACCGGCTCGGGCCAAGGCGTCGACGCGTCCGTCCCGCTCGACGCGCGCGTCGAGAGCCCGCTGCCGGACGGCGTCGCGCCCGCGACGGCCGTCGTCGAGGTGGAGCCGCTCGAGTCGGTCGAGAGCGAGCTGTCGGGGGCCGCGTCGCGGCCGGTCGACGAGGCGCACCCGCAGCTCCTCGTCTACTCCGCGCAGGCCGAGTCGCAGCGGCTGTCGGCCCGGAGCATCGCCGGCGGCGAGTGGCCGAAGGTCGAGTTCTCGTGGAAGTCGGACTACCTGTATCCGAACCTGCCCCTGCTCGAGAGCACCTGGCAGAACACGGTCGGCGTGGCCGCGAGCGTGCCGCTCTTCGAGTTCGGCCGCACGCGCCGCCAGGCCGACTCGCAGCGCGCCGCGGCCGGCGCCAGCGAGAGCCGCCGGCAGGAGGCGGAGGACGAGCTCGAGCGCGACTGGAGCAAGGCGCGCGACCAGTTCTCCGCGCTGCGCGACGAGGAGGGCATCGACGCCGAGTCGGTGCAGGAGACCGCCGAGATCGCGCGCCTGCGCTACACCGCCTACAAGGACGGCAGCTCGACGATCCTGGACGTCGAGACGGCCGACATCAACGCGGTCCTGGCGCGCGTGACGGCCGCGCAGACGCGCGCGCAGGCGCTGATCCAGCTCGCGACTCTCGACAGCCTCTCGGAGAAGGTGGCCCCATGAAAAGAAAGAAAATCCTCGTCGCCGCGGCGGTCCTCGCGGCCGCGGCGGCGGCGGTCAAGCTGATCTTCTTCCGCGCGCCGTTCCTCTACGCCGGGACGCTGGAGGTGACCAAGGTGGACCTGTCGTCGCGCCTCGCCTCCAACCTCGCGGCGGTCGTGCCGCAGGAGGGCGACCGCGTGACCAAGGACGAGGAGGTCGTGCGCCTCGTGTGCGACGACGTCAAGGTCGCCTCCGACCTCGCCGACATCAACTTCCGGCGCGACACGAAGCTGTTCAAGAACGGGACGATCTCTCCCGAGACGATGGACGCGGTGGCCAACCGCAAGCAGGATGCCGACGTGCGCCTGAGCTGGTGCTCCATCCGCTCAGCGCTGGACGGCACGGTCCTCAGCCGCTATCACGAGCCGGGCGAGTGGGTGGAGCCGGGCACCAAGCTGCTGACGACGGCCGACGTCAAGGACATCTGGGCCTACATCTACGTGCCCCAGCCCGAGGTGTTCCAGCTGAAGCCGGGCCAGGTCCTGACCGCCTACCTGCCCGAGGCGGGCATGCGGCCGTTCTCGGGCCGCATCCTCAAGATCAACGACGAGGCCGAGTTCACGCCCAAGAACGTGCAGACGCGCGCCGAGCGCGAGCGGCTCGTGTTCGGAGTCAAGGTCGGCTTCCTCGGCTCCAACCAGGACGAGGTCCTCAAGCCCGGCATGACGGTCGAGATCGCGCTTCCCTGATGAGCGCCGCGCCGGAGCCGATCTCGATCTCGGTCAAGGACGTCCGGAAGGCGTTCCGGAAGTTCCAGGCCCTGCACGGGGTCTCGCTCGAGTTCGAGGCGGGGAAGATGCACGGCGTCATCGGGCCGGAGGGCTCGGGCAAGACGACGCTGCTGCGCATCATCCTGGGGCTCCTCGCGCCGGCGCAGGGGAAGGTGGAGTACTTCGAGGGCGGCCGGCCGGTCGGCTACGAGGTCCTCCGGCCCAAGATCGCGTACATGCCCCAGACGCAGAGCCTCTATCCCGACCTCTCGATCGACGAGCACCTGGAGTTCTTCCGCGACCTCTACAGCATCCCGCCCGACGCGTACGCGGCCAGGCGCGAGGAGCTTCTCAAGGTCACGCGCCTGGCCGACTTCACCGCGCGCCCGGCCGGCCAGCTCTCGGGCGGCATGTACAAGAAGCTGGGCCTGATGTGCGCGCTCCTGCGCTCGCCGCGCGTGCTCATCCTCGACGAGCCGACCACCGGCGTGGACCCGATCAGCCGGCGCGAGCTCTGGGACCTGCTCTACCGCCTCCTCGACCAGAAGATCCTGATCCTCGTGACGACCGCGTACCTCGACGAGGCCGAGCGCTGCTCGAAGGTCCATCTGCTCGAGCAGGGGCTGGTCGTCGCCTCCGGCGAGCCGCGCGAGCTGCTCGCCGCCGAGAAGGCGAGCACGTTCGACGAGCTGTTCCTGCGCCGGGCGGGGATGGAGGCGTGATGAAGGACGGCCCCGCGGTCGAGGCGCGGGGCCTGACGGTCCGCTACGGCGACTTCACGGCCGTTGACCGCATCTCGTTCTCGGTCGCGCGCGGGGAGATCTTCGGCTTCCTCGGCGCCAACGGCGCGGGCAAGACCACGACGATCCGCGTGCTCTGCGGCCTCCTGCCGCCGACCGAGGGCGTCGTGCGTGTGGGCGGCCTCGGCTACGAGGCCGGCGAGAGGGCGATCAAGAACAAGGTCGGGTACATGTCGCAGAAGTTCACGCTCTACAACGACCTGACGGTCGGCGAGAACCTCGACTTCATCGCGTCCCTGCGCAAGCTGGACCCGAAGGTCTTCGCCGAGCGCCGCGCGCGCCTGCTGGAGCTGGTCTCGTTCCCGAAGGGCCTGGACGCGACGGTCCGGGAGCTGTCCGGCGGCACCAAGCAGAAGGTGTCGCTGGCCGCGACGCTCCTGCACGACCCGGAGATCGTGTTCCTCGACGAGCCCACGGCCGGCGTCACGCCCGCGGGGCGCGCCCGCTTCTGGAGCCTGATCCGCCGCGTGGCCGAGCAGGGCAAGACGGTGTTCGTCACCACGCACTACATGGACGAGGCCGAGCAGTGCGGCCGCATCGCGCTGATGCGCGAGGGCAAGCTGGTGGCCCTCGACAGCCCCGCGGGGCTCAAGGCCTCGGTGTTCCCCGAGCCGATGTTCGAGTTCGAGACGCGGCGCGAGATGAGCTTCGCCGAGCTCGAGTCGTACGGGGCGCATCCGGCGTTCTCGTTCTTCCAGCCCTACGGCCACCGCTTCCACGCCGCGGTCAAGAGCCGCGAGGACTGGAAGCGGCGCGCCCCGGAGTTCGAGGATGCGTTCCGCGTCCGGCCGATCGCGCCGTCGCTCGAGGACGTGTTCATCCGCGTCTCGGAGGCGCGATGAGGTTCGACTGGCGGCGCGCGGCGGCGGTGGCCCGCAAGGAGTCGTTCCACATCCGGCGCGACCCCTTCACGATGGCGCTCGCCCTCGGGCTGCCGCTCCTGATGGTCATCGTCTACGGAGTCGCGATCGACTTCAACGTCAAGGACATCCGCCTGTCGGTCCAGGACGCCGACCAGACGCAGACCTCGCGCCGGCTCGTCGACACCTTCGGCGCCTCGGAGTACTTCCAGCCGCGCGCGGTCGCCTCGCCCGGCGAGGCGGTCCAGGACGTCGTCGCCGAGCGCGCGAAGGCCGCGCTGATCATCCCGCCGCGCTTCGAGAAGGACATGCTGGCCGGGCGCGGCGCCGTGGCGCAGGTGCTCATCGACGGCGCCGACAACTCGACCTCGGGCCCGGTCGCCGGCTACGTGGCCTCGATCCAGACGCTCGCGTCCGCGCGCCTCGCCGGCGCCGACCTGACGCCGCCCTACCAGCTGCGCACGCGCTTCCTCTTCAATCCCGAGCTCAACTCGCGCTGGTTCGTGATCCCGGGGCTCACCGTCGTCATCATGGCGATCCTCTCCATCTTCCTGACCGCGCTGACCGTCGCGCGCGAGTGGGAGAACGGCTCGATGGAGCTGCTGCTCTCCACGCCGGTCGAGCCGATCGAGATCATCGCGGGCAAGGCGGCGCCCTACGCGGCGCTGGGGATCACGGCCGTCTCTTTCGTCTACGTGATCGCGCGCACGGCGTTCGGCGTGCCCTTCGTCGGGCATCTCTGGGTGTTCGCGCTCGGCTGCGTGCTGTTCCTGTTCACCTACCTCGCCCAGGGCCTGCTGATCTCCGTGCTCACGCGCCAGCAGACGATCGCGATGCAGTTCTCGATGCTGACCGGCATGCTGCCCTCGAACATGCTGTCCGGCTTCGTCTTCCCGGTCGCGAGCATGCCGCGCTTCTTCTGGTACTTCACGATGCTCCTGCCCGCGCGCTGGTTCATGGTGATCGCGCGCCGGACCTTCCTCGAGGGCTCGTCGTTCGTCGAGCTCGCGGTCCCGTTCGCCGCGCTCGCCGTCTCGTGCGCGGTGATGGTCGCGCTGGCCGCGAGCAAGTTCAAGAGGACGCTCGAATGAGGCTGAACCCCACCTTGCTCGGCTTCATCCGCAAGGAGCTCATCCAGGCGCTGCGCGACCCGCGCATGAAGTTCATCCTGTTCGTGACCCCGATCGTGCAGATGACCCTCTTCGGCGTCGCGATCTCCAACGAGGTCAAGAACATCCGGCTCGCGGCGTTCTACGACTCGAAGGACACGGTCATGCGCGACGTCTACGAGCGCGCGATCAAGGGCGGCTGGTTCGTGCCCGCCGAGGCCTCGGGCGACGTCGCCCAGCGCCCGTTCGACCTGATCCGCGCAGACAAGGCCGACGCGGTCTTGGTGGCCCAGCCCGGCGGCTTCACGCGCGCGCTCGGGCGCAAGGACGCCCAGCTCCAGCTCCTCGTCGACGCGACGAACGTCACGCAGGCCGAGTCGGTCGAGGCCTACCTCCAGCAGATCATCGCGGACACGCTGGCCGCCGACGTCGGCGCGGCGCCGCCCTCGCCGCCGATACGCTTCGACGTGCGCGTGCTGTTCAACCCGTCGCTCGACACCGCGATCTTCATGGTGCCGGGCGTGATGACGATGCTGATGGTCCTCACCACCTTGGTGCTGACCAACATCGCGATCGTGCGCGAGAAGGAGCTCGGCACCTTCGAGATGCTGATCTCCGCGCCGGTCTCCAAGTCCGAGGTGATCTTCGGCAAGACTTTGCCCTACGTGCTGATCGGCATGACCAACCTGCCGCTGATCCTCTCGGTGGCGATGTTCGTCTTCCACGTGCCGATGCGCGGCTCCTACTTGACGCTGACGCTGGCCACGCTCGCCTTCGTCTGCACGACGGTCTCGATGGGGACGCTGATCTCGAGCTTCTGCGCCAACCAGCAGCAGGCGAGCATGGGCGGCTTCCTGTTCATGTTCCCCGCGATCATGTTCTCGGGCCTGATGTTTCCGATCGAGAACATGCCCGTCGCCGTGCAGTGGCTCGCCTACATCGATCCGCTCGCCCACTACCTGAGCCTGCTGCGCAACATCATGCTCAAGGGCGGCGACCCGCAGACCACGGCCTGGCACGTCGGCGTGCTGATCCTCCTGGCGGGCCTGAGCGGCGTGGTCAGCTTCCGGCGCTTCCACACGACGCTGACCTGAACGCCGCGGCCGTCAGCGGCCGGCGGGGAGGAGGCGGAACGACGACGGGCAGTCGGTCCTGTCGGAGGAGTCCGGCGTCGTCAGCACCGAGGCGAGAGCGGAGGAGGCCTGCGCGCCGGGGCTCAGCGCGATGTGTATCTCGTTGAGGCTGGACGCGCCGCCGGACGTCGCGCAGTGGAAGGTCACCGAGGCCGACGCGCCCGCGCCGAAGGCCGCGTCGAACTGGGCCAGCGCCGCGTCCAGCTCGGCCGTCCCGCCCGCGCGCGCGCCGAGGTACTGCCCGAAGACCGACGCGTCCACCGCGGCGGCGAACGCGGCCTCGGCCGCGAAATAGTCGTCCGCGCTCAGGCCGGAGCAGGAGCCGTGCCGCGTCCACTCGTGGTGCTCCAGGCAGGACGCCGTCCCGGGCATGTACTTGTCCAGCGCCGTTCGCGTCGGCGCCGTCAGCGCCGGCAAGGTCAGGCGGCACCAGGTCTTGTTGTTGTCCAGCCCCTTCTCCTTCAGCGCGTCGCCGCAGTAGCCGTAGGAGTGAGCCGAGTCGCCGCTCTGGTTCGGCCACATCCCGTGGAGGACCAGGTTCTTCGCCGCGAACGAGCCGGAGCCCAGCCCCGCGCACTCCGGCGAGCCCGGAACTTTCGCGCAGAACTGCGGCAGCCACTCGACGACGAAGGCGTAGGTGTCGAAGGAGCCGGCGGCGGGCCCGGTCTGGGCGCGCGCTCCGGCGGCGAAGAGGAGGAGTCCGGCGGCGAGGGAGATCATGGAGCGATTATAGCAGGCCGGCCTCGCCGCGGCGCGCGCGGCGATGCGCCGCGCCGGCGAGCAGGCCCGCGAGCGCGGGCAGGAGCAGGGCGCCGAGCAGGAGCGCGGCGGACTCCGCCGCGTCGGCCGCGAACGGCACGTCGAGGCGGCGCGCGAGCGCCCAGGACAGCCCCGCTCCGGCCGCCGCGCCGCAGGCG
>Ga0209415_10003281_pt1 | contig 30114 bp, 30 predicted proteins | sample PeaSoiSIISIP2007_FD_187696 | JGI IMG/M metagenome (GOLD analysis project Ga0209415, IMG submission 187696) | Peat soil microbial communities from Weissenstadt, Germany - SII-SIP-2007 (SPAdes) (version 2) | ecosystem: Environmental > Terrestrial > Soil > Wetlands > Peat | place: Germany...
GTGAGCGTCGAGGTGCAGGACAGGACGCCGCTCGCCGGGTTGGTCTGGATGGCGAGGGTCACGTTGGTGGTGTTGTCCGTGACGACGACGGCGCCGGTGGCGTCCTCCACGCTGACCTTGATGGTCTGGCCGACCGCCGCGGGGGCCGACAGCGGGCCGGTCGTGAAGGCCAGCTTGGTCGCGATGCCGACGGCGGTGGCCGGCAGCGGCGCCAAGCCGATGACCAGGGTCGCGCCGATCAACGTCGAGATGGCCCCGGCGAGCAGCGCCCGCCGAGTCCGGCCCGGGGTGCGGCCGGCTGTCCCAGAACCCTGTCGCATGTCGCCTCTTTCTGTCACGTCACGAATCGTCTTGGCGAGCGGGAGCGGGTGCGCTCACGCAGTGCTCTCCAGCGCCAGCAGGACCGCGTCGTCGACGGCCAGGGGCCCGCCGAAGACGGTTCCCGCGCCGAAGCGGCCCTGGCCCGCCGCCAGGTAGGCCGCGATCGCGGCCGGCAATGGGGTGCCCGGGGCCACGAGGAGCATGGGGCCTCGCACCCCTCCCATATACCCGCCGCCGGACAAAGCATCCGGAAACGTGGCGCCGGTGGCCACCCCGAAGGCGCTGGCCTGGGGGAAGAACGCGGCGGCGACCGCCGCCGAGGTGGCGAAGGGGTCCTGGCCGTAGATGGCCCGGGCCGACGGATCGGCGCCGGCGGCGGCCAGGGGGCCGCCGATGGCGTAGCGCACCGCCGGGCGCACCTGGCTGAGGTACGAGGCGGTTTCGGGGGCCTGCTCGTTGCCGTTCGTGAGCAGAACGGCCCCGCGGTTGGCGATGGCCGCCGGGACGGCCGACAGCGCGTCGGGGAAATCGAGCCCGGTGGCCTCGAACACGGTCGTCGGGTTGCCCAGTTGGTTGGCGATCGCCACGGCCGTGGCGAACTCGTTGGCGCCGGCCACCCGCACCACCCGGTAGCCGAGAAACGCGAGCTGGTTGTCGATGCCGGGCGCGAGGGCCAGATCGCCACCCAGGACGAAGACGGTGCCACCACCGAGGAGGACCCGTCGGATCTCGGCCAGGACCCGCGGATCGAGCAACGGGCTGGCGGCCGCGCCGGGCGTGATGAGGAGCGGCCCCCCGTTCGCCGCGGCCAGTGGTCCGCCGGCCAGCGCGTCCGAGAAGAAGTCGGCGCGGGCGAGCACGACGGCCCGGGCCGACCCGTAGGACGGGAACTCCGCCTGGGAGACGGCGATCGAGGTGCCGATGGCGTCCTGGCCGTAGATCCTCGTCACCGGGACCAGAGGGCCGCTCGGGTTGTCCGGACTGAAGAGGGGCTGGCCGCTGGGGCCGAACGAGACCGATGCCATGTACATCGCCCGGTAGCCCCCGTTGGCGTACCCGACCGCCCCCGGCCAGGCGTCGAAGGCCATCAGTAGCCTGCCGCCCGGGTCCTGGAACAGGGCCGGCCCGCCCGGACCGGTCATCCCGTTGGCGCTCTCCAAGACCGGGTTCAAGAAACTGTCCTGGCACGGACCGAGCGGGCCGTTACAGGTGGCGTACCCGATCGCGTCGAAGGCGGAGTTGAACGCGTTCGAGCTGTAGAAGAGGTAATAGCCCTTGTCGACGAACGCCATGTCGGGCGCCTCGATGATGGTCTGCTGCCACGTCTGGTCGCTGCGAAGCATCACCGTGGGCGTGCCGACCAGGTTGAGGCCGGTGTCGAGACGTTGGCCCCACAGCAACGACGGCTCGCCGACCGAATTCCCGTCGCTCTTCCAGTAGAGGTAGCTCTGGCCGCCGTTGGGGTCGGTGAAGATCTCCGGGTCGATGCTCCCGACCGACGCCTGGCAGATCAGTGGCCCCGGGTTGCTGTCGGTGAACGGTCCGGACGGCGAGGAGGCCACGGCTCTGCTGATGCACTGGGTGCCGGTCGCCGTGTCGGCGACCGTGTACCACATGACGAACTGGCCGGCGGCGTTCGGTTCCACGCTGGGCGCCCAGGTCGCCAGAGGCGTCGACCAGGGTGGCAGGTGGGGGAGCGCGTCCGTGCCCCCCGACGACCAGTGCGTCGAATCCACCGAGGTGGCCCACGGCGTGTTCACCAGATCGGAGTTGGTGCTGTAGGCGTATTCCGTGCCGCCGGACACCAGGATCGAGGGGTCGGGAAAGTCCACGTTGTACGCGGGTTCCCACCGGGGCGGGGCCGCACCCGCCGGACCGGTCAACGACGCGAGGGCGGAGAGTCCGGCGCACAACGCGAACGACAGCGGGCGGAGTGCCGGCCGGTGTCTCGTAGCTGGCACTCGTTCGACCATAGATCGCGGACGAGGGAGCGCCGGTGTCACACCGTCTGCGTTGGCCATACGGGCAGGCCAGGGTGCGGGGCCCGAGCCAGCGGTTTTGCAAGTCCCGTTGCCCGCCGCTGCCGCGGGCCTTCGGGCACAATCCGGATAGTATTGGTCGGGAAATGCTCACCGAACCCCACACCGCTGGTACGACGTCCGGGGGCCCGGCGCGCCCGAGCCGGGTCGCCACCCTCTTCTCGTTCCCGAATCCGGTGAACGAGGTGTCGGCCCGGCTGGTCGCGGGCGGTGTGGTCGTCATGAGCGTCTGCGCGATCGCCTTCCGCGAGCCCTGGCTCACCGTCGTGATCGCCTACGGCTTCGTGGCGCGCGTCTTCACCGGACCGACGCTCAGCCCGCTCGGCCAGTTGGTGACCCGCCTGGTCACGCCCCGGCTTGGGTTGTCGGAACGACCCGTGGCGGGTCCGCCGAAGCGCTTCGCCCAGGGCGTCGGCGTGGCCTTTTCGGTCAGCGCGGCGGTGCTGGCCCTCGGGTTCGGCCGCACCACCCCCGCCTACGTCCTGTTGGCGGTGCTGGCCGCGGCGGCCACCCTCGAGTCGGTCTTCGGGCTGTGCCTCGGTTGCCGGGTCTTCGCCCTGCTCATGAAGCTCGGCGTCGTGCCCGACGAGGTCTGCCTCCGCTGCGCCGACATCTGGGCCACCCCGCACTGAGGGGACCGGCGGTCATCCCTTCGGCAGACCACCGTCGGGGTGCTCGGAGACGGTCCCGCCGCGGGCGGTGATGTCCTCGAAGCGCTCGCCGAAGTGCCAGCGGTGGCCCTCCAGGTCCGTCGCCTCGTAGCGGCGCACTCCGTAGAAGGCATCCTGGATCGGCATGCTGATGATGGCGCCCTCGCGCACGGCGTGCGCGTAGTGGGCGTCGACGTCGTGCACGTAGACCATGATCTGGACGGTGGTGCCGCCGACCGTCTGCGGGCTGCTGATCTGGTGCACCTCTTCGTTGGCGTGGCCGAGCATGATCACGCCCGTCCCGGTCCGCAGCCAGGCGAGCATCGTGTCGCCCTGGTCCATCCGGGCCTCCCGGATCTCTTGGAACTGGAACACCCGGGTGAGGTAGTCCAACGCCGCACGCTCGTCGTTGTAGGCGAGGCGGGGGTAGATGTCGGGCATGGTGTCGGTGATCGCTGCGAGGTCGGTGTCGCCGATCATGGCCATGAGCTGCTCCTTGTGCCTGGAGAACACGGTCGGCTCTGCTGGATAGTCGGGATGGACCTGGTCCGGCCGGAGTCGGCGCAGTGCGCTGAGTTCGTCTGTCATCAGTTATCTCCCGCTCGGCGCTTCGAGTTCGCGCAGCCGGCGACGCGCCCGGTGCAGCCGGGACCGCACCGTCCCGACGGGCACACCGAGGGCGGTGGCGATGTCGCCGTAGCTGAGATCTTCCCAGGCGTAGAGGAGGAGCACGTCGCGCTCGACCTGGGGCAGTCTCGTGAGCGCCTCGGCGACCGCCGGCCAGAGGACGGCCGCGTCCATCGCGGCCACCAGCTGCTCGCTCGGGTCGCTGCCCCGGTCGAGTGAGGCGGCCAGCCGGGCGGTGGCCCGGAGGCGTCGGGCCTCGCTCCGGTGATGGCGGGCGAGGAGGCGGGTGGCGATGCCGTAGAGCCAGGGCCTCGCGTTCTCGTGCCGGCAGTCGTAGGTGGCTCGCCGCTCGAAGGCCACGCGGAACAGCTCACCCAGCAGCGAGTCCGCGGCGTCGGATCCCACCCGGCGGACGAAGTAGCGGTACATCGCGGTTGCATGCCGGTCGAACAGGAGGCCGAAGCGTTCCGGGTCGTCGATCGACGCCGAGATCACTCCCGCGTCCGAGTCCACCGCCATCACGCAATTGTCGCCCGTTCGGCTCGGTCGGTTCGCATGCCGGCACGGTGACCGGGCCGTGACCGTCTGGGCTCGGTCGTCACCGGCGCGTGACGGCCGGCTGGCGACGACCCGCTCCGATCGGCCCACAAGGCACCTGACTGGACGACTCGGCCGGTGAGCGGCCAGATTGACGCGACGCGCTGGCGAGAGGCCGGCCAAGCGAACCCACTTTCTGCACGCCGAGAGGAGCCTTCGTGAGAACTCGGGCCAGGCCGCTGCTGGGATTGTTGTTCCTGGCGATGGTGCTCTTGGCGGGGTCTGCCGTGCCCGCCGCCGCCGCCCGGAAGGCGCCCGCGGTCCCCCGCGCGGCGCTGCCGGCGGGCGCCATCAAACACATCGTCGTGATCGAGTTGGAGAACGAGGGGTACCAGAACACGTTCGGCTTCGGATCGCCGGCCTCGTACCTGAACCACACTCTGGTCCCCAAGGGTGTGGTCCTGGCCAACTACTACGGCATCGGGCATGTCAGCCTCGACAACTACGTGGCTCAGGTCTCCGGCCAGTCGCCCAACCCCGCCACCCAGTCCGACTGCTCGGCCAACAACCGCGCCTACGTCGACGTCACACCCGGCACGCCGGCCCCCGATCAGGCCGCCGATCCGGGTCAGGTGGTGGGGCAGGGCTGCCTGTACCCAGCGAGCGTGCAGACGATCGCCAGCCAGCTCGATGCCAAGTACCCGCCAAACCGCACCACCCACGTGGCGTCGTGGCGCGCCTACGAGCAGGACATGGGCAACACGCCCGCGCGCGACGGCGGAACCCCCGATCCGACTGGCGGCACCGACTGCGCGCACCCGGCCATCGGGGCCGCCGACACCGCGGAGGTCGCGTCGCCGACCGACCAGTACGCGACCCGGCACGATCCCTTCCTGTGGTTCCATTCGGTGATCGACGACGCGGCCGAGTGCGACGCCAACGTCGTCCCTCTCGGCACCTTGGACGCCAATGGGGCACCGTCGCCGAGTGGCCACCTGGCCCGGGACCTGCGCTCCCAGGCGACCACGCCCCGCTTCGCGTTCATCACGCCCAACCTGTGCAATGACGGCCACGACGCCACCTGCGCCGGACCCAACAGCGATGGCACCACCACCGGCGGCCTGGTCGGCGCCGACCTCTTCCTGCGCGCCTGGGTGCCCCTCATCCTGGACTCCCCCGCCTACCGCTCGGGCGACACGTTGCTGGTCATCACGTCCGACGAGGCGGATCTCGATGCCGCCACGGATCCGACCTTCGCGGCCGCCTGCTGCAACGAGCAGCCGGGTCCCAACACGGCGGCGCCCGGCAACGGCGGCGCCACGTCGGACTCCGCCCCGGGCGGCGGGGTCATCGGGGCGCTGCTCCTCAACCCCCGCTACATCAAGCCGGGGTCGGTCGACACGACGGGCTCCTACAACCACTACTCGGCGCTGCGCAGCTACGAGGACCTCCTGGGTCTGACGACCGGCGGTTCCGATGGCCACGGCCACCTTGGATTCGCCGGGGCGAGCGGGCTCAAGCCCTTCGGCCGCGACGTGTTCACACGGGGGGTGAAGTGAGGCCACGGCGATGAAGCCCGGCAGGCAAGGCCCGGCCGGCCGCCCCGGCCGCCGGCTGGGGCCCGAGCGATAGCGCCGATCCCGTGCTGGACGATCTGCTCGCCACCGCGACCAGTCGGGAGCCGTGGTTCCCCGAGGACACGAAGTCCGGCGCCCGCTTCGAGCGCCTGGTCATCGGGGGCGAGGCCATGGTCCTCAAGTACCAGGACGCCCGCGACGACTGGCTGATGCGCGCCACCGGCGACACCGGGGATCGCTACGTCCGCCTCTTTGAGAGCGGGCTCTTGGCGGCGATGCCCGGCGTGATCGACCACGCCGTCGTTGCCGCCGCGTTCGACTCGGGGGTCGGGCGCATCCTGCTGCGCGACGTCTCTTCAGGGCTTTTGACGCCGGGCGTGCCGTTCACCGCCGAGCAGCACGCGCGGTTCCTCGACCACATGGCCCGCCTCCACTCGGCCTTCTGGGGCTGGCGGGACGAGGTCGGCTTGACCCCCCTCGCCGTTCGCTACCTCACGTTCTCGCCCGCGGTGGCCCGGTCGGAGGCGGCCATCGGGTCGACCGCGGTCGTCCCCCGCATCATGGCGGAGGGCTGGGATCGGCTGCGCGAGGTCTCGCCATCACTGGCGGCGATCGTGTTCCCCCTGTTCGACGACCCGGCACCGCTGATCGGGGGGTTGGCCGCGGTGCCGCACACGCTCGTTCACGGCGACTGGAAGGCGGCCAACCTCGGCAGCCACGCCGACGGCCGGACGATCCTGCTCGACTTCGGGGAGCTCCCGGGCGAGGCGTCGCCGATCGCCGATCTCGGCTGGTATCTCGCCCTCAACGCCGCCCTGTTGCCCGAATCCAAGGACGCCACCATCGACCGGTACCGAGCGGCCCTCGAGCGCCACGGGGTCGCCACCGACGGCTGGTGGGAGGCCGCCGTCGCCCTCGAACTGCTTGGCACCCTGGTGCAGTTCGGCTGGGAGAAGGCCCTCGGCGGACCCGGTCCCGAGCTGGGCTGGTGGGAGGCCCGCGCGCTCGAGGGCGTCCACCAGCTTTGACGACCGCCTACGGAGCAACCGTGGCCGGCGGCTGGACCGCCGCCGAGGTGGTCTACCGGCCCCTGGCGGTGGCGCTCGTCGCGGCCTGCCCGGTCCGGTTGGCGGGAAGGCGGGTGCTCGATGTCGGCAGCGGCCCCGGCGCGGTCGCGTCGGCCGCCGCCGCCGCCGGCGCCACCGTGGTCGCCGTCGACCGGTCGGCCCCGATGCTCGAGGCGCGGCCGGACCGGACCTGGCCGGCGGCCGTGGCCGACGTGCTCGCGCTCCCGGCCGGCCCCCGCACCTTCGACATCGTCCTCGCCGCCTTTCTGCTCAACCACCTCGACCCGCTCGCCGCGCTCGCAGAGATGGCCCGCGTGGTCCGCCCGGGCGGGGCGGTCGTCGCCTCGACCTGGGCGGCCCGCCCCGACCCGGTGAAGTCGGCGATCGATCGAGTCCTGGCCGATCGCGGGTGGGAGCCGCCCGACTGGTATCGGCAGATGAAGTCGGTGATCGAAGAGGTCTCGGGCGATCCGGAGCGGCTGGGAGCGGCGGCACAGCAGGCGGGTCTGGTCGACGTGGCAACGACGATCCACGCCGAGCACCTGGCGGTGCGCGATCCGTTGGCCGCGGTCGGCTACCGCCTCGCCACCCCGCACATCGCGCCCTGGGTGTCCGCGCTCGGTGTGGCCGAGCGGAACCGACTTGTTCAGGAGAGCGCGACGGCGGTCGAGCCGCTGCTGGAGGAGTGGCGACCAGCCGCCATCTTCCTGACCGCACGGGTGGAGCGGAAGGTCGGCCGCCGGGTCGGCGCGCCCGCCGACCGACCGAGCTGACCGCGACGCGGCCGGCGCGTCTATCGGCGCAGTTCGGCCGTGGTGAGACCGTCGAGCAGCTGGCTGGCGACGGCCTGGAAACGTTCGATGTCGCCGAAGGGTCGAGCCACCAGCATCGCCCCCTCCAGACCGCTCACCACCATCCGGGCGGTCTTGCTGGGATCTCCCGCAAATTCGAGAGTTCCGTCATCCCTCCCTCTCGCCAGGACACGGGCGAGCCAGACCTCGTTGTCGTTGAAGAAGCGGACGACGATCTCTTGCATGGAGGGCGGGAGGGTCTGGTACTCGGCGGCCAGCATGCCGCAGAGGCACATTCGCTGCTCGCGCAGCACGGCGAGGTAGAGGTCGGCGTAGGCGTCCAAACGGGCCGGCGCGTCCGCGACCCGTGATTCGACCGTCGCCAACGCGTCGGCGAAGCGGGTGGCGTAGCGGGTGAGGAGCGCCTCTCCGAGCTCGGCCTTGCTGGCGAAGTGGTAGTGCAGCGCCGCTTTGGTGATCTTCAACTCGCGCGCCACGTCGGCATAGCTGAAGGCGTTGAAGCCTCGGACCTGCACCAGCTGCTCGGCCACGTCGAGGATCCGGGTCGAAGTCGGGGGCTTCCTGGCTCCGTCGCCCGTCGTGGCCACCGGAACACAATAGCCGGTTGACTCCTAACCATCTAGTAAGTAAGAATGACTCTGTGAACTGGCGCTCTCAGGAGGGAAGAGACATGTACGAGACCGAGAACCGGAGCTTTGCCCAGCCCGACGAGACCCGGGAGTTCCCGAACGGCAGGGCCGAGATCCTGAAGGTGGGTGGGGCGGAGGTCGGGCGGCTCATCTTTCAGCCGGGATGGCGCTGGTCGAACGACGTGAAGCCGATCGCCCAGACGCCGAGCTGTGAGGCACCGCACTTCCAGTACCACGTGAGCGGGCAGCTGGCGATCCGAATGGACGATGGGACCGAATTTGTGGCCGGTCCCGGTGCCGTGACGGTCCTGCCGAGCGGTCACGACGCCTGGGTGGTCGGCGACGAGCCGGTCGTGACGGTGGACTGGTTCGGCGCGAGTTCCTACGCCAAGTAGCCGGCCCCGCGGGGATCGGCGTCAAACCGGACTTCGCGCGAGTTCGTAGGCAAACTCGATCGTTTGAAAGAACTGTCCGGTGGGATCACTCGAGGTGAGCTCGCGCCGGAGATCTTCTTCGAACTCATCGGCGAGATCGGCGAGTACCTCTTTGGAGAGGAGCGACGTGGAATACACGAAACCGACCAGCGCCTCGGGGGTCCACTGGTAGGCGATCGGGAATTGGTAGGAGCCGATCACCTGGAAACCTGCTCCTTGGAGAACGACCCCATCCGGCCGGTCCGCTCTCACTCGCTCCCAGTCGGGCGGTATCCGGTCATGAGCCTTGACCTTGATCTTCCACCGGTCGATGGTGGCCGACATCGCCTGCTGCCAAGGGGCCTCTCCATGGTCAGGGGGCCAGCTCCAAAGCAGGGCGAGACATCGACCCGGTCGGAGCCAGCGACGGGCATTTCGGGCGACGAGCTCGCGGTGAACACGATGAAAGCCATTGCCGATGGCAACGAGGTCGAAGGACTGCTCAGGGGCGACGACGTCCTCGGCTCGTGCGGTCAAGAATCGGATGTGTCGAACTCCAGCTTCCTCGGCTTTCTCGCGGCCGACGCTGATCATGTCCGGCTCCTGGTCGACGGCCCACACCTCCTCGAAAGAGCCGTGCAGGGCGAAGCTGATCTGGCCCGTGCCACAAGCCAGATCGAGGAGTCGACCTCCGCCCTCCACTTCGGCTCGTGCCAGGAGGTCGTCGATGAGCGCCGAGGGATAGGGCACTCGGAACCTGTCGTAGTAGCGAGCCGTTCCGCGGTAGAGGTCCTTCCGGAACCCCGGATCGTCCACCGAGCCATTCTCCCAGAGCCAGTCCGCGGGGTATCCGTGGTGGTCAGTGGTCCGGTTGGCGAACCAGTCCGATCTCCGGGCGTCGATGGACGACCTACGCTAGGGCGATGCCAGCCCGGGGGGGCGTGTGAGAGGTCCGCAAGGTGGGGGGTTGATGCGCGCGGCGGTAGTGACGGTGATCGCGCTCGTGCTCATCGGGACCGCCGCTTGCAGCAGCGGTGGCGGCCCGAAACCGGCCCATCGTGCGACGAAGACGACGTCCACGACCACAACCACAGTGAAGAGTGTCCAGCTCCAGTGGTCGGCCCCCCAACAGATCGATAGTGGCGAGAACGGCCTGGGCGACGTCTCGTGTCCCACCGTGAGCTTCTGCGTGGCGGTCGGTTCGACCGGCCCGGGGGTGGTGAGCAGTGCCTACATCTGGAACGGCACTTCGTGGTCTGCGACCGCCCCCCAGCTCTTCGCCCAGGACACCTCCGGCTACAACCACATCTCCTGTCCGACACCCAGCTTCTGCTTGGCGGGCGCCCCGGACGGGGGAGCGCTGGTCTGGGACGGCAGTTCGTGGTCCGCCAGCTCGCAGATCCGGTGGCCCGATCCCAACGACGGCATCACGAATCTCTCCTGTGCGACGGCCAGCTTCTGTGTCGCCGGCGACGAGGACGGGGACATACGGGTCTGGAACGGCACCTCGTGGTCTATCGATCACCAGGTCGTGCCGGGCTCAACCTCCGGCGGTGCTCACGCCGTCTCTTGCCCCACGCCGAGCTTCTGCATGGCGGTGAATACCCTCGGGAACGCGATCGAATGGAACGGCAGCTCGCTCGCCGCCCCTCAGGACGTCGACGGCAGCAACAACTTGGGGGCCGTTTCCTGCCCATCCGCGAGCTTCTGCATGGCGTTGGACGGCAATGACGGCTGGCTCGTGTGGAATGGCACCTCGTGGTCCGTCCCCCGTCCGGTCGGCACGCTCAGCTCGGGTCCCACGCCGGGCTTCATCAACTGGGTGTCGTGCCCGACGGCGACCTTCTGCGTGGCGGTGGTCTCTGACGGCCACGCGATCGTCTGGAACGGCACCTCGTGGTCCGCTCCTCAGTCGATCGACCCGAACCTGGCGAACGCGCAGGGGCCCGCGGCGACCAGTAGTAACGGACACCCGGCCCTCGGCGTGAAATCGGTGTCGTGTCCCACGGCGACCTTCTGCGTGGCGGCGGGCTCAGACGGCAGCGTGGTGATCGGTCGGCTGCCTGGTTGATCAGTCGCGTGCGGTGCGGGTTCTCGAACCCGCCAAGTACGTGTCTGCCAGATGCGATGGCGCACACGCCAACCAAGCGTCGATGATCGCATCCCGAAGCGCCGTCTTGGTCACGAGCCTCAATTGGATGAGAACAGACGAGTACCCATCGAAGTGGGGGATCGTAAAGATCGCTCCGGAAGAGCCGGAGAGGACCGCCTCCTTCTCGTGGAGGTCGGCGACGCGGACGCCCACGATCGGCCCTTCTGGCGGAATCTCGTCGCCGAAGCGCTTGATGTCCGCCTTACTGAAGGGGCGTTCCCACGCGAACGTCTTGCCACCGACGGACCAGGTGACGTTGCCGTGGCGCTCGGCCTCGGTGACCTCGGGCAGCCCCAAGGCGATTGCGGCAACGTCTTGAATCGAAGCCATTTCGATACCTACAGCCCTTCGGCGAGAGACCGGGCACAACGACCGAGAGTACGTCATGGGAGAGGGTTTCGGTGGTACAAGTGTCGGCTCGTTCCCACGCGCAATCCCTCTCTCAACGTTCCGTGTGCGCGACGATCATGGAAGTGACCAAGTCTCACTGGCAGACCCATTGGCATAAGCACCCGGGTGTGCGATCCGGTGATCAGCTCTCACTCGGTGAACGGTCAGCCGACCGCATGCGCAACATGATGGGGTCTTGGCCTTTCGTGTTCTCCTTCTTCGCGATCATGATCGCCTGGGCCGTCGTCAACACGCTGCTCTTCGAGCATGTGCTTCACCACAAGGCGTTCGACCCGTACCCGTACATCCTGCTCAACCTGTTCCTCTCTATGCTTGCCGGCGTCCAGGCAGCCGCTCTTCTGATTGCTGCCAAGCGAGCTGACGCAATCTCCTCTGAGGTAGCTCTTCACACCGCGAACAACACCGATGACATCAAGACGCTGATCGCGGAGAACACTGCCCTCACCTCGCAGGTGAAGAAGAACACGGATCTTCTCGACGAGATTCATTTGCACGTGGCCAACATAGGTATGAAGGTCGGAGCAGAAATGGGCCGCTTCGCTCCTGGCGAAACGCCGCCGGCGGTGTGAACGCTTTTCCGACGATCGTCACCACTGACCCGGTTGATAGTGAGCAGTCCACCCTTGCAAGTCCCAAACGCGCATGTGGGGAAGGGGTCAGGATCTTGAGAGGTCGGGCGATCGCCCCCGTGACTTCCGTCTCGTTGCGATCACAGACCGCTCAGCAGGAGCCCGGCCAGGAGAACGATTCTCCAATGGCCCGGAGCGTCGCCCGAGTGTCATCGTCGCACAGCGCACCGACCACACCTGCGTGAAAGGCCATCTGGGGCGAACATCCGAGCTGATCAGCTACTTCGTAATCCTTGGTGAGGTCGGTGTCGAACATGGCCGGGTCATCAGTGCTGATCGAGCACAACACTCCGGCTTCGACCATCTGGCCCAAGGGGTGTGTTGCCAGCGAGTCCACGGCACGAGTTCGCAGGTTCGAAACGGGGCAGACATCGCACACGATCTCTCTGGCCGCGAGCTCCCGAAGCAGTTCAGGATCTTCCATCGCTCGAATGCCATGCCGAATGCGATCGGCGCTCAACGCCCTGAGGGCACCTCGGATCGACTCGGGTCCGGCAACTTCGCCGGCATGGGGAACGGAACCGAGGCCGCCCTCCTTGGCGAGGCGGAAGGCCCTTTCGAAGGGCTCAGGGGGATAGGCGGCTTCGGGTCCTCCGATGCCCAGCCCGACAATCCCACGTTCCCGGTACTTGATCGAATATCGGGCAGTCTCCAGGGCGGCGTCCAGGTCCAGAGAACGAGGGATATCCGGGGTGAGGCGGACCTCCACTCCATAGGTCTCCCGTGCCTCGTCGGCACCGTCGCAGAATCCGCTGAACACCTCATCCCACGAGGCGCCCCCTCCGATGCGTTCGACCGGTGTGAAGATCCCTTCGATGTACACCGCCCCGTGGGTGACGGCTTCGGCGGCGTAGGCAACGACGATATTGCGGAAATCTTCTTCGGTCTGCACGGCGCTGGTGGTCATCAACCAGAGCTCAACGAAGTGGTCGAAGTCCCTGAACCGGTACAGCTCGGCGAGTTCGTCCTCGCTCTGGGCTGGGAGCTTCAGTCCGTTGCGTGCCGCCATCTCGAGGAGAGCGCGAGGGCGGACGGTTCCCTCAAGGTGGACGTGGAGCTCGATCTTGGGCGTTGACAGTGTGGGCATCTGGGTCTCCTGGCGCGTCGAAAGGATGAATTCCTCTCGCCGCGAGCCGGGACCCTCAGGCCCTACCCCTCTGGTCAGCTCGTGACGCGCACACTGTAGCCGTGCATCGAACTTCTCTGCTCGAGCTGCGCTCCGTCACGAGCCCAAGGAGGGTGCTCGACCCTGCCCGAGGTTTGACCCCCTCAGATGTCGCTGAAACGCCCGAATCGGATAGCTACTCAAACGGGAGGGAACCTTCGCCCGGGAGGACGCGGAGCGAGGCAGGCCGAGCATGGGACCGAGCTCTCCGAAATACTCGCCGGATCCGATCACCTTGAGTAACTCTTCGGAGCCATCGATACGAAGCTGGTAGATCTCGATCTCCCCCTCCTCGACGACGTACACAAGGTCACCTCGGTCGCCCTGCTCGAATAGAACTTCGCCCGCGCTCAGGTGGAGCTCCTCACGTCCGCGGTCGGAGTCGGCAAACTTGGGTACGAGTTCGATCACGCGGTCGGCCAGGTTGGTGATGCGATCGTCGTGTGTCGAGACAAGCACCAGCCGTCCCGGGGTGGCCAGCTCCCGCACCAGGCGTAAGACCCCTTCCACCTGGATGTAGTCGAGATGTGCCGTGGGTTCGTCCGCTAGCACCAACGGTGGCTCGTGCACGAGCGCCCGAGCGATGGCAGCGCGCTGCTTCTGGCCTCCGGACAGCTGACTCGGTCGGTGGTCGGCCCGGTCGCCGAGCCCCACGACCTCCAAGAGCGCGTCGGCCCTCTTCGCCGCCTCGGCTCGTCCCACTCCCGCCAGACGGAGGGGCGCCATGACGTTCGCTCGCGCCGTGAGGCTCGGTATGAGATTGAACGCCTGGAAGACCACCCCGACCGTCGAGCGCCGGTACCGTCCGAGAGCGGGGCCCGTCAATGCGGTGACCTGCTCGGCGCGGAACGAAATCGATCCCGAGGTCGCCGTCAGCAGGCCGGCCAGGCAGGAAAGCAGCGTCGTCTTACCGCACCCGCTCGGCCCCAGCACGACCACGAGCTCGCCGTCTTCGGCGTCGAACGAAAGGCCGCTGAGGGGGCGAACGACGTAGCCCCCCGAGTCGAACTCCACGGTGAGATCTCGGACCTCGAGCTCGGCCACTACCCGTCCGCAAAGGCCATGGCCGGGTCGACGGAGACAGCCGGCCGGAGCGCTGCCACGCTGGCCAGGAGCCCGACTACCAACGCAGAAATAGGCAGCACCCAGTACGCGCTCGATGGGATGGACACGGGTTGATCGAAGACGCCCGTCATGAAGTTAGCGATAACCGCCGCCACCGCTGCGGCAATCAGCGCCACCATCACCGCCTGGAAGGCGAGGCCCGCGAAGAGCAGGCGAGACGAAGCGCCGAGCGCCTTGAGAACAGCGAAATCCCGAGTGCGTTCGAGAGCCGTGACATAGACGAGCGCCGCCACTATGACCGCAGCGATGACCCACATGAAGAGCCGTGCGTTGTCGATCGACGAGACTGCGCCGGCCTGCTGGTCGACGCTCTGCTGCTCGATTCGCTCTTTGGAGTAGAGAGCAAGCCCCGCCGGTAGCGTGATCGGGCTACCTCGCGTAAGGATCGCATTGATGAGCGGTCGGCCACCGAACAGGGCACGCTGAGCGTTCACTAGGGGCACGTACACATCGGGAGCGCCCCCCGCCAGGGTGCGGTCGACGACGGTTCCGACCACGTCGAAGCTCTGTCCAGAGACACTGAAGTGCTGGCCGACGGGAAGGCCAAAGCGCGCGTCGACCACCGCTTCCCCGCTCGATGTCACCTGGCGACCGGTCAGTATCGCCGGGCTTCCGAGGCCACCCGGCCGGTATCCGACAAGGATGATGTCTTGAGTGTGTCCCGCTGTGGTCGCGGTCTGCGGCTGCACGATTAGGGGATCGGCCTGTTTGACTCCCCGCTCGGCCGCGACCTTGCTGAGGGTTGAGGACGGAATCGTGGGCAGCCCAAGGATTCGCCCGGTCGCACCCGATGCCAGAATCCACGACTGGCCCCCCATGCCCTCGACGGTCTGAAAGATCTCTACGCGGAACCCATTGGCAAGACCGGTGAGGAGTAGAGCCATGGCGAAAACGAGACTGGCGCCGCCGACTGCGATGAGAAACTGACGGGCACGATACCGGAGGTCTTGAATCGTTATCGTGAACATGGCTCGCGGTCCTCGCGCCGTATGAGGTGGTCAGGATACGTCGCGAACGCCGTCTTTCGCACTGGCGCACGTAGCGGTGGCGCGCCCGGGTGGCGACTTGGAATCAGCTTGCGAGCCGCAACAGCATCTCCGCTACGGCAGTTGGCTCTGTGATCATAAGGTCATGCCCTGTGTTGATCTCCCAGACGTTGTCGGCGTCCAGGGCTCGGGACTGGCGCTCCGGAGGTCGGCGGCTCAACGTCTCGGTACAATTGATGTTCGTGCGCGGCGTCCGCTTGACGGCAGCGGGGTCTTGCAGCCGAAGCGGTTGAGCGAATGACTTCCACGGATGTGGGGTAAGCCGAGTGCGCATCCAGGCGACGTCGTCAGGATCGGTAACGCCGTAATACGAGTCAGCGTCAGGGTCGGGCCATAGCACCAGTTCGACACCGTTGACTGTTTGCACGCCGGCATAGGTGGGCTCCATGGTCAAAGGGTTCATTGAAGCGAGCGACTCCCCGTCCTCAGGGAGCGCGGCATCGAGATAGACAAGATGGCGGATCCGCTCAGCGGCGCGATCCGCGACCCCAGTGATCACCATCCCGCCGTAGCTGTGCCCGACCAGAATCACCTCACGCAGATCCTCGTAATGTAAGAGGTTCACGATGTCGGTGATGTGGAGGTCGAGGTCGACGCCTCGATGGAGGAGGTGCGACCGCTCGCCGACGCCGGTGAGCGTCGGGGCGTAGGCTTGATGACCGGCGTCGCGCAACAGGGGCGTGACCTTGCCGTAGCACCATCCGCCGTGCGCGCCACCGTGCACGAGGACGTATGTGGCCATGCTCATTTCTCCTGGTTGAGCGTTTGGGTGACTGGACGTTAGCTTCCTTCAGGTCACGGTGGTTGAGTAGCCCCCCAGAAAGGTCCACAGCGTTGTCGACAACACAGCGGCGTCCTGGTTCCACGACGTCGCTGTTTCTCGACGAACGAGGAGACGAGATGAAGGACCCGAATGACGTGAAATTCGTGGCGGCCATCGAGGACGCGGACGGAACGGCGCGGTTTCGCGATGACCTAACACCGTTTCGGGCCGGTCCGAACAGTCCGTCCGTGAAGTTCTGGCGCTTCGAGGGTGCGGACGCGTTAATCCCCGCCTCGGTGGGAGGGGTCCCGACGGACAATCGGTTTACCGGCCCGGGAGGCGCGACGTTCCAACTGGTCCGCTTCCCGGCCCACTTCTTGGGCGTCACCGCCGAGGAACTCAGACGGGCGAACCCGAGCGTGCAGCTCGACGATGGGGATGACCCCGAGATGCACTCGACAGACACCATCGACATGGGCTTCGTGGTCTCGGGGAAGGTCGACTTGAAGCTTCCCGGAGACCAGGTCCGCACGTTGTCGGCCGGGAGCGCGTTCGTGATCGCGGGGGCACGACATGCGTGGGCCAATCCGTACGATGAGCCGTGCGCCTTCTCGAATGTAATCGTCGGAGTCGCCCGCGAGGGTGTGAGCTGACCGGCTCGTCCACGGACGCGAGCCGACCCCCGCGTATCAGCTCCGTAATCGCTTCTTGGGGTGGGCGTTACGCCCCTAGGAACAGGAAGTGGTTGCCCGGGATGTTGGGGCTGTTGCCGGTTACGGGACGGATGCCGATCGAGTTCTGAAGGTACGACAGCGTCCGATAGTTGCCCACCAGCAGCAGCAACTCGAGGAGCTGGCGGTCGTCATACTGGCGGGCGAGGTCCGCCCACGTGTGGTCGCTGATACGACACGAGAAGTGCAGTTCGTCGACCGCCCGCAGGATCGCGGCGTCCTCGGCGGACCAGCCGGGCGCGTCCGCTCCCGCCGGAATCCGGTCGATCTCGTCCCGGGCGAGCCCGCACTCCATGCCGATCTTGGTGTGGTTCACGAACTGGTCGTCGACGCCACCCAGCCAGGCGCTACGCATGATCGCGAGCTCTCGGTGACGTATCGGGAGGACCGTCGAGTTCTTTACGAACTGTACGAAAGGCTGGTGGACCCTCATCAGGTCGGGATGGTGCATCCCGATTCGGAAGAGGTCGTGCTCCTGGCCGGGTTTCTGCGTTGGACCACCCGGAGGCGGCCGCAATTCGTCCCACGCTTGGCGGGTCTTCTCGTCAACCTCCTCGTAGAGCAGCGGCTCGATTCGTGGCATCCGATTCACGTCCACCGTCGAGTCAACCATCGGCCCCTCCCCGGTTCGCTCGTTCATGCGGATGCTATCGACGCTCGAACTCGTCCTTCAGGTGCCGCCGTTGTAATTTTCGCACCCCCAACGGGATTCGAACCCGTGTTACCGCCTTGAAAGGGCGGCGTCCTGGGCCGCTAGACGATGGGGGCGTCTTCGGTGCCCTGGAAGGCACCGGCGGACGACGCTACCAGCGAGCCGGCACCCAACCGCTCGACGCTCGTCGTGACTCGGTCTGAAGATCGGCGTGCTGCGTCGAACGTGTCGATCGGGTGATGGGTCAGGGCCAGGAAGAACTGGACGATCCCCACGACGAGCGCCGTGGCGCCGAGGACGTGGATCTCCACCACGGCGGCTGGGAGGTGGGTGAAGTACTGGGTGTACCCGATCGCCGCCTGGCCGATCAGGACCGCCATCAGGATGCGCCCCGCTCTCCGCACCCGCTCCGGCACGTCGCTCGCATGGAGCGCCACGACGAGGCCGAGCGTCAGCCCGACCAGGAGGAGTGCCAGGCTCGAATGGAGCTCGGCCATGTCGCGCAGCGCGATCGGGATCCGCTTGGCCACCACCTGTCCTTGTGAGCTCCCGGCATGCGGACCCGCGCCGGTGGTCGCGGTGCCCGCGGCAAGCACGATGGCGAGCAGGCCGACCAGCCCCCGGGACCCCAGTCGGATCGAACGTCCGACCAGCGCCTGCCCCGAGTCGGGGCCGTAGCGGCGGTTGCTCCGGTGGAGGAGCACCACGGCGTCGGCCACGATCGCCATCGAGAGCAGGAAGTGGACCATGACGAGGTAGGGGTTGAGCTTCGTGTACACCACGAGCCCCCCGAGACCGGCCTGGGCGAGCACGCCGATGAGGAGCCCGACGGCCAACCAGAGCAGGTCGCGCCGGTAGGGGCGCCGGCGGAGCGCCCCCAGCACCGTGGCGCCGACCACGATCGTCAAGAGGACGGTGACCATCCGGTTGGCGAACTCGATCACCGGGTGGAACGACAGCGCGGGAGTGAGGTGCTGGTGGGTGCAGGAGGGCCAGTTCGGGCAGCCGAGCCCCGAACCGGTGAGTCGCACCGCCGCCCCCGTGACGACGATGAGGCAGACCGCGGCGAGCGAGGCGATGACCAGCCGCCGGAAGAGCTGCGGTGACACCGCGGGCAGCCCGCGGGGCGCCCGTGCCGGCGGGTCGGGAAGCGGGGGGCCGGTCACCCAAGTGGATCGTACCGGGGCGGTCGTCGACGGCCCCCATCGCCAGAACCGTGCCCGGACGAGCCGCTTGGTCCCGGGTCCCGCACCCGCCGTAGGCTCGGGCTCGTGGTGGCCCCCGCTCCGGCGCTGAGAACCGTTCTGCGGGGCCGGGAGCGGATCGGGGCGTACGTCGCCCTCACCAAGCCTCGGATCGTTGAACTCCTGCTCGTCACCACCCTCCCCACGATGGTGGTGGCCCAACGGGGCCTCCCGTCGGTCGGCCTGATCATCGCCACCCTGGTGGGCGGCTCGCTGGCGGCCGGGGGGGCTAACGCCATCAACATGTTCGTCGACCGGGACATCGACGGGCTCATGCACCGGACGCGCAACCGGCCGCTCGTGACCGGCGTGCTGACCCCGCGCTCGGCCCTGGTCTTCGCCTGCCTGTTGGAGGCGGTGGCGTTCGCCGAGCTTTGGCGATTCGTGAACCTGCTCTCGGCGGTGCTGGCCGTGTCCGCCACCGCGTTCTACGTCTTCGTGTACACGATCTGGCTGAAGCGCCGTTCCGCCCAGAACATCGTGATCGGCGGCGCCGCGGGTGCCGTGCCCGTACTGGTCGGCTGGTCGGCCGTCACCGGGACGCTGAGCTGGGCACCCCTGGTGCTCTTCACCATCATCTTCTTGTGGACCCCGCCCCACTTCTGGGCACTGGCCGTTCGCTACCGCGACGACTACGAGGCGGCCCACGTGCCGATGCTGCCCGTCGTCGCCCCGGCGCGGCGCACCGCGCGCGATCTCTTCTGGTACACCGCGGCGCTGATCGCGGCGTCGATCGCCTTCGTCCCGGTCGCCCACATGGGGGTGCTCTACCTCGCGGTCGCCGTGGTTTCGGGTGCGGTCTACCTGGCGCTGGCCGGGCGGCTGTGGCGGCACACCGACGACGAGCGCGATCTCGGCCGGGAGGCAATGGCGCTGTTTGGCTACTCGATCACCTACCTGAGCGTCCTCTTCGCCTCGATGGCGCTGGACGTCTTCGTGCGGCGACTGCATTGACCCCAGATCCGGTGGCGGTCCCCCCGCGCCGCCGGCCGCGTCTCGTGTTCCTCGTGGTCGGGATCGTGCTCGCCACCGGGCTGGGGATCGGTCTTTTCAGCTCGATCGGCACCGGGCCGTCGGGCCCGCCGGCCCCCGGGAGGGCCGCCCCCTCGTTCTCCCTGCCCGAGCTCGGCGGCGGCGGCACCGTCGGCACCCCCCAGAACGGGGGCGGCGGAGGACGACCGGCCGTGCTCGTGTTCTTCGCCAGCTGGTGCGCGCCGTGTCAGGCCGAGATGCCGGCCCTCTCCGCCGCCTACCGCACCCAGCAGCACCACGGCGGCAGGCTCGCCCGGGTGGCGGTCATCGGGGTGGACACTGCGGACCCGACCACCCAGGCGTTGTCGTTCGTCCACCGAAGCCAGGTGACCTTCCCCGTCGCCGCCGATCGCGCCTACGACGTGACCGAGGGCAGCTACTACTTCAACGGCGATCCCGACGCCGTCTTCATCGACGGCAACGGGACCATCGTCCACATCACCCACGGCGCGATCACCCCGGCGCAGCTCCTCCATTGGGAGGACCGGCTCACCGCCGTCCCGGGCTGACCTACTCCCAGCGGAAGGTCAACGCGGCGAGGGCGGGGACCGCCACCGCCCAGCCGGCCAGCACCGCCCAGGACTCGCCGGGGACGGGTCCCCCGTTCCCGAGGACGGCGTGGAGGCCGCCGGACAGGGCCGCGGCCGGCAGTGCCCTGGCCACGTCGGCCAGTGCACCGGGCAGCTTGGCCAGCGGGACGAGCATGCCGCCGAGCAGGAGCAGGACGAGGTAGAGGCCGTTGGCCGCGGCCAGGTTGACCTCCGCTCGGAGCCGGCCGGCCAGGAACAGGCCGAGCCCGCCGAACCCCGCCGTCCCGAGCAGGAGCAACGTGACCACTTGGAGGACCGTGGCGGCGCCCCCGCCGTGGGCGTGCGGACGCCAACCCAGGGCCACGCCGACGGGGAGGAGCAGCGCCGCTTGCAGCAGCTCGACCACGAGCACCGCGGTGAGCTTGGCGACCACCAGCCGGTTCCGCCGCAGCGGCGTCGCGCCAAGGCGCTTCAGCACGCCGTAGCCGCGCTCGAAGCCGGTGGCGATGCCGAGCGACACCATCGCGGTCGACATCACCGCCAGTGCGAGCACACCGGGGACCACGAAGTCGACGGGGCGCCCTGCCGTCGGCAGCACGTGCACGGTCGAGAAGAACACGACAAAGGCGACCGGGATGCCGATCGTGACGAGCAGCGTCTCGCCGCGGCGAAGGGTCATCGCGGTCTCGACGCGCGCCTGGGCGAGGAGCGGCCTCATCTCGGCGGTCGGCGGTGACGTCGTCGGCCGGGCTCGGGCCGCGCTGGTGCCGCAGGGGACCCGTCGGCCTCGCCCACCAGCGCCAGGTAGGTCTCCTCGAGCGACCGGCCGGTGCGCAGCTCGGTGAGCTCGGCCTGCTGCGACGAGAGCCAGGTGGTCAGCTCGGTGACCGAGGGCGGGGTGGGTGCGTCGATGCGGTAGTGCCTGGGCTGCTCCTCGTGCACCGGCGCCTCGAGCGCCGCCGACAGCGCAGCCGTGTCGATGGGCCGAGCCGTCGCGAAGCGCAGCACCGCCGCACCCCCTCCGGCGAGCGAGGCGGGGCTGCCGTCGGCGAGCACGCGCCCGGCGCGCACGATGACGACCCGATCGGCCAGCTGCTCCGCCTCGGCCAGCTCGTGCGTCGTGATGACGACGCAGGCGCCGCGCGAGCGCAGCTCCCGGATCACCGCGCGGATGGCGCCCCGGCCCTCCGGGTCGACGCCGGCCGTCGGCTCGTCGAGAAAGAGGACGTCGGGCCGCCCGACGAGGGCCAGCGCCAACGACAACCGCTGCTGCTCGCCGCCCGAGAGGTGTCTCCAGGGGGTGGTCGCCACCGACGTCAGTGCGACGCGCTCGAGCAGGGCCACCGGGTCCTCGGGGTCCGGGTAGTAGGCGGCGAAGAGCTGGAGGACGCGCCGGGGTCCGAGCGAGGGATAGACGCCGCCCCGCTGGAGCATGACCCCAACGTGGGCGACGAGGGCGCGGTGGTCGGCCACCGGGTCGAGCCCGCGCACGCGCACGGTCCCCGAGTCGGGGCGGCGGTAGCCCTCCAGGCTCTCCACCGTCGAGGTCTTTCCCGCCCCGTTCGGCCCCACGAGGGCGACCACCTCGCCGTCGTCGGCGCTGAGCGAGAGCCGGTCGACCGCGGTCAGCGAGCCGTAGCGGACGACCAGCTCGCGGCAGTCGACGGCGGGGGCCATATCGCCGAGCACGCTACCGGGTGGCTCTCGGGTCCCTCGGCCCGAGACGGCTACCGTTGATACGGAGATGATCGACGTCCGACTTCTCCGCGAGGACCCCCAGGGCGTCACGGCCGCGCTCGCCCGGCGCGGGGTCGATCCGGCCGAGGTGGCGAGGGTCGCCGAGCTCGACGTGGTGGCGCGGGCCCTCCTCGGCACCCAAGAAGAATTCCGGGCGAGGGTGAAGGCGCTCTCGCGCGAGGTCGGGGACGCCCGGCGGGCGGGCGACGCCGACCGGGCGGACGAGCTGGCGGCCCAGAGCCGGGAGCTGGGCGATGCGGAGCGAGCGGCCGCACGTCAGACCGACGACGCCCAGGAGGCGCTGCGCCAGGCGTTGCTTAGCCTCCCGAACCTGCCGGCCGACGAAGCGCCCGACGGGGCCGGCGAGGACGACAACGTCGAGCTGCGACGGTGGTGGCCGGGCATGGCCGCCGGCCAACCGGCGCCGGTGCCCGCCGAGCACCAGCGGGTGCCGCACTGGGAGGTCGGCGAGTCGCTCGGGATCCTGGACATGGAACGCGGCGCCCGGCTGGCGGGCTCCATGTTCCCGCTCTTTGCCGGCGCCGGGTCGCGGCTGCTGCGGGCGCTCAGCGCGTTCGCGCTCGACGCGCACGCCGATGCCTACGTGGAGATCCGCCCCCCGACGCTGGTGCTCACCGAGGCCATGACCGGCAGCGGCTACGGCAGCTTCGGCGACGAGGCGTACCACATCGAACGCGACGACCTCTGGGCCATCCCGACGGCGGAGATACCGCTCACGTCGCTGCGCCGGGGGGAGATCCTGGACGAGGGGGATCTCCCGCTTCGCTTCACCGCGGCCACGCCGTGCTTCCGTCGGGAGGCGGGGGCCGCGGGGCGCGACACGCGCGGGATGCTGCGGGTGCACGAGTTCGACAAGGTCGAACTGTTCGCGTACGCCACCCCCGAGCAGGCGGGGGCGGTCCACGCCGACGTCGTCGCGCGGGCGGAGGGACTGCTGCGGCAGCTCGGGTTCCACTACCGGGTGCTCGACCTTTGCGCCGGGGATCTGGGGAAGGCGTCGGCGCGCACCTTTGACCTTGAGGTCTACGCGCCCGGGTGCGACCGCTGGCTCGAGGTGTCGTCGGTCAGCTGGTACCGGGACTACCAGGCGCGGCGAGCCAACGTCCGCTACCGCCCCCGCGGTGGCGGTCCGCCGGTGCTCGTGCACACCGTCAACGGGTCGGCGCTGGCCTGGTCGCGCATCTGGGCGGCGCTCATCGAGACCGGGCGTCAGCCGGACGGGTCGGTGCGGCTACCGGACTGTCTCGGTCCCTACCTCGGCGGGGCGCTCACCATCGAGGCGCGCTGAGCGCACCGCGCGACAGGGCGCGAGCTCAGCGGCTCGGGTCGACGAAGCGGTAGCCGACGCCGCGCACCGTGGTGATGAGCACCGGCTCGGAGGGATCCTCCTCCACCCGGGATCGGAGCCGCTTGATGTGGACGTCGAGTGTCTTCGTGTCGCCGATGTAGTCGCTGCCCCAGATGCGGTCGATGAGCACGTCGCGGGTGAGCACCCGCCCCGCGTTCTCGACCAGCAGATGCAGCAGCTCGAACTCCTTGCGACGCAGGTGGACCTCCTCACCGCGGACGAACACCCGGCGCTGCTCGGTGTCGACGCGCACCTCGCCCGCTTCGATCGTGGCCACGCCGGCTCCACCGGCGTCTCCTGAACGTGCCGTGTGGTTGGAGCGACGCAGGACCGCCCGCATGCGCGCCACCAGCTCGCGCAGCCGGTAGGGCTTGGTGACGTAGTCGTCGGCCCCCACCTCGAGCGCGACCACCGTGTCGATCTCGGCTCCCTTGGCCGTGACCATGATGATGGGCACCGAGGACGTGGCACGGATCGAGCGGCAGACGTCGATCCCCGAGATCTTGGGCAGCATGAGATCGAGCAGGACCAGGTCTGGCGGGGACTCCTCGAAGAGGCGGAGGGCCTCGCTCCCGTCACGGGCCACCGTCACCTTGAACCCCTCGTGGCTCAGGCCGATGACCAGCGCATCGAGGAACGACTCCTCGTCTTCGGCGATCAGGACGTTGACCGGTCGTTCCGGGCCGCGTCGGCTCCGGGCGTCGATCACGAGAGCCGGTCGGGTTGAAGGGGGAGCACCAGGGTGAAGGTCGAGCCCTCGCCCTCCCGGGACTCCACCTCGATGCGACCCTGGTGGTTGTTGGCCACGTGGCGCACGATCGAGAGCCCGAGTCCGGTGCCGCCGGTGTTGCGGCTGCGGCCGTGGTCAACGCGGTAGAAGCGCTCAAAGATCCGTTCGAGGTCGCGCGCGGGGATGCCGGTGCCGTGGTCGGTCACGGCGATCCGCACCACATCGCGCTCGAAGGGCGCCTCGTCGCCGGACCCGGACTCGGGCGCGGCGGTCGGGAAGGGGGGCACCGGCGGCATCGACGCGGTGGTGGGGCCGGTCGTCTCGCTCGACCCGAAGAAGATCTCGGGGGGGAGCGGAGGGTCGGACCGGGGGCCCGGACCGTCACCGGGCGCAACGGCCAGCGCCTGGGGGTAGAGGGGTGGGGCCTGCCCCGCCTGCACGACCTGGTTGGCGTAGGGCACGCCCGACGGTCGCCCCGCGCCGGAGGGAGCCGTCCCTTGGGAGAGCAGCGAGGTGACGGCCGGATGGGTGTTGGAGGTGATCGGCCCGAGCGCGGTGCCGCCGGGTTCTTCAACCCGGAAGGCGTCCGCACTCGGTGGTTCGGCCGGCTCGCGGGTGACGGTGCCGGTGACCGTCACCGTGCTCTCGTCGTAGGAGTAGGTGATGGCGTTCTCGAGTAGGGCGGCCATGGCGGAGACGAGCTGGCGGCGGTCGCCCACCACCGCCACCGGCGGCTCGGGCTCGTAGAGGACCACCGCGATGGAGCGCTGGTCGGCGGCGGCTCGCACCCGCTCGACCGCCTCGGCCATCACGAGGTTGACGAGCACCGGTTCGCGCGGGGGGGTCGCCTCGGACTCGATGCGACTGAGGTCCAAGAGGTCGTCGATGATCCGGCTGACGCGGAAGGCCTCGGTGTGGATCCGGCTGGCCAGGCGCTGGGCCACCTCGCCGTCGGGCTCGGCCACCAGCGTCTCGGCCAGCAGGCCGAGCGCGCCCATCGGGGTCTTCAGCTCGTGGCTCACGTTGGCCACGAAGTCCCGGCGCACCTCCTCCAGCCGCCGCCGCTCCGAGACGTCCTCGATCATGGCGATGACCCCGAGCGACCGACGCCCGTCGTCGATCAGCAGCGCCCGCACCGAGAGGGTGCGGCGCGGGGGGCCGTACAGGTCCAGCGTCCGCTCGGCCGTGCCGCCGTGCCAGGCGTCCTCCAGCAGCTCGGTGACCGCGTGGGCGGCCAGGGCGTCACCGTGGCGGCTGGTCATGAGCGCGTTCGCAGGCGTGTTGCGGTAGACCACCTTGCCCGTCTCGTCGCAGAGGACGACCCCTTGGGGCAGGGCGTCGAGAGACCGCCGGAGGCGGATGGCGTCGGAGCTGGCTTCGGCCACCGCCTCCGCCGCGGCGCCCGTGACCTGCTCCAGGTAGGAGAGGGCGCTCTCGATGCTGCCCTCCTCGGCCGGAGGATTGAGGCCGAGCCTCGAGCCGAGCGCCGTCAACCGCTGGGTGAGGGCCACCCGTCCGGCACGTCGCACCACCGTGGCCGTGATGACGATGGCGAGCACCAGGATCACGGCAGCCGCGGCGTAGGCCGCAGGTGCGGGAAGCCCAGCCACGCGGGTCGATGCCAACAACGTGGGCGAGGGCGTCACGGCACCAGCATGGCAAAGGCGAGCGCGCCCAGCGAACGGCCGCGCGGCGGCGGGGAGGGGCCGGCGAAAGGGGGCTCTGCGGGCGCGGTGGCGAACGGCCCGGGATCGGGCCGGCGGTGGCGAGCCGGTGGCCGGCGGTGGACGGTCTGCTCGGGACGCTTGCTGGGAGAACAATGAAATATCATGAAAGATATTGAAACGGGGAATGCCGCGCCGTAGAGTGCACCTCCCGGTCGAGTCTCCGATCCGGCCAAGAGAGAGGTGCGCAGATGCCCCTGCCCATCTGGTTGGCGAACGTCACCCTCACGCCGGACCCGTCGCAACTGCCGGGCGGTGGCACGCTTCAACAGCTGACCAACGGGATCGGGGGGTGGGCGCTGATCTTGGCCCTGGTGGGCCTCGTCATTGGCGCCGCCGCCTGGGCGCTGGGTGCCCACTCGCAGAACTACCACCAGTCCTTCGTCGGTCGCCGGGCCGTTCTCGTGTCCGGACTCGCCGCGCTCCTGATCGGCGCCGCGCCCACACTGATCAACTTCTTCTTCGGCGCCGGCACCGGCCTGCACTGACCGCCCGGACGCGCCGTGATCACCTCAGCCCTTCCCTTCGTGCCGTCCCCCGTCTGTCCGGTCCTCGGACCGCTGAGCACCGTCTGCGTCGCGGCCAACGGGATCGGGTCGACGGTCGTCAGTGCGGGGGCGAACGACGTGCTGTCCGCGTTCTCCAACTGGGTCGTCGGCGGCGCCACCTGGCTGCTGGACCAGATCGGCGGGGTACTCACCTCGACCACGTCCGTCGATCTCGGCGCGTCCTGGTTCGGCGACCACTACCGCCTCATGGCCGGTCTGGCCGCGGTCGTGGTCCTCCCGCTCCTCCTCGGCTCCGTGCTCCAGGCGATCTATCGCCAGAACGCGGGCGCCCTCGTACGATCTGCGCTCGTCCAGCTCCCCTTGGCGCTCCTCCTCACGGCGGTCGCCGTCCAACTGGTGCAGCTGTCCCTCGGCGCGACCGACGCGCTCAGCTCCGCGGTGTCGGCCGGCACCGGAGCCAATCTGCAGGCGGCGCTGTCGAACCTGGCCAACGTGCTGGGCGCCCTGGCCGCATCGGGCGACGCCGCCGTACCGGCCTTCATCGTCCTCCTCGGCGCGTTGCTCGTCGTGGCCGGGTCCCTGTTGCTCTGGGTCGAGCTGCTGGTACGGGCGGCGGCCGTCTACGCCGCGGTGCTGTTCCTGCCGCTGGCGCTCGCCAGTCTGGTCTGGCCCGCGGTCGCCCACTGGTGTCGCCGGCTGGTGGACACGCTGATCGCGGTCGTCCTGTCCAAGTTCGTGATCGTCGCCATCCTCTCGCTGGCCGTCAGCGCGGTGGGCGCCGGATCTGGCACATCGCTGGCGTCGGTCCTGGCCGGCGCGGCGCTCCTCCTCCTGGCGGGGTTCAGCCCCTTCACGCTGCTCCGGCTCATCCCGATGATCGAAGCCGGGGCGGTCGGCCACCTGGAGGGAACCCGACACCGCGTCCAGCAGGCCTTCGGGTCGCTGCCGCGGTCCGCCGCCTCGTTCGCGTTGGCGAGGCTCGCGCCGATGCCGGCGCTCGGCGCCGCCGGGACCGGGATCGAGACCGCACTGGAGGCACCGGGCGGCGTGGAGCAGCTGGCTGCGCCGTCGGCCCTGGCGCAATCGTCGGTCGGGTCGGCCGGCCCCCGACCCGGCGGCTCGGCGGTCGTCGAGCAGGACTCGCTTCCCTCCGAGGTCGGCGGGATCCCCGTGTGGCGGGGCGAGCCGAGCGGCCCCCTGCCGCTCCGCACGACCGGGGAGGCGTCACCGCCCGGCGCGTCCCGGCGGGGGCCGCCCCCGATCATCGGTCCGCCGGGTCACCCGAGCCAGCACCAGTCGACGGAACCCGCAGCGGCCCCGACCACCGTGGCGCGCCGTCTTCCCGTGACGGTGGCCGGCATCGGGGGGACCCACCTCATCGAGCGGGACCGGCTGGGTCCGGTCATCCGCTGGCGTCCCACACCGGCGCCCGGGGCGGGAGACGGTACCGATGCAGAAATCTGATCCGTCCCGCTATCGCTTCGGGCCCCTCGAGCGCCGTGGGTTGATCGCCGGGTGGCGCGGCGGTCAGATCGCCTCGGTGGCGGCTGGGTTGGTCGTGGCGGTGGTGGTGCTGCACGCGCGGCCCGACGTGGCCGGCGGGGTGCTGGCGCTGGTCGCAGTGGCCGGCGGGATCGGGGCCGCCTGCTGGCCGGTGGCCGGCCGGGCGCCCGAGGAGTGGGCACCGACCGTCGCCCGCTGGGGTGCCGACAGCGCGCTGCACCGGCGCCGTTGGCGTTCCCACGCGCCCGAGGCCGGGCACCGGGCGAACCGTGCCGGTCGACCCCGGTCGGCGTCGGACGTCGACGGGCCCTTCGGCGCATTGGCGTTGCTCACCGTCGACGGCGGCCACGGGGCGCCGCCGGGCGCGGCGGTCGTCCACGACGCCAGGGAACGGACGTACAGCGCGGTCTTGGCGGTGCGGGGGCACAGCTTCTCCCTGCTCGGCGCGGAGGAGAAAGATCGCCGGGTCGGGGGTTGGTCGGCCGTGCTGGCCGGGCTGGCGCGCGAGGGATCGGCGGTCCATCGCCTGCAGTGGCTGGCGCTGACGCTGCCCGACGACGGTGCCGCGGTGCGCTCCTACCTGTCGGAGCACGCGGTCTCGCCGGCCGAGGCCGCGGTGCGGCGCTCCTACGGCGAACTGCTGGACACGGCGGGTGCGGACACCTGTCGACACGAGGTCCTGCTCGTGCTCCAGGTCCGCGAGGCCCGGAACCGAGGGACCGCGAGCCAGCGTCAACGCGAGTCCTGCACCTCGTTGCTGCGCGAGGCCGAGTCGATGCAGCGCCTCATCGCGGACGCCGATGTCTCCGTCGACGGGCTTCTTCGCGCGCACGAGCTGGTCGAGGTGCTGCGGCGGACGGGCGAGGCCAGCGCGCCGCCGAGCGTCGTGGCTTCGGACCGAGGCCGGGCGACGTCGCCCTGGCCCACGGGCGTCGAGGTCGAGTGGAGCCGGGTGCGCACCGATCAGGTGTGGCACGCCACCTACTGGATCGCAGAGTGGCCGCGTATCGATGTCGGCCCGGACTTCCTCGCCCCGCTGCTCCTCGGTCCGGTGCGGCGCTGCCTCACCGTCGTGATGGAGCCGATCAGCCCGTCGCGCGCGACGCGCCAGGTCGAGCAGGCCCGCACCGCCGACATCGCGGACTCCGAGCTCCGACGCCGAGGCGGCTTCCTCTCGACCGCGCGCCGGGCCCGCGAGGCAGAGATCGTCGTGCGCCGTGAAGCCGAGCTGGCCGACGGACACGCCTCCTTCCGCTTCAGCGGCTACGTGACGGTCAGCGCGGCGAGCACCGAGTTGCTCGAGGAGGCATGCCGCGTCACCGAGCAGGCGGCGGGTCAGGCACACCTCGAGCTCCGCCGCCTCTACGGCGACCAGGGCCGAGCACTCACCTGCACCCTGCCGCTGTGTCGCGGGCTCTCGTGAGGCATCGCCACACCGCCAGCGGGTTCTCGGTACCCGCCCACACCGTCACGACCCGCAATCTCGGGGCCGCCTACCCGCTGGTGGCGGAGCCCGGCCTCGGGCACCGGGGGGTGTTGATCGGGCACGACCTGCTCGGCGGCTCGTTCGTCTTCGACCCCTTCGAGCTCTACGCACAAGGGGTGGTCAGCAGTCCGAACATGATCGTCTTCGGGCAGATCGGCCGCGGCAAGAGCGCCTTCGTCAAGACCTACCTCTGGCGGCAAGCGGTCTTCGGTCGGCGGGCCTGGGTCGTCGACCCCAAGGGGGAGTACGGCGCGCTGGCCGCGGCCTGGGGTGCTCGCCCCGTGTCGCTCCGCCCGGGGGGCGCGGTCCGTCTCAACCCCCTCGACCCTGGACCCGAGGTGCGAGGCGGGGGCGAGGCCGACGGTGAGCGGCGGCAGATCGAACTCTTGGCCTCGCTGGCCACGGCATGCCTCGGCCGGCCGCTGGCGCCGCGCGAGCGGGTGGCGGTCGATCTGGCGTTGTCGGCGGTGTCCGCCCGCTGCGCGGCGCCGACCCTCCCGGCGGTCGTCGACGCGCTCCTCGACCCGAGCGCCGAGGCGGCGTCCCAGATCCGCACCGATCGCCAGACGCTGCTCGAGGACGGGCGCGATGCGGCGCTCGAGCTTCGTCGCCTGGTGCATGGCGACCTGCGCGGGATGTTCGACGGTCCGACCACCGCCGGGCTCGACCTCGACGGCGCGCTCGTGGTCCTCGACCTGTCGGCGCTCTACAACTCACCGGCGCTCGGCGTCCTCATGGCCTGCGCCACGGCCTGGCTGCAGGCGGCGCTGGCCCGCGACGCGGCCTCGTCGGACGGCGCGCGCGGACACGTCCTGGTCGTGGTGGACGAGGCCTGGGCGATCCTGGCCAACCTGGGGGTGGCCCGATGGCTGCAGGCCTCCTGGAAGCTGTCGCGGGCCTATGG
>Ga0209415_10003282_pt1 | contig 30106 bp, 26 predicted proteins | sample PeaSoiSIISIP2007_FD_187696 | JGI IMG/M metagenome (GOLD analysis project Ga0209415, IMG submission 187696) | Peat soil microbial communities from Weissenstadt, Germany - SII-SIP-2007 (SPAdes) (version 2) | ecosystem: Environmental > Terrestrial > Soil > Wetlands > Peat | place: Germany...
CAGGCCCGACGCGAGGTCCTGGTCCCCCATCCGAATACTTCCAGCGAGGGAATCCCATAAGTCTTTGCGGGCACGATAGACCGATCGCGGTATCGACCGGGGGCCGGCACGGCCCGATCGATCAGCGACCGGGGCGGGTCCGGGCCCGGCCGGCCCGGCGGAGCGAGTAGGAGTTCAGGACGACCGTCGTGGAGGAGAGGCCCATGACGAGCCCGCCGGTGATCGGGAGAACGTCGTAGACCCGGAATCCCAGGAAGGGGACGAGCGCCCCCGCCGCGATCGGCAAGAGCACCGCGTTGTAGCCGAGCGCCCAGAACAGGTTTTGCCGGACCTTGCGAACGGTAGCCCGCGCGATGGACAGCGCGACGGGGATCGCCGCCGGGTCGCTGCGGACCAAAAGGACCTGGCCGGCCTCTCGCGCGACGTCCGTCCCGGTCCCGATCGCGATGCCGACGTCGGCCGCGAGCAGCGCGGGGGCATCGTTGACCCCGTCGCCGACGAACGCCACGGACCGGCCGGAGCGTCGGAGCTCGCGGACGATCTCGACCTTCCGGGCAGGCACGGCGCCGGCGTGAACCTGGGAGATGCCGAGCTGCGCCGCGACAGCCCGGGCCGACGCTTCGTTGTCTCCCGTGACCAGCACGATCTGTCGCCCCTCGGCCCGAAGCTGGGCGACGGCGGCGGCGGACGTCGATCGGAGCGGGTCCGCGAACCCTAGGAGGCCGACCGGGCGATCGTCCGACACGACGACGGACCAGCTTTGACCGTCCGACTCGAGGGAGGAGATGGCGGCACCGAACGCGTCGAGGGGGATCGCCTCGCCCCGGGCGGCCGCGCCCGCAACGATCCGGACGCGATGGCCGTCGACCGATCCCTCGACCCCGGTCCCGGGCCGCGCGCGGAAGTCTGTCGCCGGGGTCCAGGGTATTCCCCGAGCGCGCGCCGCCTCAACGACGGCGCGACCCAACGGGTGCTCTGAGGGGGCTTCCACCGCCGCGGCCCAGGCGAGGAGCGACCCCAGGGTGATCCCGGGCGCGGGATCGATGCGGGTCAGCGTGGGCCGGCCGAGGGTGAGCGTGCCCGTCTTGTCGAGCACGATCGTGTCGACCCGGGCCGCGGACTCGAGCGCGTCCCGCCCCTTGTACAAGGCTCCTTCCTCCGCGGCCCGTCCGGTGCCGACGATGATGGCGGCCGGCGTCGCGATGCCGAAGGCGCACGGGCAGGCCGTGATCACGACGGAGACGAAGACGAGGAGCGCCACCGTCGCCCCGGCCCCTCCCAGGAAGTACCACCCGAGGCCGGCGAGGATCGCGAGCGCGATCACGAACGGCACGAATGCGCCGGCGATGCGGTCGGCCAGGCGCTGGAGAGGGACCCGGCTCATCTCCGCCTCGGTGAGCAGCTCGCCCACCTGAGCGAGAAGCGTGTCGGACCCGACGCCCGTGGCCTCGACCGTCACGGTCCCTTCCAGGTTCATCGCGGCGGCGAGCACCGTGGACCCGGCGCGCTTCGGCACCGGGAGCGCCTCGCCGGTCAGGAACGACTCGTCCGCGCTCGACGCTCCCTCGCGGACCGTCCCATCGGTCGGGAACCGCTCGCCGGGGCGCACGACGTACCGGTCGCCCGGCCGGATCTCGACGGAGTCCGTCTCGGTCTCCCGCCCGTCGCGCAGGACGTGGCTCTTCGGCGGGAGCATCAGCTGGAGCTTGCGGAGCGCGCCGGAGGAACGGTCGCGCGTGATCGCCTCGAGGTAGTTGCCCGACAGGATGAGGGCGATGATCAACGCGGACGCATCGAAGAAGTAGGTCTCAGAGAGCCGTCCCGGGAGCAGCAGGGCGAGGGCGCTGTAACCGAACGCCGCCGTCGTCCCGACGGCGATGAGCAGGTCCATGTTGCCCACCCGGTTCCGGAGCGAGTCCCACGCGCCCCGGTAGAACGATCGGCCCGCGTAGCCCTGAACGACGGCGGCCGCGACGAGCGCGCCGTAGGGAGCCTCCGGGATCGGCGGGCCGTACGTGAGGAGGACGACGATCAGACTGAGGGGCCAGGCCACCAGGAGCTCCCGCCGGAGCCGGGCCAAGTGGGCGTGCGGTGCCGCGAACGACTCGCGGCACGAGCTCGAGCAGAAGTAGTAGGTCCGGTTCTCCCGAAAGAACGTGAGGTCCGCCGACCGTTCGTCGACGTACATCCCGCAGACCGGGTCCGTCGCCACGTCCGATCGCCTCGTCGGGTCGGTCGGATCGGGCGGCCCTACGGACGGACCGGGGCGGCCCGGCCCGCGCGCCGCGCCTCGAAGGTCCGCTGGCAGCCCGTCGCGCAGAAGTAGACCGGGACGCCGTCGTAGACGCCCTTCGCGGCCGCGCGCTCGCTGTCGATGACCATCCCACAGACCGGGTCCTTGACCTTCATCCCGCGCCCCCGCCGAGGACCTCGCGCCGCCTCATAAGTTCGGCCGGCCGCACGCGAAGCGTCTATTAGGGAGAGCGAATCCGGCCATCCGATGGTCCGTCCGATGTCCCCGCAGGCCCTCGCCTCCCTCCTCTCGGAGAAACCTCCGAAGGTGTTCGTTCTCGATGTCCGCGAGCCGGAGGAGCGGGCGGTCGCGGCGATCCAACCCTCCGCCCACATTCCCATGGACGACGTCGAGGGTCGGCTCTCGGAGATCCCGAGGGACCGCCCGATCGTGGTCTACTGCCACCACGGCTCCCGTTCCTTCATGATCGCGAGTCTCCTCGAGGGCGAGGGGTTCGAGGACGTTGCGAACCTTACCGGAGGGATCGATGCCTGGTCGGAGCGCGTCGACCCGAAGGTTCCCCAGTACTGAGCGCCGTCTCAGGACGGTTCCGCCCCACGCTCCCCGACCTCACGGCATCCGGTCCGGCGGCGTGTCGAACAACGCGACGAACCCGCGCATCTTCCAGTACGTCGTCAGGAACTCCTGGCCCCGCGGCGTGATCTCGTACGCCGGCCGTCCGTCGAGGTCGGACGACCGGAGGAGACCGAGCGCGATCAGGCGCTCGATCGCGACCCGGAGCCGGTCCACGGGCATCCCAGCCCCATAGGAGACCCGGGTGATCCGGGCCGCCCCGTGGTAGCGCTTGACGACCTCCAGGATCGTCGCGAAGAGGTCGGTCTGCTCCCGCCGCCGGGGCGGACCGTTCCCGTCGTGGGCCGCTCGCATCCCGGACCTCAGAGGGGGAAGGCCGGGAGCTGGGTGACCTTGACGGGGGGCTGCCCGACGCGCACGTCCCGGCCGAGGGTGAGCTGCCCGGAGTACTCGATCCGCTCCACGCTCGAGTGGTTCCCGATCGTCACGTTCTCCCCGACGACCCGACCCACTTCGCAATCGGCGCCGACATCGACCCGGCGACCGAACACGGCCTCGGCCCGGCACTTGCGCCCGAGCTCGACGCGGTCCCCGACGATCGGGCCCGACGCCTCGGCCCGCCGCTCCAGCTCGAGGAAGGCGGCCCGGAAGCCTTCGCGCGTCCGGAGGGATCCGCCGATCTCCGCGTGCCCTTGGACGCGGGCGACACGGGCGGAGATCGAGCCGCCGACCTCTACCTCCTCCGCCGCGAGCGCTTCCCCGATGTCGACGGTGCCCCCGACCTCGAGCTTGCCGGTCAACGTCATGTTCCCGCGGACCGAGAGAACCCCGCCGACCTCGACGTCGCGGCACGTAAGAGCGCCCTCGATCTGGCCGACCCCGCCGATCTCGAGCCGCTCGAGGGTGAGATCGCCCGAGGTCCGGAGGCTCCCGCCCACCTCGACCCGCCGGCCCTGGCTCTTTGCGAGCCGCACCGCGCCGCCGACCTCCAGGTCGCCGAAGGCGAGCACCCCGGTCGACTCGAACGTCCCGCCGACCTCGATGCGGTCCGACACGGCGCCGGAGCCGACCACCGCGCGGCCGCCCGCCGTGAGACGCGCGAGCTGGATCTCGCCGAGCTGCGCCTCGCCGCCGACCTCGACCCGGCCGCCCGTGAACTTGCCCCGGACCTCGAGACGTCCGCCCACGCTGACCCGCTCCGCCGCGAAGCCGGCGCACGCGTCCAGCGTCCCGCCCACCTCGACCTCCCGCGCCTGTGCGTCCGCGCCGAGCATGAGGGACCGGTCGACATCGACCCGGCCCCCGCGGAACGGCCCCCGCACTTCGACGCGGGCATCGTCGCCCGAGAGATCTTCCCAGACGGTCAGCGATCGCTCCGCCAGGAACAGCCCGTCCGAGGTCTCGAGACGACGGCACTCGAGGTCGGCATGGATGGTGGCGTTCCCGCCGAAGGAGGCCCGGCCGCTGACGACGACCTTGCCTCCGGGGTCGGCGTCGATCTCCACGTCGCGGTCGGCCGTCAGGTCCCCGTCGACCTGACCGAGCTTGGTACGGGTCCCCCGGTCCAGGTGAACATCGCTCATCGAGGGTGCCTATCGAGGGGGGATTAGAAGACGGTAGGTCACGCTACGTGAGGACCGCCGGTGCGGAATCCGCGCTCTAGACCACTCCGTTTCGGCGGACGCTTTACCCATATACACGCTGAATCAATGCCTATCAGCGCAACACAGGCGTGGAAACAGGTTTAATTATATACCCCCGACTTGGTGGAATCCCAGCGATGATCGCGACCGAGGAGACCGCCGTTGTGGAGACCGCGGAACCGGATCTCCACGACCTCGCGGCCCGGATCAACGTCCGGCTCGCCCAGCTCGGCTGGCCGGTGGTCGCCGAGGTCGAGACCGCCCCGGACGGGTCCGAACGGCTCCTCCTCCGCCGGACCTCGACCGACGATCCGGATCGCGGGACCGCCCCGATGCGCGTGGGGGCCACCTCCCTCGGGAGGTCGAACCTCCTCGAATCGATCCTCTCCGAGCTCCGCGCCCGGGGCTGGAACCGTCCTGGGTCCCGTCCGGCGCCCCGGGCCGACGTCCTCTGGTGCGCCCCGGCCTGAACAGGTCGCCGGCCGACGCGGGTTATCCGCGCGGCCGCGCTGGCCACCCGCCATGGGCTCCGGCGGAACGTCCCTCACCCAGCTGCAGGGAGAGATCGTCGCCTGCCGACGCTGCCCTCGCCTCGTCGCCTGCCGGGAGCGGGTCGCCCGGGAGAAGAAGCGGGAGTTCCGCGACGAGACCTACTGGGGCCGCCCCGTGCCGGGGTTTGGCGATCCCAACGCGCGGCTCGTCGTCGTCGGGCTCGCTCCCGCCGCCCACGGATCGAACCGGACGGGGCGCGTGTTCACCGGCGACCGTTCCGCCGCCTTCCTCGTCCGGGCCCTATACGAGGCGGGTTTCGCGAGCCAGCCCACCTCGCTGCGCCGCGCCGACGGCCTTCGGTACACCAACCTCTACCTCACGGCCGCGGTGCGGTGCGTCCCCCCGGACAACCGTCCGCTCCCGGAGGAGCGCGCCCACTGCCTTCCGTACCTCGAGCGGGAGTTCTCGCTGCTCCACGAGGCCCGGGCCTACCTCGCGCTCGGAGGATTCGCGTGGGAGGCCACCCTCGACGCCGCCGCGCGCGTCCACGGCGTCGAGCGGCCCCAGGTCGCCTTCGGCCATGGTGCGTGCGCCCCGCTGGGGCCGGGCCGGCCGATGGTCTGGGGCGCCTTCCACCCGAGCCCGCAGAACACGAACACGGGGAAGCTGACGCCGCGGATGTACGCGGAGCTGCTCGACCAGGTCCGCGCCTCCTGGGATGGTTGAGGCGCGCCGGCAACGTTAACCCCGCTCGGCCGTCGGGAGTCGGGATGGGCGAATTCGAGGTCCTCGAGCGCGATGGGCTCGCCCGGATCGGTCGCCTGGCGACCCCCCACGGCCCCCTCGAGACCCCCGCCCTCCTGCCCGTCGTCCATCCGGACCCCGCGCGCCAGCCGATCTCACCGAAGGAGATCCGTCGCAGGTTCGGGCTCGGCGCCGTGATCACGTCGGCGTACATCACCTACCGAACCCCGCCGCTCCGGGCGCGCGCGGAGGAGTCCGGGATCCACGGGCTCCTCGATTTCGACGGACCCGTGATGACCGACTCCGGCGCCTTTCAGCAGCACGCCTACGGCCACGTGGAGGTCCGGCCCGAGGAGATCCTGGGCTTCCAGCGGCGGATCGGGAGCGACATCGCAACGGTCCTGGACATCTTCGTCGAGCCGACCGCCTCCGCCGAAGAGGCCGAGGCCGGCGTCGCCGAGACGACGCGGCGGGCGAAGGAGGCGCGCCAGCTCCACCGGGGCCTGCTGGCTGTGCCCGTCCAGGGCGGGTTGATCCCGGACCTGCGGTACCGCTCGGCGAGCGAGGCCTCGGAGACCGGCGACGTCCTCGCGGTCGGGGGCGTGGTGCCGCTCATGGAGCAGTACCGCTTCGCCGATCTCGCGCGGGTCGTCCTCGCCGCGCGCCCGGCTCTCGCGCCCGAGCGTGTGGTCCACCTGTTCGGCACCGGTCACCCGATGACGTTCGCCTTCGCCGCCCTCCTCGGCGTCGATGTCTTCGACTCCTCCTCGTACCACAAGTTCGCCCGACGCGGGAGCCTCATGTTCCCGCACGGGACGATCCCGATCGATTCGCTCCGCGAGCCGACGTGCCGATGCTTCCTGTGCGCGGAAATTCCCCTCACCGAGGTGGCCCGTCGACCGGCGGCCGAGCGCGAACGCCGCATCGCCGAGCACAACCTCCTCATGTGCGCCGAAGAGGTCGCCGAGGTCCGGCAGGCGATCCGCGACGGCGCTCTCTGGGAGCTCGCCGAGCGGCGCGCGAGCGGTCACCCGGCGCTGCTCGCGGGACTGCGCGCGATGGTCCGGGGCGTGCGCGTCTTCCTCCCGTCCGAGCCGGATAGTCGCACCTCGTTCCGGTACGTCGGACCGACGAGCGGGCTCCGTCCGGCGGTGATCCGGTTCCTCGCGCGGGTGGACCGATGGAAGGCCTGCAAGGGGACCTTCCGCGCCCATCCGATGGTGCCGCTCCTCCCCGGGCGCCTCGCGGGGACCCCGACCACGGATCGCAGCGGGGCGACGCTGCGCTGGCAGAGCCTCACGGCCTTCGGCCCCGTGCCGATCGAGCTCACCGACCTCTATCCGATCGGATGCTACGTCGGACCGGACGAGTTCGACCACGGACCGACGCGCCTCCTGAGCGCCGACGAAGTTCGCCGGGAGCCTCCCGACCTCGAGGGCGTCGACTACGACGTGGACCGCGACTGGCGGTCGGACTGGGAGCTACGGATCGTCGATGCCCTGCTCGAGTTCCACTTCGGTCCCGAGGCACGGACCGCGCTCGGCCCGGCTTCGTTCGCGGTCGAGCGTTCGCGAAGGACCGGACGACTGCGCGCCTTCGTGCGGGAGGGGCGGCGGGTCTTCATCGTCGGCCCGGACGGGATCCCGCGTCCGACGTTCTTCGGGGCCCAGGCGCTCCAGAAGGCCCTGCCGTTCCCGGGGCGGCGCCTCGTCGTGGCCCCCGACGCCGTCGAGTTCGTGGCGAAAGGCAAGAGCCTGTTCTCCAAGTTCGTCGCCGGCGGCGACTCCTCCCTCGTGCCGGGAGGCTCGGCGATGTTCGTTACGTCGGACGACGAGCTCCTGGCGGTGGGACGCCTCATCCTCGCCCCGTACGAGATGGGGCGGCTCCTCCGAGGGGTCGCCGCGCGCGTCACCGCGCACGCGCACGCTCCGGAGCCGCCCGACGACCTCGACGAGGCCCCCACGGACCGCGGGGCGGTGCCGCCGGCCGACGAACCTTAAGCCCCCTCGGCCGGTGACAACCTCGTCCCATGAAGACGTTCCTCCTCCTCCAGCTCGACAGCGAGGGCGCGACCTACTCGCAGGTCGCGGAGCTGTTGGAGGACCTCGGCTTCCGGCCGCATCCGACCGGGTACGACTTCGTCTACGATTGGGGCCGCGCCGCGACGGTGCGGGAATCCCTCGAGTTCGCGGACCGGATCCAGGCGGCGCTCAAGGGCTCGCGCGTCCACTTCCGGATCGAGTCGACCGAGACGTGAGCCCCGCCGGGCCGCGCTTTTATCCCGCCGCCCCGTCCGAGCCGCGATGGTGATCCTCGGGGTCGAATCGACGGCCCACACCGCCTCGGTGGGCATCGTGACCGAACGCGCCGAGGTGCTCGCCATCGCCTCCGACATGCACCGGCCGGCCCAGGGCGGTATCCACCCGCGCGAGGCCGCGAACCATCACGTCGAGGTGCTCCCGGGGTTGGTCCGGTCCGCTCTCGAGACGGCGCACGTTCGTCCGAGCGAGATCGAGGCGGTCGCGTTCGCCCAAGGTCCCGGGCTCGGTCCGTGCCTTCGGGCCGGGGCGACCGTCGCCCGGACACTCGCGCTCGCGTGGAACCGACCGCTCGTCCCCGTCAACCACTGCGTCGCCCACGTCGAGATCGCCCGAGTGCTGAGCGGGCTCGACGACCCGATGCTCCTCTACGCGAGCGGCGGCAACACCCAGGTGATCGCCCACGCCTCGGGCCGCTACCGGGTCCTCGGCGAGACCCTGGACATCGGGATCGGCAACTTCCTCGACAAGCTCTGGATCGCCCTCGGCGGGACCTTCCCGGGGGGCCCGGCCCTCGAGCGCGAGGCCCGGCTCGGTTCCCAGCTGCTCCCGCTCCCGTACTCCGTCCACGGTATGGACGTGGCCTTCTCGGGGATGTTCACCGCGGCGAAGGCGCTCCACGACCAGGGCGCCCCGCGCCCCGACATCGCCTACTCCGTCGAGGTGACGGCCTACAGCATGCTCACCGAGATCACCGAACGAGCCCTGGCCCACCGGAAGCGCGACGCCGTCGTCCTGGGGGGCGGCGTCGCGTGCAACGAACGCCTGCGCCAGATGGTCCGGACGATGGTCGAGGAGCGCGGCGGCACCTCGTTCGCCCCGCCCGCCGCGCTGTGCGTCGACAACGGCGCCATGATCGCGTGGACCGGGCTCCTCGCCTTCCGGCAGGGCTTGGTCTCGTCGGTCGAAGGCTCCGCGGTCCAGCCGCGACAGCGGACCGACCTCGTGCCGGCGCCGTGGCGCTCGGCCGTGGCCGCTACGGCGCGGACCTGAGCACCAGCCACGTCGGGGGCCCGATCGCGCCCGGGGCGACCGTGACGGTTCCGGCCCAGATCGGGGCCGCCAGCGGATCGTCGTATGTCGGCGGCAGGGCTGGGGCAAGGGCGGTCCACAGCAAGGGATGCTCCGAGTGTCCCACAACGGCACCGGAGCCGACCGTCTGGTAGACGAGGGCGATCACGTGCCCGCTCCCGTAGACGGCGTCGATGCACGACGGGCTGGAGCCGGCCTCATAGTTCAACGAGTTCAGGACGAGTGACGGCCCGGCGGAGCTCAACTGGCCATCGACGAAGAGCCGGAGCGTGTGGCCCGAGTTGACCGTAAGACCGAGGAACTGGGTCGAGCTGTAATCGATCGTACGGGTGCTGTAGGACGCGTTGACGAACGCCGAGACATAGCTGGACTGCCAGACGGAGAAGAAGTCGCCCAAGGTGTAGTCGTACGGCCACGGCGAGGTGACGTTGAAAACGCCGCCCGAGACCCCGGGCTCCGTATGGATCGGCAGGACGCACTCGTAGTTCGTGAAATTCGTATCACGCCCTATCGACGGCGGGAGCCCGACGGTCTGGGCGTTGACCGAGATCTGGAGCTCCGGGTGGATCGAGAAGAGGGGGGAGGCGACGGGGCACCAGGTCGAGGTGAAGTCCGTCGTGTTCGAGAGCGGGAAGTTGGGCGTGCCGCTCGTGTTAGGGATCGACGTGAAGGCGAGGCACGGGTGCGGGAACAGGAGGCCCACCCCGAACCACAGGACAAGGATCACCGCGACAATCGTCACCGCCACCGCGCCAGGGACGAGGCCGCGGCGCCAGCCGGTGCGCTCCTCCTTCGGGCGCTTTCCCCGGGAGGAGCGCGAGCGCTCCTCGCGCCGCCGGACCCGCCGCTCCTCGGGCGAGAGGTCCTCGGGCGCCTTCTCGGCGTCGGGGTCGGCACGGAACCGCCGCTTGGCCACGGCGGGGCGAGAGAGGAACGCCGCTTAAGCCTCACCTCCGCCGCCGCCCGGCGCATTATTATGGGCCGACCCGTGCGACCGGCGTGGAGCAGGCGGAGGTCCTCGTCGTCGGGGCGGGCCCCGCCGGGACGACCGTCGCAGAACGACTCGCCCGGACCGGCCACGACGTCCTGGTCCTCGAGGAGCACGGCCGGATAGGGTACCCGGTGCAGTGTGCCGGGCTCGTCTCCGCGCGAGTCCTCGACCTCGCCGGTTCCCGGAGCTTCGTCCGGAAGGCGGTCCACGGCGCGACGGTCCTCGCGCCCAGCCTTCGCGCCATCTCCTTCCGGTCCGACGAGCCGCGGGCCTTCGTCATCGATCGCGCCGGGCTCGACATCGCGCTGGCCGACAAGGCCGCGCGCGCCGGCGTACGCTTCGAGACCGGGACCCGGTTCGACGGCCTCAGCGGAGCGTCGAACGGGCCGATCCAGGTCCGGGCCACGCGCGCCGACGGCGTCGAAGTGTCGATCGAGGCGAAGCTGGTGATCGGGGCCGACGGGGTCACGAGCGCAGTGGCCCGGGCCTTCCGTCTGCGCCGTCCCGTCGAGATCTTGCCCGCGTTCGAGGCGGAGTTTGGGGAGAGCCCCGGCGATCCGGATCAGGTCGAGGTCTATCTCGGTAACCAGATCGCCCCAGGCCTGTTCGGCTGGTGGATCCCGGACGGGGCGGGGGGGGCGCGGGTCGGCGTCGCCGCTTCGGCCGGACCCGTCACCGCTCGTGCGTACTACGATCGGCTCGTCCGGCAGGTCGGGAAGAGGCTCGGGAAACCGCTCCAGAACCCGACGTCGTTCCTCGTGTCGGGGATCCCGATCGGCACCGTGCCGAGGACGCACGGCGACCGCGTCCTCCTCGTCGGGGATGCCGCGGCCCAGGTCAAGCCGCTCTCCGGCGGCGGGATCTTCACCGGGATGCGGTGTGCCGAGATCGCGGCGGAGGTCGCGCACGCCGCGCTCTCCGCGGGCATGCCCACGGAGGCCGCGCTCCGATCGTACGACGAGCGGTGGCGCGCGGAGCTCGGCGAGGAGTTCCGACGCGCGCTCTACCTGAGGAAGCTCTTCCTGCGCCTCAACGATGCCGAGCTCGAGCAGATCGTCGCCGCGCTCGATGCGGCGGACCTGCGAGCGTCAATCGTCGCTTTCGGTGACATCGATTTCCCGAGCCATCTCGCCCGGAAGCTGCTCCGTCAGTCGCCGTCGCTCTTGCGTCTCTTTCCCAAAGCGGTGGGCGCCTGGCTAGGATCATCGGGGGTCGCGGCACCCGACCTGGACCTGGGCGCTCGACGGAACGCGTAGTAGCCGCCCGCGGCTGCCAGGATCAACGAAGCCGCCAGGATCACGGCCAGTGCCGTCGGGAACGGGTTCGCCTGGACGAGGACGCCGGTCTCGGGCACGATCCCCGAGACGCCGAGGGTCGTGAGGTTCAGCGTCGACGTTCCGTTGGGACCAGCGGTGGCAGCGGCCCACTCGGCGTCGGTGAACTCGCCCCGCGAGTCGAGGAGGTATGACGTTCCGTTGGCCATGAACTCGAGCTGGAACCGAAGCGCGTACGTACCCGACGGCGCCGACGAGGCACTCGCGACGGCGATCTGCACAGCCACCGGAGCCCCGGGTACGACCGTGCCCAGGCTCAGCGTCAGGTTCGAGCCCGACCGCCCGGAGGCGGAGAGGCTGATCGCCCCGGCCGGGACGGACTGGGTCGCGTTGCCCGGGTAGGCGTTGAACGCATAGATCCCGATCGATAGCGAGGTATCCAACAGGTCGGCCGCGCCCAGCGGGTCCGAGAGCTCCAACGAGACCGTCCCCGAGCTTCCTGGGGCGAGCACGGGCGCCGTGAGGCCGGACACGAACCGGCCGTCGTCGGCGAGCGGAAGCGGTGGGAACGCGGCGCGGGCCGATGGGACGAGCGCGCTCGTCATCAGGACCGCCGCGAGGAGCGCGGGCCCAAGGAACCCCTTGCGTTCAGACCGGCCCACGCTGCTCCTCCGGGAAGCGGCCCGACTCGGAGAGGGCGACCAGCCGCCGGATGCGCTCGACGGTTTCCCGGTGGGCCCGGCCGTCCCCGCCGCCGAGGAACCCGACGACGCCGCTCGGCGAGGCGACCGATCCCCCGAGCGAGACCTTGTAGAGGGCGCGCGCGAGCGCGAGCGGCCGGCCGGTGAGACGCGCGGCCTCGTCGTCGGCGCGGTACTCCTCGCGTCGCGTGAGCGTCGTCGCCAGGTGCGCGAGCACCGGATCCCATCGCATCATTCGGGCGAGCGTGCGGAAGAAGGTGAGGTAGCGGCCGTCAAGCCCCCGGAGGTGGCCGAACTCGTGCGCGATCGCGGCCTCGCGCTCCTCGGGAGTAAGCCGGGCGAGGAGCTCCGTGGAAAGGAGGATCACCTCGCGGCGCCGAAGGAGCGGGCCGTGGCGGCCCCCTCGCTCCAGGAGGGTGAAGGAGAACGCCTGCGGGTCCCCGGAAGGGAAGGCGAGCAGGCTCGTGTGCACGCCGGGGGTCGGGAGCGAGGCGGGCCACGGGATCGGCCGCGGCCGCAGCAGGCGGAGGAAGCCGCGGCCTACCGCCTGGTTCAGGACGAACGCCGTCGCGAAGACGACGAACGCCCCCACCGCGCCCTCGACCCAGAGCGTCGACCATCGCGGGTCGAAGATCGCCCCCGGAGACTCCGACAGGCGCACGACGGCCGCCCATCCGCCGTTCGACAAGACCCAGAGAAGGACCGTCGTGACGAGCAGGGCCCACAGGGCCAGGAACGTCGCGGCGAGGCGGAGCACGACCGGGGGGGCCGACCGTCGGAGGGCGAACCAGAGTCCGATCCCCGTCGCGGCCCAGACGGCCACGGGGAGGTACAATAGCCCGACGACCGCCGGGAACATCGATCGCCCCGCTAGAGCTTCAGGCGTCGGCGGATCTCGCGGTCCTCATTGGGCGCGAGCTTCGCCAGTTCCTCGTTGAGATGAACGACCCCGGCGGGGCCGAACAACGTGACGACGCCCTGGAGCAGGTTCTTGAGATAGCGTCGCTCGAAGTTGGAGGCGCGGTAGACGTAGCGCTCGCCGCCGCGGCACGTCTCGCGGCGTCGCCGGACCATCCCCTTGGTCCAGAGACGAGTGAGCACGGTGGCGACGGTCGTATAGGCCACGCGGACGCCGCGCCGCTCGAGGGCGTCGCGCACCGATCGCGCGGGAGCCTCACGCAGCTCCTGCACCGAGAGGAGTACTTCCGCCTCCAGCGAGCCCAGCATGTCACGCTCCGGCACGAGGGAACGAGGAGCGGGTGCCCTTTAACCATAACGCCCGAACCGGGGCCCAAGGGTTAATTCGCGCGCTCGGCTCGTGCCGGGCGTGCCCCCGCCCCGCGCGAGCCCCGAGAGCATCCTCGACCTCATCGGGGACACGCCGCTCCTTCCGCTCCGCCGGGTGGGGAAGGGCCTACCGTACAAGCTCCTCGTGAAGCTCGAATACCTCAATCCCGGCGGCTCCGTCAAGGACCGCATCGGCATCGAGATGATCGACGCGGCCGAGCGCGACGGCCTGATCAAGCCCGGGGGGACGATCATCGAGGCGACCAGCGGCAACACCGGCGTGGGCCTGGCGCTCGTCGCCGCCGTCCGCGGCTACCATGCCGTCTTCGTGCTCCCGGACAAGATGAGCTCGGAGAAGATCCGCCTTCTGAGGGCGTACGGGGCGCGGGTGGTCGTGACGCCGAGCCAGCTCCCCCCGGACCATCCGATGAGCCACTACTCGGTCGCGAAGCGGCTCGCGGGCGAGATCCCGAACTCCTACTACCCTAACCAGTACGTCAACGCGAACAACCCGGGGGCCCACTACCGGACGACGGGACCCGAGATCGACGCCGGCGGAGGCCCCGGTCTCGGGGCCGTCGTCGCGACCGTGGGCACGGGCGGCACCCTGAGCGGCATCGGCCGCTACTTCAAGGAGAAGCGACCGTCGGTCCGGATCGTCGCCGTGGACCCGAAGGGCTCACTTCTCGGACCGTACTTCCGCACCCACGAGCTGGTGCGTCCCGTCCCGTACCAGGTCGAGGGGATCGGCGAGGACATGATCCCCAAGACGATCGAGTACCAGTACCTCGACGAGTTCGTGGAGGTCGAGGACCGGGAGTCGTTCCTGATGGCCCGACGGCTCGCGCGCGAGGAAGGGCTCTTCGTCGGCGGCTCGTCGGGCTCCGCCGTCGCCGGCGCCCTGCGCTGGCTCGCCGACCGGCCCCTCCCCGAAGGAGCCACGGTCGTGATCGTGCTCCCGGACTCCGGGGACCGGTACCTCTCGAAGTTCTACTCCGACGAATGGCTCCGCGAGAAGGGCCATCTCGACGTCGGGTCGACGGTCGCGGACCTCCTCAAGGCGAAGGAGTTCGCTCCACCGCTCGTGAGCGCGGAGCCGACGACCCTTATCCGCGATGCCGTCGCGACGCTCCGGCGCCACGGCATCTCGCAGATGCCGATCCTGGCCGGGACCCAGAACGTCGGCTCCATCCAGGAGGAGGACATCCTTCGAGCCACGCTCGAGGACCAGACGGTGGCCGAGCGGACCGTTGCCGCCGTCCTCGGCCCGAAGTTCGGCGAGGTCGCGCTCGATACGCCCGTCGGCGAGGTCGTCAAGCGCCTGCGCGAGGAGCGCGCCCTCCTCGTCCGGGAAGCCGCCAACGGCCCGGCGATCGGACTCTTGACGCGGCACGACCTGCTCGAGTTCCTGTCCCATCGAGGGAGTTCCCATGAGGTTTGATACCCGCTTGATCCACGCCGCGCAGCCGCCAGACCCCCTCACGGGGGCCGTGAACGCGCCGATCTACCTGTCGAGCACGTTCGCCCAGAGCGCGCCCAACCAGCACAAGGGCTACGTGTACAGCCGATCAGCGAACCCGACGCGCGCGGTCCTTGAGTCGGCGCTCGCGGCCGTCGAATCCGGCCGTCGGGGGCTCGCGTTCTCCTCGGGTCTGGGCGCCCTCGCGACCCTGCTCGAGAACGTGCCCTCGGGTCACCGGATCGTCGCGGGCAACGACCTGTACGGGGGAACGTGGCGGCTCATGGACCATCACGTCCGGCAGTTCGGCATCGACGTCGAGTACGTCGACACCTCCGATCTCCAGGCCGTGGCCGCGGCGCTCGAGCGAGGTCCCACGGACCTGCTCTACGTCGAGACCCCGACGAACCCGCTGCTCAAGATCACCGATCTCGCCGGCGCGGCCCGCTTGGCGCGCCGCCACAAGGCGCTGCTCGTCGTCGACAACACGTTCGCCTCCCCGGCGCTCCAGCGCCCCATCGAGCTCGGCGCCGGCGTCGTCCTGCACTCGACCACGAAGTACCTGGGCGGACACTCGGACATCATCGGCGGCGCCCTCGTCGTCCGCGACGACGCGTTAGGGGAGCGGCTCGCCTGGCTCCAGAACGCCGTCGGCGCCGTGCCGAGCCCCTTCGACTGCTTCCTCGTGCTCCGCGGGCTCCACACGCTCGGGATCCGGATGCGGGCCCACGGCGAGGGCGCCCGCGCCGTGGCCGAGGTCCTCCAGAGGAGCCGCAAGGTTCGGACGGTCCTGTACCCCGGCCTCGCGAGCCATCCGCAGCACGCCCTCGCGCGCCGCCAGATGTCGGGGTACGGGGGGATCGTCTCGGCGGAGATCGTCGGCGGCCTCGGCGCCGCGAAGCGCTTCCTGCGCGGCCTCGAGGTCTTCACGCTGGCGGAGAGCTTGGGCGGCGTCGAGTCGTTGATCGACCACCCGGCCTCGATGACCCACGCCTCCGTGCCCCGCGCCCAGCGGGAGGCCCATGGACTCACCAACGGGCTCCTGCGTTTCTCCTGCGGCATCGAGGACCCGGCCGACCTGGCGGACGACGTTCGCCGTGCGCTCGCGGGGTCGTGATCCGTGCGGCGGTTCCAGATCTACGACTCGATGTCGCGCGAGACGCGGCTGTTCGTCCCGATCACGCCGCCGAAGATCGGCCTGTTCGTCTGCGGGCTCACGCCGTACGACGACGCGCACATCGGGCATGCGAAGCTCGCCGTCACCTTCGACGTCGTCGCCCGGGCCCTCCGACGGTGGGGGTACCGGGTGTTCTACGTCCAGAACGTGACGAACATCGACGACCGCCTCATCACGCGGGGCGCCGAGCGCGGGATCGATCCGCTGGAGCTCGCCGATCGCTACACGCACCACTGGCTCGAGGCGATGCGCGCGCTCGGGATCGCGTCGGTCAACTACTACCCCTACGCGACGGACTACATCCCGGAGATCATCGGACAGGTCCAGGCCCTCGTCGACCGCGGGTTCGCCTACCCCTCGGAAGGCAGCGTCTACTACGAGGTGGCGAAGTTCCCGGCGTACGGCCAGCTGTCCGGCCAGCGCGTCGACGCCCAGCGCCCCGGCACGCGGATCGAGGTCGACTCGAGCAAGCGCTCGCCGGAGGACTTCGTCCTCTGGAAGGCCGCGACCCCCGGCGAGCCCTCCTGGGAGAGCCCCTGGGGCCCGGGCCGGCCGGGCTGGCACATCGAGGACACCGCGATCACCGTTCGCCTTCTCGGCGCGCGCTACGACATCCACGGCGGCGCCGTCGAGCTCAAGTTCCCCCACCACGAGGCCGAGATCGCCCAGGCGGAGGCCGCGACGGGGGAGGCCCCCCTCGTCCGGTACTGGATGCACATCGGCCTCCTGAACATGAAGGGGGAGAAGATGTCCAAGTCCCTCGGCAACGTGGTCGGGCTCGCCGAAACGCTCGACGAGTTCGGGCCCGAGGTGCTGCGGTTCTTCTATCTCAACGCCCATTACCGGAGCCCGCTCGAGTTCGTCAAGGGGAAAAGCCTCGAGGAAGCGCGCGAGGCGTACGCCACGCTCGCGGGGCCGGCGCGACGGATCGCCGAGGCGCTCTCGGAGCGGCCGGAAGCGCCGGGCGAGGAGGTCCCGGAGGAGCTCGGAGCCGCCTCCGCGACGACCGTCGGCCGCTTGGACGAGCTCCTCGCGGACGACTTCCGGACCCGCGAGGCGATCGCCGAGCTGTTCACGTGGGGCAAGCGGGTCGGGCCGTGGCTCGACAAGCTGGGCTCCCTCTCGTCCGATTCTCTGGGCGTCCTTGATGCGCCGTACGCGTTCGCTCGGGAGATCCTGGGCTTCTTCGGTCGCCCGGAGGCGGGCGGCGGTCCGGGACCGCTGGAACCGGTCGTCGAGGCGTTCCTCGCCGCCCGCGCCCGCGCCCGGGCCCGGGGCGACTTCGCCGAGGCCGATCGGATCCGGACCGAGCTCGCGAAAGCGGGCGTGATCCTCGAGGACCAGGCCGGGACCACGACGTGGCACCTCGACCGGGGGAGCCCCGGGTGAAGGCGTTCGGCTTCCGCGAGCACGGGGACCTCGATCGCCTGGAGCATTTCGACCTGCCCGAGCCCGAACCGGGCCCTGGGGAGGTCCGCATCCGCATCCACGCCGCCGGCCTGAACCGCCTGGACCGGTTCGTCCTCGCCGGCATCCCCGGCGTCCCGATCGAGCGCCCGCACGCCGTCGGCTCCGACGGCGCGGGAACCGTCGACCGGCTGGGTCCGGGCGTCGAAGGATTCCGCCCGGGCGACCGCGTCGCGATCAACCCCGGCCTCTGGGACGGCACCTGCGAGGCCTGCCGGGCCGGCCAGGAAGCTCTCTGCCGGCAGTACCGCATCGTCGGCGAACACACCCAGGGGACCGCAACCGAGCTGTCCGTCGTTCCCGCGCGCAACGTCCACCAGCTCCCGCCGGGATTCTCGTTCGAGGAAGGGGCGGCGGCGCCCCTCGTCTATCAGACCGCCTGGCGGGCGCTCGTCACCGTCGGCGCCCTCGCGCCGGGGGAGCGCGTCGCGATCATCGGCGCGGGCGGCGGGACCTCGATCGCCGCGCTCCAGATCGCCCGATGGCGCGGGGCGAAGACCGTGGTCGTGACCCGGTCGGCCGCGAAGGCCGAGCGCGCGCGGGCCCTCGGGGCCGGGGACGCCATCGTCCTCGACGACGAACACCCCCTCGATCGGGCGCTCTGGACGTGGAGCGAGAAACGGGGGGTCGACGTGATCTTCGATTCCGTCGGGAAGTCCACCTTACCCCGCTCGATCAAGGCGCTGGCGCGGGGGGGCCGAGCGGTCGTCATCGGGGCCACCACGGGCCCCGAGGTCGAGATCGACCTCCGGACCCTCTTCTGGCGCCAGGCGTCGATCCGGGGGAGCACGATGGCCAGCGCCGGCGAGTTCGCCGCCGTCTACGAGTTGCTCGCCCGGGGGGCCTTCCGGCCCGTGGTGGACCGCGTGTTCCCGCTGGCCGACGGGGCGGCGGCGTTCCGGCACTTCGACTCGGGCGACCTGTTCGGAAAGGTCGTCCTCCGGGTGGCCTAGTCGGGCGGCCGCCGAGCGCGGCCCCGTCCGCCGCGTTCCGACGCCACCCCCGAGACGAAACGATACGTTGATAAGCCGGCCCTACGCATGGATACGTTACCATGGATCGGCGCTCTCGCTGGCGGCACGGGGCGAATGCCGGTTCCTCGAACAGCATCGCCGTGACGCTGCTCCTGGCGATGACCGTCGCGATCGGAGCGGTCCTCTGGAGCTTCCGGCCGCCGCTCCCGCCGTCCCCCGTCGTCGTCCAGTACGTCGCGCTCGGCGACCAGTCGGAGCCGACGTGGGGCGACCCCACGGACTGCACGAACACGACGATCTACGCCGTGTGCGACACCATCCCCGCGTTCTTCGTCGTCTTCACCTCGCATAGCCCCACCAACATCCCGCTCGTCGACCTCAGCGTCGACATGCGCTGCAACGGCACTTCGCTCGTCAACGGCACGCTGGCCAAGATGGAGGTCGTCCCGGGGACGGGCGCGAGCCCCTCCTCGAACTCGCCGAAGCTGGGGAACTGCGGAACGTGGAAGCCGTCGACCGTCGGGAACACCGCGACGTACTTCAACCGCCTGATGTACTTCCAGCAGGTCACCCCGGGCGAGCTCACTCTCCAGAACGGGGACCAGCTCGTCGTCTACGTCCACGCGGCGGACTTCAAGGACCGCGGCGGGAACTTCCCCGACGACGACTACCATGGTGCGCCTCCCTGGTGCTTCACGACGGTGAGCGCGTGCGCGATCCTCATCGATTACACGGCCAATCCGCCCGCCCTGGTCGCCACGATCCCCTTCTCGGAGCTCTCCGGGTAGAGCTCCGACGCCGGCCGCGTGCCGGCGGCGACGGACAGAGCCTCCGCTCCCGCCCGAGCGTTTTTATACCACCAATCCACCTTTATTTTGTCCGTGAGCCTTTTTTGGCGTACCCCTCCTACCCGCGGAGGGAGGCGCAGCCCTAACGAACGCATCGCGACCTCGATGGTCTTCGGCCTCCTGCTTCTAGGGGCCTTCGGGGGATCGCTCGCCTTGGTGGCCGGAGGCACGTCCCACGGCCTCCCGGCCCCGCCGGCGGCCCCCCAGCGTGGGGCCTCCACGGCCGCGGCGTCCGTCCACGCCACACCCATGCCCGCCCTGCACGGCGACCTCGTCGTCACCGCGGCCAACTCTCCGTTCCTGATCTCCCCGGCGACGGCGGGCGGCTTCACGTACATCCAGGAAGGGAACATCACCGTCCAGGCCGGCGGGACCCTCATCGTCGAGGACGTCGCGCTCGACTTCGTCCAGTTCGTCTCGAACAGCGGGACGGTGGCGCAGCGCCTGTCGCACATCTACACGTTCACCGACCAGGGAAAGACCCAGCTCACGAACGCGAGCGTCGTCACCGACACGTCGGTCCTGAACGCCTACGCCAAGCTGACGATCAACGTCTCCGCGGGCGGCGAGCTCACCGCCACCAACTCCTCGTTCATGTTCCCCGGCTGGATCTCCGTCTACGGAGCCGGCTCGAGCCTCACGCTTAACCAGAGCACGATCCGGGGCAACCCGGCGATCGAAAAGCTCGTCGAGAACCAGTCCCTCGAGGCCGACACCCTCTACGCCGCCTCGGTCTCGGCCGGCGGCGGGGCCCAGATCTCGCTGTGGAACAGCTCCATCGTGGGCGTCTACACCGACAACGTCACGGCGCGGGGGATGCCCGGCCCGATCGCGCTCGTGAGCCCGGGCTCCTATGAGCTCAGCTCCACCCAGTCCGCCACTTTGACGAGCTTCGTCCAGCCGACGGACTCGGAGAACCTGACGCGCGCGGACCTCTACCCACAGTTCGCGGGCGGCACGGTCACGCTCAGCTACAACGCGAACTTCACGACGGTCTCCACGGGGAACACCTTCACCTTCGGCGGCACGTACCCGCTCCCCAACATCGACTTCACCCAGGGGATCGGCCTCGTCTCGGTCGCCCTCCCTCCGGCCGCCGTTGCGGCGATCAACGCCGTCGGACCGATCGGCTGGCTTGAGGCGACCGGCGCCTTCGACGACGCCGCCTCGATCGGCCTGCACATCGGCCCGACGGGGAACGGTGCTCCCCTGGAGGTCGGCTACACGGCGATCCAGCTGACCCCCGTGCTCGACTTCAACGTCTCGGCCACCGGCGCCGGGACGATCTTCACCGCCGTGGACAGCACCCTGGACCTCAACTGGAACCTCACTCCAGGCACCCCCGTCCCCGTGGGCACCGGCCAGCCAGCCCCATGGGGATCCAACAAGCTCCTCCTGACCGACGGCGCCTCGGCCTACCTGGCCAGTCTCACCGTCGTCCAGGGCCGCGTGGGCGTGTTCTTCAACCAGTCGGCCGTGATCCCCGACGCGACCAGCCACGCCTACTTCTACCGGTGGGCCGCGGTCCCCGTCTACGCGGACGGGGCCGTCCCGGTCATCGATGCCCAGCTCACCGCCTTCTACTCGTACGACGCGAGCCAGGCGAACAACGCGACCGCCACGAGCCTCAACCACCTCACCAGCGCCGATCCCGCGCTCTGGAGCTACGTCACCTCGTGGGACGCGATGCACGGCGTCGCGGCGTACGGGCAGACCGCCATCAACGGTTTCGGACGGCTCCTCCTCGCGACGACGGAGCTCGACCAGACGACCCTGCCCGACGGAACCTACCTGGGCGGCTACCACCTTGCCGTCGCGCTCCCGAACGGGGGCGTCGCGGGCGTCAAGTGGGGCTACGTCTCGGTGACCCCGTATCCCGCCGGGATGACGCCGGCCTCGCCGGACGTCCAGGGCCAGATCGTCTACGGCAACTACGCTTCCTACATCGGGATCGGCTCGGTCTCGGTCCTCGTGGCCGGCATCGTCTCCCCGAACGCCACGGTCACGATCGGCAGCACCCTCACGGTCAAGGCCACGCTGACGAACACGGGCAACGCGCCCATCCAGAACTACACGGCGAACTTCTCCTATGCGCTTCCGGCGCCGTTCCAGCCGAAGCTCGTCGATCCGGAGCTATCCTACCTCGCGCTCCTCGCCGGCGACTCGAAGACGGTCAACTTCTCCTGGACCGTGAACGAATCCGTCGTCGGCGCCCACGGCACCTTCCCCGCGACGTTCGTCCTCGCCTCCTCGTGGAACGGCGGCTCGGGACCGAACGCGGGCCGGGTCAGCGCGGAGATCAACGTCACGATCGCCCCGTCCCTGATCAGCATCGTGCTGACCCCGCCCGACGCGGTGCTCACCATCAACCAGGAGTACGTCGAGCCCGGGGTCGTCTCCTTCAACGGCAGCGGCGACGCGACCATCAACCTCACCGCCGTCACGTCGTCGGGCCAGCAGTACTTCCTGAGCACGTCGAGCGACCCGTCCGGGGACTTCAACGGCTCGATCATCGTCGGCCCGGCGCTGCCCTCCGGCGAGTACACGCTCATCGTCACCGCCTACTACAACGGCGCGCACGCGGCGGACACGCTGAAGAACGCGTTCTCGATCGCCGCGCCGCCGTCGGCCCCGCCGAACTTCCTCGAGCAGAAGATCCTCGGGATCCCGCTGCTCTACTGGATCATCATCGCGATCGCCATCGTCGTCGCCGTCATCGCGGTCCTGATGCTGCTGCGGCGCACGGCGCGCGGCAAGGTCGTCGAGTGCGGCGAGTGCGGCGCCCTGATCCCCGAGGACGCCACGGCATGCCCGCAGTGCGGCGCCGAGTTCGAGTCCGACCTCGTGCGGTGCAGCCGGTGCGGTTCGACGATCCCGTCGGACTCGCAGGTCTGCCCCGAGTGCGCGGCCCAGCTCCTCGGAAAGGCCGAGGACGAGGCGCGCGACCCCGAGCGCCAGGGGTACAGCGACGTCGTCGAGCGGTTCCGGGCCGAGTCCAAGAAGGAGCTGGGGGACAACTACAGCGAGGGAGCCTTCTGGGACTGGTGGAAGCGCCAGCCGACGTACCTCTCGTTCAGCCAGTACCGCCTGCAGCAGGCGCAAGGCAACCGGACCGGCATGGGCGCACCGCCCTCGGCGGTCCCGGCGGCCGCCGCCGCCACCGTCCCCGCCGCCCCGGCTCGCAAGCCCGCGCCCGCGGCCGCCGTCCGCATCCCGGCGAAGCCTGGAGGCGGTGCGCCCACGGCCGCTCCGGCGGCGACCCCGGCTCCGAAGGTCGCCGCGCCGCCCGCTCCGGCGGCCCCGAGCGAGGCGCCGGCCGCGCCCGCCACGGCGGGGATGAAGCCGTGCTCGAACTGCGGGAAGGAGATCCCGCCCGAGTACCTCGTCTGTCCGTTCTGCGGCGCCGTCACGCAATAGGCACGACCAACCGATTCGCGCGGCAGGCCCACGGTCCGCCGCGCCGATTTCTTCGACAACCGCTTTAACCCCACGCCCCTCTTGGCGCGGCGACGCCGATGCCGGGGGATCTCGTCCGAGGGAAGCAGAAGGTCGAATGGGCCCGGTCCCACATGCCGGTCCTCGAAGGGATCCGCCGCCGGTTCGAGAAGGAGCAGCCCCTCGCCGGCCTCACCGTCTCCGCGGTGCTCCACGTCGAGTCGAAGACCGCGGTCCTCGGTCTCGCGATCCAGGCCGCGGGAGCGAAGCTCCACATGGCCGCGGGGAACCCCCTCTCCACCGACGACGACGCCGTGGCCGTGCTCCGCGACGCGGGCATCGAGACCCTCGCCCGCAAGGGCGAGAGCACCGAGGAGTACGCCCAAGCGATCCGTCGGATGCTCGAGGTCGATCCCGACGTCATCATCGACGACGGCGCGGACCTGGTGGCCTTAGCCCATACCGCAAGGAAGGACCGAGGCCGCATCCGCGGCTCGACCGAGGAGACGACGACGGGGGTGACAAGGCTCCGCGCGCTCGAGCGCTCGGGAAAGCTCCGCTTCCCGGCGATCGTCGTCAACGACGCGGACATGAAGCACCTGTTCGACAACCGCTACGGCTGCGGCCAGTCGGTCCTGGACGGGCTCTTCGGCGCGACGAACCTGCTCATCGCCGGGCGAGTCTGCGTCGTCGCCGGGTACGGTTGGTCGGGCAAGGGGGTCGCCTCCCGCCTCCGCGGCATCGGGGCGGATGTCATCGTGACCGAGGTGGATCCCGTGCGCGCGATCGAGGCGCGGCTCGAGGGCTTCCGCGTGATGCCGATGCTCGACGCCGCGAAGGAGGCCGACCTCATCGTCACCGTCACGGGGAACCGCGACATCGTCCGCGCCGAGCACTTCCGCGTCCTCAAGGACGGTTGCCTCCTCGCGAACGCCGGCCACTTCGACATCGAGATCTCCAAGCCCGACCTCGAGGGACTCGCCGTCTCCCACGAGACCGTGCGCCCGTCCGTCGAGGAGTACCGGTTCGCCGACGGGCGCCGGGCCTACCTCTTGGGCGAGGGCCGGCTCATCAACCTCGCGGCCGGCCAGGGACATCCCGTCGAGATCATGGATCTCAGCTTCGCGCTCCAGGCGCTCAGCGTCGAGTACATCGCGAAGGAGGGCCGGTCGCTCGAACCGAAGGTCTACCCCGTCCCGCGGAACCTCGATCAGGCCGTCGCGATGGCGGCGCTCGGTCCGCTCGGGGCCTCGATCGACGCCCCGACGGACGTCCAGAAGAAGTACGCGCTGAGCTGGGAGGAAGGAACGTGAGCGATACCAAGGTGCCCGAGGACCGTCAGTATACGAAGAGCCACGAGTGGGTCAAGATCGAGGGGGACGAGGTGACCGTCGGGATCACCGACCACGCCCAGTCGGAGCTCACCGACATCGTCTTCGTCGACCTGCCGGCCGTCGGGAAGGCGGTCACGGCGGCGACCTCGGCGCTCGTGCTCGAATCGGTCAAGACCGTCGCCGACGTCTACGCCCCCGTCACGGGGACGATCTCCGCCGTCAACGGGGAGCTCAAGGGGCACCCGGAACTGATCAACCAGGACCCGTACGGGAAAGGCTGGATCTTCAAGGTCCGCGCTTCAGCGCCCATCGCAGCTGCCTCGTTCCTCGACGCCGCAGGGTACAAGGCGACCTGGGCCGCCGGCACCCACTAGGGCCCCGACGCCGGGCCTACCGCCCCTTGAACTGGGGCGGCCGGCCCTCGAGGAACGCCCGCATCCCCTCCACCTTGTCCTCGGTGCCGAAGGTGTGGGCGGCCGACTCGCCCTCGAGCTGGAGGGCGCTCTCGAGGGAGCTGTCCGCGGAGTGGTCGATGACGGACTTCACGGCCGCCACGGCGAGCGGGGCGCGGCTCGCGATCGTCTCGGCGAGCTCCTGGGCCTCGGCGCGCGCTCGGTCGGCCGGAAGGACCTTGGCGACGAAGCCGAGGCGCAACGCCTCCTCGGCCGTGAACGATTGGGCGGAGAAGACGACCATCTTGGCCCGGGCCCGTCCGATGAGGCGGGTGAGGCGGGTCGCGCCGCCGAGCCCCGGGTGGATGCCGATCGAGGTCTCGGGAAGCCCGAGCCGCGCCGTCTCGGACGCGACGATGAAGTCCGCCGCCAGGGCGACCTCGAGCCCCCCGCCCAGCGCGTGGCCCTCGACGAAGGCGATGACCGGCTTCGGGCACGTCTCGATCGCCCGGCACGCGGCCTGGCCGAGGAACCCGAAGGCCCGGCCCTCGCCCACCGACTTGCCGGACATCTCGGCCACGTCGGCGCCGGCGCAGAACGTCGCACCGGCTCCCGCGAGGACGATCGCGCGAACGCTCGGGTCCTTCGCGAGGTGGTGGAACGTCTCCTCCAGCTGATGGAAGGTGTCCGCGGTGAGCGCGTTCAGCGTCGCCGGCCGGTCGAGCAGCACCCAGGTCACGGCGCCGCGCTTGTGGGTCCGCACCCACCGGAGCGGCCAGATCGCCTCGCCGTGACCGGCGCGATGGGCGAGCCCCTCCGAGACGGGGAACGCCTCGCCCCACGGGCGTGCGAACGCTTGGACCCGCTCGAGGCCGGTGACGAGGCCGAGCGCGGAGAGGATGCCGAAGGGGCCGCGGGTCCACTTGAGGCCGACGATCGCGCCGGTCTCGACGGCCTCGGGCGTTGCGACGCCCTCGTCGACGAGCCGGGTCGCGATCCCGATGAGGGCCCCTTCGAACCGTTCGCGGACCGCCTGGGTCCGCCCCGGCTCGACCTGACCGTCGCGCCACGCCCAGGGCTGGCCGGCCTTGACCTGTTCGGCGAGGAGGTCCGAGGGATCGTACGCGGGCCCGAACGCCGCCTCGAGCGACTGCATCGCGTGGTAGGAGATCGTGATCCCGGTGAGGTTCATCACCTCGAACGGCCCGTTCGAGGAGCCGGTCAGGTCCCGGCCGACGCTCTCGATCGTCGCGAGCGACGCGAGCCCCTCCTGGGCCATCCGGGTCGCCTCGTTCATGTACGGGACGAAGAACCGGTTGACGGCGAACCCGGCCGCATCGTGGACGAATATCGGGATCTTCTTGAGGCGGTGGCCGAAGGCCTCGAGCGCATGGAGGGTCGCCGGGTCCGTCGCGTCGCCCCCGACGATCTCCAGGAGCTTGTTGATCGCCGCGGGGTAGAAGAAGTGCAGCCCAGCGAACCGGCCGGGGTGGGGGAAACGGCTCCCGAGGCGCGTCACCGAGAGCGAGGAGGTGTTCGTCGCGACGATGGTCGTCTCGGCGAGGAGCGGTCCGAGCTCGTCGAAGAGCGCGAGCTTCACCGCCTCTTCTTCAAAGACCGCCTCGATGACGAGCCGGGCGTCCTGGACGGCGTGGGCCAAGTCTGTCGTGAACTCGATCCGCTGGAGCACCTCATCGCGCTCGGCCGGGGTGAGCTTGCGGCGCTGGACCGCCCCGTCGAGGGTCCGTTCGACCGCCGACCGGCCGCGAGCGAGCTGGGCGTCGGTCAGGTCCCGGACGCGGACGCGGAAGCCGGCCTGCGCGCACGCCTGGGCGATGCCGCTCCCCATGTTTCCGGAGCCCAGGACGGCGATGACGTTCGGTGGTGCGATCTCGATCTCGGTCATCCGCGGAGCGTCCTCGGGAACCCCTCGGACATCGTCGCCACCGAGGGTCGGTTCTTAACGGTTCGCGCCAAATCCGGGCGCCGCTCGTCGGAGGGCTCCTCGAAGGGGCAACGGTCCTAAGCTCGAGGGGGTTCGGCCGGTCGTGGCCGACCAGGACGGTCCGTTCGGGATCGACGGGGCCCGGCGCCTTCACCGGGACCTGATCCTGTCGCTCGGCGGCTTCTCGTACGAGCTCGCGGGCGGGACGCTCGTCACGCACGAGAGGATCCCGGTCCCCGCGTTCAACTTCGTCGACGGCGCCCGGGTCGCGGTCCGTCGGCAGACCGCGTTCTTCGAGAAGGCCCTCGACCATTACTTCCAGCGCGCGTTGCGACCGTCGTTCCGGGTCGACTTGGATACCCCGCCGCACATCGACCGCACCCTCCGGCACTTCGGTTTCGTCCCCGCGTCGGAGCCCCTGGTGTTCCTGGTCGCCCCTACCTCGAACGCGCCGGCGGGGCCCCGCGGCATCGAGGTGGTCGAGGTGCAGGCGGACCACGCGCGCGAGATCGCCGAGTTCTGGACCCACGACCGGGAGCGGGACGAGTTCGCGCGGGCGCTCGACGTAGTCGTGAACCACCCGAACCCTGGTGAGCGGCTCACCCCCCTCCTCGCCCGGTCCGGGACCCGGACCGCCGCGGCCGCCCTCCTCTACCGGCGGGGCGCGCACGCCGAGGTCGAGGCGGTCGCAACGCTCCCCGAGCTCCGGGGACGCGGGATCGCCACGGCCCTCGTCGCGGGCGCGCTCGCCGCGGCCGCCCGGGACGGTGCCACGACGCTCTCGGTCCTCTCGGCCACACCGCGTCTCACGACGCGCCTCGCCCCGCTCGGGTTCCTCGAGGCCGGACGGCTCACGGAGTATCGCCTTCCCGCGGACGCCCAGCTCGCGATCCCGCCGCCGGGGCCGCCGACGCCGCCCCGATGGCGCCCGCCCCGGGCGGCGGCTCGGACCGCCTAGTCGCGGGCGCGCCGGACGCCGTCCAGCTTGAGCCGCTGCTCGAGCGAGGCGATGGTGCGGATCGTCGGCACGACGGTGTCGGCGTTCAAGGAGATCGAGTCGATCCCCTTCCGCACGAGGAACTCGGCGAACTCCGGGTACACGCTCGGTCCCTGGCCGCAGATCCCGACCGTCCGCCCCTCGGCGTGGGCGCCCTCGATCAACATCTCGATGGCCTTGAGCACCGCCGGGTCGCGCTCGTCGAAGTAGCCCATCCGGCCGAGCGTCTCGGAGTCCCGGTCGGCGCCGAGGACGAGCTGCGTCAGGTCGTTGGAGCCGATCGAGAACCCGTCGCAGTGCTTCGAGAACTCCCGGGCGAGGAGGACCGTCGAGGGGACCTCGGCCATCAGGTAGAGCTGGAAGTCGCGCGATCGCTTGAGCCCCTTCTCCTTGAGCATCTCCGCGATCTGCTCGAGCTCCCAGGTGTTCCGGACGAACGGCAGCATCACGTGGGCGTTCTTGAGGCCCTGATCGGTCCGGATCCGGTGGATCGCCTCGAGCTCGAGCAGGAACGCCGGTCGGTAGACGGGGGAGATGTAGCGCGAGCAGCCCCGCCAGCCGATCATCGGGTTCTCCTCCTCCGGCTCGTAGGACTCGCCGCCGGGCATGCCGCGGTACTCGTTCGTCTTGAAGTCGGACGTTCGGATGATGACCGGGCGCGGGTAGAACGCCTGGCAGACCGTGGCCAGGCCGTCGGCCAGCCGGTCGACGAGCTCCGGTCCGCGCCCGGCCTTGATCAGCGCGAGGGGGTGCTCGCGGACGTGCGCCGTGAAGATGAACTCGATCCGGAGCAGCCCGACGCCCTGGACGGGGAGGCGCGCGTACTCCTCGGCCTTCTCGGGGACCCCGACGTTGACGTAGATCTTCGTCGCGGTGACCGGCGAGCTGTGGTGGCCCGCCTCCGGCGCGGCCGTTCCCCCCGCGGGGGCGGCCGGGGCCGCGTGGGCCTTCGCTCGCGCGAGTCCACGGTAGACCGAACCCGTCTTGCCGTCGACGGTGACGAGGTCGCCGTCCGCGATCAACTTGGTCGCCGATCGCGTGCCGACGATGCACGGGACACCGAGCTCCCGGGAGACGATCGCGGCGTGGCAGGTCATCCCGCCCTCGTCGGTGACGATCCCCGCCGCCTTCGTCATCGCGGGGACCATGTCCGGGGTCGTCATCGTCGTGACGAGGATCTCGCCCGCCTGGAGGCGCTCCATGTCCTTCGAGCCGACCAGGAGGCGCGCGGTCCCGCCCGCGATGCCGGGGCTCGCGCCGAACCCTCGGACGATCGGGACCTCGTGCGAGATGTCGGGGGAGGGGGTCGAAGCGGTAGAGCGAGCGGGTCCCGGCGGATTCGCGGCGCCGATCATCGACTTGCCTGGGGGAATCGTGGTCACCGGCCTCGCTTGCACGATGTAGAGGGATTTTAGGTCGGCGCACCACTCGATGTCCATCGGCCGTCGGTAGTGCGACTCGATCACGCGCGCCAGGGACGCGAGCCGCTGGATCCGCTCGTCGGAGAGCTTCTGGCGTTCCCGGTCCTCGGGAGGGACGTCCTCCTTCCGGTTCCCGCCCTCCTCGACGCGCACGAGCCGGAACGACTGGTCCGAGATCTGCTTCAGGACGACCCGCTGCGTCGCGCCGTCGACGACGTAGTGGTCCGGCGTGACCTCGCCGCCGACGATCGCCTCGCCGAGGCCCCAGCCGGCCTCGATGATCATGTGGTTCTCGCCCGTGTTCGGGTCCCGCGTGAACAGGATGCCGCTCACGACGGAGTCGACCATCTTCTGGATGAGGACCGCCAGGCGGACGGACAGATGGTCGAACCCCTTCTTCGCCCGGTACACGAGCACGCGCGGCGTGAACAGCGAGCCCCAGCACTTGCGGATCGCCTGGAGTACCTCGTCGGAGCCCTTGACGTTGAGATACGTCTCCTGGAGGCCGGCGAAGGAGGCGCCCTCCAGGTCTTCGGCCGTCGCCGACGAGCGGACGGCGGAGAACCGCACGTCATGCCGGGCGACGTACTCGGCGAAGGCGGCCTCGAGCGTCGCCCGAAGCCCGTCGGGGAACTCCGTCGACTCGAAGGCGTCGCGGATGCGCCGGGAGACCGCATCGACGCTCTCCGGGCGCTCGAGGTCGAGCGTCGCCAGGGCGCCGGGGATCTCCTCTTTCAGGATCGTCGCGTCGAGGAAGGTCTGGTACGCCTCGGTGGTCACAACGAACCCGGGCGGCACGGGCAGGCCCTGACGGATCATCTCGCCGAGCTTGCCGGCCTTCCCTCCCACGAGGGGGAGATCGGAGTCGGAGACGTCGGCGAGATCGACGACGAACGGCATCGCAGGCTCACTCCGTCCCGTGTCGGAACACGTACGCGACGAGGTCCGCCTTGGGCGAGTACGGGTGAACGACATGGCGCTCCCCGAGGCGCCATCCCGCGGGCTCGCCCAGGACTCCGATGAGCTCGCCCGGTCGGTCCCGGGCGCGGTCGCGGTCGGTCACTTCGTAGTAGTGGAGCGTTCCCGCTGGCGCCACCGACTTTCCCACCGAGGTGAGATACTTAATCCCTTCGCGCGGGAGATTGAAGATGACCCGACCTGCGACTCCGGCGGAGGGCAGGAATTCGTCCAGGTCCGCGCAGACGGTGCGGATGCGGCCGTCGAACCCGAGCCGGTGGCGGTTCGCCTCCAGAAGGTCGATCGCCGATCGGTTCGCGTCGACGGCCACGATCGGACCCGACGCACCGGCCGAGGCGATCGCGAGGGAGAAAGGACCGACCCCCGCGCA
>Ga0209415_10003283_pt1 | contig 30099 bp, 29 predicted proteins | sample PeaSoiSIISIP2007_FD_187696 | JGI IMG/M metagenome (GOLD analysis project Ga0209415, IMG submission 187696) | Peat soil microbial communities from Weissenstadt, Germany - SII-SIP-2007 (SPAdes) (version 2) | ecosystem: Environmental > Terrestrial > Soil > Wetlands > Peat | place: Germany...
GTGCGCCCTGAGAGATTCGAACTCCCGACCTTCTGGTTCGTAGCCAGACGCTCTATCCAACTGAGCTAAGGGCGCGATGTGGTGCAGTTCCTGGCGGTGAACTCGATTATAGCGGAAACTCTGCCCGCGGTGAAAACGCGGCAGCGATGTGTGCCAAGGATTTCAACAGCTCCTTCGGCAGCCATCGTGCCTCCGAATTCGCGCAAGTAAATCTTTCCCGACGTCCGGCAATTCCTACCCTGTGTGGCCTGTCCGGCTGCCTTGTATTTTCAGGAGGTTGCGATTGGCACAGAGCATGCTACCCTAAGCCTAGACGAAGTGGCGCGCAACGGGGCGTTTGAGAGAAAAAACTTCGGCCAGAGGTTTTCTCGGACGCCCCTTGCATTTTCCCTTCACGTGCACGCAGCAGCCCTCCTCGCACCTTAGACCGCTTGGTCAACCTAAAGCCGGCACGAGCCTTGGCTGAACATCCAATCCCGCCCTCCGCAACAGTCCCGCAATCTCTGGCTCCTTGAACCGCGAGGCGTCAAATTCTACCCGCACAGTGCGCTCTTTCGAATCGAACGTGATCCGGCGGATGCCGTACACTTCCCTCGCACTGTCGAGGGCGCGCAGTTCGGCCTCGCCCGGCGGCGTGCTATAGCGATAAGCGACTTCCATTTGCGTCATCAGTGTGGCTCCTCTCCTAAAGATACAACAATGCACGGGAGAATCGACCCGCTACCGGAGCGAATCTAATTTTGACAGTGTAATGTTGGAAGATTGGCGAGTATTCTGGGCTGATTCGCTCGATGGATGATCTTCTCAAGTCCGGGGCGGCCAAATCCGCGGCCGCCGTCAAGGACCCCGTCTGCGGGATGGCGGTGGACCCAGTCACCGCACGTCACCGGTTTGAGCACGCCGGGGAGACTTACTACTTTTGTTGCGGGCATTGCGGGGAAAAATTCCAAGCCGATCCTGAAAAGTATCTGAAGCCGCCGGTGCATACTCACGGAGGCTTGGTAACACTCGGCGCCACATCCGCACAGCCCATAAAACTCGGACAGAGCGGACAAGCAAAACGAGTTGGACCCCCTTTGGCAAAATCCGCACCAGCCGGGCGAGGCAATTACGTTTGCCCGATGTGTCCCGAGGTGCGAGAAAGCAAACCGGGACCATGTCCGAGTTGTGGTATGGCTCTCGAAGCAGAGCTGCCAGTTGCCGCCACGCACACCGAATATACCTGCCCCATGCATCCGGAAATCATGCGGCCCGGGCCGGGGTTTTGTCCGATCTGCGGCATGGCGCTCGAACCGCGCACGGTCACTGCCAAGGAAGAAGAAAATCCCGAACTGCGCGACATGACTCGCCGCTTCTGGGTCAGCCTGATTCTTACCGCGCCTCTGCTGGCCGGCGCCATGGCCGACATGTTGCCCGATATGCCGGTGGAGCACGCTCTGCCCGGCGCTTGGTTACCGTGGATCGATCTGGCCCTGGCTACTCCAGCAGTTCTGTGGGGAGGTTGGCCGTTCTTTCAGCGCGGCTGGGCGTCCATCGTCAATCGCTCCACCAACATGTTCACGCTGATCGCGATGGGCACCGGAGTGGCTTACCTCTACAGCCTGATGGCGACCGTTTTCCCGGGAATCTTTCCCGCGTCATTCCGCGAGATGAGCGGGAACCCTCCGGTTTACTTTGAAGCCGCCGCTGCCATCGTGACGCTGGTGCTTTTGGGACAGGTGCTTGAACTCCGCGCCCGCAGCCGTACTGGCGCCGCCATTCGCGCCCTGCTCGACCTGACTCCGAAGACCGCCCGCATTGTGCGCGAAGGCAGGGAAGAAGACATTCCGCTGGAACAGGTGAAACCCGGCGACCGGCTGCGCGTGCGTCCCGGCGAAAAAATTCCGGTGGATGGCGTGGTGCTTGAAGGGAACAGTTCAATCGACGAGTCCATGATCACGGGTGAGTCGATACCGGTTGCGAAATCCTCCGGTGACCGCGTGATTGGCGCCACGGTGAACGCAACGGGATCGTTCGTGATGCGGGCCGAGCATGTCGGCAGCGAGATGCTGCTGGCCCAAATCGTCCGGATGGTCAGCCAGGCGCAACGCAGCCGGGCGCCCATTCAGCGCTTGGCGGATCGCGTAGCGGCCTGGTTTGTTCCGGCGGTGATTGGCATTGCTGGCCTTACGTTTGTCGTCTGGAGCCTGCTCGGGCCTGAGCCTCGTCTGGCACACGCGCTGGTGAATGCCGTGGCCGTGCTGATTATTGCGTGTCCGTGCGCTCTGGGATTGGCGACTCCGATGGCGATCATGGTTGGCACGGGTCGGGGCGCAAGCGCGGGCGTGCTTATCAAAAACGCCGAAGCGCTGGAGATTCTGGAGAAAGTGGACACGCTGGTGGTGGACAAGACCGGCACATTGACCGAAGGCAGGCCCAGTGTCGAATCCGTAGTCGCGATCTCGGACATAGACGAATCTGAGTTGGTTCGTCTGGCAGCCAGCTTGGAGAAGGGAAGTGAGCATCCCCTGGGCTCTGCCATTGTCGCTGCTGCGAAGGACAATCGTTTCACTTTGTCCAAAGCCACCGAGTTCCAGTCGCGGACCGGGCTCGGCGTCAGCGGCCGCGTGGACGGCAAAGCTGTAGTCGCCGGAAATGAGAAGATTCTGAAAGACCTCGGCATCTCAACAGATGCACTGGCTGTTCACGCGGAAGAACTCCGCAGCGATGGTCAGACAGTGATTTTCGTCGCCGTCGATGGCCGGGCGGCGGGATTGATTGGCATTGCCGATCCCATCAAAACCTCCACTCCGCAGGCGCTGCGTGATCTCAAAGATGCAGGGTTGCGCATTGTCATGCTTACCGGGGATAGCCGCGCCACTGCCGAAGCTGTGGCTCGCAAGCTCGGCCTCGACGAGTTCGAGGCGGAGGTCCTGCCGGAGAAGAAATCCGAAGTGATACGCCGCCTGCAGAAGGAAGGACGAACGGTTGCCATGGCTGGTGACGGTATCAATGATGCTCCCGCGCTGGCTCAAGCAGACGTGGGAATCGCGATGGGCACGGGCACGGACGTCGCTATGGAGAGTGCCGGAGTGACCCTGGTAAAGGGCGATCTAGCCGGAATCGTTCGTGCCCGCAAGCTGAGTCAGGCGACCATGCGCAATATCCGGCAGAATCTTTTCTTCGCTTTTATCTACAACTCGATCGGAGTGCCGATTGCCGCCGGCGTGCTGTATCCGTTCTTTGGATTATTGCTCAGCCCGATCCTGGCGGCCGCAGCCATGAGCTTCAGCTCCGTTTCTGTGATCACGAATTCGCTGCGCCTGCGGAGGGTGGAGCTGTAGGAGCCCGGCGAAAAGGTAATGGTTTGTCATTCCGAGGAGCGAGAGCGACGAGGAACCTGCAGTTTCCCTTGGATCGTGAAGAACTGCAGATCCCTCGCACGCTCGGGATGACAACAAGGTAGGACCCAGACACTCTTATCAGTTCGAGACCGCCGCCAGAACATAGTCCGTCAGCAGCTTCTCCGTCTGTTCGTGCATGCCCTTGGTGTTGTAGTTAGTGCTGGTGATTACGACGACCATATCCAGCTCCGGAAAGGCTGCGATTTTATTTCCGCCGTTGCCGGACATGAAATATGCGGCATACGTCTTCTCTCCAGACTTGAAGCTCCTCAGCCACCACAAATATCCGTAGAGAGTCTGGCCGTCGATCCGCACATGTGGCTGGGTCGAAGTCTTAACCCAGCTTTCGGACACGAGCCGCTTTCCGCTCCACATTCCTCCGTTCAGATACAGTTGCGCCAGCTTCAGCAGATCCTGGCTCTGCAGCCCAAGCCCCCCTCCGGTCTGCGCCTCGCCCAGCGGTGAGAACTTCCAATCGGCCTTCTCGATCCCCATCGGCCCAAGCAAATTGTTTCTGGCGAAATCCTCCACCCGAGTTTTGGTCGATCGTTCCAGCACTCTACCCAGTAGAAATACGCCCGCCGTGCAGTAACTAAAGCTGCGATCGTAGGGAGAATCTTTCGGCTTGGTGGCCCATGGCGCAAATCCTTTGATGGGCAGATCGAGCGCCAACTTGGCCCAATCCTCGATCAGGTACATCCGTTCTTCGTTACCCCGGGAGAAATCGTTCCAGTCATCGCACTCCAGCAGGGAACTCATGGTAAGCAAGTCTTCCACGGTAATCTTGGCCTTGCGCGGATCGGGATTCTGCAACGGCTGCTTGTCGGCGAAGAACGGCAGGATGGGAATGTCAACACCGGCCAGCAGGCCTTTATCAATCGCAATGCCGATCAGCATGCTGGTGACAGACTTCGTGGCCGAGCGCGTGTCCATAAGGGTGGTTGCATCCGTTCCCCCGAAGTAGGCCTCATAAGCCAGTTTTCCGTGCCGCGCAATCAGGACGCTGGTGATCTTCTTGAATTCCTCCGAGCGAATGGCTTTTTCCATCGCCTGAAGTTTGCTCGGCGTGAGTCCGACCGTCTCGGCACTGGCCGTCGGCCACTCATTTGGTTTTGCGTCCGGAGACGGCGTTGCACTCCCGTTTTGCGCGCCTGCCACTAACGCAGACAGGGCGGTCCCTGCAAGAGCCAAGAACAACAGGAAGGTCTTTTTTCTCATAGCACCTGCACTTCGATGGAATAGAAACCCCGGCCTAAAGACGTGCCAGCATCAAATTTGTTATCCGCAACGTCGCGAATAATGCTCCGTTAGGATGGGCACCCGCAGCTTGGTCAGGTAGGATAACGGGGCACCTGCGTTATACTTGACGCAGGATGGCGGACAGTTCGCAGAAGACGTTTTACCTTGAAACCTTCGGCTGCCAGATGAATGTGCATGACTCGGAGAAAGTCATCGGCACGCTCGTTTCCGAAGGCTACCGCCAGGTCGCGACCGTCGAGGAAGCCGGACTGATCCTCTACAATACCTGCTCCATCCGCGATAAGGCGGAGCAGAAGGTCTTTCACCGGCTCGCGGATTACAAGAAGCTTCAGGCCCAGGGCAAGAAATTTGGCGTGCTGGGCTGCGTGGCGCAGCAGGAAGGTGAAAAGATTTTCGAACGCGCGCCGCACGTGTCGCTGGTCTGCGGTTCGGCGTCCTATCGAAATCTGCCGGAGATGCTGATCCAGATTGAGGCAGGGAAGCGGCGCGTCACCGGATTGGACGATCGCCAAACCGACGAGTGCTTTGAAACCGAATTCACTGCCCGCACCAACCCTCACCGGGGCTACATCACGATCATTGAGGGCTGCGACAAGTTTTGCGCCTACTGCGTGGTTCCCTTCACCCGCGGCAAAGAGCGCAGTCGCACATCGGATTCGGTGCTGGCCGAGGCCCGCCAGATGGCCGATCTGGGCTACACCGAAATCCAGTTGCTCGGCCAGAACGTCAATTCCTATAAAGATCCAGCGGGCAAGAAAACTTTCGCTGAGCTGCTTGCGGCCGTTGGCGAGGTACCCGGCATCAAGCGCGTACGGTTCACCACCTCGCATCCCAGAGATTTCGGTCGTGACATCATCGAAGCGATCGATTCGGTTCCTACCCTGTGCGACCACGTTCACTTGCCGGTGCAGAGCGGCGCCACGCGCGTGCTGGATGCCATGCAGCGTCTCTATACTCGCGAGCAGTACCTGGAACGCATTTCGTGGATGAAGGCGGCGCAGCGGGAGATCAGCATCACGACCGACATTATCGTGGGTTTTCCGGGCGAGACTGAAGCCGACTTCGAGGAAACCCTGTCGCTGCTCGATGAAGTTCAATACGATGCCATCTTCGGGTTTAAGTATTCGCCGCGGCCCAATACTCCGTCGCTGAGCCTTGAGGACGCGATTCCCGATGCGGAGAAAGCTCGCCGCCTGGCGGTGGTGAACGAGAAACAGCGCGAGATCCAAAGGAGACGCAACGAAAAGCATCTGGGGAAGATTGTTGAAGTAATGGTTGAGGGTAGAAATGAGGCGCGCGGCCAGTGGATCGGCCGGACCTCGCAAAACAAAGTATTGAATTTCACAGTTCCGGAAGGCGGCATGCCGGGTCTCGGTGGCTACGTAACTGTCGTCACTACCGGCAGTTTTCCCAACAGCCTTCTGGGCGAAATGGTGGTATAAAGCACTTTCAGTTGCCAATTTGGCGGAGATCACGATGGAAGTAGAAATGAAAATTCGCGGACTACTGATGGACCCAGTTACTAATATGCCCATCGTGATCCTTAAGGATGCAGGCAGCGACACCGTGTTGCCGATTTGGGTGGGGATTTACGAAGCCAACGCGATCGCGCTCGAGATCGAGAAGGTCAGCACGCCACGGCCCATGACCCATGACTTGATCAAGAACGTATTAGTGGGGCTGGATGCGGCGGTGCACAAGGTGGTGGTGACTGAGCTGCGGGAAGATACGTTTTATGCGGTGATCTGGCTGGAGCGCCAGGGGCAGGTCATCAGCGTGGACTCCCGGCCGTCGGATGCGCTCGCGTTGGCGTTGCGCGTCGATTGCCCCATCTTTGTGGAAGACGAAGTTTTGAAGAACTCCAAACTGGCTACAACCGCCTCTGATCGCGTCACCAGCGAAGAACTGCGTAAGTGGCTGGAAGGGCTGAATGACGAGGACCTGGGACGATATAAGATGTAGGAATTGAGTGATTGAATCATTGAGTCAACCAATCATTGGAAAGCGAGACTCAATGAATCAATGACTCAATGAATCAATGATTCAATCTCTTCATGCCTGATCCGGCTGAACAACTCCAGCAAATCTATCTGGCCGGTTTCGAACTCAAGACCTTCGATCGTTTTCCGAAGTGCGTGGGAGTGGTGCGGGACAACTGTATCGCGCTGCTCGTGCCCACGCCCGATGGCCTGCAGATGCTGGGCACGCCTGGCTGGCTATTGGGGGAAGTGATGGGGGTTCTCACCGAAGTCGGTGGGCGGCAGGTGTTCCAGGCCAAGCAGGAGACGGTCGAAGCAACGCCGGAGAGGCTGGATGCGCTGAACCGGTTCCGGCGCGAGCTGAAAGAGCTGCTGAGAAAGGAACTGTAGCTGATCCCCTGGAGGGGCAGTCGGGGCCTCAGCGTGGTGCTCTACATCGAGGCAAGATCACAACCCCTGCCGAATGGGTCACTCAAGATTTGAGGGCGTCCTGCCGATGACTCAGGGGTGCGAGGGGTTTTCCATGCTGTCTCTCGATAAAAGCATCAAACCGGCGGTTCGCCATCAGCTGTTGTTTAGCCAAGAGTTGCTGACAAACTCGGATTATCGGAATTCCGCTGACGGCGATCTGCAACGGCTGGCGCACGACGTCATCCTTTCCGACGATGCCGCCGAACTCGCCGTGGCCGCCATCTGCCTCCAGCTCGGCTGGGCGGCGCACACTCGCCGGCCTTCGGTTACAGATTACTTTGGGTGGCTTAGTCAAAGGGGAGGCTCCGGCGGCTCTGTTCCTGGGGTGGATTACCTCACCGAGTTGCATAAAACGCGCATGAATTTACAGAATCGGTTCATCCTGCCGGACCCCAAGCGATGGGAAGGAGTGAAGGAAGCCACCTTGGGATTTATCGGCACATGGTGCGGCAAATATCTGCATGCCCATCTTAGAAAGCCGGATCTGAAGCAGCCTGCGCCGAAGCCGGGAACTCAGACGGCTGCCGCAAAGACGTTGCGGGACCGGAACAGCAATACCGACGTGCGGCCGGTGTCGTCCAGCGCCCAGGACGAAGTCGGGCAGTCGGCTCCGGAAGAAGACAGCTTGGCCAGGCCTAAGGACCGCCGTCGCAACGTTCGCTACGATTGCGAGGGCACAGGCCAGACCAGTGTCGCAGGCACCTGGAAACCGGTTGAGGTTCGAGTGCTGAATCTGAGTTTGGGAGGCTGTTACGTGGAGACCAACTGGCCCTGCGAGGTCGGAACCCGGTTGGAAGTCTTGCTGCGGGTGAATGGGCTGCCGTTTCGCTCCATGGGAGTGGTGAGAGCGGTCTACGGTTCCTCGGGATTGGGAGTTGAGTTTATCGGGCTGAGTGCTCTCCGGCAGCGGCAATTGCAGGACCTTCTTGTGGAATTAGAGGAACGAACGCTAAACGGGGCAGCCAGCAGGGGCGGGTAGAGCCGGGGTGGGAATTGGGCCGTGGGCAAGCCGCTCGGCGTAGTTGACATAATACCTGTTATCGGACACTACTGCTGGCCCCGTGATTCGTACGCCTTTTGACCGACCAAGCCAGCCAAGAAGATCGAGGCGGGCCAGGCCGTCGTCTGTCCAGGGCAGAGATGCTGCTACGGAGGCCTCCTTTTCTTCTTTTTGGTCATCTACGGTTAGAATAAAGACTCACACAAAACATCATGAAAGTGAACACTCTGACAATCATCGCGGTGTTCTCATGTCTTTTGGCGGGTTCGCTGTCCTCTTTTGCGCAAACCAGTAACGATGGGCCGGCAGCCTCGTCCCAGCGCCAGAAGACGACACCGGCGGCTCAGGATCAGACCACACCGGACAAGACGACCCCGTCGCCGGCGGAGAATTTACCCAACGCCCCTTCCAGCACTACGGCGCCTTCCCTGACGGATCTGGGCTTTCCCCCGGAGGCCACCCAGGGCAATGCAAAGATTCAGGCGTTGCTCGACAAGCGGACGCACATGCTCAAGATTCATCAACGGCTAGGCTTGATCACGACCATCCCCTTGGTGGCGGCGATCTTCTCATCTGCGGGCGCCGGTGGCCACAACAGCAGTTCGACGGGACGCGACGTGCACCTTGCTTTGGGGGCGGTGGCGGGCGACTTGTATTGCATCACCGCCTACTATGCGATCCGAGCGCCCAAGCCGCCGGGCACGGTGACCCGCGGACCGATCAAGTTCCACAAAGCGATGGCCTGGATTCATGGCCCGGGCATGATTCTGACTCCAATCCTGGGAGCGATGGCCTATTCCCAGAAGAGCAATGGAGAGAAGGTGCACGGGATTGCCTCGGCGCACATGCCGGTGGCCATCGTCACGGCGGGAGCGTTTGGGGCCGCTCTCCTCTCGGTGTCATTTAAGTTCTAAGAGCACTGATGAACAAGAAAATCTTGGTGGCGCTGCTTCTGCTGCTTCCCACATTTGCCTGGGCGGATGGCCAATGGGTGCTGGAACAATGCACTCTAACCTACCATGCGGCGCATCCGCTGCATGAGAGCCAGGGAGTGAGCCATGCGGCGCGAGGCAAGGGCGTTTGCCACGCTGGCCAGTGCGATTTCCTGATCGCGGTTCCGGTGAAGTCCTTTGATTCAGGGGACAGCAATCGCGATCTGCACATGTTGCAAGTGACGCGCGGCGCTCAGTTTCCCATGGTGGTCGTGCGCACCCGCTTGGCTGAATCCGACCTCACAGCAGCCACCATCCATGCCGATCTGGAGGTCGAGTTCGCTGGCCAGACGGCCCGCTACAAGCAGGTTCCCTTCCAACTGGTAACCCAAGGCAACCAAACTCGAATGTCAGGAACCATTCCGGCGACGCTAGCCGATTTCAAGATAGAGCCACCGTCGCTCCTGACAATCCCCATCAAGAACGACATCCCGGTACGGGTGGAGATGACCTGGCATCCGTTGTGACGGCAGGGCGGAGGCGGATCTCCGCGCCACATGTGGTCACTTGGCTGTGCGATTCGCCAATTGTGGCGCAGGTTCCGCTGCCAGCACGATCTTCGGGTGGAACAGGGTTCCGGCCACGCGGGTCGCGATGGCGATCAGTTCCCTTTGGCCATGAAAAACCTTCACCTGCCGGGCGCGGGAGAGTTCGGGAAGGTTGACGGCGCGGCCGGTGCGGATCAGCGCGGCCGTTTCATCATTCGCGGTCACGGCGGGAAACTGCGGCAGAATTCTCCGTGGATGGAAGAATATTTCCTCGGTCATAAGTTCCTCGATCGTGCCGGTTTTCAGGGCTTGTTCCACTTCCTCCAATGTATGGGCGTCGGACAGTTGGAATTCGGCGACTGCGGTCCGGCGCAGGGATTCGAGGTGTGCGCCGCACCCCATGTGCTGGCCCATGTCGTGGGCCACGGACCGCATATAAGTGCCGGAGGCGACCCGAGCGCGGAAGCTGGCGCGGTTTTTATTTGCGCTGGCTACGCTGTCCACGCTTAGAATTTCAAACTCTTTGACTTCGACCTGCACCGGCCTGAGCGGTACGTCTTGGTGTCTGCGGGCCAGCTTGTAGGCTGGGACACCTTGAATCTTCTTGGCAGAAAATGGGGGCGGCATCTGCTCAATCACGCCCTGGAAACGCCGGGCGAGATCGCGCAGTTCCTCAAGTGATACTTCAACTGTTTGGGGTGCGCCAATGGCCACGCCTTCGGCGTCGTAGGTATCGGTGGCAAAGCCGAAGCGGATCACGCCCTCATATGTTTTTTCAGCGGCGGTGTAGAACTGGGCCAAGCGGGTGAGGTTGCCGATCAGCAGCGGCAGTACGCCGGTTGCGAGCGGGTCCAGGGTGCCTAAATGGCCCACCGACCGCTCTTGCAGAATGCGGCGCACACGGTTGACCACGTCGTGCGAGGTCAGCCCGGCAGGCTTGTCGATGATGAGGACGCCGTTCATGGCAATAGATAATTCAGCAAGTGGGTAATTTGGTAATTTAAGACAAAAACGGAGACAATGATATCGGCCCGGCGAGATCGCAAACGTAGGTCTGCGCTTCTCAATTACTAAATTACCAAATTAGCCAATCTCGTAATCCCGTATGATTCCTATCCGCGACGACACGCCCCGGTTCAGTACGCCGTACGTTACCTACTTCATTATCGCGCTGAACGCGCTGGTGTTCCTGTTTGAATTGTCGGTGGGTGGCGAAGGTCATCGGGCATTGAACAGCCTGATGTATCAGTTTGGCGTGGTGCCGGCGCACTTTGAGCGGGCACTGGCGGGGTCGGTTCATTATTCGTTGCCCAGCTTGTTTCTTACCATCCTGACCTCGATGTTCCTGCACGCTTCCTGGCTGCACATCATTGGAAATATGTGGGTGCTGTGGATTTTCGGCGACAACATTGAAGATTATCTCGGCCACTTCCCTTACCTGCTGTTTTATCTAGTCAGCGGATTCGCCGCCTCGCTGACTCACATTCTGCTCAATGCCGATTCGAACATACCCAGCGTCGGGGCGAGCGGCGCCATTGCCGGCGTGATGGGCGGCTATTTTGTGCTGTATCCCAGGGCTCGCGTGATGACCTGGTTTCCTCCGATCTTTTTCTTTTACCTGCCTGCCTGGTTGGTGTTGGGATATTGGTTCTTGATGCAGTTCCTGAGCGGAGCCGCGACTTCGATTGCGGAAACCAGCCAGACCAGCGGTGGAATTGCATTCTGGGCCCATGTCGGAGGCTTCATCGCGGGTATTGTCCTGATCAAAATGATGCCGGAACGGCCGCGGCGCTATCGGTATGCGTCGTGGTAGATTTCGTAGATGGACCTCCCGATGGCGATCGTAGGATCGCAGCCACGACCAGAGTTTGCTGTTGCTCTGCGTCCGTGAGTAGCGAACATTAATGAACGCTCTTTATACTACTTGTGTGAGTTCCCAATCGATTGAGCAGATTGCGTCCGCGGACTTCCCCACCCGCTGGGGCAAGTTCCGTATCCTTGGATTTCGGGGAGAATTTGGCCAGGGCAAGCTGCGAAACACCGAAGAAGCCGTAGCGCTGGTGATGGGGGATGTGCTCTCTGCGGTTCCGTTGGTGCGCATTCATTCGCAATGCCTCACCGGAGACGTGTTTGGCTCGCTGCGCTGTGATTGCCGCCAGCAACTGGAAATGGCGCTGGCCATGATCGCCGAGCAAGACGCGGGCGTGCTCATCTACGAACAGCAGGAGGGTCGCGGCATCGGTCTGATGGCGAAGTTGCAGGCCTACGAACTGCAGGACGCCGGACTCGACACCGTGGAAGCGAACGAGCGCCTGGGCTTCAAGGCGGATCAGCGTGAGTTCGCGATGCCAGCGGGAATCTTGAAGGCGCTGGGTATTGTTCGGGTCCGGTTGTTGTCCAATAATCCCGACAAAGTTGCGGCGCTCGAGCGTGGGGGGATCCAGGTGACCGAGCGGGTGCCCTGCGAAGTCTTACCCAGCATCCACGCCGAAGATTACCTCAAGACCAAGAAGGAGAAGCTAGGGCATTTGTTCACGTCGCGGTAGGCAACCCCGCCGGAGAAGCTAACCACGGAGGACACGAAGGACACAGAGGAAGTCATTGAGGTCTCTTCGGTTTGGGCCTACGCCGGCCAGATGCTCAGGGCGGTGCGGCTCAAAATCTGCTGGCGGGTCTCTTCTCTCAGGGCCAAGGTGCGGAATTCCTCGAGATTCTTCTTGATATCGGGCACGCCCGGCCCGGGCCAGTCGGTGCCGAACAGAGTCTTGTGGGCGATTTCTTCCAGGCGAGGGAAGTACTTCAGCAAAGTTTTCGGCGGAATTCCGCTGATGTCGAGAAACACGTTGGGATGCCGCCGCACCAGGAAGAAGGCGGTGTCCATCCACAGTGGCCGCCCGCCGTGTGCCAGCAAGATTTTCAGCTTGGGGAAATCCACCGCGACATCGTCAATGTGGATGGGGTCGCCGTACTTGTTGCGCGCTCCGGGGAAGACCGAGGTCCCGGTGTGAAACATCACTGGAATGCCGTTGGCTTCGGCAGCTCGGTAGATGATCTCCAGTTCTTTCACTCCGGTCAGGTAATCGTTGGGAAAGAGAAGCTGGTGAGGCGGGTGAATCTTGATCATTTGAATGCGGAGCCGAAGAAGCTGTTCCATGTCCGCCAGCACATTGGAAGTATGCCGGGGATGCAGGCTGCCGCACGAGATCAGCCGCTTGGGATTTTCTTTGACGTAGTCGGCGACGAATTGGTTGACGCCAGAGGTGAAACCGATGACCTCGGGCGCTACGTAGTTGATGAGCACCGCCCGGTCGATGCCGGCTTCGTCGAGGTATTGAAGGAAAGCCTTCGGAGAGTGGCAGAATTCAACGATCTGGCCGTAGTTCGGGCGCTTTGTCTTCATCAGGTCCAGCGCTTGCGGCTTGAACATTTCAATCGGCTGGATGTGAATGTGGCAATCGGTGATCATGCGGTCGTCGGTCGTTCGCTGAATTTTAACAGCCGCTGTCATCCTGAGCGAAGCAGCTACGAAGTCGAAGGATCCGGTAGAGGCCGATCCTGCTCTGCTGAATCAGGGTATTCACACCGTACCCCTTAGAAACCGCAAGCAGTACTGAGAGAATGCCTCTAAGCGACTGCGACAGCGCCAGCAGCTTCGGGGTTCTTCGACTCCGTCGGATGGTCCGCAAGCGAACCATCCGACTTCGCTCAGAATGACAGGGTGATCAATTGCCCGCCGCCGCAAGGACCGCCCGCTTGGTAAACACGCGAATCATCTCCCGGCGATACTCCGGAGTGAGAGCGGAGGTGGTCAAAGGCTTCGCCGTCTTCGCCGCCAGATCGCCGACAGCTGCCGCCAGCGCCTCATCCACGGCTTTTCCTGCCAGCATCTCCGCCGCACCTTTCACCAGCAGTGGCGCGGGGTTCACGGCGGTGATCGCCAGGCGAACATCGGCAACATGGCCGTTCGAACGTTTCATGGCGATGGCGACTCCGGCCAGCGGGTAATCGATGGACCCTCGAACGCGCAGCTTGCGGTAAACGCCGTGGTAGCCGGCTGTGGCCTCTGGCAGGAAGATGCGCGTGACCAGTTCATTCGGCTGTAGCACGCGATACCGATCCCCGAGCCCGGTGTAAAACTCACGCAGCAGAACGCGCCGGACGCCCGACGCCGCGACAATCTCCACTTCTGCATTCAAGCAGAGCAGAGCGGGTGGAGTGTCGCCGGAGAATACTGCCCAGCATTTGGTGCCACCTGGAGCGACGTGGCACAAGTCGCCGTCTTTCTTGATGCAGAACCCGCAGGCCTTGCGCCAGGTGAGCGACTGGTTGTACCACAAGCAGCGGGTGTCCAGGCAAATGTTTCCGCCTATCGTGCCCATGTTGCGGAGCACAGGTGATGCCACCGTGGCGGCCGCCTCGGTCAGCACCGGGTACCGGCGTCGCAGCAACTCTGAGTGCTCAATGGAGCTGAGCGCGGTCAGCGCCCCAATTTCGACGCCACTTCCCTTCCGCTCACGGATTCCCTTCAATTCCGCGATATGACGGATATCGAGAACATATCCAGGCCCGAATAATTTCTGGCGCATGGAGGGGATCAGGTCAGTTCCGCCGGCGAGGACCTGAATGTTGTCGGGATGTTTCGCCAGATAGGCGACGGCTTCGTCCACAGTATGAGGCCGCACCAACTTGAACTGCGGGAGACTCAATCGTCACCTCCCACTTGAGCGGGCGCTTCCCGCCGGGAAGGATCCAGCGGATGCCGGTCCGGACCCTTACCGCGGTACCACAGCGATCCGCCATGCTCGCGAAAACGGGTGGGCGATGTGGGATCGACGCCTTCAGTCAGGTTGAGAGGCTTGGAATTCTTCTTCGCGCGTAACGCTGCCAAAACGCGCTCCGGAGTGAAAGGCGATTCATGCAACCGGACTCCGACCGCCTCATAGATGGCATTGGCGATAGCCGGTATCGTCGCCGCCAGCGAGCCTTCACTACACTCCTTAGCACCGAACGGTCCTTCGGGATCAACGCTCTCGACGATGATGGGTTCAACTTCCGGCGATTCGACCGAAGAGGGGCTGCGATATTCTAGCAGTCCGGGATTCATCAGCATGCCATCTTTCCAGACCATTTCTTCCGTGAGCGCCTGGCCCATACCCATCCAGACCGATCCGATGATCTGACCCTCGACGGAGACTGGGTTCAAGGCGCGTCCACAATCGTGCGCGGCCCAGACTTTGTGGACCGTCACTTCTCCGGTATCTTCGTCGACGCTGACTTCGGCGACTTGCGCGGAATAGGAATATGCCGGGGAGGGGCCGACTCCGGCGCCTTTATGCTTGCCGCCGCGCGCCTCGACAGGCGGCGCGTACGAGCCTGTCCCGCTCAGCGCGCCGTGGAAATCGATGGCAGCGACGACGGCTTCTTCAAAGGTCAGCGAGTCTTTCGGGCCCTCGTCTTTTCGTTTTTGCTGGAGTGAGCCGCGCAGGATTTGCCCTTCGACATGGCCGGAAACTGAGGCTGTCGAGCTTTGCTCGACCGGACCGCCGAGGGCGGCTGTCCCCGGGTGAGTGCTCTTGAGGACCAGGTCATCGCGGAAAATCAAATCTTCAGGTACGCAATTCATCTTCCGCGCAGCTGCTGAGGCAATCTGTTTCTTCACCTCTTCGGCAGCACGCAACGTGGCGTTGCCTGCCATGAAAGTCACGCGGCTGGAATACGAGCCGATATCAATGGGCGTCAGGTCGGTGTCGGCGGCGACAATTTTGACCCGGCCCAGCGAACAGCCCAGCACTTCCGCAGCGATCTGAGCTGTCATGGTATCGGAACCTTGGCCGATCTCCGACGCCCCGGTGTACACGACCACGCCGCCATCGCGATCAATCTTGATATTCACCGTGGAGTGCGGCATATCCGAGCGGATGATCGAATTGGCGGCTCCACTCACGTAGTGGCTGCAAGCAATGCCGAGACCCCGCCCCTTGGGCAGATTCCCTTTGCGTTGTATCCAGCCCGAACGCTCGACCACTTTCTGGATGCATTCGGGTAAGCCATAACTCTGCACCCGCAGACCATTCACCGTGATGCAAGGTGGTTTGAGCAGATTGCGTTGCCGGACCTCGGCGGGATCAAGGTTGATCTTCGCCGCGAGTTCATCGAGTTGTGACTCGAAGGCAAAGCGTACGTTGACCGTTCCGTGACCGCGCATGGCGCCACACACCGGCTTGTTGGTGAGAACGCGGTAGCCGTCGTATTGAATGTTGGGGATGTCGTAGAGCGCGCCCAGCAGTGCGCCGGAATACAGGATGGTTACGACTCCATAGGAACAGTAAGCCCCGCCATCCTGCACGACCCGGGCCTTGGCCGCAGTGATCCGACCATCGTTTTTGATTCCGGTCTTCAGGTCGATGATGGTGCGCGGGCGCCCACGGTGCGCCCAGAAAACTTCCTCGCGAGTATATGTGATCTTCACCGGGGCAAGAGCCTTGCGCGCTGCAACAGCGGCTATGATTTCAAGAGGAATCACTTCGCTCTTGCCGCCGAATCCCCCGCCCACCAGCGGCTTGATGACACGAATCTGCGACATCGGCATCTCGAGCACCAGCGACAACTTGTGCTGCAAGTAGTAGGGAACCTGGGTTGATGACCAGACGGTCAGCCGCCCGCGGTTGCCGGAGTGAGGATCGATTTCAAACGAAGCCAACGTGCAGTGCGGCTCCATGGCAGCGTGGGTGACTTCGTTGGCGATGAAGCGAGCTTCGGCCACGTGGTCGGCTTCGGCAAAACCCTTCTCGGGATCGCCGAAGACGTGATGATAGTCTTTCTCCAAATTGTGCGGCTTGTTGTCGTGGATAAAGTCAGTCTCCGCCTTCATCGACTCTTCCGGATCAAAGTAGGCAGGCAAGACTTCGTACTCGACGTCGATCAATTCCAGCGCCTGATCGGCGGTTGCCTCATCGACCGCTGCCACACAAGCCACGTTGTCGCCGACATAGCGGACTTTGTCCGTGGCCATGGCATGCTCATCGTGGCCGACGGGGAGAATGCCGTAGGGAGTGGGCGCGTCCTTGCCGGTGACGACGGCGATGACGCCGTCCAGTTTCTCTGCGCGGCTGACGTCGATGCGCTTGATGCGGGCGTGCGGATAGGGTGAATGCAGGATCCTGCCCACCAACATGGCAGGCACGCTGAGGTCGTCGGCATACTTGCCGGCACCGGTCGTCTTGCCGGCGGCGTCGACCATGGCGGTCGGTTTGCCGATGATAGAGAAGTCGTTGGTCATTGATAAGTCGTTGGTCGTCGGTCGTTCGTCGTTGGCAAATGCAGATTTCGAGCCCCGCTGCGAATGACAAGGAATAGGCATTGCTCTGCCCTCATCGCGCTGCCGCCATTCCCTTTTGCTCCGCCTCGATTGCCGCTCTAACCGCCTGGTACATCTGGCTGTAGCCGGTGCAGCGACACAGATTGCTGCTGAGCGCGTTGCGAATCTCGGCGTCGGTCGGATTCAGGTTCTGCGCCAGCAGGTGCTTGACCGTCATCATGAAGCCCGGCGTGCAGTAGCCACATTGCGCGCCGCCCCAGTCGCCGTAGGCTTTCTGAATGGCGGCCAAACTGCCGTGCTCGCTCACGCCTTCGACCGTCGTGATGTCCTGCTCTTCGCAACTGGCAGCCAGCAGGGTGCACGCCATCATCGGGATGCCGTCGATGAGCACGGTGCAGGCGCCGCAGGAAGAATCATCGCAGCCGCGCTTGGATCCGGTGAGCTGCAAGTCCTGGCGCAGCACATCGAGCAGCAGCTTGCTGGGCTCGAAAGCGAGCTCGTGCAAGCGGCCGTTAACGCGCAGTTCGATGAGTTCTTTTTTCATTTGCAGCTATTCAGCTATTGGCTAAACCACATCCTTTCAGCACTCACTTCCCCTTCCACTCCGGCTGCCGCTTTTCAAGAAATGCGTTGATCCCCTCGTGCGCGTCTTCCGTCTTCATCAGCTCTTCGAAATAAATCTTTTCGGCGCGTGCCAGCCCCTTGTCAAAATGGATGGAATCCCAGGCGTAGATGGCTTTCTTAGTAATGGCTAGCGTGGCCGCGCTGAGTTTCGAAAGATGCTGGACGGTCTCGTGAATCGCCGATTCGAGGTCTACCTCCGGCACCACCGCATTGGCCAAGCCGATGTTGGCCGCTTCCCTGCCCGTGATGCTGCGGCCGGTCAGCACAAGATCGGCGGCGTGCTTCTGCCCCACGAGCGCGGCTAACGCTGTCGCCGCAACCGGCGGGTAACAAGCCAGCTTGATTTCCGGGAATCCCCAAGTCGCGAGCTCTGAGGTGAAGACCAGATCGCATACCATCGCCAGCTCCGCGCCTCCTCCCAGGCAGTGGCCATGCACCGCGGCAATGCTTACCTTCTTCGAGCTGACCAGCGCCCGGATCACGGCGTGAAACTTCGTGAGCATCTGCTCAACGTTGCCGGGAGTGTGGGAAGCAACGTCAACGCCGACGGAGAAGGCTTTCTGAGAACCGGAGAGGATGACAATCGTAATCTCGGAGTTCGCTTCGATGCCGGTCAGTGCTTCGGCCAGTTCTTCCATCATCGGAATATCGATGACATTGAGAGGTGGATGTTGCAGCGTGATGCGCGCCACTGGTGGATGAAGGTCCAGGGCAATCCGTGAAACTTTTGTAGTTATTCCAGCGGTCATGATTGACCAACCTCGAAAAGACGAAGGCTACAAGTTGATGGCCGACTTGCGTACTTCGCCAATGGTCGCGAGCGGGTCGCGTGCTCCTTCTTTGGGAGTGATCCACTTTTTCTCATTGCCGATGATGTCGAGCAGCAGCTTCTTGTCTTCGGTGGTCGGCGTGTAATCTCTTACGTGCTGCTGGTACGCTTTGTCGTCTAGCGCTTCGCCGGTTCTGGCGTGAAACTTCTGCCCCGCCCAGCGTCCAATGTTCCGGTTGAACTTGATATCGGGCGCGTAAAGCTTGGGCTCCCCGGGCTTCAATACGCCATTGAAGCGCTCGATCAGGCCCGCAACCTCGTCGCGGTAAAGATGACGGTTGTAATCGTTCAATTCGTCGACCTTGGCCTGTTGCGTGTTCTTGGGCTCGTCGTAACGGCCCTTGACACCCCAGACGTAGGCCCAGTGAGCCGATCCCGAGTTATCTGTGCCAAACAGATCGTAGGAACTCGAAATCCACTTGTTCAGATATTTCTGGATCAGCCAAGCCGGAATCACGCCGGCTTGCACGATGCGGCGCAGTCCGTCGTTGCCCGTGCCCATGTGGAAAGCCTCCTCGCGCAACATGTAGGACATGGAGCGGCCCAGGGGAGCGAAGGCCGAGTATTTCAGCATCTGCAGCTGGAATTTGCCGTCACGATCCACAAAATCGGTGTAGGTGAAAAAATCCATCCAGTTGTCGACGTCGACGTTGAATGCGCCCAGCAGGCGTTTGTTCTCAAAGGCGCGGCGCTCCAGCATTTTCTGGGCTTCGACTTTGCCCGAATATCCGAAGTGTTCCACCAGGAGCGCGCACATCTGCCAGCCATGACGCATCTCTTCGATCATGACGCGGGTCAGCGCTTTGCGGTCCCAGTCGGTGGGCGCCATCTCGAACAGATGCCGCTGCTGCTCGACGCTGGCGAACTCAGTGTCCCCCTGATAAACGATGAGATTGATGAGCGCATCACGCATCTGCTGCGTTGGTACCTGGCGGAGGTTCTCCCACTTGCGGCGGCCTTTGAACGCACCAAACTGGATCTCGTCAGTCTCGATCGCCCCATAAAGCGTGTCGAACTTGAAGTTGGCGATCTCGTCGTGATTGACGCCGATGTCTTTGCGCCAATCGTCAAACAATCCGATCCAATCGCTGAAGGTGCCGATTTTTGCGATTTTGCCTGGCATTTTGATTTCCTGATTAATACAATTTCCAGAGCAGTTCGCACTTGGCCATTAGCATATGGCCGTCGAAGTCGAAACGCTCGCCGAATTGCTAAGTGCCCAATGCTGATTGCTGCCTTCTAGCTCAGGTTCAACCACACGGTTTTCATTTCCGTGTAATGCTCGATCGCATGTATGCCGAGCTCACGGCCGAAGCCGCTCTGTTTATAGCCGCCGAACCCCATGGCTGCATCCATCAAGCCGTAAGTGTTGATCCATACGGTGCCGGCCTTGAGCTGGCGCGAGACGTAGTGCGCTTTCTTCACATCGCGAGTCCAAACCGCAGATGCAAGGCCGTAGGGATTTTTGTTCGCCTGCGCAATGACTTGATCCAGGTCATCGAAGCTCAGGGTGGCCAGCACCGGACCGAAGATTTCCTCCTGAGCAATCTTCATGTCATTGTTTACGCCGCGGAAAATTGTGGGCTCAAGGAAAAATCCTTTGCCGCCATCGACTGAAACGCGGTTTCCACCCGCAATCAACTTTGCGCCTTCGTTCTTTCCAGCCTCGATGTAGCCGAGCACAGTTTGCATCTGTTCCTGGCTGACGATCGCGCCCATGCGAGTCTTGGGATCGAGCGGATCGGCGGGCTGCATCTTCTTGGTGCGCGCGACCAACTTTTCCAAAAACTCGTCTTGCACCTTGCTCTCCACGAAGAGGCGCGAGCCGGCATTGCAGACCTCGCCTTTGCCATAAAAGATTCCGGTGATCGCACCTTTCACAGCGCTATCAATATCGGAGTCCGCAAACACGATGTTTGGTGACTTGCCGCCAAGCTCCAGCGTGACGCGCTTCATGGTGTCGGCGGCGCTACGCATGATTTCTTTGCCGACTTCGGTGGAACCGGTGAATGCAATTTTGTCGATTCCCGGGTGGCGCACCATTGTTCTCCCAACTTCGGAGCGGCCAGTCACGATGTTCAGCACGCCCGCGGGCATCCCGGCTTCCACTGCCAGTTCAGCGAAGCGCAGCGCGGTCAGCGAGGTCAGGCTGGCCGGTTTCCACACAATGGTGTTGCCGCAAGCTAGCGCCGGGCCGAGTTTCCAGGACGACAGAAGCAGCGGGAAATTCCAGGGAACAATCAGGCCGACCACGCCTACAGGCTCGCGCAGCGTGTATGTGAAAGCGCTTTCAAACGTGTTGACGGTTTCACCGTGAATCTTCGTCGCCCAGCCCGCGTAATAGCGGAGCACGTCGATCACCATCGGCATGTCCACATAGCGTGACTCGAAAATGGGCTTGCCGTTGTCGAGGGTTTCGAGTTCGGCCAGCTCGTCGATGTTTTTCTCGACCAGATCGGCGAGCCGCCAGATCAGGCGTCCGCGCTCGCTGGCCGACATCTTGCGCCAAGGACCGGTGCGGTCTTCGAAGGCACGGCCGGCAGCTTCTACAGCGCGATCAACGTCAACAGCTGAGGCTTCTGCAATCTGTGTTAAAACCTCTCCCGTCGCTGGATTGATGGTGTCGAACTTCTTCGAGCTGTCGATCCACTGGCCGTCGATGAGCAACCGGCCGGGGGAGAGTTTGGTTTTCGTAGCTGTCAGCATCTGGTTTCTCTATGTAGCGCCGGCATCTTGCTGGCTGTCTGGCGGGCGTCCCGCCCGCCTATCAGGCCGCCGAGGACGGCGGCGCTCCACTTTCTATTTGGCTGTAAACACGGCCGGGCGCTTTTCCACATAAGCCGCCAGGCCTTCCTTGGCGTCTTCGCTCTGGAACAGCAACTGCTGGTTCTCGCGCTCGACCGCCAGCGCCGATTCCATCGGAATCTCCCAGCCGGTCTGGACCGCGCGTTTGATGCGTCCCACCGCCTTGGCCGCTTTATTCGGCGGGCAGAACTGACGGGCGTACTCCATGATGTTTTCCATGAAGCCGTCGCGATCGAAAATGTCGTTGACGATTCCCAGTTCCTTTGCCTCTTCAAAGGAGAAGGTATTGCCCGTCACCATCAGTTCGATCGCTTTGCTCTTGCCCACAATTCGCGAAAGGCGCTGCGTGCCGCCGGTTCCGGGCAACACACCGAGGTTCACTTCCGGCAGGCCGATCTTCCCGGCATCCTGACGCGCGATGCGAATGTCCGCCGCCATGGCGATCTCCAGCCCGCCGCCGACGCAGTGTCCGTTGATGGCCGCAATCACCAGCTTGGGTGTGTGCTCCAGGCGCAGCAAAGTCTCGTTGGCATGCAGGCAGAAGTAATACTTGAAAGTGGGATCGACACTGGCCAGCATTTTAATGTTTGCCCCAGCAGAGAAAAACTTGTCGCCTGAACCGGTGAGCACGATGACGTAAACGCCGTTGTCCATGCGTGCTTTCAGGATGGCGTCGTCGAGCTGGCGATTCATTTCATAGGTATAGGTGTTGGCGGGAGGATCGAACATCTCGATCACCGCGACTCCGGCATCGGTGCGGTAGTTGATCAGTTGCTTCGTGCTTTCGCCAGCTGCGTATTCCACGACAGTAGCCATGTCCAAGACTCCTTTTCGCAATGGTTAAAATCTGACCTCAGTTTGACGCTGACTTCTTTTTCTGCGGTTTTTTCGCCTGGTTCACACTGTCCTGGGTTGCGGCGCAAATACCGCGCAGGAAAATGTCGCCCATCTCCTGGGACAATTCTTCAGCATCGGCATCCACACGAGGGTTATACCAGGTATAAATCCAGTTCATCATGCCAAACAAACTGAGCACCGCCATCCGACTGGAGAATTCTAGTCTCTTAGCCCGTTTAAAGTCGTCCAGCAGCGCGATGCAGATCCGATAGTACTCGCGTTTAAGGGCGGCGATCTCAGCGCCGAAGCCGTTCCTCAGCACATCATCTTCGTGCGAAAGAACTTTCATGGCTTTTCGATTAGCCAGAAAATATTCCAAGTGATTGAGAACGAAAACGCGAATGCGCTCTTCCGGATCGGAAACTCCGTCGAGTCGTGCCCGCAGCCGCTCCACAATGGTGGTGAAAGTGTGCTTCTGAATCAGGTAGAGCAGCTTCTCTTTGGATTCGAAATAATAGTAAAGTCCGGCGAGCGACATGCCGCTGGAGCGGGAAAGGTCGCGCATCGAAGCTCCCGCATAGCCTTGCTCATAAAAAACGTCGGTCGCGTGCCCCAGAATCTTGCCCAGGCGGCGGTCAAAACGAGTTTCCGGGGTAGAGGTCACGCTGGCAGCGCGGCGGCGGGCTGAGACGGGAGACGTAACTGGAGAAGAGGAGGCCATCCGGTTCGAACGTTCGTTCTAATGAAGATGATACCGCAAGGTTGATGTAAATCGCAAGGTGCAGTGAATGTTAGTCAAGCCGCGGCGTCATACGCCCGTTGCAGCCAGGCGAGAGCATCACGAAGATCAGCGTCGGAAGTGAGCTCAAATGTAAACCAGCGGGCCTTCCGCATCTCCGTGAATCCGACGCGAGGGTCCTGCTTGGCGCGGGCTCGAATGCGCGGCAAGGCGGATTCCAATTTAAAGGCAATGGAACTCGGCGGATCGAGGGCGCGAGTTCGCGGCAGCAGGGCAAAGATCGCATCCCGGCGGTAGAAGGCGAGGTAGCCGAAAAAGACACGGGAGCGCACCTGTGGCCAGGTCGCCATCTCGCCGGCGAGTGCCGCCGCCCAGGCTTTCATCTCCTCGGAAACCTTTTTCGGAGGTGGAACAGAGAACCTGCGGATGGGCTCCATCAAATCGGTTCCTCGTTAGTTCCGAATGTCCGCCATTAGTCGCTCGACCTCAGATTTGAGGTCTGCGGTCAGCGGCAATAGCGGCAGGCGCACCGGGCCTCCGAAATATCCGTTGAAATCCGTGGCATATTTTACACCGGGGATGCCCAATTCGCCCACGACTCGCTGCGCGGCCTTGGCGATCCGCTCCTGTTTCAGGCGGGCCAGTTCAAGGTCGCCTTCTTTCCAGGCGGCGTAGATTTCGTAGCACGCGGTTGGAGCGGGATCGGCGAAGGCCAGAACCGCGCCCACGGCTCCGGCTTGCAAGGACGGTTCCAGCTTTTGCGCGGCGCCCACCAGCACTTGAAAGCCGACTTCCTTCTGGCGCGTTTTCATGCCGCTGATCACACTGACGGCGGAAGAAGATGGTCCAGCCGGACGGGGACGCCCGGGCTCCATTGTGTCTGTTGATCCACCCGCCAGGGCTGTGATTGAAACCAGTTCCCTGCCCTGTCCATTGATCTCGGTGGCCGCCTTCAGCATGCGCGATGTGACTGCGGCAAATGTCTCCGTGACCGCGGCGCTGCGCTTCACATGCCGAGTTCCTTCGACCATGCGGCGCACTTTTTCCACGTCGCCGCTCGATTCCTTGATGCCGATCAAGTTAGGGTGCTCGGCCAGTTCGACCACGATTTCGGCCGGGATATCGTAGCCCGTGGCCTGCGGAAAGTTGTAGATAATTACCGGCAGCGGAGAGCGGTCAGAGACAAAGCGATAGAACGCCAGTACGTTCGCAGGCTGCATCTGCTTCTTGTAATAGTGCGGCGTGCGTACCATGGCGACGTCGTATCCGAGCTTGGCAGCATACTCGGTCAGTTGTAAGGTTTCGTCCGCTGATTCCATGCCCGTGCCGGCGATCAAAACTTTGTTCGGAGCTGCCGCCTCCCGGGCAGTTTGGAGAACATCTCGCCGCTCCAGGTCGGAGAGCAGAATGGCCTCGCCGGTTGATCCGAGCACGACAATTCCGGCGACTGGAGTCTTCGAATAGCGCTCGACATTGTGCTCGAGTTTCTTGAGATACAGGTTACCTGCAGGATAAAACGGGGTCGTGATGGGAGGAAAAATTCCGTGAAGTAGCATAGGGCGGCCCTCAGGTGTCAGCTTTCGGCCCTCAACTATCAGCTTACCAGTTCCGGTGGCATGGAGCAGCGAAGCAACCCGGTTTGCGGCGGCCCGGAAGACCGATCACTTCTTGGGCGGACAGAACAGTGGAATTGCTTCCCGCTTATTGCGCCGGTAGACGCGAAAATCGTCTTCGTCAACTGTGATCACCGCATGCCGCGGGTACAGTTCGCTCATGCAGATCAGACAGAGGTCGGCTAGGTCGGGATGTCGGTCCGCGTAGCGGGCGGCAAGTTCGCATAGTTTTTCGATGTTTGGGCCACACTCGAAGGCTATTTGCAGCATCCCAGCCGCGACCAGGGTTAGCACTGCGTCGCTTGAGCCCAAGTGAAATGCCGCTTCCGAAAGCACTGACTCGCAGGTTAGCAATGGCGGGTCAACTTGGCGCGCCAACTCGAGGGCCCATGCGTGGTGTTGGTCACTGCGGTTTCTGAAGGCTACGATAAATCCGGTATCGGCGATCACCTTCATGAACGCGAATAGCCCTTGCGAGAAGACAGGTTCTTCGGACCGCTCATTGTGCCTGCATACTTCATCCACGCAGGCTCCGTTTCTTTCTCCAGCGTGGCTTCCAGCGACTGCCGAACGACTCGGCCCACCGGAAGCCCCGCGCGACGGGAGACCTGCCGGAGACGATCTAGCAGTTCCTTGGGCAGCCGGATGGTGAGTGTGTTACCCATTTGCACATATTGTAACACACCGCGTCGGGGATAGAAAGGCGAAGCTGAATCCCAGTGGTCCAAACCAAAAACGGCCCGACACATTGTTCTGGAATGCTCGAAACCGCGAGAAATTCCCCAGCGATCCTCTCGTAAAGGCTCTCAGCTTCTCATTGACGTCCATATCGTCAATTTCAATCCCTACCCTCGGGTTGCATGCCTTTCCGCGTGCAGCTTCTGCAGGGCTTGCACTTTGATCTCGCCACGCTGCAGGGCGGCGATGCCTTCGGCGGCGGCCTTGGCCGCAGAGAGCGTAGTAATCGTGGGGATGCGTGCGCTGACCGCGGCGCGGCGGATGGCCTTCTCATCGAAAAAGGGATCGACGCCATGGGGTGTGTTGACGATGAGCTGGATACGCTCGCCCTTGATTAAATCCACTACGTTGGGGCGGCCTTCTTTCACTTTGTAGACGCGATCCACGCTCATCCCCGCGTCCTCCAGTACATCGGCGGTGCCGGCCGTGGCCACCAGCTTGAATCCCATGTCCACGAACTTGCGGGCCAAGTCGGCCACCTGCGGCTTGTCGTGGTCGGTCACGCTGATGAAGACTGTGCCTCGCGGGGGCAACTTCTGTCCTGCTGCGGTCTGCGCCTTGGCGAAGGCTTCGCCAAAGTTGTCGGCAACGCCCATCACTTCGCCGGTGGACTTCATCTCCGGGCCAAGAACGGTATCCACACCGGGAAACTTGTTCCAGGGGAATACCGGAGACTTCACGTAATAGCAATGCCCGGTGTCGAGATCGGCGCGGCGTTCGATGAATTCCGGCAGGAATTCGCGTAGCTTGCGGCCTGTCATCAGCCGGGCGGCAATCTTCGCCATGGGCACGCCCGTCGCCTTGGAGACAAAGGGAACGGTGCGTGAGGCGCGCGGATTCACTTCCAGCACGTAAACCTTGCCGCCGCCTTCTCCTCCATTACCCCTTGAGCTTCCATTGCCACGCGGGATCGCGAACTGAATATTCATCAGGCCGACGACCTTCAACGCCCGCGCCAACTTAAACGTATAGTCGCGCATGCGATTCAGCAGGGGCTCGGGAATATCAACGGCGGGCAACACGCAGGATGAATCGCCGGAGTGAATGCCCGCCTCCTCGATATGTTGCATAATTCCGCCGATCACCACGTCTTCACCGTCGGAGAGAGCGTCCACGTCCACTTCAATCGCGTCTTCCAGGAAGTGATCGATCAGCACCGGGCGATCCTGGGAATATTCCACGGCCTCTTTCATGTATCGGACAACGGTTTCCTCATCGTAGGCGATGACCATGGCGCGTCCGCCCAGCACGTAGGACGGCCGCACCAACACGGGATAGCCGACGCGGGTTGCTCCGGCGACGGCTTCTTCGATCGAAGCGGCCATGGCGCCGGGAGCCTGCGGAATGTCCAACTCCTCCAGCAGTTTGCCGAAGCGCTTGCGGTCTTCGGCCAAATCGATGGACTCCGGGGAGGTTCCAATGATACTCACGCCCGCCGCCTTCAACGGCAACGAAAGATTCAGCGGCGTCTGCCCGCCGAACTGCACGATCACCCCTACCGGCGCGCCCGATGAAGCCTCGTGTTCGTATATGGCGAACACATCTTCGAGGGTCAGCGGCTCGAAGTACAGGCGGTCGCTGGTGTCGTAATCGGTGGAGACCGTCTCCGGATTACAGTTAATCATGATCGTCTCGTAGCCGTCGTCGCGCAGGGCGAAGGCAGCGTGGCAGCAGCAGTAGTCGAACTCAATTCCTTGCCCGATGCGGTTCGGTCCGCTGCCCAGAATGATCACTTTCTTTTTCTGGGTTGGCGTCGCTTCGTCTTCTTCTTCGTAGGTGGAATAGAGATAGGGCGTGTAGCTCTCGAATTCGGCAGCGCAGGTGTCCACGCGCTTGTATACCGGAGTGATGCCGTGCTTCTTCCGCAGGTGACGAACTTTCTCCTGAGCGCCCCGGCCATTGAGCCGCCAAACCCCCGCCAGGCGGCCATCAGAGAAACCCATGCGCTTAGCCTCGCGTAGCACTTCCGTCGGGATGGATTCCATCGGGTGCTTTTCCAGCTCCAGCTGCATATCGTTAATCTCTTTGAGCTGGTAGAGGAACCAGGGATCAATCGAGGTCATCTTTGCCAGTTGCTTGACGGTATGACCCTGGCGCAATGCGTAACGCACGTAGGAAAGCCGTTCCGGGTGCGGAGTCACCAGCCTCTGCGTCAGAATCTTCGGCTCGATTTTTTCCGATCCAACTTTCTTACCAGTGTCGAGAGCGCGCACGCCTTTCAGCAGCGCTTCCTTGAAGGTGCGCCCGATGGCCATGACTTCACCCACGGATTTCATCTGCGGACCCAGGCTCTCATCTGCGCCGGGGAATTTTTCGAACTGCCACTTGGGAATCTTCACCACCACGTAATCGAGCGTGGGCTCGAAGCAGGCCGGCGTCTTGCGCGTGATGTCGTTGGGAATCTCGTCCAGCGTATAACCTACGGCGAGCTTGGCGGCAATCTTGGCGATGGGGAAGCCTGTAGCCTTTGACGCCAGCGCCGAAGAGCGAGACACGCGCGGATTCATCTCAATCACCACCATGCGGCCGGTACCGGGATGCACGCCGAACTGGATATTCGATCCGCCCGTCTCCACGCCAATCTCGCGAATCACCGCGATAGCGGCGTCGCGCATGGCCTGGTATTCGCGATCGGTCAGAGTTTGTGCCGGAGCTACGGTGATGGAGTCGCCGGTGTGCACCCCCATGGGATCAAAGTTCTCAATCGAGCAGATGATGATGACGTTGTCTTTGAGATCGCGCATCACCTCCAGTTCGTATTCTTTCCAGCCCAGCACCGATTCTTCGATCAGAGCTTCGTGAACGGGGGAGAAATCGAGCCCGCGGGCCAGCACTTCGAGCAACTCTTCGCGGTTATAAGCAATGCCGCCGCCGCTGCCGCCCAGGGTAAACGAGGGGCGCACAATGACGGGGAAACCGATCTTGCCGGCGAACTCCAGGCCATCTTTGAGATTGCTGACCAGGGCGGACTTGGGTACGTCGAGACCGATCTTCTGCATCGCGTCTTTGAAAAACAATCGGTCTTCCGCCTTCTTGATAGCGGCAATGCTGGCGCCGATGAGCTGCGCCTCGTACTTGTCCAGTACACCGCTGTCGGCAAGTTCAACGGCGAGGTTGAGCGCGGTCTGGCCGCCGACCGTGGGCAGCACCGCAAAGCCGGCGCGGGGCGACAGCTGGCGCTCGATGCGAATAATTTCTTCCAGGTATTCCCGGGTAAGCGGCTCGATGTACGTGCGGTCGGCAACCTCTGGATCGGTCATGATGGTGGCCGGATTGGAGTTGGCCAGCACCACTTCAAAGCCCTCGGACTTGAGCGCCTTGCAAGCCTGTGTGCCGGAGTAATCAAACTCCGCCGACTGGCCAATGATGATGGGGCCAGAGCCAAGGATCAGGATTTTCGAAATGTCAGTGCGTTTGGGCATTTATGTAAGCTGTCTATAAACTCTGTCATCCCGACCGAGTCAGTTGATTGGCAAAGCCAATCAACTGGCGAGCGGAGAGACCTGCTTCTCCGGCGTGTAGCCATGCCGCTCATCCTTGGCCAGATCCTCCCAAGTCGGGTTCAGCCGCTCGATCAGCCAGATCTCCTTTGTTCGGTTCCAACGCTTTAACTGTTTCTCGCGATTGATTGCTGTTCTGACGTCGTCAAATGATTCGTAGTACACCAGCCGGTGGCAGCGGTATTGCTTGCTGAAGCCATCGATCAGATCATGCTTGTGCTCGAAAACGCGTCGGTCCAAACCATTCGCCATGCCGATGTACAACACTCGCGACCTGCTCGCTACGATGTACACGAAATAGCAGTGGCGCTTCATAACAACAGGTCCCTCGACTCCGCAACATCGTTCTGCGAACGATGTTGTTCCGCCCGGGATGACAGAGTACTCCTAGGGCGCGCCTGAAGGCGCGCCCTTTCAAAACCGAACCATCACCCTTTCCATTCCTCCATCATCTTCACGAAATCCTTGAACAGATAGTGCGAATCGTGCGGACCGGGCGATGCCTCGGGGTGATATTGCACCGTGAACAACGGCAGATTCCGGTGGCGCATGCCCTCGAGCGTGTTGTCGTTTAAGTCTATGTGGGTCAGCTCGACTTCGCTCTGGGGCAGCGAATCCGGATCAACCGCGAAGTTGTGATTGTGTGCGGTGATCTCGACTTTGCCCGTGTTCAGCTGCTTTACCGGATGATTCCCCCCGTGGTGGCCGAATTTCAGCTTGTAAGTTTTCCCACCCAGAGCGATTCCGGTGAGCTGATGCCCCAGGCAGATTCCGAAGATGGGCTGCCTTCCCATCAACCGGCGGATGTTCTCCACCGCGTAGGTACAGGGCTCGGGGTCGCCCGGCCCATTCGACAGAAATACGCCATCTGGCTTCAGGGCGAGCACCTCTTCCGCCGCAGTCTCAGCCGGCACGACTGTCACCTTGCAGCCTTCGCCCCGGAGCTTGCGCAGAATGTTCTGCTTGATGCCGTAGTCGTAAGCGACTACATGAAAGCGCTCGGGAATATCTTTCACGCCTACAACTTCGTCTGGCAGGTGAGACCGCTCGCCCGTTTCCCAAACGTAGGTGTGGTTAGTGCTAACGACTTTCGCCAGGTCGGTCCCGTCCATCTTCGGAATCGAGCGCGCTTTGGCAATCAGCTTGTCGACATCGCTTTCCAGCGTCGAAATCACGCCGCGCATCACGCCGTGGTCCCGCAGATGCCGGACCAGCGCCCGAGTATCGATATCCCCTAGCACCGGAATCTTGAATTGTTCGAGATATTCCTCCGCCACCTGCTGCGAGCGCCAGTTGGAGCTGACGCGGGAAAACTCGCGCACGATCAAACCCTCAATATAGGGACGGGTGGCTTCGTTATCTTCGGGGTTGGTGCCGTAATTGCCGATTTCGGGATTGGTGAGAACGACGATCTGGCCGGCGTAGGAAGGATCCGTGAAAATTTCTTGATAGCCGGTGATGGAAGTATTAAAAACTACTTCCCCGTAACATTCGCCTTTGGCTCCGTAGCCTTTGCCTCGGAA
>Ga0209415_10003284_pt1 | contig 30088 bp, 33 predicted proteins | sample PeaSoiSIISIP2007_FD_187696 | JGI IMG/M metagenome (GOLD analysis project Ga0209415, IMG submission 187696) | Peat soil microbial communities from Weissenstadt, Germany - SII-SIP-2007 (SPAdes) (version 2) | ecosystem: Environmental > Terrestrial > Soil > Wetlands > Peat | place: Germany...
GCGATCTATTACGGAGATACCAAACTCCACCACTCCGGTGGATAACTTCACAGGGGGGGGGGTGACATTTTCATCGGGCCATTAGGGTGACATTTTCACGTTGCTACAACACAGAGACGCGGACGCAGCGCGAAACCAAGGAAACAGAGGTTTGGGGTGCGCGACGCCGAAAGGCGGTTCGAGGGCCGAATCTTGCCGCAAGAGCGCGAGAATCAGTCCCTGTCCTTGTCGCTCTTATCTTTCTTGTCTTTGTATTTGTCTTTGTTGGGGATTTGGGCCCAGCGCTGGTCGAGGGACTCTTTTGTGAAGAGCGCATCGGAGAGGTTCGTGTTGTAATCGCACTTGTCGAAAAACACCTGGAAGATCTTGATCCCGTTCCGCTCGCGCGTGACCTGCAAGGGCGTCTGGACGCCGTCGAGCGGATGATAATTTGAGAAGTAATCGATCTCCTGGCTCTTCATCTGCGTTCTTGGGTCACGGGTCTCGACCGTCTTGCGGAGCGGAAGGTGCGTCGCGAGCGCGAACGCGATCCGGATCGTGCGGTCCTCGCTATCCACCAGTTCGATCCACTCGGCCTGTTTCAGATCGACGACATCCGTCCCGCCATACCGGAAGACCATATCGGGCTCGTGAATCCGGTGGCGCAGGATATTGTCGATATCCTTCCGGTTGTCTTCCTGGAATTGCGCGATGTCGGTTTGCGGCGCCTCGGCGACTCCGCCGCGATCGAGCTCCCATCCCTTGTCGCCGTTGAAGACTTGAATGACATTGCGCTTGGGCAAGTTCTCCTGGCGATCCTTGGTCGGCGGCTGCGTATAGTCGATGAACGCGCCAAACCCGGTCAACTCGCCCGAATGGTCAAACGAACCAAGCCGGCCCGTGCACGTCACGTCGCGGACATTCAGATAAGCGCTTCCGCCGAGCGCGTCGATGGCCTGCGCAAGCACCTGCTTGGCCTTGGCCGCGCTCTGCTCGGGCATGAGGAACTGGTCCTCTTGCGCCGCCGCGCGTGGCGCGTGCAAGAAGCAAGCGGCGAGCAGAGCCGCGGCAAACACTGGGCGTGCGCTTATCCGCAAGGGAAGGATCCTCCGTTTACGTTGATTACTTCTCCGGTCACGTAGGTTGCCAGGTCCGACACGGCAAAAAGAATCGGTCCTGCCACTTCCTCGACCGTCGCCACGCGATTCAACGGATACGCCGCGAGCAACTTCTGCATCTGGCCGCGGTTCTTCGCGGTTGCTTTCCATATCCCGGTATCCACGAAGCCCGGCGCCACGCAGTTCACGAGAATGTTGTGCCGCGCGAGCTCGACCGCAAGCGCCTTCGTGAAGCTGATGATCGCGCCCTTGGTGGCGGAATAGTGTGCGTGAAAGGCGGTTCCGCGCTGCCCGGCCACGGAACCGAGCGTGACGATCCGGCCGCCGCCCTGGGCAATCATGTGCGGGACGGCATGGTGAACTGCGGCATACACGCTCTTCAGATTCACCCGGATCATTTCGTCCCACTCGCGCTCGCTGATCTTCTCGATCGGCGCGTCCTCATGGTTCCAGATGCCCGCGTTGGCGATCAGAATGTCCAGCCGGCCGAGGCGCTGGTGCGCAAACGCGACGAGCTTTTTCGCATCCACCATCTTTCCCAGATCGGCCTTGAACGATTCGATGCGCGTCCCGTGCTTTCGCGCCTCCTGCTCGACCTGCGCTGCGGATTCGCGGTTGCGGTGATAGCTGAACACGACGTCTGCGCCCGCCTGCGCGAACATCTTGACCGTCGCGGCCCCAATGCCTCGCGATCCGCCCGTCACCAGTGCCGCCTTGCCCGCCAGCGAAATCATGTGTCCCCCAGGAAGGAAGTTGAGAAATCAGCGTCGCGAACTGGAAAGCTCCCTGCCGGCCTTCGCGGCCTTAACATCCGAATCAAGCTTGCGTGAGAATCCGGCGCGCCGCGGCCGCTGCAACGAGTTCGCGAAACAGTGCCTGCGCCAAGGCGTCGGTTTCGGCCATCCGCTCCGGATGCCATTGCACGCCCATCACCCAGTTCGCATCGCCCGTCCATTCGACGGCTTCGATGACGCCGTCGGGCGCGCGGGACGCGATGCGCAAGTGGCGGCCCGGCTCCCGGATCGACTGGTGGTGCGAGCTGTTCACAGTCACCTCGCTCGCCCGCGCCATTTCCGCAAGGCGCGACCCGGGCTCGATTCGCGCGGCGTGAAACGGCTCCCCGGCTCCCTCTTCGACCTCCCAATCGTGCTCGATCAACGTACCCAGCTCGCTCGGGATGTCCTGTATCAGCGTGCCGCCGAGAAACACGTTGAGGCTTTGGATGCCAAAGCAGATCGCCAGGACCGGCTTGTTTTCGGCGAAGGAGTGCTCCAGGAGCGCGAAATCGACTCGCTCCCGGTCCAAGTCCGGATCAGCGCCCTTGGCATGCCTGGAGGCTCCAAATCGCGAGGGATCGATATCCGCGGGGCTTCCGGTCAATACGAAGGCGTCCAGGGTTCGCGCCAGGCTTTCCAATTCCTGCGTAGGGAGCGCAAGCGATACAGGCACCGGGTTTCCTCCTGCCCGGCGAACGGAACCCAGATACTTCTCAAGCTTGGCGGATTCTCCCGTAACTTCTTCTTTTCTAGTGCGATACGGGAGGCCCACTCGTGGTTTGCGGCTGTTTTCGGCGCTCATCAAGGGCACATCGTACCATCGCCGCCCGACCATGGGCAACTTGTGAGCTTCGGCGCTCCTCGGGTGCCAGCTGGAAGCGCGGCCAGACTCGCGCTGAAAAAAGCGCTAGCAGTATTCGGCAGAGAGAGAAACGATGCGCGACGAAGCTCCCTGCTTTGTCGAAGCGGGCTTTCTTGGCGGGTGCGTGCCGAGCCAGACGTCGTAGTTCTGCTTCATCTGATCGATGTGGTGCGGAATGTGGCGCTCCTGTCGCTCGATCCATCTTTCGAGGCTGATCTCGCCCTCCCCGGGGTGTTCGAACGTATGCGACCACACCGGCTCGGGTAGCGCGACGACCAGGTGGTACGTCATCTTCCGCAGGCGGCGAATCACTTCGAGCGCTTCCCGCGTACTTTGATGGAAGTATCCGAGGCTGCCGGCCCATCGCGCGGCATCGAATTTCGCGACGGCTTTCCCCGGTTCTGCGATGAGCTGGCGACAGTGCACGTAGGAGCTGGCCTCGCTATCTGCCAGGTGCAGGATGATCTCGTGGATGCTCCAGCGCTCGGGCGACGGCTTGTAGAGCCACATTTTCTTGGGGAGCTGACGCAGGATGCCAGAGAGCAGCGCAGGCGCGCGGCCAAACGACTCCAGCATTTGCCGCCTTTCGTCACGTGTCATGCGACCACCCCTCTAATGAGAACGTTAGACGCGGCAGTTTCGATTTCGCTGCTAGCGTTCATGTAAATAAGTGATGAAACGCGCATCCTTAGTTCCCCAGCCAAGAGCGAGCCCGCAGGAACACCACTTTCACATCCACGCGAGACAAAGAGGACAATCGCAGGATAGAAAGTTCCGTACTTCCCGCCAACAGCCAAATTGGTAACCCTCAGAGGAGGCGAGAGGCCAACTTGTCTCTCCGTAAATTCGGATCGGCTCGATACGTGGAGTGGAAGATGTCCATCGCTTTGAAGAGAGCGGGTAGGGCAATCAGAGGATGGGAGCCGCGGTTTCTCGGCGGCTTCGCTTCGTCCAATAACGCCGCAAATCACCAACCAGATACAGTGAGCCCGTGGCAAAGACGGCGTCTTCGGGAGAAGCCATCTCGATCGCCTGTTCGAGCGCCTCGGCAGGATCACGTACCACGGCCGACTTCTTCGCGAGATGGCCCGTCATTTCGGCAAGCAGAGGGGCGGAGATCGCACGGGGCTGTAATGGTTCCGTTAGAAACACGAAATCGGCGGCCGGAAAGAGCAGTCCCGCGATTTCATCGACCGCCTTGTCGCGCATGGCCCCGTAAACGAGCAGAATGCGCCGGCCCGCGAAATTCTCTTCCCAGAATTTCAGCAACTCCCTCGCCCCCGCGGGATTGTGCGTTCCGTCGAGATACACGGCGGGCCGCTCGCAGAGCCGCTCGAGGCGCCCGGGCCACCGGACCGTCCGGATGCCTTGTGCAATCGCATCGCTCGTGACCGGAAACCCGCGTTCCGCCAGGAGCCGCGCGGCGGTGGCGGCCGTGAGCGCATTTCGAATTTGAAAACGCCCCGGAAGCGGTGGCTCGATTGAAAGCCTCTCTTGCGAATCGGATGCCATCACAACCGCGCGATAGCAGCCGCCCGTGGAGTGCGTCTCTTCGATGCGCCACGCCGCGTCCACTTCCACGAGCCGGGCTCCCATTTCCTTGCAGCGTTCGGCGATCACGGCACGCGCCTCCGGCCTTTCTGCCGAACTTACCACCCATGCGCCCCGCTTGATGATCCCCGCCTTTTCCGACGCGATCTCCGCGATCGAGTGGCCGAGAAAACTCTCGTGGTCGAAATCGATGGACGTGATCACGGCTACTTCCGGCTCCACGATGTTGGTCGAATCAAGTCTGCCGCCGAGGCCCACTTCATAGACGGCGAAATTCACTCCATGTTCCGCGAAGGCCACGAACGCCAGCGCCGTGACGCACTCGAAATACGTCGGGTGCGCTGCCAGCTTGCCGCTTGCGAGAAGGGATTCGATCGTGGTGTGCACGCTCGTCCAGGCCGCGGCGAAATATTCATCCGAAATATCCTCGCCAATGATGCGGATTCGCTCGTTGATCCGTTCGAGGTGCGGCGAGGTGTACAGCCCCGTTCGCAGCCCGGCGGCGCGAAGGATTGATTCGAGCATGGCCGCCGTTGAGCCTTTGCCGTTGGTCCCGGCGACATGCGCGCACGGCGCCGCGCGGTGCGGATTGCCGAGGGCTTCAGCCAGGATGTGGGTGTTCGAAAGCCCAAACTTCTGGACCCGTGCCTGCTGGGGTGAAGCCAGCTCGCGCCCCAGCGCGATCAGCGCGTGGACGGAGTCGTCGTAGTTCATGGGGAGTCGAGGAAGAAACCGAGCGCCTGTGCGACGTAGGACTTTAATTCCTTGCGAGGCACCACGGCGTCGAGGAATCCGTGCTCGAGGAGAAACTCGGCGCGCTGAAAACCTTCGGGCAGCTTCTGACGGATCGTCTGCTCGATCACGCGCGGCCCGGCAAAACCGATCATCGCGCCCGGTTCGGAGATATTCAGGTCGCCCAGCATCGCATAGCTTGCGCTGACGCCGCCGGTGGTGGGATCCGTGAGAATGGAAATGAACGGCACGCGCGCTTCGTCGAGCCGCGCCAGCGCCGCCGCCACTTTGGCGAGCTGCATCAGGCTTACCGCGCCTTCCATCATCCGCGCTCCGGCGGAGCACGAAACGATCACCAGAGGCTGTCGCTGCGCGAGCGAACGCTCGATGGCGCGGGTGACCTTTTCTCCGACGACCGCGCCCATCGAGCCGCCGATGAAGCCGAACTCCATCGAGCAGCAAACTACGGGCCGCCCGCCGAGCTTTCCCTCGACCACGAGGATCGCGTCCTTCATGCCCGATTTTTCCTGGGCGTCCTTCAGGCGCTGCGCGTACGGCTTCGTATCCGTGAAGTGGAGCGGATCGTTTGAGGCAAGATCGGCGTCGTGTTCGATCCAGTTCTCGTCGTCGAGCAGCAGCTCGAGCCGCCTGCGCGCGTCCAGGCGGAAATGGTGGTCGCACTTGGGGCAGACCCCCCAGTTCGCCTCAAGATCCTTTTTCCAGATGATGGCGCGGCACGAGCTGCACTTCATCCACAGGCCTTCGGTGCGGACGCTGCGCTCGTCCACCGGCGTGGGATTCTCAATCGCGCCTTTTTCTCTTTTGAACCAGGCCATGGCTAGATGCTCGAACTCAAGAAGCTCATCCCTCGTCCCTAATAATCAATTCCCCGCTGCGCGAGGATGCCCTTCGTGTACGGATGCTTCAGCTCTCGCATTTCCGTCACGAGATCGGCGGCCTCGACCAGCTTCGGATGCGCGTTCCGCCCCGTGCATATCACGTGCACGCGCTCGGGCCGCTTTTCCAGCGACTCCACCACGCGGTCCGCATCGAGCATCTTGTAGCTGATCACGTAGTTGATCTCATCGAGCACCACGAGATCGTACTTCTCGCTGTAGATTTGCTCGCGCCCGAAATCCCAGGCCTGCTCGCAGAGGCGCACGTCTTCCGGGTCCGTCTCGGCGCCGCCCACTTTCACGAAACCCCGGCCCATGGGACGAATCTCGAACTTGTCGTCGCCGAGCATTTTGGCCGCGTCCAGCTCGCCGTAGTGCCACGAACCCTTGATGAACTGCACCATCAGCACGCGCAGCCCTTGCCCCACGGCGCGAAACGCGGTTCCCAGCGCACACGTGGTCTTGCCCTTGCCGGGTCCGGTGTAAACAATGAGCAGCCCCTTACCTTCCGGCATCGAATCGCGCCCCGCGAAGACAGTTCACAATAGTGGCCGCGCCCAGTCGAAACGTCAAGGGAGGGTGCGCTATTTCGGATACGGATGCCCCGAAAGAATCGCGAAGGCGCGGTAAATTTGCTCGGCGAGAACGACGCGCGCGAATTCGTGCGGCATGGTCAGCGTGGAGAGCGAAATCTTGTGTTTTGCGCCCGTGCGAAGATCGGTTGGAAACCCTTCGGCGTCGCCGCAAAGGAAAACGAGTTCCCGCGTCCCGCGATCGCGAAGGTCGCCGAGCCAGTGCGCAAATTGCAACGAGGTGAATTGCTTGCCCGCCGCATCGAGCAGCACGACCGTCGCGCCCGGCTCGATCTTCAGCTTGCGCAGCGCGGCGGGCGACGCTTCGCGCAGTTCGCTGATCTCGATTTCGGCATATCGCCGAATGCGTGCGGCGTAGTCATCGAGGAGCGCGCGGATTTCCTCGCGCCGCGTCTTGCCGAGCATGACGAGCCGGATTTTCATCTCTTCAATGGAGCCTGGCGGATTAGTCGTAGAGGGCGGGTTTGAAACCCGCCCCTACGGCGGAAAAGAGCCGGCGAGACGCCGGCGCTACGAAAATCTCAAATCAGGCCGTACTTCTTGCGCTTCTCAAGCAGCGTTTTGCGGCTGATGCCGAGGACTTCGGCGGCGCGGCCGATTTTGTAGTGCGTCGCATCGAGCGTGCCCTTGATGGCTTCGCGCTCGATGTCTTCGAGCGACCGCAATGCCGCTGCGGAGCCGTGCGCATCCCCCGCCGCGCGCAGAATCTCGGGAAAATCCTCGGCGCGCAAGAGCGGCTCTTTCGCGAACACGAGCGCGTGCTCGATCGCGTTTTTCAGCTCGCGCACATTCCCCGGCCACGCGTATGCCTCGAGCAGCCGCAGCGCGGCCGGATCGAGTGCCACCTCGGGCTTGCCGTGAACCGGTCCGAGCCGCGCGAGAAAGTGCGCGGCAAGCGGAGAAATGTCGGCCCGGCGCTCGCGCAGCGGCGGCACGGGAATCGCCAGCACGTTGAGACGGAAGAAAAGGTCTTCGCGGAAGCGGCCCGTGGCGACCGCCTGCGGGAGATCGGTGTTCGTAAGCGCCATGAGCCGCGCGTCCATGTGCAGCGTTTCGTTGCCGCCCAGCCGCTCGAACGTGCGCTCTTCGAGCACGCGCAGCAGCTTCGCCTGCATGCCCGGCGCGAGCGCCGCCACTTCATCGAGCACGATCGTGCCGCCCTGGGCCAGCTCAAGCCGCCCGGGCTTGCGCGCCACGGCACCCGTGAACGCCCCGCGTTCGTGGCCGAAGAGTTCGGATTCGACGAGCTCCGACGGCAAGCTAGCGCAGTCGATTTTCAGGAAGGGGGCGTCGCGGCGAGAGCCATTTTCGTGGATCCACCGCGCGAGCTGATCCTTCCCGCAGCCGCTCTCGCCCGTGATCAACAGGGTCGTCGCCGTGTCGGCAAGTTTTTCCGCAAGCTCAAGGACGCGCAGCGACGCCGGGTCGGCCGCCACCCACAAGATGTTCGTCGAGCTCATGGCTGTGTCGCGCCGCTATCGGATTCGCCGCGCGGCTCGGATGGTTTCTCAGGCGCGGGGAAGTCCAGCCGCTCGGCGGTGCGCCAGAGACGCTCGAGATCGTAGTATTGCCGCGCGCGCTCGCTGAAGATGTGCACCACGAAGTCGCCGTAATCGAGCAGGACCCACTCCGCGCCGAGCTTCCCTTCCCGATGCGCCAGGCGCCCGCCCTCGCGGTCGAGACGCTCTTCGATGGCTTCGCCGATGGCCTGGATCTGCGGCTGGCTGCGCCCGGAGCAAAGCAAAAAATATTCGGCGAACGCCGCGCCCGCGAGCTTCAGCACCGTGATATCCACGGCCTGTTTCTCCTGAGCCGCCTCGACGGCCAGGCGAATTTCGGCGCGAAGATTGTTCCGTGTCACCGGTACAGGGCCTGTCCGAGAATGTATTCCTCGACGCGCGTGGGCACAAGTCCGTGGATGCCTTGTTTGCGTGCGAGCCGCTCGCGCACTTCGGTGGATGAGACGTGGCTCGCCACGGTGGTCAGCAGGTGGATGGCCGATTTGCGCAGCACGATCTTGTTCGGATCCGGCGCCGCCGACCGGCCGAGCTTCTCCGGCGGAATCACGAGGCGCAGCGCGTCCAGCCGGAACCCCGGGCGGCTCGCGATGATGAAATCGCAGGCGTCGAGCAGCGAATCGTAATTCTTCCAAGTGGGGATTTCGAGGAACTGGTCCGCGCCGACGATGAAATACACGTGATCTTCGGGATGCTCGCGGTGAAATCGCCGCACCGTGTCGATCGTGTAAAACACGTGGGGCGCGGCGCCCGCCGAGGGAGCTTCGGCGAGCGACGGCACGAACCCCGGATGATCCGCGCAGGCTAGCGCCGTCATCGTGTAGCGGTGCACGAACGAGGTGAGCTCCCGCACGGACTTGTGCGGCGGGCGCGAAGACGGAATGAAATAGATCGTGTCGAGATGGAATCGCCGCTGCGCCGCCTGCGCCACGGCGATGTGGCCCGCATGAACGGGATCGAACGTCCCACCGAAGAGCGCCACCGTGCGGCGATGCATCCCGCCGGACGGCTTATGCGGGGCGTGCGATGTCAACGCTCCTCCCGATGAGGCGCGGCGGGCAGCTCGTGCGGCTCCCGCGCTCCGGGCATGTTTTCCTGCTCCGACTCATTGGACGCGCTTGCAGCCGCAACAGGTTTCGGAATGCGATCGAGCGCGTTCGCAATCGCGCGCACGAGTTCGACGATGCCCTCGCCGCTCGCGGATGATATCGCGTGGAATTCAAGGCCGCGCTCCGCGGCAAAAGCGCGCAGCTTTTCAAGACGCTCCCGATTCGTCGTGGCGTCGAGCTTCGTCGCGACGACGATCATCGGCTTCTCGGCAAGCTCCGGGCTGAACGCGGCGAGCTCGTGCTCGATGATTTCAAAATCGTGTACCGGGTCGCGGTCGCTCGCGTCGCTGGTGTCCACCAGATGCGCGATCAGGCGCGTCCTCTCGACGTGCTTGAGGAACCTGATTCCCAGGCCGACGCCTTCATGGGCGCCTTCGATCAAACCGGGCAGATCGGCGACCACGAACGTGCGTCCATTGCCGGGAGCGGCGTCGGGATCGGCGGAAACGACGCCCAGATGCGGCTCAAGCGTGGTGAACGGATAGGCTGCGATCTTCGGGCGCGCGGCAGAAATGCGCGAGATCAGCGTCGATTTTCCGGCGTTCGGGAAGCCGACGAGGCCGACGTCCGCCAGCAGCTTCAATTCGAGACGCAGATGGCGCTCCTGGCCCGGCCGGCCGTCTTCGTGTTCACGGGGCGCCTGATGCCACGGCCTCACGAACGCGGGATTGCCGTTCCCTCGCCCGCCGTGCCCGCCGCGCGCCGCGCGGAATCGCTGGCCCGGCTCGATGAGATCGAAAAGCTGCTCGCCAGAATCCGCGTCGAACACCACAGTGCCGACCGGAACCTTGAGGATCGTGTCTTCGCCCGAGCGGCCGTGGCAATCGGAGCCTTCGCCGTGGCCCCCGCGCTGGGCGCGGAATTCGCGGTTGTAGCGATAGCGCAGGAGCGTGTTGTCGTTGGGATTTGCTTCGAGATAGATGTCGCCGCCATTGCCGCCGTCGCCGCCCGACGGCCCGCCTCGCGGAACGTACTTCTCCCTGCGGAACGCCATGCAGCCGTTTCCGCCGTCGCCGCCCTTCACCAGAATTTTGGCTTCATCAGCAAACATGGAATGCCCGTTCCGAGAGGGTACACGACCAGAGCATACGCCACGAAAGAAGTGAAAAACAAAAGTGGGTGACGCCCGGGAGGTGCGTCATGCGAATGAAAATTTCAGTCGGCTGCCGGCGCAGCGGGCGCCATTTCGGAGCTGGACGCGGCTGCCTCGACCGGCAGGATACTGATGAAGCGTCCTTTCCCGCCCTTGTTTTCGAAGAGCACGACGCCGTCGATGCGTGCGAACAGCGAATCATCCTTGGCGCGCAACACGTTCTTCCCCGCCTTGTAGTGCGTGCCGCGCTGGCGGACCAGAATGCTGCCGCTGGTGACGACCTGCCCGCCGAACCGCTTCACTCCGAGTCTCTGTCCGTGCGAGTCGCGTCCGTTTGTGGATGACCCGCCGCCCTTCTTATGTGCCATGACGAACCTCTAGGGAGCTTGCCCTATGAAATCTGCCCTATCCGATCTGAATGTCGCCGACCTGAACGGCGGTTAAGCCTTGCCGGTGGCCGCGTTGAATCTTGTATTGCCCGCCCGTCTTGAATTTCAGCACTTTCAGCTTCGGCCCGCGAAAGTGCTTCACGATTTTTCCGGTGACCTTGGCCTTAGCGGTCTGCTCGCCGCCCAGAATCTTTTTGTCGTCCGTGCGGACCGCGACGACTTCCTCAAACGTCACTTTTCCGCCGACTTTCCCATCGAGCAGCTCGACCTCTATGGTCTGCCCCGGCTCGACGCGGTATTGCTTTCCCCCACTTCGAATTACGGCGTACATGCTTCCTCCCAGCCCTATCGGCAAACCCCTATTCTATCGGTCTATGGCGGTTCCCGTCAACGAACTCTGTGGGTGATTAGCAGCAGCGGGAAACACTGGAATAGCGGCGGCGGACGGAATCGAGGTAGAACTCGGCGCGCGAGAGCGGCCGCGCGGAGCCGCAGGCCCCTGAAATCACTCTCTGGGCCATTCGGCGGTGGGTGGCGCGAAGGTAGTTTTCATACGCGGCGTCGCCGCTCACCTGACGCAGCCACGACCACGTGCTGTGCAGACCAGTCTTCAGGTTCATAGCTTGCCTCACTGCTGCGCCACGGGCGGCGTCGGGGGCGCCGTCACAGTAGGTTGCCGCGTGGCGATGCCGATTGCCATCGCCGTGTTCTTCGGGAAGACGACATCGTGGCCGCGCGCGATGAAATTCGCGTAGATCGCCCGCGTCCCTCCAAAAGCGCCCATCGCCATGCCGAAGGGCTGCGAGTGTACCGCCAACCCCAGCGCAATTCCAATCAACTTGTAGCCTCCCGCTCCGCCCGCGGCTCGGGGGCCCGTCTCTCCAAAGCTGTCGCCCAGGAACGACGCCACGCCAAGCCCCACCTCGGCGCCCGTCGTCAGAAATCGCGTGGCCGGAGCGGCCGCCTTGGCGCCGCCCTCTGAATCGAGCTTCACATTATCGACCTTGGCCGCCTCGACGCCGGCCAGACTCGCTTCCACTTTCTGGTTCATTTTCTGTTGTAAGCCGTCCGCCAGCCGCAATTCGTGGAACACGATGCGAAGCTCGCCATTCCGCCCGGGGTGGCGGGCCGGTTGCACCTGGATCACCGACCCCTGCAATTTGCTTCCCTCGGGCAGGAGCAGGCGGTCGCCGTCAAACACGGGCCGCGAAATTACCGCCTCCACGGCGTCTCCCTGGTGCGACGTCGCCGAATTCAGCGGCGTCACCAGCCGCGCGGCGACAACGCTTCCATCGGGAGGCGTCGTGCCGATCGACGCAGCGAGCTGCGGTGTGAGCGGCTCGGTTCCGAAATCCAGGGAATCTTGGAGCTCGGCGCTGTACACCGTCCCGGCGTCGATGTATTGCGGGTGAACGGGCAGCTGCGCGACCGCATAATGCCCCAGCCGGTGCATCTTCCCCGGTTCTTGCACCTGCTTGATCGCGTTGGCCCATTCTTGCTTTGCTGCCCGCCTCGCTGCGGCCGCCTTTTCTTCCGCTGCGTTCGGTTGGCCGCCCTTGCCTGCGCTTCTGTCAGCGGCAGACACGAATTCGATTACCTGGCCCGAACCGGGTGTGACGATGGTCTGCACCGCAATCTCCCGGCCATCGGGCAGTTTGATATTGTTGAACTCGACCTCAACTTTGTGCGAGGGCGTGAAATCCGCGTCCAATGCGGCGGCCGTGCGCTTTCCGCCGGAGACGCTTTCGATCTTCGTGATCTTGCCCGTGACCTCGGTTCCGACCGGGATCACCACTTTGTCAAATGCGTAGACAGGTTCGACGACGCGCCCGCGCACCGGCTGACCGACTTTTCCGACGCGCACTTCTTCATCGAGCGCGACCTGCAAAGGCGTGCCCTTCGGGACTGTGAGAGAAATTGTTTCGTTGACCGCGGGTTTCTCAGCAGGCCTTCGCGCCAGCGCCGGATCGGAAGTCGATGCGGATGCGGCCGGAACCGCCGGCGCATCCTGCGCATGGACCAAGCCCGCGCATGCACATGACAAAAAAACAGAAAAGATCACTCGCTTGATCGTCAATCTGGTTCTCCGTGCGGATGCGCCCCAACCCGCGCCAACAAGATAGATGCCGCGTCCCGAGGCCGCAGTTGCATTGCCGAACTCTCGCGTTACTGCGATTCCATTCTAGTGCCGTTCCAACTTGTTTCGGCAAGTTTGGTTGCCAGCTCGGTGTCTTCTTAGGGTGGCAGCTAAATTGAACTCCTTTGCTCAGAAAAGTTGGAACGGCACTAGTCCCCTTCGGCCCAGCGCGTGGCCACGTAGGGTGCCTCATGCAGCACGGCCGTCTTCCATCCGCGCAGAATCACGATCCATTCGCCGATGGCTTCGACCACGAGCACCATCACCATCGCGGCGAGCACGGCCGTCACCGCGGCGTCCAGGCGATCGTTGAACATCAGCCGCTGCGTGCTGGCGATTTGCGCCGCGGGAATTGTTCCGGCGGAAAGCTGCCCGGCCAGGTCGCGGGCGTGCGCGAGAAAACCGAGGCGCGGACTCGAATCGAAGATCTTCTGGTAGCTCGCCGTCATCGTGACGGCCACGAGCCACGCCATCGGCACGAGCGTCACCCAGATCCATCGCCCGCGTCCCATTTTCAGCAGGATCGCCGTCGCCACCACCAGCGCGACCGCCGCGAGAAGTTGATTTGCGATCCCGAAGAGCGGCCACAGCGAATTGATCCCGCCGAGCGGGTCCTGCACGCCCTGCCAGAGAAAATATCCCCACGCGCCCACCATCGCCGCGCTCGTCACGAGCGCCCCGAACGTCGAGCCCGATCGCCCGAGCGGCTTCCAGGCGTGCCCGGCCAGATCCTGCACCATGAAGCGCCCCACGCGCGTGCCCGCGTCGAGCACCGTGAGAATGAAAAGCGCCTCGAACATAATCGCGAAGTGGTACCAGATGCTCAGAAGGTGCTCGCCACCGATCGTCCCGCTGAAAATCTGCGCCATGCCGACGGCCAGCGAGGGTGCGCCGCCGGTGCGGTCGAGAAGCGTGCGCTCGCCCACGCGCTGCGCGAGCGTGGTGATCGTCTGCGGGTCGAGCGCGAAGCCCCACGAGCTAATCGTCATCGCGGCGGCGTCCGCCGTCTTGCCGACGATTCCCGCGGGGCTGTTGATCGCGAAATAGACGCCGGGTTGGAGCGCGCAGGCCGCTACCATCGCCATTACGCCGACGAACGACTCCATCAGCATTGAGCCGTAGCCCACGATTCGCGCATGGCTTTCGCGCAAAATCATCTTCGGCGTCGTGCCGGAGGAAATCAGCGCGTGAAAGCCGCTCACTGCCCCGCACGCGATCGTGATGAAGCAGAACGGAAAGATTTTTCCTGCGAATACAGGGCCAGTGCCGTCGGTGAAGCGCGTGAGAGCGGGCATCGCGAGCGTCGGCCGTACGACCAGCACACCGGCTGCGAGCGCGAAGATCGCGCCCACCTTGATGAACGAGCTCAGGTAATCGCGCGGCGCAAGCAGCAGCCACACCGGCAGCGTCGAGGCGGCGTAGCCATAGAGAATGATCGCAATCGCCAGCGCGGGCGCCGAAAGCGTGAACGCGCGCGACCACGCCGCCGACGCGTTCACCCACTGCCCGGCCACCACGGCCAGACCCACAAGCACGATCCCGCCGAACGAAGCCTCGAGCACGCGTCCCGGCCGCACGTAGCGAAGATAGATTCCCATCAGCAGCGCGATCGGGATCGTCATCGCGAGAGTGAACGTGCCCCACGGCGACTCCCGCAACGCCTTCACCACCACGAGCGCGATCACCGCGAGCAAAATCACCATGATCGCGAGCACGGCCAGCAGCGCGATCATCCCGCCGCGCTTCGACACTTCCTCGCGCGCCATCTGCCCCAGCGATTTTCCGTCGCGGCGAATCGAGCAGAAAAGAATGGTGAAATCCTGCACGCACCCGCCGAGCGCCGCACCGACGATGATCCACAGCGTTCCCGGCAGATACCCGAATTGCGCCGCGAGCGTCGGTCCGACGAGCGGCCCGGGCCCGGCAATCGCCGCGAAGTGGTGCCCGAGCAGCACCCATTTGTTCGTTGGAACGAAGTCGCGGCCGTCTTCGAGGCGTTCGGAAGGCGTCGCGCGGCTGTCATCGAGCGCGAAGATCTTGGCCGCGAGAAACGCGGAATAGAAACGGTAGGCCACGAGATACGTGCAGACCGCAGCGACGACGAACCACACGGCGTTCAGCGGCTCGCGACGCTCGAATGCAATCGCCGCGAGCGCGCCCGCTCCTGCCAGCGCAATCGCGGCCCACAAAACAACTTTTAGAATTCGCTTCATGGCTTGATTGCTCGCTCGATCAGGATGCTCGCGCATCGTACGCAACACGATGAATGGCGTCAATGCTTGGGGAATTATATAGTTGAGTCCCTTACTTTTCGGCATTCTGAATTTCGCGCAACATTTCCGCCGAAGTTAAAGGGTTGCTTTTCATAAACCTATACACTTCATCCATGTTAGGCAAACGAGAGTCTCGCAACGCACGGATACGAATGCAGAAATTAGATACCCAGACCGACCGTTCTTCACCGTAGATGCCCAACTTAGAAGCCATTTCCTCAGCAACATCACCCAATTCTTCGATTGCCATTTGTTCCATCTCCTTGGTACTTACGGATAAGTACCTATGTTTTGTTACGGGAGTCATCTATATAATTCCCAATGCTTGCGCTTCATGTTGCCGTAGGGGCGGATTTCAAACCGCAGCCTGGTCTTACAGTGGATTCTCGAGACCGGTGGCCCAATTCCTCGGGTTGTCGAGGATATACTTGCGGATTTCGCGGAGGCTCTTCTCGGTGCGAATAATGTGTTCGTGGTAGCCTCGTTGTCAAACTGCAACGCCAGGAGTGCCACGCAATTCGTTGATGCGGCGCCCTGAAAATGTCTTGAAAGCGCGCACGACCTCCGAAAGCGTTCGGCGACGCGCGGTGGTAGGGGCGAGCTTGAGACCTACCCCTACGGGGTCGACGAACACGAATACGCCGTGAACATGGTTGGGCATGATCGCAAAGGCATCGAGAACAAGCCCCGCATAGTGATACGGCAGCTCATACCAGCACTCCCTGACGATCTTGCCCGCGGCGCTTGGCCGGAACGATCCCTCAATTACATCACCCAGAGTGCATTCCCGGTCGTGCGTGCACACTGTGACAAAATAAGCTCCCGGCGAAGAGTAATCGAAACCGCGAAATCGGAGCGGCTGACGGCGAGGGCGGTCGGAAGTAGCCTTCTCATTCACAGCGACCTCTGTTCCACATGAGAACCGTAGGGGCGGGTTTGAAACCCGCCCCTACAGCGTCAAAAAGCGCGAACGCTTCGCGAGGATCGACGAGTCGTCACACATAGCAATGTTTGCGCCGAAACGCTTCTTCGGTGAGGTGTGCGACTGGCGCCGCGGAACGCGCGCCGCGAGGAGGATGATAAGGCATCGCCGTTCCGGTCGTATCGAGATACGGTTGATCCATGTGGAAGGAGACGACTGCTGCGCGACGCTCGCATGAGGCCGCCCGAGGCTCGAAAGAGAAGGGCCCGCCGGAAATTGCCCCTGCGCCGAGGGCGGCGCACACGAAAGCGAGCTTCTCCATGAAATCACGCCGCGTCAGCGAACTCTTCGTCATTGCGGGCATCTTTCCCTTCACGGCGCTGCTCACGCAAACGGCAACTGATCTTCGCCCATCCATCTTCCGTGCACCTGCGAAGTCGCGCGAAATGGCAGGATGACGCGCGCCACATCGCCTTCTTCCAAACGCTGCGCGTCGGCGATCACCAATTCCGAACGCATCTCCGCGTAATTCGAAGCAAGCCCCATGATGTAGCCGTCGCCCTCCGGGGCGCCTTTGCTGCGCGGAACGAAACACACTTCCTGCAAGCCATGCGTGGGGCCTACAAAGTAGGAACTCATCTTCCCGGTCGCCAGATCGAAACGGCCGTAGCAATTGTTCACACGCCCTCTCAAATTGCCCGCGCGAGCTTCGTCAAACGGCCGGTCGCGGTCGCTGTACGCCGTGAAAGCATAACGATACGGCAGCGAGAGATAACGATCGTCCACGCGGCCCAGGTCGCTCACGTTCATCTGAAACAGCTTCTCCTCCGTGAATCCATCGTCCTTCGAATTCAGGTCGAATGTATTGCGGCGGATGAAAGCCCGCGCTTTCTGGGGATCCCACGGCGAGCCGTCGATCGGCGGGAAGAACGGGAATGGATTCGAATCGAAAATCGGCGCTTCGAGGATCACCTTTCCACCCTCGGTTCGCGCGTTCAGCGTGTGGACCGTCGCGCGCTCCGGGCCTTTGAACCAGCGGACATCCTTCGCCTCGCCGTCGCGCGGAACGACTCCCACGTACGCGGGTTTCGTGCTGTCCCAGCCCCAGTGGACCTTGCCCGCTTTCAGGCGGTCCATGCTCGTCACGAATCCAAACACCGGAATGATCACGTGCTTCTGCGTCAACCCGATGTCGTGCACCATGCTGATGTAGGGCACTTTGAAGCGCAGCTCGCGCGTGACTTCGCCCTTCTTGTTGATCGTGTAGAGAAATACGTCGTTCGATTCGAGGCCCGTGGCTTCGTAGCCGTAGCAGATCATCTCGCCGGTCACCGGATCGACCTTCGGGTGCGCCGTGAACGTCAGGCTCTTGTACTTCCCGTGAAAGTTGTACGGGCCGATCGTTTCGAGCGTATTGCAATCGATCTCGTACGGCAGGCTGTCCTCTTTCAACGTGAAAAGCTTGCCGGCGAAGGCGAGCGGAGTCGTGTTCTGCACCGAACGATCGAGGCCCTTCACGCTCGGATCGTCGGTGAAGGGATTCCGGTAAACGCCGAAGAGCTGTTTGTGCGCCGCGCGGTCCGCCTTGAATCTCGGCGTCTTCACCCAGCGGCCCTTGTAATCGACAACGCCGTTCTTGAACCGGAACATGCTGATGTAGCCGTCCACATTGAACGGCGAATCGTCCGCCGATGTGGGCGGATAGAACCAGTCGCCGCCGAGGCGCACGAACGCGCCGTTGAGGTCCGTGGGGATTTTCCCGATCACCTCGCAGTCGTACACGTCCGCCTCAAAGCGCGTCGGCGCGAAAAATCCCTTCATCGTGGGCTGATTCGAAAAATCAACCATGGGCGCATGCTCCCTTCTGAACCATATTCGACTCGGTCGCCGCCTATTTTACCCAGGGCGACGGCATGTAGTACGGGACGGTGATGAACACCGCCTCGGCGTGCCGGATCTTGCCGTCCGTGATCTTGAACATTTCCAGCAAACAAAACGAATGCGGCGATTTCATCGGCGACTGGTGCGTCACGCCGTCCGTGGTTGTATAGGTTTCGAGGCGCCCGGAATGATCGATGAATCCGGCCGCGAGCACCAGGCCCTTTTCCTCGTCAACCAGCGGATAGCGCCTGCCGCGCAGCCGGTCGTCCCAGCGATAGTTGCCCAGCTTGAACCCCGCCTCGCAGGAAATCTTGCCGTACTGAGATAGCGCCGACTTGGGGTCGGGATTCGGATCGTTCGCGGTCCAGACACCGTTTTCCCGCCGGCTGCAATCGTCCGTGAATTGCGTGAACACCTGGCCATCGTTGAGTTGCAGCGTGTTGAAGTATCCGTCGGCGAGCGAAATCATTCTCTCGCGCGGCCGCCTCTGGCCGGGAGGCACGTCCTCCAGCAGAACCGGCACGGGCTTCATCGCGGATGGATCGCCGAATGGACCGGGGCCGTAGCCCTTGCGATCCACGATCGTCTCGACTTCTGAAATCTTCCGATCTTCGATCTTCAGCCGCAGCGCAAAGAACGCCTGATTGCCGCGCTCGTCCACGACTCCGAAATAAGCGACCTGGCCGTTCCCGGGATCGGCCGCTTTGAGATCGTCCGCTCCCCTTCCGGTGATCGTGCCCCACAAACCGTCGCCAACGCGCAGCGCGACATTGTTCTCGGTGAATTTGACGTCCTCCGCCCAGGGCAAGCGGGACGGATCTTTTGCCGCGAGCGCCGCCAGGTATCGATCGATGAAGTCGTAGAGGCATTTCCGGTCGCAATCATTAAGTGCGGTCCCGCTCTGCGCGGAATTGCGGGCATGGACTTTGCCGAGCGGAGAAAAAGAAGCCGCGAGCAGAAAAACTACAACAACGGCGAGAGCGGAAGATTTTCCTCGTATCACTCGAATCCCCCCTGATTCGCGCGTGCTTCAGCGGCTTTCAGGGCGAATCCTAGCAGAGGAGAGAGAGCGCGCGGTAGGGATTCGTTACGAGTGGCAGCCGCAGGCGCCGCCGCAACAACCGCCTCCCGAAGAAGCCGGAGAGGAGCCGCCGGAAGAGGAGGACTTGCTGCTATTCGCCGGAGCGGCAAACACGGAGAGCTGGATCGTGTGCTTCGCGCTCGCGCACTTCGGGCACGTAATCTTGGTATTCCCGTTCATCACGATGCGCTCGTAATGCGCGCCGCAGTCATCGCAGAGATATTCGTAGATCGGCATAGCAACAGTTTACCAGAACTATCCGCGTGTGGCTCGTCCCCGAGGCGGCGCATCAAGGCCGGCGATACAGGGCACGAAATCGCCGCACCCACGGCGGCTCGGGCTCGGCGTAATCTTCAAAAAACTCTTCCTTCAGGCCCGCGCGGACAAAGCCATCCATTTCGGCGCGCGTCAGCGGCCATGGTGGGCCCTGTCCTTCGGGCTCGCCTTCCTCGCGGCCCCGCGCGATCGCGAGCAGCAGGCCGCCCGGCGCCACAAATCGCGATACCGCTTCGATGGCCTTCGCGCGCAACTCCGCCGGGAGCGATTGCACGGTGTAAATCTCCAGCACGAAATCGAAGCTTCGGAGCCACGCGGAGGGCGGATCAAACATGTCGGCCACCGCGTATTCGACCTGCGTCTTGGAAAAGCGCTTCTTCGAGGCCTCGATCGCCGTTTTCGAGATGTCGAAACCGGTCGTTTTGAATCCCCAAGCGGCGAGCTGCTCGGCGTCGTCGCCAAGGCCGCTTCCGATCACCAGCGCCCGCTTGCCCACCGTCTCGACCGGGTGCGCCCTCCAGAAATCGATCAGGCGCGGATTGGGCTCTAGGTCGGCCCAGGGAATTGCAGCGTCTCCGCGTTCGGCTTCCTGGTAGAGCTTTTCAAACCATCCCAGGGGGTCGCCCTTGCGGATGTATTCAGCGGCAAGCTCCCGCGTTCGTGCTCGATCCGGCATGCCGCTATTCTATCGAGAATTCCATCCGGTAGAAAAAGCAACAGCCCCGGCCGGAGCCGAGGCTGTTCGTAATGATGTTGTTGTGTAGGGGCGGGTTTCAAACCCGCCCCTACGGTTCCAATAAATCTGACTCGTTAGTCGCCGGCGACCGTTGCAGCTTCGGACTTCCCGGCCACAGCGCCATTGCCATTGCCGTTCGCGGGCTCGATCTGCACCCGCTTCACGGTCGCGCCCGGAACAGCCGTCAGGATGTCGTCGATCGATCCGATCTGGACGACCGGCTCCGACTTCTTCTTGAGCACGAGCTCTTCGTAAATCCTCCGCACCTTCGCAGCTTCCTCATACGCCTGCTTGCGGCGGATGCGGTCTTCCTCGGCCGCGGTCTGCGGAATATCGTGCTCGAGGTGACGCACGCGCGACGCGTCTTCCTCGTCGATCTTGAGCGAGTGCTCGTAGCTCCCGAGATCGACCTTCTTATTCTTGGCGTAGATCTCATGCTTGCCGTGGTTCTTGTACCACTCCGCGACCGTCGCATTCTTGTGCATGTTCTCGATGATCTGCCGCCAGCCGACGCCCGTGTTGTACGCGCAGAAGGAGATTTCGCCCTTCTGCGTGGCGTACGGGATGATGCACATCTCCGTGCGGCGGAAGTCGTAGTTGAAGAGATCCTGGAACCACATACCGGCGATGAAGAGGAAGTTCCACGGATCCTCGGCCCGGCGCTTCATCGCGTCTTCGTAGGTGCGGTTCGGGTTCGTCTTCCCGTACTTCTTGTCAGAGTTCTTTGAGAGCGCCCACGTCTTGTCGAACTTCATCCACAGGTCCTTGAGCCTCAGGCTGGGCGGCGCCTGGAAGGGCTTGTAATTCTTCAGCAGCGCCAGCGCCATCATGAAGTTAGAGAACCTTTTGCCGCGGGCCGCGTCCGTGATCGCCGTGACGTCCCTGGTAAGCGACGGCGCGTCGAGGAATCGCGGCACCGGCGCCCACTCCTTCGTTTCCTTGTTGATCATCAGAGCGGTGCCGACGCCGCAGTTCGGGTGGCAGCCGCAGGAAAGCGAACCCCACTGCGAATCCGGCCCGTGCGAGAGGTCCGAGAAGCCCGCGAACGTGGCGATGTAGGAAATCGGGAACCAATCGCGCGTGGGTTCCACCTTGCCCACTTGCGTGCTTACGTCTTTCGCAAGATGCGAAAGCGTATAGCGCTGGCGGATGCGGCGTTCCGGGGTGATGTCCTCGTCGCGCCCGGTGAAGGAAACCGGCTGGAACGACACGAACGAAATCTTCTTCGGGTTTTCCATCGCGAACTTCACGATCGGGCCCACCTGATCGTTGTTCACGTTGTTGACGATCGTCGTCACGAGCACGATCTCGACGCCCGCTTCGTGCAGGTTCTCGATCGCGCGCAGCTTCACGTCAAACAGGTTGCCGACCTGCCGGTGGCTGTTCGCGTCGTTGCCGATGCCGTCGAATTGCAGGTAGGCGTAGCGCAGGCCCGCCTCGAACGCCTTCTTTGCGAATTCCTTGCTCTTCGCGAACTCGATGCCGTTCGTGGCCGCCTGCACGCTGTTGTACCCCACCTTGCGCGCGTAGCGGACCGCGTCGAAAAAGTAGGGCGACATCGTCGGCTCGCCGCCGGAGAACTGCACGGACATCTGCCGGCGCGGCTTGATCTTCGTCGCGTTGTCCAGGATTTCCTGGATCTCTTCCCAGCTCAGCTCGTGGACGTAGCCCACCTGGTTCGCGTCCATGAAGCAGGGATCGCACATCATGTTGCAACGGTTCGTCAGGTCAACGGTCAGCACCGAGCCGCGCCCGTGCCGCACCGTGCTCGATCCGTGGTTGTGGAGCTTCTCGTCGTTGTGCGCTGGAATGTCGCGCCCCGGGAAATTGCCCTCGATCCACTCGAGGAATTTCGAATCCACCGCCATCAGGTCTTCGTACTTGCCGTGGATGGCGCACTCCTTCACCATCCAGACTTGGCCGTCGCGCTCGATAATCTGGGCCTTGATCTCGCCGACCTTCTCGTGAACGAGGTCGGTCCAGTCCTTCTTTCCGTCGATGATGGCTTCGCGCGCTTCCTTCACGCAGTCGGGGCAGAGGGAATCCGTCGTCCGCGGCCAGCCGAGCGTGGGCTTCGACTTCTCCCACGACTTCAGCAGCGGCTTGTCGGACCATTTCGGCGTGAACGATGGGTTGGGGTTGTGCTTGTTGAAATACTGGATCGTATCGAACGCGACCCCCGCCGTCTTGCACAGCGCCCAGTCAAAAGTCTTCCAAAGCCGGTTGCCCACTGTCATCGGCATAAGCCTCCACCTCTCCTCAGGAATCCCCTATTAAAAACTTGGTCTTGAAAACGCTCGAACGCCCCGTGAAAGCTCGACCCCTACGAGTGCGCAAACACCCGTAACCGGTTACGGTACCAGAGTTTGCCTCGATTCCAAGGGTCCGTCTAGGTACATGCGCCCAAAGGGGTAAATGGGGGGCTGAATGGCGGCTGGACGCAGCCAAATGGAAGCGTAGGCGTAGGGGCGGGTTTCAAACCCGCCCCTACTAAGGACACGCGAAATGGCCGAATCAATCCAGGTTCAGGGGAGTGCGGAGGACACCGATGGCAAAATGCGCGAGGAGAGGAGCTTCATCGTCCAACTGGATCCAGCGGACCACGCAGTGGTCCTTCAGGTACTGCGAAACCTTCGCTTCGTTGATCCCCAAGTGTTCGGCCAGCCGCGCCTTCAGACCAGCATCGGACGGCCCCCTCGCGCCGCGGATATTCTTTCCGCCACGTGCCCCGCGCGCCAGATTGCCCAAGCCAATGCGAAGCGTCTGGCATGCCTCGACGTAGTACGACTCCGTCTGGTCGGATTCCGAAAGCAGGAAAACGCCGGGTCCTGCTGGAGCATCTTCTGCCTCATCGAGGCGATGCAGGGGACTTCCGAGCAGCCGACGCAACATCGACTCCAGATGGGCCATCCGCGAGGCAAGCGCCGGATCACCACGCCCGTGCGCCGCGCGTTCGGATGGCAGTTGCGGTGGCGGCGGTTCCACACGAGCGGCTCGCAGTTCCTGTGGTGCGGGCGGCTCGACCTCGACTCGATCGGAGGCACGCCGCTCAATCGCGAGTGCCGATGCGGTGTCCAGGCTCGGCGGCTGCGTTGCCGGACGCTCGGCGAAAGCCTGCGCCGGCAGCCCCGGCTGCGCTGGACCGCCCTTGCGCCGGCGGCCGCGTCCGCCGCGACGCCCGCGGCGCCGCTTCCTTCGTCCTGCCTCGTCGTTTGCAGCGGTGCCGGTAGCTTGCGGCGATGATTCCGGTGCGGCACGTTCTTCCATTGTCATAGGGATTTCACCGAGAGCAAGTTGGGGATGCGACTCATAGGATTCAGGCGTGGCAAGAGCTGGCGGTTCTGCGGATGTTGCCGGAGGCTCTGCTGCCAGGATGCCTGGAAGCGGGAGCGGCAAGCCCAGTCTTGTGAGCGCCTCTTCGGCTTTCTTCTTCCAATCGGCGCGGCGAAATCGCTGCGCGGCGATCGTGTACCAGTTCCCTGCTTCGCCGGTGTGCTCGGCCTTCTCTTCGATCGCGCCCAATTCCCACGCAACCATCGCGTCGCGCGTGCGCTGATACAGTTCGGAAAGTTTCGCCTGCGCGTCCGGGCTGTTTTTTGCCTTGCGGATGCGCGCCTGGATTTGCCGCCAGTCAGCCATGTCGGAGCATTGTAGCAGCCGGTTGACAACTAGGCTAATAAACTGTGCTCGTCCGCGGTCTGCCTTCGGCGCGGCTAGGATCGTGCTGTGGTGTGCGATAGAATCGGCGGAGCTTCGGCGCCACGCGAGGTGGAAAGGTGAAACCGGCCCGCGCAGTCTTCTTCGTAGTCCTGATGATGTCGTGGCCGCTTCCCGCTCGAGCCCAGTCTGGGTTCGAGCCGCTCGATCGTTGGAAAGCGGCCATCGTCGCAAACAATCAGACCGCGCTCCTCGCTTTCTACTCAACGGCTCCACCCGCCCAAAATCAGACGCCGCAGGGCAAGACTCAGAATGCCAGCGAAGAACCGCTTTTCTGGTCTGCGGTCGCAGCACAAGGCCTGAGCGATTTCGAGCCCAAGGTGCTGGAAATCGAGCGGCCGCAGCCAGGCGTGGTCTCGCTGGTGCTTCGAATTGAATTCAAGCTCAAGACAAGTTCCGGGGTGCAGCCGTTCGTCGTGGAGGCAGCCGAGGCGTGGGTGCAGCAAGGCAGCGAATGGCGAATTTTCGCAACGCAGAGAAGCGACCCGGAGCCGAATCCGCCCCGGCGCCTGCCTGAGCCGGCAAAGCCGAATACCGATCTCTATCCGCCGCCCGAGGAGGCCCAGGCCGAAATCAACGCCGCGCTCGCAAGTGCCGCGACGGATCACAAGCGCGTGATCCTGGTTTTCGGCGGGAACTGGTGCTACGACTGCCACGTCCTCGACGCCACGTTTCACTCGAAGGCGATTGCTCCCCTCGTGAACGCGAATTTTCACGTGGTGCACGTCAACATCGGCGAAGAATATGACAAGAATCTCGACCTCGCCGCCAAGTATCAAGTGCCGCTGAAAAAGGGAGTTCCGGCGCTCGTCGTTCTCGACTCCGATGGCAAGCTCGTCTACAGCCAGAAGCAGGGCGAGTTCGAAAACAGCACGCGCATCGGCCCCTCCGACGTGACCTCCTTCCTCAAAAAGTGGGCGCCGCCCCGCCAAAGTTAGTTGGCGCGCTCTGCGAGTGGACGCATCGCGCTAAAGCGGACTAAAATGGACGCAAATGGCGCCCAAACTGCCCGTCTACATGGACAATCAGGCTACGACGGCGGTCGATCCGCGCGTCCTCGAGGCGATGCTGCCTTACTTCACCGAAAAGTTCGGCAACGCCGCGAGCCGCAACCATGAATTCGGCTGGAAGGCGGAGGAAGCTGTCGAGACCGCGCGCGGACTGATCGCGCGGCTGATCCACGCCTCGCCGCGGGAGATCATTTTCACGAGCGGCGCCACCGAATCGGACAACCTCGCGATCAAAGGCGTTGCCGAGGCGTATCGCGAGAAGGGCAACCACATCGTCACGCAAGTGACCGAGCACAAAGCGGTCCTCGACACCTGCAAACACCTCGAAAACTCCGGCTACGAAATCACGTACCTGCCCGTGGCGAAAGACGGCCTCATCGATCTGGACGAGCTCCGCCGCGCGATCAAGCCGAATACGATCCTCATTTCGATCATGCACGCGAACAACGAGATCGGTGTCGTCCAGCCCATCGAGGAAATCGGCAAGATCGCCAAAGAAAAAGCCGTGATCTTTCACGTGGATGCCGCGCAGTCCGTGGGGAAGATTCCGGTCGATGTCGAAAAGCTCGGCATCGACCTGCTGGCGATTTCCGCGCACAAAATTTACGGCCCCAAGGGCGTTGGCGCGCTGTACGTCCGCCGCAAGAATCCGCGCGTCGAGCTTTCGGCGATGATCGATGGCGGCGGCCACGAGCGCGGACTTCGCTCCGGCACGTTGAATGTCCCGGGAATCGTCGCGCTGGGAAAAGCGTGCGAGATTTGCGAGAAAGAGATGGCGCAGGAGGGCGAGCGGCTGGGACGTCTGCGCGACAAGTTGAAAGCCGCAATCGTAAGCCGCCTAGACGATACGTTCGTCAACGGTTCGATGGCTCACAGGCTGCCGGGCAATCTCAATCTCAGCTTTGCCGGCGTCGAAGGCGACGCGCTGCTGATGGGAATCAACGATGTTGCCGTATCGAGCGGCTCGGCGTGCACTTCGGCCACGCTCGAGCCGAGCTACGTGCTGCGCGCGCTCGGAGTATCGGAGGATCTCGCGCACAGCTCGATCCGCTTCGGCCTTGGCCGCTTCAACACGGAAGAAGAAGTCGACTACGTCGCCGGTCGCGTGGTCGAAACCGTGAAGCGCCTGCGCGAACTCTCTCCGTTATACGAAGCCGCCAAGCCGCGCGCCAGCCGCTAGCGGCCGCTCCACTTGTGTTGTCATCCCGAGTCCGCCGCGGCGGGCGAGGGATCTGCTGTTGTTTTTTTCCAAAGAGTTGAAGATGGAACCAGACCTGCGCTACCCGATCGGCAAGTTCGAGCGGCCGGAGACGCTCACGGATTCGCAGCGCCGCGCTTTCATCGACGCCATCGCCGCAACTCCCGCGCGCCTTTCGGCGGCCGTCGCCGGCCTCACGCCCGCGCAGCTCGACACGCCGTATCGCCCCGGCGGTTGGACCGTGCGCCAGGTGGTCCACCACGTTCCCGACAGCCACATGAATGCTTACGTGCGGTGGAAGCTGGCGCTGACCGAAGACGAGCCCACGATCAAGCCGTACGACGAGGCGCGTTGGGCCGAGTTGGGCGACGTGAGTGCCACGCCGATCGAGACTTCGCTCGCGTTGCTCGAAAATCTCCACAAGCGCTGGGTCCTGCTTCTGCGTTCGCTCGCGCCCGCCGACTGGGCGCGAAGATTCAAGCATCCCGAACTGGGCGCCATGAGCCTCGATCAGAATCTCGCGCTTTATGCGTGGCACGGCCGTCATCACGTCGCGCACATCACGGCGCTGCGCGAACGCAACGGCTGGCGCTAGGCGGCCTTTTTCTTCCACGCGCCGAGGATGGCGCCCATCATGCAGAGTCCCACGAGCGGGTAGAACTCGTTGATGGCGAAGAGCTCCTTCGGCCGCATCTCGTACATGTACGTGGTGTACACAATCGGGCCGACGATGCCAATCCAGAGCAGCACGCCGATCGCGGCGCCGCGGCCGGCGGTGTTCGCGTTGCGCCAGATGCAGACTTGCGCGAGTACAAACGCGATGAGGAGGTTCAAAAGAAACGTCAGGATGAAGGGCCAGATCCACACGGGATTCGCGGAGCTCGCCTGCGCTTCGCTCATGTGTTCGAGCGCCATCCACTGCTTGCTGAACAATAAGTCGTACCAAAGCCCTCCGAGCAGCCAGTACAGCACGGCACAAACGAGCACGGCCCAGTAGTTCGTCTTCATCGCATCACCTCTCTAGGCTTTCACCGCTTCGATTGCGCAGAACGGCGACGAGGAGCGGACCACTCGCGCGAGGCGCAACCCGGCCTTCGCGAAAAGGTCCGCATATTCTGCTTCGGTGCGCTCGCGCCCGCCAGCCATCGCGAGCATTTCCAAGTCGATCCATTTCGCTACGTCCGGCTCGTTTCCCGGAACGATCACGTATTCGATTAGGATCACCTTGCCATTTGGACCGCGCATGGCTTTCGCACAGTTTTTCAGAATCGTGATGGCGCGCGCGTCGTCCCAATCGTGGATGATGGACTTCATGACGTAGCTGTCCGCCTGCGGAACGGCTTCAAAGAAGTCTCCGCCCACAACCTCGCAACGCGAGGCAAGTCCGAGCGATTCGATCCGCGGCGTCGCGCCCTCAACTACGTGCGGAAGATCGTACACGATGCCGCGAAGGCCGCGATGCTTCTGCAAAATCATCGCGAGCAGGATGCCGTGCCCGCCGCCGACATCGGCCAGCGTCCCCGATTCGCCGAAGTCGTAAGCCGCGATCACCGGCGGGACGAAGTTTGAGGTGATGGAGGTCATCGCGGCGTTGAACGCTGCGTTTTCCTCGCCGTTCTGCTGGAAGAATTCGAACGGACCCATGCCCGTCGCTTTCTTGAACGCCGTGCCGCCCGTCTCGACGGAATGCATCATCTCGGCGAACACGCGCATGTGCATCGGGTCCGCCATGAACAGCACGGTGTCGCGGGCCGAGCCGGCAACATCGCTTCGGATTGTTTCGGAGAGCGGCGTGTTTGCAAACGTGCAGAGCGCGGTTTCGCGGAAGACGCCCAGGGACGCCAGCGCCCGCAGGATGCGGTAGAGCGCGCCTTCGTTTGCGCGGCTTGCGCGAGCCAGCTCGGACACCGGTTTCGGCCCGGCCGCCAGCAGATCGGCGATCTTCAATTTTGCCGCGGCATAGAGGCAAATGGACGGCATGTAGCCGGTCGCGAACTGCATGAGCTGGCCGTGCAGGTCGGGACCTGACGCACTTTGAGCCGAAGGGCTAGACACTGGACCTCCCACGTTGAGTGTGACTGCGACGATTGGGGCGCATCATATTACAAGCACCGCGGCAGCGCCACTCGCCGGGCTGGCCGGGCGTCTCACCGATCGGGCACGCCCGATGGTGCCGCGCAACGTTTTTCCGCCAATGGTGTTCTAATCTAGGGAGAGGTTTGCGCCGCGCCCGGCAGGCGTATTCGCGCTCGAGCCGGACTGCGGCGCCCTTTGCACGACTATTCATTCCCGGCCGGAAAGCCGGGCGAAGGGAGACTCGGCAATGAAAAAGTACTTCATACTTGGTTTTGCGATGCTGTTGCTGGCGGGTGTGGCGCCTGTCGCGAATGCTCAGACAGCGGGAAGGCCGCTCAAGATCGTGTTGTCGCGGCAATCGACGGTCGATCCCGTCGAAATTATCAAGCACCTCGGCCAGAAGTGCCCCAACGTGACGCTGACCACGAATCCGAAGAACTCGGATTTCATGCTGCATGCGGGCGGGTGGTCCGGCAATTACCGCTTCATGGTGATCGCGCACGGCGGCGATACGATCTACGCGACGGAGACAAGTCTCCTGAGCAACGCGGTGAAGGACGTCTGCAAGTTCCTCAACTCGCAGCCGGAGCGCGGCTCGCCGTCGTCGTATTAGCTTTGGCCTTCGGTTGTCATCCCGAACCCGGTCGCGTTGTGTGCGAACGGGGTGAGGGATCTGCTTTTGTCTTTCCGAAGGCCACGCGCTGACAGATTTTTCCGTAATTCTGCGCACACGTGTGCCTCGCCGATCCGTGTCGATTAGACCGGGCGTCGATCCCGTGTTTTCAGCGAGATATCTCACTTTCTAATCGCCCGTGTGTCGATTAAAGGCCGTGACCTGTGACTCGTGATTTGTGACTCGTGAACGGCGGAAGGTGGCGCGAGGAAAAAAGCACGCGAGTGGGCGGCTCGACCCACTTGTTGTCGGTGGTGAGGCAGGTGTAGGCGCGCACGGCGCGGACGATGCAGTCGCCGGTAACTTTGGCGCGTTCGGCATCTTCGAGGATGCGGTCGAGGACTGAGCGGAGATTTCCCTGGCGCGCGGCGTAGAGGCCGGTCGCATGGGCGTGACGGTAAAGGGAGCGGACCGGGACTTTGTAATGGTAGGCCGTGCTGTGAGGCTCGTGCCAGTGAAGGAAAAGCTCCTCGATCTCTTCGCGGTCGGGATGGTGGCAAACGACGCACTTGCGCTCGTGGCGTTCGAGAGATGATTCCAATGTGGGCCTACGCCGCAGGCATCTGCAAGAACCTCGGGATTTTCGTTCATTCCGTGGGCGGGATGGACGATCACATTCATCTCCTCATCCAGATCCCGCCTCCCTTGTCGCTCGCCAAGGCGATCCTCGCCATCAAATCGAATTCCTCGCGATGGGCGAACGAGCAGGGCAACAAGTTCGCATGGCAGCAGGGCTATGCGGCGTTCAGCGTGAGTTCTTCCCGTATTCCCGCGGTCGTTCGATACATACAGAATCAGGAATCACATCACACGAAAATGAATTTCGAGGCGGAGTTGGTCGCCCTGTTGAAAAAACACGGCGTGGAATTTGACCCTAACTTCGTATTCGGTTAGGTTAGGTGCTGGTGCCATGTGTCGCACCTACGGCGCTCGCGATTTCCGCTGTTGTTCCGTGTCCCAGCCCTTGCGGGCGGGGCTAACTTCTCTCGCACCTACGGCGCTCGCGATTTTCATTCCTCCGTTTCCCAGCTTACGGGCGGGGCTAACTTCTGTCGCGCCTACGGCGCTGAATGGGCATGAGTTTCCCTTCTGTCGCGCCTCCGGCGCTTGCACGAGAGTGTTCGGATTCAATTGATCAGCCCAAACCCTTCGCTCTTAAATTCCTCTCCGCACTTCCGGAGATTTCGAATCAGTGGTTGACACGCACGAGGAGCGTCTATAGAATTGGGGTTTGTCTGTAGTCCTTCCAGCCGGCCTGGGAGTTCCTGCTCTTTGACAATCGGATTAAACAAGCCAGAACCCGTTTGGTTTTCGGCTTTTGTTCCGGGTGTACCGGGACAGAGGCCATTTGAGAGACCGAGCGATTTACAGTTCGTCTTGATCGTGGAGATGAAAGTCTTCACGGTTGAGAGACAGGTTTCAAATGAGAGTTTGATCCTGGCTCAGAGCGAACGCTGGCGGCGTGCTTAACACATGCAAGTCGAACGCGCAGC
>Ga0209415_10003285_pt1 | contig 30080 bp, 21 predicted proteins | sample PeaSoiSIISIP2007_FD_187696 | JGI IMG/M metagenome (GOLD analysis project Ga0209415, IMG submission 187696) | Peat soil microbial communities from Weissenstadt, Germany - SII-SIP-2007 (SPAdes) (version 2) | ecosystem: Environmental > Terrestrial > Soil > Wetlands > Peat | place: Germany...
GCGTCCAGACCGTTTCCCTCGGTTTCCGAGCAAAATCCCCGCCGCCTGCCCCTCAGTTTCCGAGCCTGGGCTCAGGTTTGCCCCTGCGGGTCACGATCTCGGGTTCAGCCAGACCTGTTTTCAGGGGCGTGGGTTGGACCTTGTTCCCAAGGCTCCGCTTCCGGACCTTTGTCGCAACCTTTGGTCAAGCACGGCCAATTCGACAAAGAGTTTCGACAAAGAGTTTCGGACAAAGGGTTCCGACAAAGGTTCCGACAAAGGTTCCGACAAAGGTGTCCGACAAAGGTGTCCGACAAAGGGTTCGACAAAGGTGTCCGTTTGGCGGGCTTCTGGGGCGGTCTCGAATTCACCAGGCGGGCGGTTCAGAGTAAATCCCGGCTCTTGCATTTTGGGTTACGGGCTGGATACTTGGCGTATGGACAAGGACCAGGTTGCCGAGGTTTTGGTGAGTATCGCGACGTTGCTCGAATTGAACGGGGAGAATCCGTTCAAGGCGCGGGCCTACCTCAATGGGGCGCGCGCGATCGAGGCCCTGAACGAGCCGCTGGGCCAGGTGGTGGCCGAAGGGCGGCTGGGGGAGATCAAGGGGATCGGGGAAGCGCTGCAAAAGAAGATCGGGGAGCTGGTCGCGACGGGCAAGCTGGGGTATTACGAGGAACTCAAGGCCGCCACGCCGCCCGGATTGGTGGCGATGCTCGAGGTGCCCGGGCTGGGACCCAAGAAGGTCAGAGCCTTATACGAAAAGCTGAATATCCGGTCGGTGGAAGAGCTCGAACGGGCGTGCCAGGAAGGCCGGGTGGGCAAGCTGGCAGGGTTCGGGGAAAAGACGCAGGCGAACATCCGCGAGGGGATCGAGCGGCGGCGGGCGTATGCCTCGCGGCATTTGCTCGGCGACGCGCTGTCCGCCGCCGAGAGGTTGCTCGATACCCTCAAGCGCCATCCGGACGTGCTGCGCTCGAGTACGGCCGGCAGCTTGCGCCGGTATCGGGAAGTGATCGGGGACATCGACCTGGTGGCCTCCTCGAAAGCGCCGGGCCGGGTGCTGGACTATTTCACCGGCCAGCCCGGCGTATTGCGCATCATCGCCAAGGGGGAGACCAAGGCCAGCGTGTTGCTCGAGGGAGGCCTCCAGTGCGACCTGCGGGTGGTGAGCGATGCGGAGTATTCTGCGGCGCTGATGTACTTCACGGGAAGCAAGGAACACAATATCGCCCTGCGGCAGCGGGCGATCGAGCGCGGCCTGCGGCTCAACGAATACGGCCTGTTCCGTTCGACGGAGGAGACGCGCGACCCGCGCCTTTTGGCGCCGTGCAGGACCGAAGAGGAGATTTTCGAGCAGCTCGGGTTGCACCCGATTCCGCCGGAGCTGCGGGAGGACACGGGAGAGATGGCGCGGGCGGAGAAGGGGCCGCTGCCCCGGCTGGTGGAGTGGACGGAGCTGAAGGGCTCGCTGCACAACCACTCGACCTGGAGCGACGGCCACCAGCGCCCGGAGGAGATCGCGCGGGCGATGAGCGGGCTGGGGCTGGCTTACTGGGCCATTACCGACCATTCCAAGGCCTCGTTCCAAGCCAACGGCCTGGATGCCTCGCGCTTGCGGGAGGAGGCGGCTGAAATCCGCTCGCTCAACGCGCGGCTGGCCAAGGAAGGAAACGAGTTCCGGCTGCTCAGCGGCGTGGAAGTGGACATTTTGAAGGACGGCAGCCTGGACCTGCCCGATGAGGTGCTGGCCGAGTTGGACGTGGTGGTCGCGAGTATCCATCAAAGCTTCACCCAGAGCGAAGCGGAGACGACCCGGCGCCTGATCGGGGCGGCGCGAAATCCTTACGTGCATATGCTCGGCCATCTGACCGGCCGCCTGCTGCTTGAACGCGAGCCTTACAAAGTGGACCAGCGGGCCGTGATCGAGGCCTGCGCGGAAACCGGCACCTGGATCGAGCTCAACTCCCACCCGTCGCGGCTCGATATGGACTGGCGGTTGTGGCCCTGGGCCAAAGCCAAGGGCGTCAAGTGCGTGATCAACTGCGATGCCCACCGTCTCGAGCATGCCGGCTTCCTGCGTCTGGGGGCGGGTATTGCGCGCAAAGGCTGGCTTGAGAAGAAGGACGTGGTCAACACGCTGCCGCTCGAGCGCCTGCGCGAGGAACTGGGCAGGAAACGCGGTCGGGCTCGGGGGGGAGCGTGAGAGCGTGGAGCGTGGGAGCGTGCCCAGTGCGGCGATGCCCAGCCGCTGGGCGCATTTCGTTTATTTGGGTGGCTGGTCCTAATCTTAATCTTAATCCTGCTCCTAATCTCCCGGGCCAGAGAGCAGGATTAAGATTAAGATTACGATTAGGATTAAGATTAAGATTACGATTAAGATTAGGAGCGGTCTTCAGAGTCCAGTTGCGCTCTGCCACGCTCTACGCTCCTGACGCTCCACGCTCCGACGCTCCACGCTCCCCACGACCCCTCAATGCCGGAGGCCCGCGGCCGTCAGCAGGGCGAGGATGACGCCCATGATGCTCTCGCCGGCGATCCCCCCCGAGGCAACGGGAACGGTGTAGAGTTCGTTCCATCGGGCGGCTTTTCGTTCCAGGAACCAGACGATGAGCGCACCCAGGAACATGGCAAAACTGGTGGACCCGGGAATGGTCAGGGCGATGCCCAAGGCGGTCGGAGAGGGGGTGTAGGGCCTGGCTTTGGGAAACACGCGATCGATGATGACGATGACCACGCCGGCTACGAAGGCGAGCAGCATCGCCAACACGGCGCTGCGCGGCAGGGTGTTGAGCCCCTGGGAGAGCACTTTGGCCACGCCCATCCAGACCAGTGCCGACGGGGCGGGGAACTTGGCGCCGCCAAGAGCGTTGGCATCGGGCACCAGGATAAAATAGGCCGGCACGGCCATGAGCGCCCCGGCCAGCACACCAAAAAGCTGGGCGGCGAGTTGCTTGCGCGGATTGGCGCCAACCATGTGGCCGACTTTGAGGTTCCCGATGGTATCGCAGCAACTGCAGGCGGCGCCGCCAGTAACGAAAGCCGTCATCAGGTTGGCCGGGATGTTCCCGGGTGCGATGGCGCCGTAGGTCAATTGCGTCACTTTGCCGAGGGCGCCGATGGGATTGATCCCGGTCTCTGCTCCGGCGCGCGCCGCCACGGCGGCCAGGAAGAAGCTCAGGATGACTCCCAACAGCCCCATGTACCAATGAATGCTGAAGAGCCAGACCAGCAGGAAAGCCGCCACTGAGCCGGTCAGGACGAACCCAATCACAAACCAGGACATCGGAACTTCGATATCGTCGAGGCAACCCTGCGCGCTCTTTTTCTTGGCGCCAAAGCTGGCGAAAATGCTCCCAAACGTGCGCCCGAGCGTCCGCCACTGAAAGGCCAGCGCCAGCAATCCTCCCACGACCAGCACCGTCGCCCCGGGCCAGAGGGACCAGGCGCTGATATTGCGAAAGCCGCCGACCTCGCGCAGGTTGCGCGCCCCTGGGTTGAACCCGAGCGCCTCCACTATTCTCGCGGGTTGGTTGGTCGGAATGGACAACGCCGCCTCCCAGTGGATTGCCGCGGGCGCTTCGAGCATGAGGACTTTGCGGCCAACCTTCTTGCTCATTATCTCGCCCGCACTGACGACGTTATAGAGAGGGTTGGGCGAGCCGTCAGCCAGGGCCGGCGCGTTCAGGTCATGCTCGAGGCCGGCCAAGTCTGTATAAACGACCGGCCCGGTCCAGGTGTAGCGCAGCGTTCGGGCGCTCATCCCGGAGGCAAGCTCCGGCCCGGCGTTCGCCTCGGCCAGCGCAACGTTCAAGGTGTCGCCCGCCGCGGCGGACAAAGGCAGCTTGGGCGCCGCGAGGGCCTGGACCTGCGGTGGGGCGTGACGGATGACTCGAGCGTTGATCAAATGCGGCGCGAGAATCCCATAGTTCAAGATCACCCCCAAGAGCATGCTCATGCCCACCTTCATGCCGAACAAGGCGCCGATGCCGATGAAAATGAGGCTCGGCTCGAGGGTGAGCGTGAGCTTGGCCAGACTGACGCGGCCGATAGCGACAGGCAATTCGAGTTGATCTGGAATCCAACTCAGTCCGTCGCGGAGTCCCGCCACGAGCATTCCCGCCACGCCCGCAAGGCCCAGGGCTTTGGACTTTTTGATCGCCAGGCTGCCGTGAGAGTACATGGCTTTCAGGGTTTCCCCTACGGGGATGTTGGAGGGAAAGCGGAGGGAATCGATCTGAATCATCTGCCGCTTAAGGGGAACGGCGACGAACAACCCCAAATAGAGAATGACGCCGATGAGCAACGTGAGCTGCCACCAGACAAACTGGTAACCGGTGAGCATCGTTAGCGCGGGCACTGCCGACACCAGGCCGGCCGATGAAATCCAACTTGCCGCGACGGCCACAGTCATGGTGATCGTGCTTTCCATCAGCCCGAATTCCCGGGTGGCGAGCCCGAGGCCCTGGAGCCCTTTGAACACGGCGAAAATGACGATGACGGCCGCGATGCCCACGTCCAGGCCCCAACCCGACTTGAGCCCCACATACAGATTCGAGAGCGACATCACGCCCCCGAAAACCATCCCGGCCACCACCGCGCGCGGGGTCAAATCCCTCTCCTTGCCGCCACGATACACCGTCTCGAGCCACTCCCGGTCGCGTTGCTCGATTGATTTGAGTTCGTTCTCAGTATCGGCAGCCATAGATATGCCGGCCTGGTGTCGGTTTCAAAGCCGGTGCCTGTAGCGTGCCATAAATCGGGCCGAAGTCCATCCCACCGCGCACTGCATGCCGTTCACGGCGGTTGAGAAAGTCGTCCTCTGGAGTGCGCCGGCAGAGCGAAGCGGCGACGGCGCTTTTGGCCGCCCGGGGACGTCCAGTTGGACGGTGCCCGAGCCAAAGCGGTGTCGCGCTTCGCTTGCCACCGCACTCCAAAGTGGTGTGCCCGAGACGGTTCGACAGACTTTGTCACTAGCCGTGGCATGCCGTCACGCCGGCGCAAATCTTGGCTTGTCTTCCGGGCAGCCGTCGCTTAAGGATCTGGAATCTGCGGGCGTTATTTGCATGAACAGCGCGCTGGTGGTAGTGCCGACCTATAACGAGCGGGAGAACCTTCCCCCGCTGGCGCGCTGCCTTCTCGGCCTGCCGGTGCCCGTGGATCTGGTGGTGGTGGACGACAATTCCCCCGACGGGACCGGCAAACTGGCCGATGCACTGGCCGCCGAACACCCCTCGGTGCATGTCCTGCACCGCCAGGAAAAAGGGGGGCTGGGCCTCGCCTATATTGCCGGCTTCAAATGGGCGCTCGAACGCTCCTACGAGTACGTCTTTGAGCTGGACGGTGATTTTTCGCATAACCCGGCCGACATTCCGGCATTCCTCGAGGCGGCCAAAGAGGCGGACCTCGTGCTGGGGTCGCGCTACCTCAACGGCATTCGCATCATCAACTGGCCCCTCAGCCGCCTGTTGTTGAGCAGTTGCGCCGCCAAGTACGTTCAAGTGGTCACCGGCATGCCCTTCACCGATCCGACCGGCGGCTACAAATGCTTCCGCCGGCGCGCGCTCGAGGCGATCGACCTCGAGGCCATCCGCTCGACCGGCTACAGCTTTCAAATCGAGATGACCCATAAGCTGTGGCGCCAGGGTTTCCGCATCGTCGAGGTGCCCATTATCTTTACCGATCGTTTCCAGGGCCGCTCGAAGATGTCCGGGCACATCGTCCGCGAGGCGCTCATCATGGTCTGGCGCCTCTGGTTCCAGAATAAGCTGCGCCGCCGCCCCCTGGCCCCGCCCGCCGAACGGAGTCGATGCGAAACCACTTGACCCCGAGGCTTGCTTATCGCATCCTGGCCGGAGCGTCACAACGAAAGCAGAACTTATGCGCCAGAACATGACCCGCCGCTCATTCGTCAAAACCGCCTTGGTTTCCTCAGCCGGCCTCACGTTGGCACCGGACGGCAAGGCCCAGGAACACAAATTGGTCGCGCCCTCCGCGCCGGTTCCGGCCGGCTCGCTGCCCACGGTCAGGATTGGCAAGCTCGAGGTCAGCCGGCTGATCCTGGGCGGCAACCTCCTCACCCATTACACGCACAGCCGCGATTTGAAGTACGTCTATAACCTGGCGGCGCACTACAACACGGACGAGAAGATCATGGAAACGTTGGCCCTGGCCGAGGCCAATGGCATCAACACGGTCTCGATGCACAACCCCCCGCACCCGGTCTCGGTCCTGAGCCGTTACCGCAAGGAGCGCGGGGGCAAGATACAGTGGATCATTTGCCCCACCGCCCCGGTCGAGCCGGACATGGCGCAGTACCGGCAGCATGTCGAAGCGTTGCTCAAGGACGGCTGCGAGGCCATCTACCTTTGGGGCGTACATGCGGACCCGCTCGTGGCCATGGGCAAGCTCGACCTGGTCGCCAAAGCGGTCGAGTTGCCCAAGGAATACGGCGTGCCCTCCGGTGTGGGGTGCCATGCGCTGGACGTGGTCAAGGCCTGCGAAGCCAATGGCATCAAAGCGGACTTCTATATCAAGACCTTCCACCACCATAGCTATCCCACCGGGCCCAAGCCCGAGCAGTTGAAAGAACCCTACAATGAATTTCCCGGCTACTGGTGCCGGGAGCCGCAGGAGACCGCCGAGTTCATGAAGACCGTCCAGAAACCGTGGTTCGCCTTCAAAGTGATGGCGGCCGGGGCGATCCCGCCTTCCAACGCCTTCCGCTTCGCCTTCCAGGGTGGGGCCGATTGCGTCCTGGCAGGCATGTTCGACTACGAAATCGCCGAAGACGTCAAGCTGGCGTTGGAGGCCCTGGACCGCGCCAAGAACCGCGCCCGGCCCTGGGGGTTTCACGGGCAAGACAACCGGGCCGCGATCTAGGACCAGGCCCGGCCCGCGGGAGCATAGGCCGCGGCAAGGGGCGAGGGCCGAGTGTCGAGTGCCGAGGGAGGGAAGTGCGTCATTCGCCCCTCGCCCTTCCCCTCGCTAGAGCATGTTCCCAAAGCTCCGCTTCCGGACCTTTGTCGCAACCTTTGTCGCCAGCCTTTGTCGCCAACCTTTGTCGAAATCCTGATGCGGAATCGGGACGACAAAGGTTTCCGACAAAGGTTCCGACGAAGGTCTTCGTTCGCCGGGCGTTTGTGCCCTTCCTGTCGCTACTTCCTCGCAACCGTCGCGCGGGTCGACCCGGTGGTGATGCCGCCGTCCACCAGCAACGTCTGGCCGGTGACGTAGGCGCTGGCATCCGAGGCGAGGAAAATCAATGCCCCGTCCAGATCCAGCGGTTGGCCCGGGCGCTTGAGGGGAATGCGATCGCAGATGTATTGCACCCATTCCTTGTCTTCGTAAAGCACCGCGTTCTGCTGGGTCTTGAACCAGCCGGGCGCCAGGCAGTTGACGGTGACGCCGTGGGGGCCCCAGTCGTCCGCCAGGCTCATCGTGAGCTGTTTGACCCCGCCGCGGCTGGCGGAATAGGGCCCGAGCCCGGCATAGCCGAAAACGCTGGTGACGGAGCCGATATTGATAATGCGCCCGTAGCGGCGCGCAATCATGCCCCGAGCGACGGCTTGGGCCACGAAAAAGGTCCCGCGCAGATTCGTGTCCAACACCAGGTTCCAATCCTCCCAGGTCACCTCGAGCGCGGGTTTGCGCGCGTTGCAGCCGGCATTGTTGACCAGGATGTCGAGCTTGCCACAATGGTCCAGCGCGGCGTGGACCGCCTGTTGGATGCTCTCGTGGCTGCGGACGTCCAGCGCCAAGGGCAGGGCCTTGCGGCCGAGTCCTTCGATCTCAAGCCGGAACGGCTCGAGGGCCTCCAGGTGACGGCTGGTGATCACCAGGTCCGCCCCGGCCCGGGCCAAAGCCCGGCCAAAGTACTGGCCCAACCCGCGGCTGGCGCCGGTGACCAGCGCAACTTTGCCGCTCAGATCAAATAGGTTCGTGCTCATCCTTCATCCTTCATAATTCATCCCTCATCCTTCCGCCGGCGCCAGCACCACCTTGAACAGACCCGGCTCATTCCGGTAGAGGCGGTCAAACCAGGCGGCTCCTTCTTCGAGCGGGGCCAGTGCGCTGAGCAGTGGGGCGACCCGAATCGCCCCGCGCGCAATCATGTCCAGGCAAGCCGGGTACTCGCCGCAAGAGGCGCAGGAACCCAAGAGGCTCAACTCCCCCGTGACCACCACCTGGAGCGGCAGTTCCACCTTTGGGGCCAGATTGCCCACCAGGGTAACGGACCCGCCCTTGCGTGCGGCGCGCACCGCCAGGTCCACCGTCGGTCCCAACCCCACCGCCTCGAACACGGCGTCGGCGCCGCGGCCGTTGGTGAGCGCGAGCACTTCGGCGAGGGGGTCTTTGGCGGCCGAATGGATGACCTCGCTCGCGCCCAACTCGCGCGCCAGCTTCAGCTTTTCGGGGGCCAGATCCACGGCGATGATCTTCCCGCAACCGGCCAGCCGCAGGGCCTGAATGATGAACAGCCCAATCATGCCGGCGCCCACCACGAGCGCCGTGTCGTTGAGCGCCAAGGAGGCCCGCCGCACCGCATGGACGGCGATGGACACCGGCTCGACCATGGCAGCGTGCTCGAAAGACAACCCGTCCGGAAGGCGGTAGAGCACGCGCGCGGGCACGGCCACGCGTTGGGCGAAAGCGCCATGTTGACGGTAGTCCTGGCAGGAAACGCCCAGCACCCGCCGATGACTGCACAGGTTGATGCGGCCCGCGCGGCAGAACGCGCACTCCCCGCAATACACCGTCGAATCGAAGGTCACGCGATCCCCAGGCTTCCAGTCCGTAGCGCCGCTCCCGGCCTCGCAAATCACGCCCGCCGCCTCGTGGCCCATGATGATGGGAGGCCGCCGCCGGCCCGTGCTGCCGTCCAGTCCATGCACGTCACTGCCGCAGATGCCGCAGGCCCGCACGGCGATCAGGACCTCGCCCGGCCCCAGGCCCGGCTCCGGCACGTCCTGATAAACCAACCGCTTATGTTCTTCCAAGACCAGTGCTTTCATTGTGGTTGTTCCTGGACGCATCCTATCTCACCTCTCCGCTCCGACAAGCTAAACGAGCAATTGTTGAAGCTGGTCTCATTAACACCGCCGCTTCAGCGCGGTGTACGCGTGAGGTGAGAGCCGTCGCAGCGGTTGGACGGCTTGCCGCACCTCCAGCCAAACCGTTGAAACGGTTGGAGCGCCCCAAGCGCCTCTTCACACCGGGCTGAAGCCACGGTGTTAATAGAACGTGTCGCCGGGCTATGAAATACCCGAGCCAAGGTCACTCTCCTTCCTTGTCCGCGCGGCGGTTGATCGTGGCCTGCAGGCAACTGCCCACGTATAGTATCGGCACCGCCAGCATGAAACCGGTCGTGCCGGAGACTCCCAGCCACCGCTGATACTCCGAACCCAGCACACTGACGGTCGCCCCCACAGCCAGGCTGCCAAGCCGCAGCCCGTGCCGCCGCAGGAGTTGGGGCCCGGTGTTCGCCGAGGTGAACTTGATGGGTTCGCCTGCCCGCGTCTTGCGGATGGCAAGCTGGCCGTCTTTCGTCCACACGCGGTAAGATTCCGGCGCCCGTTTCTGCAGGTCGAAAAAGGCCTCGCGCACGCTCGAGCGCCGGTAGCCGCTGTCCCGCTTGACCCGGTCCACGGTCACGTTCCCACCCTCGATGAGCAATCCGTCCACGCAGTCCTTGACCCGGCTGAGGCGCTGGTCCCGGCTCTCGGGCTTCATTCGATCCAGAAAGTCGCGCAGCGAGGGCCGGTAGGAGAACGGCGGCGGCAGGCGCAGCTCCCACTGGCCCGCATCGGGCAGACCAGCCAGCGTGAGCCAATGATCGGCGGCGGCGAGGCCCGCGAGGTTCGCGGGCAAAGCTCCCGAGGCGCCGAGGGTGAAGAACGCGAAGTCGGGGCCGGACCCGGCCTGCTCCGCCAGCCACTGACGATAAACCTCTTGCACCGCGTCCACGCTGGCCTGGTCCAAGGGGAGGATCTGCGGCTCCGCCTGCCGCTGGATGCCAAAGCGAGCCACAAAGCCGGCCACCACATGCACCCGCGACCGGAATCCGGCCACCTCGTACACCCGGACTGGGTTCAAGCCCTTCGCCAGCGACTCCCATTCCGGCGGCCAGGCGAGATCAGCGCGCGCTCCTGACGACGCGCGCACGGCGGCGAAGTAACGATCCGTCAAGTCGGCCACTTGAGCGGCCTGCTTGATCTTCGGCTCCCACTCGTAAGGCAGCAGGTTCAGCCAGCCGGCAGCGCGCACCTGCGGAAACGGCGAGCGCAAAGAGCCGGCCATATTGGCCTGAATGGCGGCGAAGAACTTGCTCTTCGCGGAGCGAACTCGATCCATGTGCTCGAGCAGACCCTGGGACAATCCGGCCATCTCAGGAAACCAGATCCGCTGGCGCAGCTTTTCGGTCCAGGCGCAGTCCAGCGCCAGGAACCTTGCCCGGTTGGCTGGCGTATTCTCCAGGAAATCGTCCGGGGCCAATGGATGGCACAGCACCGCCGCGCCCGCCCGCAACAGCTTGTGCTCGAGGTCCCGCGCCTCCCGGTCCAGCACGCGGACAAAACCCCGTTCCATCAAATCCGATTCCTTCTCCGGCAGATACACCGTCTTGCTCCCCGCCGGTCTCGCCACCGCGCGACGCACGGTTTCCGCCAAGGTGGCGAGAGGAGGCTCACCCGCAAGCCGTTCGTTAGCGTTCATGTCCATAAGGCGGCCTCAGCACCAATGCCTTTCGGAAACTCCTATGCCCGGCCGGCGGTCCTTGTCCCGAAGGGACGTCCGAGAATAGCCCAGCGTTTCAACGCTGGGTCTCACGGCCCTACGACCCCAAGTCCCGAAGGGACGGCCGAGAGCCTGTCCAAGAACCACATGCTCCGCACTCCACCGGTTCATCCGTCCCTTCGGGACGGGGGCAATACAAAACCGGCCTGACCCAGCGTTAAAACGCTGGGCTATTGTCGGAGAGTCCCTCCGGGACGAAAGCCGGTGGAATTTCCGAAAGGCGTTGGCGTCGGCAGTGTTTCCTGTCGTCATGTTCTACTCTCGCTTTACGGAAGAACCGGAGAAATCATTCGGGCCTGATGTATTCTGCGCGTTCGACGGACTCTGGTGGTGAACAGGAGGAGACGGAGGGAACGGAGAATCGCGACGCCGGGCGGGGCCGGATTATTCATAAACTTTTAAGTGCTTCTTTCTTGGGACTGCCCTCGGTGAATTCCATCGTGTTCTCCATCCAGGAACTTTCATGCAGCCGCGCGATGTCTTTCCTCTTTACCACGTCCAGAAGGTGTGGGATCTCAGTCAACGGCTTGAGCCGGCCTTCGGTGCTTCCCTTGAGCCGGTACGCCAAAGTCGCATATTTCAGGTTTTCTTCTTTGATGAGGCGGAGCACCTGGGGCGAGTGCGTCGTGGCCATGATCTGAATCCCTTTGCCTTTGCTTTGGTTGTCCAGCAAATCCATCAGCAGTGCCAGCCGGGCGGGATGGATCCCGGTGTCAATCTCCTCCAGGAAATAAAACCGCGCCGGCTTCGGCCCCAGCAGAGCCGCCAACATCCCCAGGAACCGCAACGTTCCATCCGAGGCGCTGTTGGCTGAAGTCTTTCGCCCGCCCTCCTCGACCAGATACACAAGGACCTTCCCCGCCGCGTCCGGCACGAACTCGAAATCCACCACATCCATGGGGGTCAACTCCTGGATCCAGTTGGACAGCGCCAGCTTCAGCTCGGGTTTCTCACAGATCGCCTGCAAAACCGACGAAAGGTTATCCCCACGATCGCTCAAAATCAGTTGGCCCGGGATCGAAGGCTTTCGCATCAGCTCCGGGGAAAAATCTATGAACCGAATAGACTCCAGTTCCTCCAAAGCGGCTTTGACGGACGCCCTGACCCTCCCCGCCGCCTTCCGTCGTTCCGCCAACTCAGTCGCCTGGTCCGTCGTCGTCGTCGTCGTGGTCGTGGTCGTAATAGAATCCTGTGGTTCCGGCAACTCATTCACCTGCGTCAGCAGAGGCTGGTTCGCCAAACCTAGAGAAATGGGCGGGTGGGAGTCGTGAACCGTAGTCCTGCGATGATACAGTCTCTCCCTCACAACTTTGGGGGCCGAGCCGTTGGGCGCACAAGCCACTTCGATTTCATACGCAAACGGCGTCGTGTGCCCAGGTGAGCCTGTTTTCTGCTCGAACTCAACGCCAACCGAGAAGGTTCGCTCGCCGGCGAAACACGTTTCCCGCGTCCCGCCTCGAATCCCGCTCCACTGTAGCTGTCCCCCCTCCCCATATTTCTCCCCAATGATCTCCGCCAGCGTGTACCCCCTCGCTATCCCGTGGAGAAATCGGAACGCATCCCGCACGTTGCTCTTACCCGTCGCATTCGTCCCCACGAGAAGGCTCACCGGGCCAAAACTGATTTCCGCCTGCCTGAAGTTCTTGAAGTTGTTCAGTTTAAGCTTCGTTATCATTTCCCAGCTTAGTGCAGCAGGTGCCAAAACGCTGGATGCAGTTTGAGCTTCCCCAGGATTATCACGGCCCACACGATGGTGGCTATAATGCCCAATTTTCGGCCTTTGGCTGTCAAATGCCATCCGCTCGGGTCCATGGTTCTGTACCTCATTTCCTTCAAGTCCTTGTTGCCCTCAACCCAGGCACTGATGCCCGCGAGGCCGAAGGTAAAAAAGCCGAGAATCCCCAAGGCAAAGATGGTGCCGCCACGATGTGATTTCAGCGCTCGCACAGGCGGGGGCGGAGCTTGGACTTGCGGCAGGGGAGGAAGGACCGTCGGCGGCGGTGCGGGAACAGAAACGGGAGTCTGTTTGTTGATAGTCATTGATATGCCAGAAGGGGCCTGCGCCGGTGCTCGCGCGGGCACGGGGAGGGCCGCGGCGGTCAGGCGCAGGCGCAGCCAGCGGCACGGCGTGAACTCGATCAGGAGCATCATGATCACGTGCAGGCCCGGAATGGATAAGAGCCAGGACAGCTCGTTCACGTCGCAGTCAACTACCCGCTCGAGGCCCGGGCTCAAATCCAAGTCGAGCGGTTCCGTCGACAGGTCGAGCGGCCGCCGGTGTCGATACCTTCGCCACGCGCGCGGATGGCAGGAATATCCCACCACGAGCGTATGGCGGCCCGGATTAACGTCGAAAGAACCTACTCCGCCGTTGCCCATGCGGCCGGCCTCAACGCCGTCCACCAACACCGAATAAACCGCTTCTTGTTCGAGCCAGCGCCGCTCGCTACGGACCGTCACCCGGGCGAGCCGGGCGGGCTCCGCCGGCGGCTGAAGCCGGCGTTCCGGGCCGTTCGGCTCGACTTGGGGCTTCCCACGGCCGGGCAGTAGCGGGGGCAGGCTGGGAGGGATGGCGCGCAGGGGCGAAAGCTCCGGAGCCGGTGTTTCCTTTCGCCGGCCGTGAAGCAGGGCGGGCACCTCGCCGCTGCGTTGGATCCAGGGCCGCTGGTCAAGCAAAGGCAGCTCGTGGTCGCGAGCCAAACGGCACATGCGCTCGCGCAAGGACAGTTCGAGGCGGTCGTCGAGCTTCAGCTCTCCGCCCTCGCCCGCCGCGCGCTCGAACTCCTCAAGCAAGGCGCGGCTGAACAGCCCCTGCTCGAGACGCGGCAATTCCTGCGCCTGGCGTCCCTCGTCGCAAGAACACAAAATCGAGAGCGGACCTTCCTTGGGCGCGGGCGCGCACACAATATCGCGCAGGCCGGCCGCCCCGCGGAAGCCTTGCGCCGGGCCTTCCCGAGTGGCGAGCAGGTTTCCGCGGCAGGCGTCCAGGACGAACACGCGCGACACGCCAGACCGGGCCGTCTCCTGCTTCAGCAGATCCACCGGGACCGTGTGATGGCCAAACTCGAGGCGGTGAAACCGCACCTGAGGGCACAGCAGCAGGTGCCGCCCGCGAAATTGGACGCCGTGCCCGGCAAAGAAGAACAGAAACAGGTCGCCCGGTTCCAGAGGTTCGATCAGGCGCGCGGCGGCATTGAGGATTCGGTCTTCGTCAGCCTCGGAGGCCGGCAGGTGCCGGACCTCATCGTAAAGCGCCGTGCGCTTCAGGAAAGCGTAAAGCTCCCGCGCGTCCTGTTCGGCGTAGGCCAGGTTGACGATGGCGTCATCATCATAGCGATTGACTCCGACCAGCAATGCCGTCTGTTTCATAGCACGCTCCACGCTAATCCTCATCCTCGGCCGTGCCCGAGGGCTTCGCCCCTGAGACCTGCCATTGCAGGTACTCCTTGACGCGCGCCTCGGTGACCGAGGGTTTCACTCGCTCGAGCGCGGCGGCGAAATCCGCGGCGGTGATTTGTTCCGCGCTGCCGCTGTTCAATTGGCGTTTGATGGCCGCCATCTTGGCCCCGTCGCAGACCTCCGCCAGGTCGGCCCCGCTGTAGTCCGGCGTCCGCGCCGCGAGGTCGGCGAAGACGACGTCGCTGCCCGCGGGCACCCCGCGCAGGTTGTAGGCGACGATAGCTTCGCGCGCCTTGGCGTCGGGCGGCCCCACGTAGATGTGCGTGCCCAGGCGGCCAGGCCGCACCACCGCATCGTCCAGGGCCCACGGCTTGTTTGTGGCGGCCAGGAGCAACAGGCAGTTCTTGTTCTCCACCAGGCCGTCCGCCAGCATGAGAAACTGGGTCACCACGCCGATCTTGCGGTTGCCGCGCCGCGAGAGCAGGTGTTCGGCTTCGTCGATGAAAATGACGGCCCGTTCGTGTTTGCGGGCTTCGTCGAAGAGCCGCTGCATGTTCTTCTCGCTCTCGCCCACGTACTTGTCTTTGATCTGCGAGGCGTTGACCGGGAAGAACGCGGCATCCAGTTCGCCGGCAATCGCCTTGGCGACGAAGGTCTTGCCGTTGCCGGGCGGGCCGTACATGAGGACACCTGCGCCGGCTTTGGCCTTGAAGCGCTGGAAGACCTCGGGCCTCAAAAACGGCAGAATGACTTTCTCCTTGAGGGCCTCTTTGACCTCATCCAACCCCGCCACGTCGGCCAGTTTCGTCGTCGGTTTCTCCTGCAGAATCCAGGCCGCCCCGGCGGCTTCATCGGCGGCCCCGCCGGCCGTCTCCTTGAGCACCTTGTCCACCGATTTCCGGTCCTGGGATTGGGCCTTGGCCTTGAGTTTGCCGGCGATGTCGATGAGCTCGCAGGCATCCTGAACGTAACGCCGCGCGATCAGTCCATCGCTCTGCTCGGCCAGCCGGAAGCCAAAATCGGCGGCCTTGGCCGTATGAAAGAACGCCTTGGCATAATCCTTCTCCGCCAACGCCGCCTCGGCCACCGCCTCGTGCTCGCGTTTCTTGTCCGCGATGAAGCTCATTTTTCACCCTCCAGCAGATCCTTGAGCCGGCGCCGGCCCTCGCCGATTTCCGCCTTGATTCCGCCCTCCCCGCCCGAGGCCACTTTGCCGGTGCTCGGCAACTCCTGGCCGATCTCGGCGGCGACTTCCCCTTCGAGGTCTTTGAACATCTGGTCCACACTCGGCACCGAGTCGGCCATCTGGCTGCCCACCCCTTCCATTTCCTTCTCGTGCATCTTTTCCCAGACCTTGTCGGTATCCACCTGGTCGCCCAGCTTGTCCTCGACCTCCCCGAGCACGTCCGCGACGGCTTCCGGGTCAATCTTGACCACCGCGTTAATCGCACTGAGGGCGCCGGTGAACTCCAGGTCGGTCTTGGCTATGTCCAGCTTGGTGAGTAGCTGCTCGAAGACCCATTTCTTGGTCTCGAGCTTCGCCATCAGGACCTCACCGGCGCGGACCGTCTGGAGGCAGCGCTGGGCGGCGGCCTTCTGCCCGTCCTTGAGATAGACTCGGGCGTCGTTCCACGCCTTGTCCCGCTCCCCCTTGAGTTTCTTGACGCGGTCCTTGACCCCGTCCACGGCGTTTTCCGCCTCACGGAAGGCCTTGCGGCGCTTGCCGCGCGCTTCGCGATCACGTTCTTGTTTGGACTTGAACAGGTCACCAATTGCCATAGGTCGTGTTTCCTTTCGGTTCGGGACTTAAGAGTTGATAGCCAAATTCGACGCACTTCCAGCCAAACCGTTGAAACGGTTGCGGCGCCTCAAGTGCCTTTCTGCACCAGGCTGGAGCCCCGGTGTTAATGAAACGTCTCGCTGCGTTGTGAATCATCCGGCTAGCCTTCCGTTTGCTTTTCCAGTTGTTTGAGACGCGCCCGCGTTTCCTCGGACAGGCCGGTTTCCTTCTCCGCCGGGCTGGTCAATTGGCGCAGCCGCCCTTCGACGTCCATCGGTTCCGTCTCCAACCCGCCGTGCTCAAGTCGCTGGAGATCCTCGAGGGCGCTGACCGCCTGTCGATTCTCCTCGATGATGTCTTCGGTCAAAGTGGCGACCTTATCCAGGTCGTCTCCCTTCAAATGCCGCGCGATGGCGTGCTCCAATTCCCTGACCTTGTCCAGGGCAATGGACACGGCTTCGATGCTGTCGATGATGATGCGGACCTGCTTTTCTTTGCGGTCGAGTTCGCGAAAGGCCTGTTCGATTTCCGCGCCGATGATCTTCTGCAGCGGTCCGCGCGATTGCTCGAGCTTGGCCTTCTTCTGCAGGATGCGCGCCTCGAGTTGCCGCACCTCGTCCTTCACGGATTCCAGACGGTCCTGGTTGTCGGCCTTGTCCTGGGAGTACTTGGTTCGCCACGCCGCCAACTGCTTCTCGTCGGAGGGCTTCAGACCGAGGCCCCGCTTCAAGCGCGAGCCGATCGAACTGATGAGGTCATTGAAGTTTTCCATCGCGGCTCCTTTCATTGTGCCGGGGTTCGACGGCTCATTCACCGTTCCATTTTCAGAGCGAACGTCATGATCGCCACATTATAGGCGAAAGCCAGGCCGGCGACCAGCACAAACAGGAGGGCGGAAACCACCGAGGTGAGGCCCGTCCCGAGCAGCAAATATGCCAGCAACGCATCCGCGGCGGTATAAACGCCCAGGGTGAACGCGTTGGCGCGGTTCGATTCCTTGCGCACCATCGTCCGAATGAAAGCGATCGTGAAAACCGGCAGCAGCAGCACGATCACGCCCCAGGCCAGGAAACGCTCTACGCCGCCGCCGATATGGCCGGCGCTCGCTTCGACAGCCGCAGGTTCAAACGGGCCGCCCGGCATCTCCTTGCTGTAACGTTGGGTGAAGAGCACCTTGCCCCCGGCAACCTCTGCCAGGCTGACTTCCAGGTCCATCTTCGCCCCGCCGGGGTAAGACTCCAAAGAATGAACCTTGCCAAAAATGACCCCCTGTGCGCCTAACCCACGGCCTTCTCGCACTGCCGCCTCGAGTTCCCCGACCGCGGCAATCCGCAGGTTCAGGGCCCGTTCCACTTTCTCACCCGCGCGCTCATCGCGCAGGTCGGCAAAGCCGGATTGTTCGAGCCCGGCCCGAAGCCGGTCGGTGACGTAATCCGCCGGGTCATCGACCAAGTGCATCATGGCGACGCTCCGCAACGATCCTTTGTTCTTGCGCAAGTCCTCGACCACCGAAGCGACCACTTGGTCTGCCACCTGCCGGCGCCCGGGGCTGACCTGGGGCTTGCGCGGCCCAAAATGACTCCACCCCAGCCACAACAGCCAGCAAACCAGCGCCAGCGACCCCACCAAAGTCAAGAAACCGACCAGCCACCGATAAAGTCGAAACATACACGCGCCTTTCTCGATTAAAGTCTGCAGTTTATCACGGCCACCACCACTGGCGATCCCGCGTTCCCCTGCCTGCCCTGAGCGGTCCGAACGCCATCCCTCCCTACGAAGAAGAGGAAAAAGCTATTCAGCCGGCAGAGCGAAGCGTCCCGCCGAGGGGGGATTTCGTCGGTACGCGACGTCCAAGAACGGCAGATGCTGCCCGAGCCAAGGCGGTGTCGCGCGCCGCTCGCCACCGCACTCCAAGAGCCGGCGCGACATCACTGACCAAGCCGCAGGGTGTCGAGCAGGGTCTGGGCGGGTGCGTTATTCGGGTCGAGGCGCAAGACTTGGAGGGCCTGTTTCCGGGCCTCAGCGGGCCGGTTTGCTCGGGCCAGGGCCTGGGCCAAAGCGAGCCGGTCTTCAAGCGACCGCGGCTTTTGCCGCACCGCCAATTCCAGGTGGTGGATGGCGGCCGGCAAGGAGTCCATCTGCAGGCACAGCCATCCGAGCGCGTGCCGGGCCGGGTAATACTCAGGATTGATGCGCAGGCCTTCGTTGTAGAGCGTGACGGCCTCGGCCTGGCGGCCAAGGCTCTCGAGCAGTTTGGCCAGGTTGAAGCGAGGCAACGCGGCCTGGGGCTGCAAACCGATCAACGCCCGCCACTGTGCCTCGGACCCGGCCGCGTCGGCGCCGTTTTCCATCAAGGCCGCCAGGTTCCAGCGGAGGTCCGGGTCTTCAGGGTAACGGGCAAGCTGCTCGGAAACCTGCTGTATGGCGCGCCGCACCTGCGCCGGTTTGCCGCCCAGGCGGTAACGGGCCAGGTCGTCGTTGAGCCGCTGCAGCTCACGGGCGTGACCAACCTGGCTCGTGAAGGGCGGCCCCTCGAGGCGTTCCCGAATCACATCCAGCGCCTCGTAGCGATTCCGCTCCGTCAGGCCCAGCAGCCGCAGGCCTTGCTCCTGCGAAACCCATTGGCCGGAGGCTCGCAACGAGAGTGCCCGGGCAGCTTGCTCCGCCACCGCGCGCGCCAGGAGATAATTCCCCTCCGGCCTCAGGTGGACGTGCTCATAAAAGAAGCCGGCGCCGGGCAATCCTTGCGGACTGTTCGTGGCAAAGAGTTCCTCGGCGTCCAAGAGGCTCACTCGCCGGTCGGCGAAGGTGGCGGCGACCCGCCGAATCGTCCCGTTGATCCGTCCGTCGGCACGGAACTGGAGCGCGTCATCGTCGCGGGCCAGGCGAAACAGTGTCGCCGCCTCGGCATCCTGCCCCAGCAAATGAGCGCATTCGGCGCGGCGAAAAGCCAGGTCGGCAAACTCGCCGTCAATGCGGGAAGCGCCTTCGTAAGCCGCCTTGGCTTCGGCCGGGCTGCCCTGGTCTTGCCAGGCAACTCCCGCGTCGTAGGCGGCCTGCCATTGGGCGAGTTCCGTGGCCGAAAGGCCCAGCCGGTGGAGGGAAGCAAAGGGCGCACAATCCTTGAGGTTGGTGGCGACGGTGCAGAGGACGATCGGCACGCCGACGCGGACGCCCGTCGCCACCAGGCCGGCCAGGTTACGCTCAAAATGCCGATAGACCCTGGTGGTTGGCGGCGCGTCATGACGAAGCTTGAGGTCTGCCATCATCGCCATCCCAGTCCACTCCGGCAGCGGCTGGCCGCCTTGGCGCGCGAAATCCAGCGCGCCGTCCAGCAGCTCGCCGAGGCGCGTCCCCTTGACCCACAACCCGGCCCGGACCAGAGGCAGGGCCGGCGCCCGCGCGCCGAAGACCGAGGCGGAGCCGAAAGGCCCGATGATTTCGTTGTTGCCCATATAGACGACCCACAGGTCGCCATCCCGTTGGGCGCAGTCCCGGGCAATCGGCAGGATGGCATGGGAGTTGACCGCCACCATGGCGGTGTTGACGACCTCGATTCGGCGGTTGGGAAAACGCTCGCGCAACAGCACTTCCACCATCCGCGGCAGGCCAAACTTGAAGTCCGGGTCACCCATGGCCGCCGACTCGCCGAGCACAAAAATGCGCACCGTGCTCGGGGCTTTCACCGCCGGCATGGTGAAGGGACGCGGGTAGCGCACCAGGCCGGGTGGAAAAAAAAGCCGGCCATAGTCCTGGTTGTCGGTCCAACTGGGGCGGCCCTGGATGAGCCTTTTCTGAAAGAAATGCGGGGAATACCCGTATCCGGCCAACCGGAGGGTTCCCTCGGCCAACAGGAAAAAGACCAATGGAACTCCCACCGCCGAGAGCAAGCGAAAACAGAGCTTCCGAACCGGCGTCGCCACGCCGGCGCTGACGGTGGTTGCCGCCGGGGCTTGCGCCGCCGAGGCCGGTTTACGCTGTGGGTTGGTTCTGCGCAACCCGCAAAGGTTATCGCCCGCGCCCGTTGGGCGTCCAGTCGGATCGGCTCTCTGGTCGGTTTCCCACAAGTGGGACGCGCCCTTCCCACGGGCGAGCCTGGCGCCGCGACTCCTTCTGACGTTCAAGTCATAAATAGTTGATTACAAGCCACTTGCAATTCGAGGTGCAGTTGGCACCCTCTTTGCTTCTGGACCAAGAGCCCTGACACAGAATGAACGACCTGAGATTTGCAATTCGCCAACTTGGCAAGAACCCCGGTTTCACCGCCGTTGCCGTGCTCACGCTGGCCTTGGGCATCGGGGCCAACACCGCCGTCTTCACCCTCATCAACACGCTGGTCCTGAAACCGGTGTCGGGCCGCGATCCCGGCCAACTGGTCGCCCTCTACTCGCGAGATTCCTCGAAGCCTGACGGTGACTATCGTGCTTTCTCTTATCCGGACTTTGTGGACTTGCGGGCGAACCACGAGCTGTTCGACGGCCTGCTGGCGATGCAGCCCAATCAGGTTGGCGTCACTGAGGGCGAGTTCACACGCCGCATTTTCGCGCTGAATGTCAGCGCCAATTATTTTTCGGTGTTCGGGGCCAATCCCGCTCGCGGGCGGGCGTTTTCGCCGGAGGAGGAAACGCAGGCCGCTCCGGTGGTTATTGTCAGCCATCGCTGGTGGCAGCGGCACGGCAAGGATGCGGAACTCCTGGGCCGGAGCGTCGAGATCAACGGCCGTCCTTTTACCATCGTCGGCATGACTCCCGAGGGGTTTACGGGAACGATGCCGATGGTCGTTCCCGACTTTTACTTTCCACTTTCGTTTCCCTCGCTGGGCGCCAATCCAGCGCGAGCATCGCTGATGGGCCGCGGGTGGCACGATTTGTTCCTGGTCGGGCGGTTGAACCACGGCGTCCGTCTGCCGGACGCGAACTCGCGGTTGCAGGTCGTCAGCGATCGCTTGGCCAAGGCCTACCCCGACACCGATGGCCACCAGCTAATCACGGTCGGACCGCTGAACCGGCTTGCGATTTCAACCGACCCGCAAGGCGACCGTGGAATGCTCGAGGTCCTGAGTCTGCTGCTGGTCGCGATGTCGTGCGCGGTGCTGCTGATCGCGTGCTTGAATTTGGCCAACCTGCTGCTGGCGCGCGGGGCCGCCCGCAGCAGGGAATTCGCGGTCCGCATCGCGCTGGGCGCTTCCCGAAGCCGCATCCTCCGCCAATTGCTCACCGAGGGATGGTTGCTTGCTGCGTTGGGCGCGGTGGCCGGACTTCTCCTGGCGCTTTGGGCCATGGATTGGCTCGCCGCTTCGCTGGACGTCGTCGCTCCGGTGCAAACGACTTTCGAGGTCCGCCCCTCCGCCGGCGTGCTGGGCGCGACCTTGGGATTGTCGCTGTTGGCCACAGTCTGCTTTGCGCTCCTTCCGGCCTGGAAACTTGCGCGACTCGAGGTGAATTCCGACCTGAAGGGGAGCGCCACCGGCGCCCCGGCCAGCGGCAGAGGCGGACTCTTTGCCCTGCGAAACCTGCTCGTCATGGGCCAAGTCGCCATGTCTCTTGCTTTGTTGATTGCCGCGGGTCTCTTCGGCCGCGCCGCATTCAAGGCGATGAAGGTGGACGCGGGATTCCGGGCCGATCGAGGCTTCTACTTCCAACTCGACGGCGGCCTCGTCGGTTACGGCGCTCAGAAGATGCGCCAGTCTCTTTCGGAACTACTCGAGCGCATCCGCGCGGTGCCAGGCGTCGAATCGGCGAGTGTTGCGGCAACCATCCCGTTTGGAGACCTGACTCTCTCTGAGGGGGTGCAACGGGCAGGCGCAACGATCCCTCCGCCCCGCGACGCCAGCTCACCCGCTCTCGGCCAGGCCATCGGGGCAAACTACAACGTGGTCGGCAATGACTACTTCCGCACGTTGGGGATAAGCCTGCTCCGCGGACGCGACTTCAGCCGCGGCGAGGGCGAGAACACCGATGCGGCCAGGGTGGCCATCCTCAGCACCGCGCTCGCGCAAAAACTCTGGCCGGGTGAAAACCCGCTTGGCAAACGGGTCCAGTTAACCGGCTTGGGGGCCCCCGGCGGCGGGGTCGGACGCTCTTTCGGCAGCGGCGCGCGGCCAGAGGTGGCGATGGAGGTCGTAGGCCTCGTCCCTTCGTGGAGGCCGCATCTTATAGACCCCACGGACGGGGCGGGGATTTTTGTGCCGTTCGCTCAAGACCCGCGAGCCGAGGTGCTGCTCCACGTCCGGGCTTTGCCGACGGCCAACGCGGGCCCTTTGCTGCAAAGGGTCCGGGGTGAAATCCAGCGCTTCGATGCCGCGCTGCCGATTGTTTCCGTCAAATCGCTTCGGTCCCATCTGAGCGGCAGCTTCGAAATCTGGTCCGTGCGCAGCGGCGCAACTCTGATCGGCACTTTCGGCGGCTCCGCCCTGCTTCTTGCCCTGGTCGGAGTCTATGGCGTTATGGCCTGCTCCGTCGCGCGACGGACGCGTGAGCTGGGGATCCGCATGGCGCTCGGCGCTGACCGGGCGAGCGTTCTGGGCCTCATCCTTCGCGAGGGCGCGAAACCCGCAGCCATCGGAATGCTGCTCGGTTTGCCCTTGGCGCTTGCCCTGGCCCGAGCGATGGCCGGTTTCCTCTTTGAGGTTCAAGCGCTCGACCCGCTCATCTTTTTCGCGGCTCCCGCTTTCCTGGGGTTCGCAGCCCTCCTGGCCTGCTACCTGCCGGCGCGGCGCGCCGCGAATGTCGATCCCATGATTGTCCTCAGAGAACAATAACAAGAAAGCCGTAGCGGTTTAGTGTTGCCTCTGTCCCGTAGGGACGCTTGAATCAGCAGGCGCACGCGAGCGCGAAGCGTTTGGAGTGCGGTGGCAAGCGAAGCGCGACACCGCTTTGGCTCGGGCAGCGGCTGTTGTTCCCGGAGCTCCCCGGCGGCCGAAAGCGCCGTCGCCGCTTCGCTCTGCCGGCGCACTCCAAAAGCTTCGCCTCGCCGGGTCGAATACTTACGACGATTTTGATGAAGAAACCGGGCTCAACTGGGGTTCGCATCCTGATTGCGGACGATCAAGCGGATGTCCGGGAAGCGTTGTGGTTGCTTTTCAAGGCCGAAGGCTATGCGTCGGTCGCGGTGGATTCGCCGGCGCGGGCGCTCGAGTCGCTGCGCCGCGAAGAATTCTCGCTGGTCTTGATGGACCTGAACTATTCCCGCGACACGACCTCGGGCCGGGAGGGGCTCGAATTGCTACCGCGCCTGAAGGAGGCGGACGCCAGTGTGCCGGTCGTCGTCATGACGGCGTGGGCGAATGTGGAGCTGGCGGTCGAGGCGATGCGGCGCGGAGCGCGGGATTTCGTCCAGAAACCGTGGGACAATGTCCGGCTGCTGACGATTGTCCGGACGCAGATCGAGTTTTGCCAGGCCTTGCGCAAAGGCAACCGGCTCGAGGCGGAAAATGAGATTCTGCGCGCCCAATCGCGCCCCAATCTCATTGCCCAATCCCCCGCCATGCGGCCGGTCCTGGAACTGATCGACCGGGTAGGCCCCGCGGACGCCAACGTGCTCATCACGGGCGAAAGCGGCACCGGCAAAGGGTTGATCGCCGGCCTGCTGCACGCCGCTTCAAACCGCGCCCAGAAAACCCTGGTGACGGTCAATACCGGCGGGCTCTCGGAAGGGGTGTTTGAAAGCGAGGTCTTCGGCCACGTCAAAGGCGCGTTCACCGATGCGAAGAGCGATCGCGTCGGCCGCTTTGAATTGGCCGATGGCGGAACGCTTTTCCTGGATGAAATCGCCAATGTCCCCCTCAAGCACCAGGCCAAGCTCTTGAGCGCCATCGAAACCGGCGACTTCGAGCGAGTGGGTTCCTCGAAGACCCTGCAGGTCGATGTGCGGGTCATCTCCGCGACCAATGCCGAGCTGAGGAGCGAGATCGGCGCGGGCCGTTTTCGCGCGGACCTGCTGTTTCGCCTCAACACCGTCGAAATCCATCTGCCCCCGCTGCGCGACCGGCGTGAGGACATTCCCGCGCTGGCCGAGTTCTTCTTGAGGCAACACCTGCAGCGCTACCGCAAGCGCCTCGCGGGATTTGACGAGCCGTCCCTGCAGGTTCTCGCCAGCCATCCCTGGCCGGGCAACATACGGGAACTGAACCACGTGGTGGAACGGGCCGTGATCATGGCCCAGACCGATTCGGTGCGAGTGGGCGATTTGGGCTTGCAGGAAAGCGCCGGCCCGTCCCGGGCCCTCGAGGAAATGAGCCTGGAAGAGGTGGAGCGGCTGCTGATTAAGAAGACTCTTTTGCGCTTCGACGGCAACGCCCGGAACGCCGCTGAATCTTTGGGGCTCAGCCGCAGCGCCTTTTACCGCCGGCTCGAGAAATATGGGCTGTGATTGTCCATGCGGTTGAAGCACGAGCATCGGGTTTTCTGGATGGCGGTGGTGGCGGGCCTGCCGGCGACTGCCGCCGCCCTGGCCTTGCTTTGGACGAGCGGGTACAGCGAGCAAACCAAATGGACCGCCATCGCCTTCATCGTGGTGATTTGGCTGGCGTGCTCCTTTTCGCTGATCGGGAGGGTCAGATTTCCACTCCAAACGCTTTCCAATTTGCTGGCCGCCATCCGCGAGGGCGATTACTCCATCCGGGCTCGGGGCGGCCGCCGGGACGACGCCCTGGGCGAAGTCATCATCGAGGTCAATGCCTTGGGAGAGAATCTGCGCCAGCAACGCCTGGCGGCCGTGGAAGCGACGGCGTTGTTGAGCAAGGTGATGACCGAGATCGAGGTCGCCGTGTTCACCTTCGATGACGCCCAGAAGCTTCGGCTCGTCAACCGGGCCGGGGAAAAGTTGCTCGGCAAGCCGGCCGCGCGTTTGCTCGCCGGCAGCGCGGTGGACCTGGGACTGGCGGACTGTTTGCAGGGAGAACCCTCGCGGACCATGGAAATCATGTTGCCGGGCGGGGCCGGCCGTTGGGGGCTTCGGCGGACCACCTTCCGCGAGCACGGCCGGCCACATACCTTGGTGGTGCTGACGGACCTGAGCCGCGCCCTGCGGGAAGAAGAGCGTGCGGCCTGGCAGCGCCTCCTGCGCGTTCTGGCCCACGAACTGAATAACTCCCTGGCTCCCATCAAATCCATCGCCGGGACCATGACCGGCCTGCTCAAGCGCCAACCGCGAATGGAGGATTGGGAACAGGACATGCAGCGGGGCTTGGAAGTGATCTCGAGCCGCACCGAGGCCCTCCACCGGTTCGTCGGCGCCTACACCCAATTGGCGAGGCTGCCCCAGCCTCGGCTGGCCCAGGTTGACGTCGGCGCCTGGGTCCGGCGCGTCGTCGGACTCGAGACCCGGCTGCGGGTGACCGTCGAGCCAGGGCCGCCCTTGACGCTCGCGGCTGACGGCGATCTGCTCGACCAACTGCTCATCAACCTGGTGCGAAACGCCGTCGATGCCTCCTTGGAAACCGCCGGCCGAGTCACCATCCGCTGGAGCCGGAATAGCTCCGGACTCGAAGTTCGGGTCGAGGATGAGGGCGCGGGCTTATCCAACCCGGCGAATCTGTTCGTGCCGTTTTTCACCACCAAGAAGACCGGTTCCGGCATCGGCCTGGTCCTCAGCCGCCAAATCGCCGAGGCCCACGGCGGTTCCGTCATGCTGGAAAACCGAACCGACCGCCCGGGCTGTCGCGCCCGGCTGCGCTTGCCGATGGAATAGCACCGTCCGAGGGCCGGCGAGGGGCGGGGGTCACTCCGGAGCCGGGAAGGCAGAGGATCTCGCCCGGAGGTTTCACAGCCAGCGGCCAACTTCCGCTGAATGACCTGGTCTTATTAACACCGTCGCTTCAGCGCGGTGTACGTATGGAGCGAGCCGTCCCACCCCCGAAACCTTTCGGGGCTTTCCGCGCTCGCAGCCAAACCGTTGAAACGGTTGCAGCGCCCCAAGTGCCTTCTTACACCGGGCTGAAGCCACGGTGTTAATGAAACCTCTCGCCTGGGTGGGCGTACCCCAGCTTTATCGGTCTCCCTCCCAAATCTCAGTAACACCCCACTTTAGTGGGGTCTGAGCATTGGCAGAAAGCCTGTCGGAAAACATTACAAGTAACCAAACAGTGTGTATAATGTTGAATGGCAATAGCTTACGAATAGTTCATCCCTCACAACTGCTCTTTTCCCCGTTTTCGGCGTCGGAGAACATTACGGTTTGTTCACCGTTAAGCCGACTATGAGGTTCGGGATCTGCTCCGTAAGTGGTTGCGTATAAGGACAATACACTCCGTTATAAGATTGCGGAGAGAGATTGGCATGATTGCTGCGCACACTTCCCGTTGCATTCAAGCGAAAGTTGGGAGGACGATTATGAACATTAATTCAAACAGGGTAATTACCGGATTCGCGGCAGGGGTCTGTGCTCTGGCCATCTTGCCAGGATCGGTTCAAGCTCAAGCCCCGTTGTCACTATCATCAGCCACTGCGCCACTGAGTTTGAACGGTGCGCCTGTCGTTGGTGGGACCCTCGACGCATCGCTTCTCAACCAGCCCTATTCGTCGGCCGATCTCAATGGGACCTTAAGCACCTGGGTAATAGCCGGAAATGTGGCGAATCCGCTTGGCGGGTTGACATTCGTTTACCAAATCAGCAATAGTGGTCCTGATCCTGTGACGGGCCTGGGAATCCAGGGCTCCTGGGGTGGCCCGACCTTCGTAGGTAATAATTTCGTAGGTGATAATCCGCCGGGGGGCGGAGACCTTTTGCCCGAATTGGCTTCCGCTGCTGGTGCTTTTACCGCGGCATGGTATATCAATCCGGGTAACGTTATCGATTTTTCATTCACGAATACCCCGCCGAAATATTTTCCTGTTTTTGGAGGATCGAACAGTTGCTACCTTGTGGTTGACACCAGCGCAACGAGTTATGGGCAATCCACGGCTGACCTGACTGGCAACGCCGATCCAAATGCGGCGGATCTTGCTCCTACTCCCGGCACCGTACCGGAAGCTGGATTTACCTTGATGCTTCTGGTTACGGCTCTTTCTGGCATCGCTTGCCTGGGAAGGAAAGTGACCGGCTAGTCATTCGGGCACATCCTGCCCTCATTTCGCAGGGCCGTCTCTGAATCCTGAATCAGCCGAATTGGCTTGCCCGTTCCGCGGGAACGAGCCCAAGATAGGTCCATGCGAAAAACCTGCTGGCTGCTGGCCCTGTTTTCGTGGGCCGTGCTCTTCACTGCCTCCGGTCCCCTCGGGGCTGCCGCCCCTCTCAAGGCGCTGATCGTTGACGGCCAGAATAATCACGACTGGCGGCACACGACACCCCTCCTCAAGGCCGCCCTCGAAAGCTCGGGCCGGTTTACCGTCGAGGTCGCCACCAGCCCGCCGCCAGGACAGAGCCTGGCCGATTTCAAGCCCGATTTTGCAAAGTACGAAGTCATCGTCTCCAACTACAACGGCCAGGATTGGCCGCAGACGACCCGGCAGGCGCTCGAGGAATACGTCAGGAACGGCGGCGGCCTGGTGAGCGTGCATGCCGCCGACAACTCCTTCCCGAACTGGGTCGAGTATAACCGGATGATCGGGGTCGGCGGCTGGGGCGGGCGCAGCGATAAAAGCGGCCCCATGCTCCGCTGGCGCGACGGCAAGGTCGTCAGAGACGCCCACGGCGGGGCGGGCACTCACGGCCAGTTCTTCTCCTTCGTGGTCGTAACGCGGGACGCGGACCACCCTATCACCAAAGGCCTGCCGGCCCAGTGGCGGCATACCCGCGACGAACTCTACGCCACCCTCTGCGGGCCGGCGGAGAACGTCACCGTGCTGGCCACCGCCCAATCGGACGTGACCCATCAGGAGGAGCCGATGCTCATGACCATCCGCTACGGCAAGGGCCGGGTTTTCCACACCACGCTCGGGCACAGCGCGGAATCGATGCTGGACGTCGGCTTCGTAGTCACCCTCGACCGGGGCGCCGAGTGGGCGGCCACGGGCCAGGTGACGCAATCAGTTCCGGCCAACTTTCCGACGGCTGACGCGGTCAGCAAGTGGGAGCCGGCGGGGGCATTGCCTGAAAAGAGGAACCGCTAATCTCCGCTAATCCGCGCTAATGAAAAACCGCATTAGCGAGGATTAGCGAAGATTAGCGAAGATTAGCGGTTTAATCCTTCCGGGTCTCGATTACCACTTCCCCCAGTGGACGAAGCCGGGGTTGTATCGGGTGCGCGGCTCGAGCGTTTCTCCGGGGAGGCCCAGGGCAATGGCGGCGATGGGAATGACTGGCGCCGGGAGGGAGAACATTTTTTTGATGACGTCGATGGCCTCCTGGCTCGGGTGGATGCCAACCCAGCAGGCGCCCAGGCCGAGACTGTGAGCGGCCAGGAGCAGGTTCTCGATCGCGGCGGAGCAGTCCTGGAGGAGATAGCTCGGGTGCCGCTCGAAGGCGGCGTCCAGGTCGCCGCAGGCCAGAATCGCCAGCGTGGCGGTGGCGAGCATTTTGCCGCCCGGCAGCGCGGCCGCCATGCCGGCCAGGAGCGCCGGCTCACGCGCTACGACGAAGCGCCAGGGGTCTTTGGTCATGGCCGAAGGGGCGGCCATGGCGGCCTGCAAGAGCAGGGTGAGCGTTTCGTCGTCAATCGGGCCGGGGGCATAGATGCGGATGCTGCGCCGGCCAAGAATGAAAGGCAGCTTCTCGTTCGCGGAATTGCTCATGATGACCAGAGTGCGGGATAGAACCCCGTTTGCCGAGCCCATTTTGACCTGGGGCTTGGGTGCATTCCACTTTTTTGGGTATCCATTCCTAATCCTAATCCTAATCTTAATCTTAATCTTAATCCTGCTCCTAATCTCCTTCGTGCATCCGGTAATAGATTAAGATTAAGATTAAGATCAGCAGTCAGAAACTGCCACCCAAAAAAGTGAAATGCACCCCTGGGGCTTCATCCTCCGTCCTGGAACTTGCGCCGCCCTGCTTCCCGGGCTAAGAATGGCAAGTGAACTTTGCGGATGCCGCCCTGGTCTTGCTGGGGCATGGGACGACCCTGAATGCGGGGTCGGCGGCCCCGGTTTTCCAGCACGCGGCGGCATTGCGCGCCGGGGGCTGGTTTGCGGCCGTACGCGAGGCCTTCTGGAAGCAGGAACCCCGCCTGGCCGACGTCGTCAGCTCGCTGGACGCGCCGCGGGTTTTCATCGCGCCGCTCTTCATCAGCGAAGGCTATTTCTCCGAGCGGCTGATTCCCAAGGCCTTGGGTTTTTGGGAAGCGGGGGAGGGGGGCTTTTGCCGCGTGCGCCGTAAGGGCGGGCAGACGTTCTTCTACTGCAAACCCGTGGGCACCCATGAGAGCATGACCGGCGCCCTGCTGGCCCGGGCCCGGGAGGTCGTGCAAAGGGGCAGGAAAGCCGAAGCCGAAGCCGCCAGCCGCTTGGGAATTCAGCCTTGCGCGACCGACCCGTTTGCCTTCAAAGAGACGACGCTCTTCGTAGCCGGTCATGGGACGCCGCGAGACCCCAATTCGCGGCGAGCCATCGAACGGCAGGTGCAATTGATCCGGGCGATGGACCTTTATGCGGACGTGCAGGGCGTATTTCTCGAGGAAGAACCCCGGATTCGTCGCTGCTGGGAGTTGGCGGCGACCCGGCGCGTCGTGGTGGCGCCGTTTTTTATCAGCGAGGGCCTGCACGTCCAGGCGGACCTCCCGGTGATGCTCGGCGAGGCCGAGGATGAGGTTCGACACCGCTCGGGGCAGGGCCGGCCGCTTTGGCGAAATCCGACGGAACGAGACGGAAAACTGGTCTGGCTTTCGCGCAGCGTCGGCACTGACCCAGAGCTGGCGGGGGTGGTCCTGGAACGCGTGCGCGAAGCGGCGGGATGGACCCAGTAGAGCCTCTGCCGAAGGCCCGTGAGGCCTTTGTCGCAATCCTTTGTCGCAAACCTTTGTCGGTTCCCTTTGTCGGGTTCCTTTGTCGGGTTCCTTTGTCGGTTCCTTTGTCGGTTTCTTTGTCGGTTGTTTCACGCGACAAAGATTTGCGACAAAGGGTTGCGACAAAGGTTGGCGACAAAGGATGGCGACAAAGGTTGGCGACAAAGGGTTGCGACAAAGGTTGGCGACAAAGGTTTGCGACAAAGGATCGCGACAAAGGTTGGCGACAAAGGTTGGCGACAAAGGTTG
>Ga0209415_10003286_pt1 | contig 30080 bp, 27 predicted proteins | sample PeaSoiSIISIP2007_FD_187696 | JGI IMG/M metagenome (GOLD analysis project Ga0209415, IMG submission 187696) | Peat soil microbial communities from Weissenstadt, Germany - SII-SIP-2007 (SPAdes) (version 2) | ecosystem: Environmental > Terrestrial > Soil > Wetlands > Peat | place: Germany...
GTATAATTCATCCAACGGGAAACCAGGCCAAATACAAGGTCTCAGGAAGGAGTGATACATGGGACTGTATAAAAGAGGCCAAGCCTGGTGGATGAGATTTAATTATCAGAACAGGCAAATCAGAAAGCCCACGGGCACGAATGACAGAAAGATAGCTGAAAAAATCTATCATAAAGTCATGACCCAGATAACAGAGGGCAGATGGTTTGACGTTGATGAGGGAAGTAAGAAAACTTTCTTGGAACTCGTTGACAAGTATGAATTAACGGAATTCAAGGAGCTGAAAAGCTGGCGATCAGTTGCGAGCTATTTGAAGCAGCTCAAGGAGTTTTTCAGCCCTTATACCCTCTCTCAAATCAACCCTGCGCTGATAGACGAATTCAAACAGCAAAGGAAAAACAAAGGGGACAAGCCCGCAACGATTGTGCGAAAGCTGAACATCCTTAAAAGGATGTTCAACCTAGCAAAAAAGCGTTGGATGTGGGTCAAGGATGTTCCGCCTATCGAAATGATAGCAAAGGCCGACAAAAAACGGCTCCGCTATCTTTCATTTCAGGAGTATCACAAGCTCCTTGAAAAGTGCGAGACATGGCTTCGGCCTATCGTCACTGTAGCGGCATGGACAGGATTAAGGAAAGGAAACATCCTTAATCTGAAACGAAATCAGGTTAACATCTTTGCAAGGACAATCTCGCTCGATAGCTCCGAGACAAAGAACAGCGAAAACCTGATTATCCCTGTTGCCGCTCCTGCTCATGAAGTCTTGAAAGAAGCTTCACGAGTAGCCCGCATAAACAGCCCCTATGTATTCTGTCATGAAGACGGCAAGCCCTTTTCTTCAATGCAGATACAGAGGGCTTTTAAAGAGGCGCTCAAGAAAGCAGAGATAAAAGACTTCCGGTTTCATGATCTAAGGCATTGCTTCGCATCGTGGAACAGGCAGGCAGGAGTTGACCTTGATACGCTGGCCGATCTCATGGGTCACAAGGATACTCGCATGACCCGGCGCTATGCTCACATCGGCCCGGCACATCTTGCCAACGCAATTGGACAGCTTGAGAGAAGTTACGGCGAATTTAGCACAAAATTAGCACAGCCAAAAGAAAAAGAGCTAGAGCATATGCCGTAACTCTTTGAAATTTTGGCGTCCCCAGGGGGATTCGAACCCCCGTTATCGCCGTGAAAGGGCGGTGTCCTGGGCCGGGCTAGACGATGGGGACAATTATGTAGCTATTCGTTTTGAGTTTTAAATGCTGCCTAATCTTGGAGAGCAACTTATCACCCTCAGCCAAAAACTCTTAACTATTGATATTTGGTGAGCCGGCTGGGATTCGAACCCAGGACACCCGCCTTAAAAGGGCGGTGCTCTACCAACTGAGCTACCGGCCCGCTTTCGCGGTCTTCTTCAAAGACGCGTATATTATCAAAGAAATACTACCCTTGTCAACAAAAAACCGGGACCCCACAGGGGGCAGGGGTCATGTGGCTAGTGGCATGGAACTGTGAGTCACACCTTGCTCCCAAAAATGTCTTAATCTTTTTTTGCGGTTTTCTGGAAGGGCTGTTGCAGAATGATCGTTTCATCGCGCCGCGCGCCGGTGGAAATGATCGCTGGCTTGACACCGCACAGTTTGCACAATTTTTCTACGTAGGTCCGCGCCTTTTTCGGCAGGTCGCCGTATTTCTGGATGCCGACGGTGCTCTTCTTCCATCCGGGCATGGTGATATACTGCGGCATCCCTTTTTCGAGCACGGTGAGCTCCGAAGGCATCTCATCATAGAGCTTACCCTTATGTTTATATCCCACGCAGATCTTAATCTCATTGAGAGTATCGAGCACGTCGAGCTTGGTGATGGCCACGCTCGTCATGCCATTTACGCGTACGGCGTGGCGAATGATTAGCGTGTCCGCCCAACCGCACCGACGCGGCCTGCCGGTCGTAGCCCCGTACTCCTTGCCGTGAGCCCGTAGCATCTCGCCAAGTTTGTTCTCCTGTTCAGTGGGGAACGGCCCACTGCCCACGCGCGTCGTGTAGGCCTTGACGATACCCATAACCTCAGTAATAGTATTCGGTCCGATGCCCAGCCCAGTGCACGCGCCGCCCGCCGTGGGGCTCGACGACGTGACAAAAGGATAGGTGCCGTGGTCCACGTCCAGATGCGTTCCCTGGGCACCCTCGGCCAGTATTTTTTTCCTGCTTCCTATGGACGCGTTGATAAATAGCGTGGTGTCGCTGATATATTTTCTGAGACGCCTTGCATAGCCTAGGTACTCCTCGTAGATCTGATCAAGATGCACCAGCGGCGCATCGTAGAACCGTTCGAGCAGGAAGTTCGCCTCGCCGGTATTGCACGCCAGCTTCTCGCGGAAGGTTTTGGCGTCCAAGAAGTCCGCCATCCTGATGCCCTTGCGGTTGATCTTGTCTGCATAGGCCGGCCCGATACCGCGCCCAGTGGTCCCAATCTTCTTGTTGCCTTTTAGCTTCTCGCTCGCCAAGTCGAGGGCCTTGTGGTACGGCATGATCAGATGCGCGTTCTTGCTGATGAGCAAGTTTCCTTCAAACTTGATGCCCCGTCGCACCAGGGCGTCCATTTCCTCAAGGAGCGCGGAAGGATCCACCACAACTCCGTTCCCGATGATGCACTTCTTGCCCTTATGCAAGACCCCAGAGGGAATCAAGTGCAGAATAAATTCGTCCGCCCCAACAACGACCGTGTGGCCTGCGTTGTGACCGCCCTGATACCGCGCGACCACATCCGCCCGCTCGGTAAGCAGGTCGATAATCTTTCCCTTACCTTCATCGCCCCACTGGGCGCCAACAACCACTAATACTGGCATTGATTCTCCTTCAGCAAACCTTCAGTCGAAAAAAGAAATCCAATATGCTATATCTTGACCTGCTTCACCGACAGAACGTTAGGAAGCTTCTTGATACTTTCCATGAGATGGTCAGATACGGCGCTGTCGATGCTCACCACCGACATCGCCATGCCGCCCTGTTTCTCGCGGCCGAACTGCATGCGCGCGATGTTGACGCCATTCTGTCCCAGCAGCGTGCCGATTCCGCCGATGACGCCGGGCTTGTCGTTGTTCATGAGCACGAGCATATCACCTTCAGGCACGGTCTCCATGGGAAAGTTGTCCACCTGGATAATGCGTGGTTCTTTCCTGCTGTTTAGCGTTCCTGTGGCGGACACATCCTTGCCGCCGGCCTTGATCCTGAGCGTGACGAGGCTCGTGTACTCCGTTGCCTCGCTGGACTTGGATACCTTGACGTCGATGCCCCGGTCCTTCGCGATGAGCGGGGCATTCACGTAATTCACGTTCTCCTGAAGCGTCGGTGTGAGCAGGCCCTTGAGTGCTGAAAGCGTGATCGGCTCCTGCTTCAGGTTCGCCACCTCGCCGCTGTACTCCACCGTCACCTGCGTGAGTCCGCCCTCATAGAGTTGGGCGATGAACAGGCCCATACGCTCGGCGAGGTTTATGTAGGGTGACAGCGTCGGGAGCTGGTCTGCAGGGACCGACGGTACATTCACGGCGTTCCGCACCGTTCCTGCAATTAAGTAATCGACAATCTGCTCGGCCACGGCGATGGCCACTTTTTCTTGGGCCTCCAGCGTTGAAGCGCCAAGATGGGGCGTGGCTATGAAATTATCGAGAGTGAGAAGCGGATGATTCTCGGGCGGTTCCTTCTCAAACACGTCAAAGGCCGCGGCGGCGATCTTACCGCTCTTGAGGGCATCGAAGAGATCCTGCTCGTTTACGATGCCGCCGCGGGCGCAGTTGATGATACGCACGTCGTTTTTCATTTGGGCAATCGTATCTTTATTGATGAGATTGGCCGTCTCTTTTGTCTTCGGCGTATGGACCGTGATGAAATCAGACCGTTTGTAGATCGTCGGCAAATCGGTGAGCTCGATGCCGAGGGACTTTGCTTTTTCTGTCGAGATGAACGGGTCATATGCCAGAATTTTCATGCCGAGCCCAATCGCGCGGTTAGCCACAGCACTGCCTATGGCGCCGAGGCCGATGACACCGAGCGTCTTGTCGCAGAGCTCAACGCCCTCGAATTTTTTCTTTTCCCACTTTCCCGCCTTGAGCGAAGCATAGGACTGCGGGATCATGCGGGCGCAGGCGAAAATCATGCCAATCGTATGCTCCGCTGTCGTAACCGTGTTTCCGCCCGGGGTGTTCATCACCACCACGCCCTTTTTCGTTGCCGCGGGAATGTCGACGTTGTCGAGGCCGCTGCCGGCCCTCCCGATGACCTTGAGCTTCGCCGCCTTTTCGAGCAGACCAGACGTGACCTTCGTGGCCGACCGGATGATCAGAGCGTCGTAATCTCCGATGATCTTCTCGATTTCCTCGACCGTGGTCTTGCTCCGGGCATCAACATCGAGCCCAGCCTTTTTCAATATCTCCACCCCAATCGAGGAGAGATTGTCGCTGATGAGAACCTTCATGAATTCCTCCATCAAACCATACACTAAACAAAGATGAAAAAAGTAAAGCAAAACCGATAAAGCTCAGGAAAAAAATTAAGTTTCTCTTGATAGAGCTGCTGTGATCATCCGTGTTTCCGACGCAGCCGGACCCGTGGCTCTAATTTGCTATTTCATCAAAATTTCCTGCGCCGCGCCGACACCCGTACCGAGCTTCACCGGATAGCCCAAGCCTTTGAGCACCATTTCGATGCCGGCAATGGCCGTGATCACGTCAAAGGTGTCAGCATAGCCCAGGTGAGCGATGCGAAAAATCTTGCCCTTGAGCTTGTCCTGGCCGCCCGCGCCGGTGATGCCGTACTTCACTCGCAAATCCTTGTAGATCGCTTGGCCGTCAACACCTGCCGGCGCTTCAATGGCGGTAAGCGCATTGCTCGGGCTTTCCTTCGGGAAGAGCCTGAGCCCGAGTGCCCCCGCACCAGCGCGCGTTGCCCTAGCGAGCCGTTCATGCCGCGCGAGCACGTTGTCCAGTCCCTCCGCCTGCAACATCTTGATACACTCGTTCAGCCCAATGATCAGGGTGACTGCCGACGTGAAGAGCGTCTGGTTTTTTGCCAAGTTCTCACGCTCTTTTTTGAAGTTAAAGTAGAACTTCGGTGTCTTGGCACCGTCGGCCATCTTCCAAGCTTTGTCGCTCACCGAGACGAAAGCAAGTCCCGGGGGAAGCATGACGCCCTTCTGGGAGCCACCGATCATGACATCGATCCCCCACTCGTCGGTCCTGATATCGTGCGCAACGAGTGCGGAAATGGCGTCAACGACAAAGATTGCGTCGGTCTTTTTCACTATACTGGCAAGCGTTTTGACATCATGAAACACGCCCGTCGAGGTCTCATTGGCCTGGACGAAGACAGCCTTGATCTTCTGGTTTTTCTTGAGAGCCGCTTCAACCTGCTCGGGCTTCACGGCGTAGCCCCATTCCACAACGATCTCTTCCACTTTCATGCCGTAGGCTTGGCAGATCTTGGTCCAGCGTTCGCCGAATTTGCCGCCGTTGATCACGAGCACGTCGTCGCCTGGGCTCAGGAAGTTATTCACCGATCCGACCATACCGCCGGTGCCAGTAGAGCAGAGGATGAGCACGTCGTTCTTCGTCTGATAGAGCCACTGAAGACCCTTTTTCGCGGAATCGAGCACGGGAAGGAAATCGGGGGCACGGTGATGTATGATCGGCATGGCCATGGCCAGAAGTGCCTCAGGCGGCACCGGTGTAGGGCCAGGGGCCAAAAGATATTTTTTTTGCATAGGTATATCCTCCATTAATTATGAGCGTAAACGTCCATCAGGATGTTTACGAGAACTGATGTTAGAAACGTAATTATTTTGTCTGACGAAGATTATAGTCCCGCCGGGGCGGGACCTATGCCCGGGGTTGGCGTATCGCTGGGATATTGTGGATGTCTGTGCTGTTTCAATGGAAAACTGCCTCTCTTTTTCTGTTTCAGGCCAAAGACCACCTGACACTAGCATAAGCCGGCGAAAATTGTCAAGAAAATAGTTCGATCAGCTCCGCACAGGGCAAACTGGGTTTATGCACTGCAATTGCGTTATTTTTGTACGATATCCATGTATAGGCTAAATGAAATTGCCGGATTCGTCCGATCATTGGAAAAAACAGTGAAATGCTTAGAAAGTGGACCGCTTTTCCCGGTCGTATCCACGCTCGCATTGATCTGTCCGACAGTCCCGGGATCTAGGTGATTAGAACTAACCACCGCTGCAGTACACCCTCAGGAGGGAACAACGCGATCTATGATCAGCGGTTCGTTCCCGACATTACGGACCTCGAAAACATGGTTCACTTGCGTCCCCTGTATGACTTTTCCGAAATCGTATTTAATTTCCACGGCTGTAAGCTTCGGCCCCTTAACCTCCTGGGCCGGAAGATGTCCCGCAAACGCCGTCAATACCATAAAAAAACTGATGAAAACCAGTATTTTTTTCATAGACCAACCTTTCATGATAGAACGTCTCACCCACGGAAGATTCGAGAGAGCCACGAAACGTCTCCGTTTCCGCCATTCTCAATTTGTTACAACCCCATTTTTTTCTGATAGATCATTTTGACCAGTTCTTCGCGAGAGATCAGGCCTTTTTCGATGAGCAGCGTGGTCAGCGCGTCGATCCGGGTTTTGCTGTCCTGAAGAGCCTGGTTTAACGACTCCTCCTTGGACTGAAAGGGAGAATCTGGATCGTTCGCCTCCGTCCGTGGCATATTCAGATCGCTGCCACGGATGATTTCCATTTTTCCGCTGCTGGTACGTCCGCGCTGATGAAATAAGGGTTGAACCCGAGCCCGGGAAACTTCTTCGCCTTCGTAATATTTTTTGATCGCATCCTTGATTTCCGACTGCATAGCAAGCACCGGTTTTATTGTCAGGCCGGTAATGAACCGTATCCCGTCGATTGCCTCGATGTCGAGCGGGTCCGACATGGCCAGCACGAGCGTCCCCTTATCTTTCTTGACCGGTATGACGTTGAACTTGTTTGCTATTTCAGGCTTGATCAGCTTGACGATGCTCTCGTGAATTTCAGGTTCAAAGAGGTCTATATGGGGGATACGCAGTTTGTCGGCAACGACCTGGGCCATATCAATCTCCCGAACGAATTCAAGATCAACAAGAATATTCCCGAGCTTTCCTCCCCAGTTGCGTTGATGGGAGAGCGCCGATTCGAGCTGGAAATCATCGATAAGACCAGCTTCTTTCAGCAGATCGCCGAGCTTTTTGACCGCAACCATAGGTGCAAACCTCCCTCGGAAACAACCGGTTCTGAAAGCGCAACCGATTGATTATATGCCCCGCGACTATATAATGTCAACGATTTTTAAAGGGAAAATCCTCTTCCGCATGAGGATGCTGGCCGAATTTCTTTGATAAAATGCCTAAACCGAAGAGTCCGAGAAGAGATTTTTCACGTTGCCGATTACTGGGCACTGCAATCAATACGGCAAGACCGGCCATCATGACTGTTCAGTAAGAGAGTTCGACGCTTCGTGCTCATCTGGCACTTTCACCAGTAAATGACGATGTTCCACATCGGCAAGCGCAGCGAGCATGCTCGCCTTGATTCCGGGTCGTTCGCGATCCAGTTCTGCAAGCAGGTTTTTGATTCTGGCTCGTTTCAGGTCCTGATCTCCACAGGCAGGGCAGGCGCAGCAGGCGATGGGGAATCCGGCTCCAGCGGCATAGCGGACGATGTCATCCTCGGGTACGTACACCAGGGGCCGGATCACCACATTCCAGCCATCATCAGCGCGAAGAAGTGGCGCCATGGCCTTGATCTTCCCGTTGTAGAACAGATTCAGAAGGAGTGTCTCGATGAAATCATCACGGTGGTGACCGAGGGCTATCTTGTTACATCCCAGTTCCCGCGCCTGGGAATAGAGCACGCCGCGCTTAAGTCGGGAGCAGAGCGCGCAGGGTGTATCGTCGGGTCCCAGTTTTTCGAGCATGAGACGGTGGATCGGCGCAGGGACTATGCGGTACTCGATGTCCCGCTTCCTGAGGTAGTCTTCGATCAAGCCGGTCTGAAACCCAGGGAAACCCGGATGGACAGTGACTGCGATAAGCGAAAAAGCTACAGGAGCTCTCTTTTGTAGGCTCTGCAGGATATGAAGCAGCGTCCAGCTGTCCTTCCCTCCCGACAGTGCTACAAGAACCCGGTCGCGGTTTGCGATCAGGCCGAAATCCCCGATGGCCCTGCCCGCGAGCCTTCTGATATCGTGTTCTCTCTGTTCACTTTCTGCCATCAGAGAATTTTAAATCCCGTCGTACCTTTCGTCATTGACATCCTCCTCGGCCTGAAGGCCGAGGATTTACGGCGTGGATGATAAAAAAGGGCTCCCGATCTTTCCGGAAGCCCGATTAAACGAACGGTGATCGTTATCGTTTTTTTCTTGCCGTTTTTTTCTTTGCTGTTTTCCTGACCGCTTTTTTTCCAGATGCCTTTTTCTTTGTGGCTTTCTTTTTCGTTGCTTTCTTCTTTACTGTTTTTTTCGCTGCTTTTTTCACAGCCTTCTTTTTTGCCGTTTTCTTCTTCACCGCATGCTTTTTCCTCGGGGCCGCTGTGGGAGCGGACGGAGCTGGAGGAATGTTTACCGTGGTCGTTTCCATACCGCAGCAATACACTGGTTCCTCATACACTTCCCCCGTCCTGGCGACTTCGATTTTTCTACCGCATACCCTGCACTCATACTGCATAACTTTCTCTGTAGCCATACGCGTTGCCCTCCTTAAATAAGCTGATAACCCGTCGTGATACGGATAGAATAACGCCTCAAGCTGGATCCAGCCATCCAGCTGTCTATTTGCGAAGGAACCGTGGCGATAATGTGTTCGGATTTACATCGTTAAAGTAACTGTAAAATCATCTAGGGAAAAAGTCAAGTTTTTTGTGAATTTCCTGCTCACGACCATAATCGCGGCTGCTTCTTGTTCGCATTGGCCATTGCAATCCGCCGCTCCTTGTCCTGATGCAGCTCCAATATCTTCTCCATGCCTTCGATAGCAGTCGAAAGGGCTTCATCGGTCGACTTCCCTTCCCATTTTCTTGTCTCGGCAAGCCGGTAGAGCTCCAGGGTCACTTCTTCAAGATTCATAAAATCTCCTTTTATACGGCAGGTTAACTCAAAACAGACATCCGAAGTCCCATCCTGACACCTTGACGAGAATATAAAAAAACCGGGAGAAAACCTCCCGGCTTATTTCATAACAATGATATATTCAGTGAATAGTGATGATAAAAGGGAGTTCTCACTTCACCTCCAGCACAGGAAACATCTTTTTGCCGTAGAAGAAAGAGAGGGAGACGTAAACTAAGCCTGAATCAAGTATCTTCTGTTGATACTTCTCCCTTGCTCCTCTCGACGGCAAAACCGGGCTTATTATGATTAACCACACTTGGAGAACCCACAGCCTCGGCAGAAAGCGCAGCCCTCGCCGAATTCCAAAAGACCGCCGCAATCGGGGCATTCAGGGCAGAGTCCAAGATTGTTCTTGTATCCGCCTTGGGCGCAGTCGGAAGTGGAATAGGCGACCGTCGGTTGCGCATAGGCAGCCTTTGGCCCGGCGTGATGCTGATGCCGATGGCTCATGCCGTCCTTGGCATAGCGCTCCAGCGCCCGGCCAATGGCGTCGGGGCAGGACAGGATCGAACCTCCCTCACCCCAAGCAGGTGACGGGCAGCGGATGCCCTTAACCTGCTTGATAATCGAATCGAGGGACACTCCAGAGCGCAGCGCAAGGGAGACCATACGGCTTACCGCCTCGGACTGGCTGGCTGCGCATCCGCCGGACTTGCCCATGGTAGAAAAAACCTCGCAGATGCCCTCTTCGTCCTCGTTGATCGTGATATAGAGATTGCCGCAGCCGGTGGGTATCTTCTGGGTAACACCGTGTGTGAGCACTGGCCGGTTCCGTGGTTTCTTTTCCTCGGCCAGCTCTGGCGACGCCGAGGCGACCGTAACAAGCTGGGCGGCAGCCTTGCGCGCTTTCTCCGTGGCGCCTGTGGAAAGCACCTGCTCATCGCGGGATCCGTCGCGATAGATCGTCACGCCTTTGCAGCCCGTTTTGTAGGCCAGCATATAGACCTTCTCAACATCCTTCTGCGTGGCGCTGTGCGGGAAATTCACTGTTTTGGACACGGCGTTGTCGGTATATTTCTGGAAGGCAGCCTGCATGCGAATATGCCACTCCGGTGTGATGTCATGGGCCGTGACGAACACGCGCTGCACGTCCTCGGGCACGGTAGGAATATTCGTGCACCCGCCGTGCTCGGCGATTTCCTTCATGAGCTCCTCACAGTAAAAGCCGCGCTTCTTTGCCACATTTTCGAACACGGGGTTTACCTCGATCAGTTCCGCGCCGTCGAGCACCTTCCGCATAAAGGTCAGGCCGAAGAGCGGTTCAATGCCGCTCGAACAACCGGCGATGATGGACAGAGTCCCCGTCGGCGCGATGGTCGTGACCGTCGCGTTCCGGATCGGCGCCCTTCCCGGCTTATCGTATATACTGCCCTTAAAGTTCGGGAAAGCCCCGCGCTCCACGGCAAGTTCCTCGCTCATTTTCCGGCCCTCATCGGTAATGAATTTCATCACCATCGCGCCGGTCCGCTCGGCTTCCTCAGAGTTGTAAGGCACGCCCATTTCGAGTAACATGTCGGCAAAGCCCATGGCGCCCAGGCCGATTTTGCGGTTCGCCCGGGTCATCTGGCTGATTTTTTCAATCGGATAGCGGTTCACGTCGATCACGTTGTCGAGGAAGTGGACTGCCTGTTGCACGGTATGTCGGAGCTTGTCGTAATCGATCGATTTGCCGTTGGCTGAAAGCATCTTCGCGAGGTTAATCGAGCCAAGGTTGCAGGACTCATAGGGAAGCAGCGGCTGCTCGCCGCACGGATTGGTGGATTCCACCATGCCCACGTGCGGAGTGGGGTTGTACTGGTTGATGCGGTCCAGAAAGATGATGCCCGGATCACCGTTTTTCCATGCCATGTTCACGATGGTATCGAATACCTTGCGGGCTTGGAGCCGCTTGACCACCGTCTTGTTGCGCGGCGACACCAACTCGTACTCGCCGTCCCTGTCCACGGCATCCATGAACTGGTCGGTCATGGCCACGGAGATATTGAAGTTGTTGAGCCGGTCATTCTGCTGCTTGCAAGTCACGAAATCGAGCACGTCCGGGTGGTCAACCTGCAGGATACCCATATTCGCGCCGCGGCGGGTGCCGCCCTGCTTTACCGTCTCCGTTGCCGCATCGAAGACAGTCATGAAGGAGATGGGACCCGACGAAACACCTTTGGTGGACTTGACCACGTCATTCTTCGGCCGGATGCGGGAGAAGGAGAAGCCGGTGCCACCTCCGGACTTGTGGATGAGCGCCGCGTTCTTCACGGACTCAAAGATCTCGTCCATGGAGTCGCCAACAGGCAGCACGAAGCAGGCGGAAAGCTGGCCGAGCTCTCGCCCCGCGTTCATGAGCGTGGGGCTGTTCGGAAGAAACTCAAGGGCAGTCATGAGACGGTAGAATTCGGTCGCCGTCCGCTCCACGTCAGCGTCGGATCCGCCGTAGGCGCGGTCGCCCTCGGCAATGGTCCGCGCCACGCGCGTAAACATGTCAACTGCTGTTTCAACAACAGTTCCATCTTCATTCCGCTTGAGGTAGCGTTTTTCAAGGACTTTGAGACTGTTCTCGGAAAGATTAAGGCCCTTACCGGAAGCTGTTGTGGAAACAGAAGCTGCACTCTTCATAAATCTTCCTCCTCAAGTTGAATAGATAAAATATTATATGGATACAAATTAGGAAAGAGCACCCCGAAGGCTGCTCTTTAAAATACTGTCGGTAATTGCTTGACGATTTTCCCGTGAAACAGCATGCCACACTATTTTGTGGAATGGCATAATTATAGCCACAAGATATTGTGTTTGTCAAACTAAATATAAAAAAATATCTCAAACAAAAAAGTTTCAAAGGAGTGAGGATTCATGCGGTTATTTTAATCTCGGCGTAGTTCTCATCGCGCCAAGCAAGGGCGAAATAAAACAGAGTATGAAAACAGCAGGCCCGTGACGCTTTTCCTCTCCTTGGGATTTCCAAGAGGAATTTTCCTCGGAGCGGTTTGGTCTGGTTTAGGAGAAAATATGCCCTACTTGAGTTCCTACGTCGAACTCCTGCTGGGATTGGCGGATGTTCGGGTGAGTGTGCGAACACTTCGAACACTCCTGCGACGAGCAGCATGGCGTTATAACGATCACAAGTTTGTTGTTTCGCCTGATATTGTCTGTGGTAAACAGCTTAATTTCCCCCAGTCGGAGTCCAGAATAGATTTATTGAGCCCCGCCCTAGCCGTACACGTTCGGAAGATACCTGCCGTTTTCCAGCTTCCATAGCTTCGGCACCTTGGCCTACTCTACAACCCAAACAGCGCAACTCTTGGCCTCGTGGATGAGCCGGTTCGATGTGCTGCCGTAGAGGAACTCCTCGGCCTTCGTCTTGTGGTGACGACCGACGACCACGGTGCAGCAGGTGAGATCACACCGGGTCTCCAAAATAGCATCGGCCATGGATTTTGACTCTCCCATACAGGCGCGGTAGCGCACCTTGTTCTCGGGAAACCCAGACTGAATCAGGACCTGCTGGTAGTTCTTAAGCATCTTGTTGGCGGCCTCGAGCTCTTTCTTCAACCAATCGTTCATCGCGGCCTCGGAGTCGAAGAAATCCGGCTCTGAATCGGGAATGATCGATAGCAGTGTGATGGCAAACCCCGGGAAGCCTCCGAGAAAATCGGCCACATAGAGCACGGCCCGGCGCGAGCTGTCCGTCTCGTCAACCGCGATCAAGAGATGCTTGTCTTTCACCACGTTATCGGCTTCGGGTTTCATGATAGGGCTCCTTTCAACAAATGAAATCTTTTCTCCGCAGACATGGCAGCGACCCGGGGAGAATTACACTTGTCAGATTGACTGTTTTCTCTTCAATGAAATCATTTCTCTTCAACTCTGTGGTCCTCGACGATCCCGGTCACTCGGCGGGTCAATTCTTCCCGCGCATCTCCCAGGTCTTCAAGCAGTTCCCTGGTCTCTTCATAGTAAACCGGCGTACTTAAAGCGAAATGCATCAGCACGCGATTCAATTTTTCGGGGATGTAGGGATATATCTTTCTCAGGTTGTTCACCCGGTTATGAAATACGATGTTCACGTCGTCTTCCGTCAAGCGTTCGAGCAATATGGGATTTTCCTTGAGGAGCCGGTACGTGGTAATGTCTCCCCGGCCAGTGATGAAAAGCAGGACATTGCCGAGTCCAAAAAGATCGTAGCCGAAACGGCTTTCGCTATGACGGTAATTGAAATCGAAGTCGATCCAGCGGTACCTGCCCGTTGACGCATCCTGGATAATATGGTCGCGCCGTATATCTCCGTGTTTTTCATTGTTCTCGTGCAAAAACTGGATTGCGCCGACAATGCCCATGAACTCATCGAGCAACTTGGGGTAATAATGATAGAAATAGTCCTCGTGGTCTTCACACATTTCCAGCGTAATCTGGCCGAGGGTTTTACCTTTGATGTAGTCCAAAATACGAAGCTGGTTTCCTGCCGAATCTAGCACGGCCTTCCCCTGCATGAAATCCGGCCGCCCACGCACGAGTTCAAGAATGCGCGCCTCTTTCTGTGGGCTCCTGATACATTCGAACACGAGGGTTCCGATTTTTGCCTGGAACCGTTCCTTGAAGACCCATTTCAGGATGATAACATCGCCTGTCAGAAGATTTCGCGCCCGCTTTACCCAGAACTTCTGCTCGTCTTCGATACCGAATCTGCCTTCGCGCTCGTTGTTCCGTATAAAATACGGGACACCGTCGAGCACAACCACATCGTCGTAATCCACGCGGAAGAAATCCGATGTGTCCTTTACTTGCACGCGCTTGGGCACACGATCCCGAGGAACCACCTTGCGGATCATGCGCAAGAGGTCCTTCTCCGAATATCCTCCGCTGTCAACCGCCATAAATGCCGCTCCTTGGTATTTCAATTATAGCAGAGCCAGTTTTTCCCGACCCGAAAATCTGACCGCCCGAGCTTGCACAGTAATCAGCGCCAAACAACGTTTTCCGTCTCGCCTCGGCCAACTTGTTTCAGGAACGCATTGAGATAAGGCATCATCTCAATTTTGAGAAGCGAGACTAGAGCGGTTCGTGGTAGATAAGTATGAAATGAAGTACGGCAAGGAGCCCGGCAGGTGTTTCAGAACGGGGAAAAGGAGGGGATGGGGCTGATGAATTTTAACATATGTGCGAAAAAACCGTTCCGACGGTTCAATGCACAAAATGTATCAACATAAGCATGGTCTTGTTGATTGCCAAATTATTTTTTCCGAATCAATCCTTTTCAGTATGCTTTTATAAATAGATATATATTCGCATCGTGACATATTTCTTGACAGCGTACAAACTCTTGAATAGAATGTTCTCATCCTTCGCCGCGGCCGAACTCGGATCAATGCAAAGTTCAAGGACATAATCTACAAGATCATCATGCATGTCGCTCTCGTCTTCCATTGGTGAACATTTATATTATATTTATCTTTGAGTATTTGTGACGCAACTGATTGTTGTTTTAAGGTATGCAAGTGTAGAGAAGAGAAAACGGGCAAGAACCGAATAAACAAAGGCTAAGAGATTGAATTCAGGGATCAGGGGGGCCGGCAAAGAAGGTCTTGATTTCGTGCAGCAGACCATAAGTCTAGTAATCCCCCTGTTTCCATCCATCTTGAAGGAGAGCTGATACGATACTGGCTTGGGATACCGGGCAATAGTTGCATCCTGGATCCTGCTTGTCTGTCTTTTTACTTGACTTTTCGGGCAAATAGAGATAATTTCACTTTAACTTTGTTGGCACGGACGGGTCTCTTCACCCCTGTGCGGAGGCATCGAATCGTTCATGTCGTACCAGATCAAACTTGAGATTTTTGAAGGTCCCATGGACCTTCTCCTGCACCTCATCAAAAAGCACGAACTCGACATCTACTCCATACCCATATCACTCATCACCCAGCAATATCTAGAATACATCGAGCTCATGAAGAGCCTCGATATGGAGATCGCAGGCGATTTTCTGGTGATGGCATCGACGCTCACACATATCAAGTCCAAAATGCTTCTGCCTCCGTCCGAGAATCCTGAAAAAGACAACGATGGCGTCGATCCCCGGGAAGAACTGATCAGGAGGCTGCTTGAATACAAGAGTTTCAAGAACGCTGCCTCCTCCCTGGAGAACAAGGAAGAAACATGGTCAAGGGTTTATACGCGCCAACCCGAACCAGCACCCAATCTCCCGGGCGACGATGAGCCCCTGCTGTTTGATTTCCACCTCTTTGACCTTCTTGCGGCGCTCAAAGAGGTGATGGTACGCGTTCCCGACGCCGGCTTTGAAATCACGGCCGAAACTGTTTCCATTACCGAGAAAATTTCCCTGATCCTGGCCCGCCTCGAGGCGGTGGAAAGTCTGCTCTTTGCCGACTTGTTCGAGGGGAACACAACCAGGGCTCAGGTGATCGGCACTTTTCTGGCGCTCCTCGAACTCATAAAGACCCGCGTCATCAAGGTTGTACAGGTCGAGCAGTTCGGGGCCATCAGGATCATGAAAGCGGTAAGCGAGACAGCGGCCCGCGATACAGCCACCGGCAATCTGTTCGGGTAGGTGACAACAATGGAGAGAGTAAGCTTTTCACAGCGTTAAACAGCCTGAACAAAAGGTCTATGAAACCCGATATCAAATCGCTTGCGCAGCAGAAAAAATTCGGTGACATCGAAACCGCGGTCTACGGCGACCGGTCACTTATCGGCGACCTCGTCGCGCTCCTGTCCGAGAAGAACGGCGATGTCCGTTCCGGCGTACTGAACCTCCTGTCCCGCGTGGGATTCGATTATCCGAAAGATACGAGGCCCCATCTCCCGACGCTCATAGCGCTCCTCGACGACCCTGACATGTTCATCAAAATCGATGCAGCGAACGCCGTGGGGAACCTAGGCTTCAATTTCAAAGATTCGGCCTCTCAGGCTTCGCCCAAGCTCAAAGCGCTGCTGGACCATGCGCAGAGCCTGGTGCGTCAGGAGGCGGCCTATGCCCTCGGGAACATCGGCTTTGCCCACACCGATCTAGTCAGAGACGCGGTGCCGCGCCTGATCCTGATGCTCGAACGGGGTGACGACGATGAACGCGAGGCTGCCGCCCACGCCCTCGGCAAAATCGGCATTAATGCCCCGGAGCTGATCCGCGGCATCCTCCCTAAGCTCGTTGAGGTGCTCGAATTTTCCAAAGAGGCAACCTGCGGCGGCGTGCTCTTCGCCTTGGGAGCCATTGGCCTCCACTATCCCCAGGAAGTGGCAGGGCTGGTGCCGCGGTTGATGCAGTACCTGGAAAGCAGCCAGCCGAACGCGGTCAAGAATGCCATCGCGGCCATCGGAAACATCGGGAGCTCCAATCCGGAGCTCGTAAGGGACGCCATTCCGAAGATCCTCAAAATCATGGAAACTTCAACGGATATCGACGTGAAGATGAACGCTAAAGTAGCGCTCGGCAGGTTGGGCGATCCTTCGGCAAAGTGAAAAACAAGGTTTCAGACACGAATGAATATGAGTTAATATTGGAATGATTTCCTGAAACCCGGAGATCCGTTTTAGATTTTTCTTTTATCGGCATTCATCCGTTGTGCTCCATCATTTTAATTCTGTGAGGTCTAATTTTGGAAGATCAAGAATTGAAATCGGCAATCGAAGCCGTTCTTTTCATCGCAGGCAACCCCCTGTCCGTGGACAGGCTGAAAAGCCTGTTCGAGGAAGCGACACAGGAGCAGATTGAAGCGCAGCTTACCGGGCTCAGGCAGGCATATGACGACCGCGTCGCCGGCATTATGCTGGCGGAAATCGCCGGCGGGTATCAGCTCGCCACGAGGCCGGAGTATGCGGCATGGCTGAGAAAGTTCCGTTCCGTCAAGGTCTCCGCCAGGCTGTCGAAGCCTGCTCTTGAGACGCTCGCCATTATAGCCTATAAGCAGCCGATTACGCGCACGGAGGCGGAAGTTATTCGCGGGGTAAACATCGGCGGCATCATAAGGAACCTCATGGAACGCCGGCTCGTGAAAATCGTCGGCAAGAAGGACGTGCCCGGCAAGCCCATGCTCTACGGCACCACCCCCGAATTTCTTCAGTATTTCGGGTTAAAGGATCTCTCCGCGCTGCCCACTCTCAAGGAATTCCAGGAGCTTGAGGCCGGCGAAGAGGTCATGGAAGAGGTCGTTGGGAACGAGGATGCCGAGGCGGCAGAAGCACAGGCATCGGAGGATGAGGCAACTTCGGGCGAACCAACAGCGGCGGAAGCGGCGGACGACGAACCGGTGACTTCAGCCGCATCCGGGGAGAACGTCATAGGATGATAGAACTCCAGGATGCGCTGCGCAAGAAAGAAATCTGGGCAATCGGCGGCGGCAAGGGCGGGATCGGCAAAAGCCTGATAACCGGCAATATCGGCATCTCACTTGCCCGTCTTAAGAAAAAAGTCCTCCTCGTTGACGCCGACCTGGGTGGCGCGAACCTTCATACCACACTTGGCATCGGCGTCCCCGAGATGACGCTGTCGGACTTCCTGAACCGCCGCGTGGAAAGTATCCAGGACGTTATCATCAAGACGGGCATTCCGAACCTGAGCCTCATCAGCGGGGCCCAGGATTTCCTCGACGCTGCAAACCCCAATTTCGCTCAGAAGACCCGGTTACTCAGACACCTTGAGACCCTGGATGCCGATTACATCCTCCTCGATCTTGGTGCCGGAACTTCCTTCAACATACTCGACTTCTTCCTCTTCTCGGACCACGGCATCCTGGTCGTACTACCCGAACCCACGGCGATCGAGAATGCATACCGTTTCATCAAGAGCGCCTTTTACCGCAGGTTTAAGAAGGTCGTGGCGAACCAGAACATCAAGGACCTTATCGACGCGGCCATGGACCAGAAAAACAGCATGGGCATTCGCACGCCCTACGACCTGATCGAGCGCGTAAAGACCATGGAGCGCGAGGTCGGCGAAATCCTTGAACTCGAGGTGCTCAAATTCAAGCCCAAGCTCGTGGTAAACCAGGTGCGGACCAAGAACGATATCCAGATCGGGTTCTCGATGAAAAGCGCGTGCCAGAAATACTTCGGTATCAACCTTGAATATCTTGGATACGTGGAATACGACGACTGCGTATGGCAATCCATCCGGAGCAAGCGGCCGCTCACCATCGAATACCCCTACTCGCGGCCCTCACGGTGCATCGAACGCATCGTCCACAATCTGCTTCGAAAGGAACAGCTGACGCTGAGCATGCTGTACTAGGGAATGGTGTCGCGATGAAAAAAATAGAAGACCTGAACTTCTATGAGCTGCTGGAAGTGAGCCCATCGGCTACTACGCAGGAAATCCACAAAGCCTATGAACGGGTTAGAAGGGTGTACGAGCCGAATTCGATCGCGCTGTACTCGCTCTTCACCCCGGAAGAGACCGCGGTGATCCATCAGAGGGTGGAGGACGCATACCGTACGCTTATCTACGAGGATAACCGGAGAATATATGATGCTCAGTTGCGGGAGCGGAACGAGATCCCCGAACTACCTGCTTCTCCTCCCCAGCCCCAGGCATATCCTAGCCGGCTTAGCCAGCAGACGATGATGTTCTCTGACATACGCCTCCCCCTCCCAGATGCTGAACCGAAACCTCAACCGCCTGCTGCGGCATCCGCGCCGACAAGGGAACCGACAACTCCCGTGTCTGACTTCATCGGAGAATTCACCGGCCCCGCCATCAAAGCCCTGAGAGAGCAGCGCGGCCAGAATCTTCGCGGCATAGCGGATCTCACGAAAGTAAGCGCTCGATATCTTGAATTCATAGAAGAAGAAAATTATCAGAAGCTTCCCGCGCGGACGTACCTCAGAGGATTTCTCATGCTCTACGCCAAGGCCCTCAGCTGCACCAATGCTGAGCGGCTTGCAGGCGACTACCTGAAGCGATATGACGCCGCCATGAAACCGCCGGCGAAAAAATAATATCGGCCATACCGCAGGCTGAAGAGGGCGCCCCTCGCCCCCCTGCTGGTTCTGTTCTCCTCTCTACTGCTTGCTGTCAAAGCCTACTGTCTCGCGTCAACTGCTTTGTTCAATTCCCATTCCTTCCAGATTACGTAAATTGCCGGATAGATTATTAACTCAAGAATCGTCGAGGTTATAACACCACCAACCATGGGCGCGGCGATCCGCTTCATCACATCCGCGCCAGTGCCTGACGAGAACATGATTGGTACGAGGCCCGCCAGAATCACAGACACGGTCATGATCTTCGGCCTGATGCGTTTGACCGCGCCTTCCATTACTGCGTCCCCGATATCGCGAATCGTGTTAATCCTGCCTTCCTGGTGCCAGCGGTTGTACGACAGATCGAGATACAGCAGCATCACGATGCCGGTCTCCGCGTCGAGCCCCGCCAGAGCGATCACGCCGACCCACACTGCCGTGCTCATATGGTAACCCAAAATATAGAGTAACCATACCGTTCCCACCAGTGAGAAGGGCACTGCCAGGAGCACGATCGCCGTCTTTAACCATGATGCAGTATTTAGGTAGATAAGCACGATGATGATAACGAGCGTCAGGGGAATGACGTAAAAGAGTTTAGCCTTGACGTTCTCCATGTACTCATACTGTCCGCTCCATTGGAGCGTGTATCCCGAAGGAATGCTTACCTTCTCGGCAATCTCCTTCTTCGCCTTTTCTACATAGCCCCCGAAATCGCTGCCCGATATCGAAAGCGTAACTGCAGCCGTGAGCCTGCCTCCTTCGCTCTGAACCATACCGGGGCCGCGCGTCACCTGGATGTCGGCGAGCTGCCCTAGCGGCACCTGGGCGCCGCCCATGGCCGGCACAAGCACCCGCTTGAGCTTCTCTACGTCGTCACGCAGTTCCCGCCCGTAGCGTATGTTTACCGGGTAGCGTTCCCTGCCTTCGATGGTGGTCGTCAGATTCATCCCTCCGATGGCGGACTCGATGATCTCCTGCACGTCCTCCACCACGAGGCCGTAGCGGGCGATCTCGTCTCGATTGACAGTAAAATCCAGAAAGTATCCCGTATTGGCCCGTTCTGCGTAGACGCTTCGTGTCCCCGGCACGGTCCGAAGCGCCTTCTCTAGGTCGAGTCCAATTTGCTCGATGCCGTCGAGATGGGGTCCAAATATCTTGATCCCCAGCGGCGTCCTGATGCCTGTCGAGAGCATGTCGATTCTGCCGATGATCGGCATGGTCCAGGTGTTGGCTACACCTGGCATGGCAAGAGCGTTGTCCATGTCGTCCCGTAGGTCTTCCCATTTCTTGTACTGGGGCCGCCACTGGCTCATGGGCTTCAGCGTCACGTTGGTTTCGATCATTTCGAGGGGAGCGGGATCGGTCGGCGTTTCGGCCCTGCCCGCCTTGCCAAACACTCGGTCTACCTCAGGGAACTGTTTGATGATACGGTCCTCCGCCTGTAGGACATTGCTCATAATCGTAATGGACGCTCCGGGAACCGACGACGGCATGAACAGGAGCGTACCTTCATAAAGAGGAGGCATGAATTCCGAGCCGAGCTTTGTGAATGGATAGACGGTAACCGCGACGATAACGGCCGCCAGAATAATCACGAGCTTCCGGAAACGGAGCGCGAATACGGCGACTGGATGGTAGACCCGGCTAAGAAAATGACTGATCGGGTTCTTGTCCTCGTGCCTGATTTTACCCTTGATAAAGAGTGTCATGAGCACCGGCGTAAGCGTTATAGCGAGGAAACTGGCAAACAGCATGGCAAAGGTCTTGGTATAGGCCAGAGGCTTGAACAGCCTGCCCGCTTGTTCCTCGAGAGTGAAGATTGGCAGAAAGCCGACGGTGATGACCAGCAGCGAGAAAAAAAGCGAAGGCCCCACCTCCTTCGCCGCATCAATGATCACGTCGGTGCGCGAACCGTGGGCCCTTCCGGCCCGCTCCCAATCTTCCAGTTTTTTATGGGCGTTTTCGACCATGATGATCGAAGCATCAACCATGGCGCCGATGGCAATGGCGATGCCGCCAAGGCTCATGATGTTTGAGCTGATCCGGAGGTAGTGCATGCAGATGAACGAGATGAGGATCGATACGGGCAGCGTCAGAATCACCACGAGGGCGCTCGGAAGATGAAAAAGGAATACCATGCAGACTACACTCACGGCTATTCCCAGCTTGATTACCTCATCGCGGAGGGTTTCCACGGAGCTATGGATTAGCGTTGAGCGGTCATAGGTTGTGACGATCTTCACGCCTGCAGGAAGGGACGGTTTGATCTCGTTGATCTTCGCTTTTACCCGGTCGATCACATCGAGTACGTTCTCGCCGAAGCGGACCACGACGATCCCGCCCACAGCCTCGCCCTTGCCGTCCAAGTCCGCGGTGCCGCGCCGTATCTCGGGGCCCAGTTGGACCTGGCCGATGTCCCTGATGAGGATGGGCGTACCCTGCTCATTGGTGCCCACGGCGATCCTTTCGATGTCCGACTGGTCATGGATGTAACCTTGGCCGCGAATCATGTACTCTCTGCCGGACCATTCCACCACGCGGCCTTCCACATCGCGGTTGCTTCGCCTCACCGCCTCCGCGACCTTCATCAGAGGCAATTTGAAGACAGAGAGTCGGTTCGGATCGATCGTGATCTGGTATTGCTTCACGAACCCGCCCACGCTCGCCACTTCCGCGACGCCGGGAACCGATTCCAGGGCGTACTTGAGGGTCCAATCCTGGAGTGAACGAAGCTGGGAAAGGTCCTGCTTCCCGCTCTCGTCCTCCAAGGCATACTGGAAACCCCATCCCACACCGGTTGCGTCCGGCCCGAGCTGCGGCGTCACGCCTGAAGGCAGCTTGCCCTGCACGCCCTGGAGATATTCGACCACTCGGCTCCGCGCCCAGTAGATGTCTGTGCCGTCCTCGAAGATGGCGTACACGAAGGACAGCCCGAGAAAGGACTTACCCCGAACGGCGCGCACCTTCGGCGCCGCCAGCAGCGTGGACACGATTGGATAGGTGATCTGATCTTCGACGAGGTCGGGGCTCCTGCCCGGCCACTCGGTGAACACGATTACTTGGGCGTCCGACAGGTCGGGGATAGCGTCAAGCGGGGTATGGTAAACCGCCCATATCCCCCACGCCGTGAGGAATCCGACCAGAAGGAAAACAAGAAACTTATTGCGTGCTGATAGCTCGATGATTTTTGATAGCATTTATAGACCTCAGTTCGGAGAATAAAACAGAGCGGATCGAGATCTTCGCCTTTACTCTGAACCCTGAACTCCGAACACTAACTATTAATTGCCCGTCCTCAACTGGCTTTCGGAATCGATCAGGAAATTCCCTGATGTCACGACACGGTCCCCCTTCGCGATTCCTTTCACTATCTCGACATAGTCCTCACCGCGCAGACCTAGAGTCACCTGACGCTGCTCATAAACACCGGGCTTTTTCTCCACATAGACGATCTGGCGCATGCCAGAGTCTATCACCGCGCTTCGGGGGATCACAAGCCGGGATCCCGAGGAGACGTTGATCTCGACGTCAGCAAACATTTCGGGCTTGAACAGGAGACGGGGGTTCTTCACGACAAGCCGCACCTTCACTGTCCGGGTAACAGGATCTAGGGTCGGATAGATATAATTCACTTCCGCCAGGTAAGCGCCTCCGGACTGATAGGGCAGGGTAACTCGCGCCGACTGCCCAATCCTGACGAGCGGCACTTCATACTCATAGATATCAGCCAGTATCCAAATTGTCGAGAGGTCGGCAATCCGGTAAAGGTTCATGCCCGGAGAGATATACGCTCCATCGAGTACCATTTTTTCTAGCACAATTCCGCTGAGCGGGGCCTCGATGATCATGTCGGTTTGGGGTTTGCCATTCTTTTCAAGCTCGGCGATCTGCTGATCCGTAATGTCCCAAAGTTGGAGACGCCGTTTTGCCGATTCGATCAGTTCCTGCTGTGAGGACTCGATCTCGCTGCTGCCTGCAGGTCCGGACTTCGCAGCCTGGATCGCGATCAGATATTCCTCCTGGGCCGTAACCAGATCAGGGCTATAAAGGGAAAGGAGCGGTTGCCCCTTCACAACTTCCTTGCCCGTGTAATCAACGTACAGCTTCTTTACCCAACCCGCCACCTTGGTGTTCACGTAGGCGAGACGGGTCTCATCGGGAACCACCTTTCCCACGGCCCGGATCTCTTTGCCCAGCGACCGGTATTCGGCAACGGCGGTGCGCACCCCGATGAGCTGTACCTTGTCCGGGCTCAAAGTGATAACCGGCGCGGCCTGCTGTTTTGTCGTTTCCCCTTCCCTCCCTTTGCCCGCTGCACCCTGACCCTGCGCCTGCCCGCCAGTACGGTCCTGGGCAAGAGCAGCGTTGCCGAATGCGGAAAGGAACAAGCAGCAGGCCAGGGATATTCCTGCTTTTACGATATGGGGAATAATAATATTTCCGTCATTTTTCATTTGCTTTCTTCTCCAGTAAGCTCCCCAATCATTGAAACAAACTTGTTCCAGTTCACCAGTTCCTCCTGATCCATCAGTTGATACTTGAGCAAAAGGCTTTCACTGTCGACAAGTGTGAGAAAGTCCGTTTTCCCCACCTGATAGTTTGTTGTCGCGGACTGCAAGGCCAGGCGGGCCTGGGGAATGATGCCTTCTTCATACAGGTGCAGATGGTGCTCGGAAGTCTTGATCGTGGAATAAAGACCCTTCACCCGGGCGAGTGTATCGAGCCGGACGGCCTCGTAATCGTACTCTGCCGAATGAACGTCGGCTGCGGCTGCCTTGACGCCCGTTGACTTGTTCCAGAAATAAAGGGGCACCTTGAACATTACACTGGCCTGCCAGACATCAGGCAGATCTCCCCGCGTGAACCACCCACCGGACACGACCATGTCGGGCAGATACTCCCGCTTACTGAGCGACAGTTCATATTTACTTTGCTCGATCATGCGTTTGCGTTCTTCGAGCATGGGCGAATGCTTCAGCGCCATGGCAGCCATCTCATCCTGACTCCTGTCGAAGGAGGACGGGGCCAAGCCAACTGGCTTGCCAAGGGGCGTCGTGGGGTCGCGGCCCACGAGCTTGTTGATCACGGCCGCCTGTGCGTCCTTTTTCTGCTCCTGTTCGGCGATCCTGTCAAGGAGCATGGAAACCTCCACCTGGGCGCGCAGGACATCCTGCTGCATGCCCTGGCCCGTGCTATAGCGGGTCTCGGCGATGTGCTCGATGTTTTTCATCAAATCCTTGGTCTGTTCCAGAATCTCTGCGGATTTCCCGGCAAGGTAATACTCGTAGTACGCCCCCCTGAGATTGTTCAGAACCCTGAGCCGGGTCTCACGCACTACTTCATCCATCCGCTCCGCTTCCTTCTCTGCTGCGAGGCCCCTGGTGCCCAGCTTTCCCGGAAACGGGATTTCCTGGGTGAAAACCACGCCCTGCATGCTCATAGGCCGCACTTCCTTGCCCACGCTCCATGTGAGCGGCGCACCCTCATTCTGCACCATGTAACCGATCATTGGATCGGGAAGGGCTGATGCAAGAGATTTCCTCTCTCCGGAGGACTCGGCCTTTTTCGCGGCCATGAGAATCTCGGGGTTGTTTAGGAGGGCTGCCTGCTCTAAATCCATCAAGGTGAGAAGAGGCTCCTCAGCGCGGGCGATGAGAGGCAGTGATGCCAGGATCAAAACAAGTATCAGCAACTTTGTTCGCATTGCGGACCTCCTGGGTGCTATTGACTGCAATGTTCAGACCATCAGAGATGAGGTTCATTATCAAGATAAATCAAACTATTATAAGTAGGGAGGGCAAGTTGCCACGCTTGGTCTGGCGCGTCTGCTGATAGCGCTGTAGTATTTGCTACAGTCGTACCAGTGATCGGGAAAGCGTACATGCTTATCTTTGTGTTTGTATCACCATTCCCGTCTGTACGGAATCGTTTATTTTCAGCACGCCATTTGGCACTACAATTCCCAAAAATCCCGGAAGGCCGGCAAAAGCAAGACTATCCGGCTTACTACGATGCCATTTCATATAGTTTACCAGATGAGAGAACGAAATTATACGACAGGATGGATATTGGACAGGTTGCGGGCAAGCATAGTAACAGTCTTGAATTAAAAATAGAATTTATATAACAGCACACTCACTTGACTTGTCATTCCCGAATGGTTTTATTGGGCATGGGGTTCCCCATGCAAAGAGAACCGACATCCCAGCGCATAATCGCTGCGGGAACGTCGGTTTTAGGTCAGTTTGAGTTCGGTGAATTCCGTTTCTCCTGTGGGACTATTGCCTTTTTCTCCAGCTATTTCTTCTCCAGCTTCTTCCAGTCCGCCAGAAACTTGCTAATACCGATATCGGTAAGGGGATGTTTCACGAGCTGGTCGATGACGTTGAAAGGTATTGTTGCAATGTGCGCTCCGGCAAGTGCCGCATCAACGACATGGAGCGGATTTCTGATGCTCGCGACGATAATCTCGGTTTCATAGCCATAATTATTGTAGATCTCCAGGATCTGGCGCACCAGATCCATGCCGTAGTGACTTATATCATCGAGCCTGCCGACAAAAGGACTCACGTACGCCGCGCCGACCTTTGCGGCAAGCAGCGCCTGGCTGGGCGAGAAGACGAGCGTCATGTTCACCTTGATGTTTTTTTCGGCAAGAATCTTCGTCGCCTTCAGCCCGTCCTTGGTCATGGGAAGCTTCACTACGATATTCTGATGGATATTAGCGAGTTCGATGCCCTCGGCAACCATCTTGTCCGCCTCGAGGCTTACAGCCTCTGCGCTGATCGGACCGTTAACGATGGAGCATATCTCGCTGATAACCTGCTTGAAATCACGGCCTTCCTTCGCGACAAGCGATGGGTTGGTCGTAACGCCGTCCACGACCCCGAGGCTTGCCGCCTCGCGGATTTCCTTCACATTTGCCGTGTCGATGAAAAATTTCATTTCTTATTCTCCCTCTCATTCACAATATTCTGGTCCCCGGTAGTCCTGCGTCTTGACCTTGCCGCTTCCGTATTGCGGAGTGCCTCTTCCACCACCTGCACTGTATGCAGCACCGCTATTTTCGTGCCTACCCGTTTAAGAGCATTGGCTATCTGCATGCGGCAGCCCGGACATCCGGTTACCACGGCCGACGCCTCTGTTGCGATGATATTTCTTGCCTTATCTTCTGCGATGCCATCGGAAAGCTTCTGATGCGTAATCCTCATGACGCCTCCGAAACCGCAGCAGCGGTCTGCGTTGTTCATCTCCACCAGCGTAAGCCCGGGAAGGGAGCGGAGAATGCTACGCACCATTCCGGACAGCCCCTGCCCCCTGCCGAGGTGGCAGGGATCGTGATATGTCACCGTTCTTCGGACAGACCCCATCGGCATGCCCGGAAGTGCATAAGCGAGGAATTCGTGGATGTCGAGTACAACGGGCGTCTTCTCTGACGGCCGCAGCAGTTTAGGGTATTCCTTTTTAAAAGTCAAGCCGCAGGAGGCGCACGCAGTGACTATGACGTCCGCTCGAAGTGCTGTAAAGAGAGCCGAGTTATATGCAGCCAATTCCCCCGCAATCTTGCGGTCACCGAGAGAAAGCAGCGGCCTACCGCAGCAATTCAGACCATCCGGAATAACAACCTCGTACCCTAGCCTGCCGAGGACGGATATCACGGCTTTGCCAATATCCTTTTGCATTGAATTGACCGCGCAGCCGGGGAAAAACGCCACCTTACCTTTGCTCTTTTCCCCCCGCCCTGATTTCTCTTCCTTTGAACGCCGAACGCTGAACTCCGAACTTCCATTTTTATAATGCAGCGCCACCGGAGCGAGCCACGCAGTTGCGCTCAACGCAGCTGGATGCCTTAGCACACCGGAAATGATCCTGTCGATGATCCCCGGGCCCAATTCCGCGACAGCCTGTTCCTTCGCAGCCTGGATAATCATCGTAACCGGCACGTTGTTCGGGCAGGAGGACTCGCAGGCAAGGCAGGTCGTGCACGTCGCAAGAAGATCCTTGAATAGCGCCGACGACGCCAGCTTTCCGTCAAGGACAGCTTTTACGAGCACCATTCTGCCGCGAGCGGACTGCGATTCACGCCGCTCCCGCAGAAACGTGGGGCACACGGCGCTGCAGGTCCCGCACTTAACGCAGCGTTCAATATCGCGGCGGTACGGTTCAAGCAGAGAAGGCGGAGTATGGGATGCTGTTTTTCTCTTCATAGTAGGATTGTCACCGGTGTGCCGAGAGGCACAATGCGGTAGAGCTCATCGATATCGGAATTGTCCACTTGAATTCACCCCTCGGTCCAGCTCACCTCGGCGAGAGGCCGGTCTGCAGTTGATTCTGCCGGTATCCGGCCATGGATGTCCACAGCCCCGCCGAGCGGTGTGTTCCACAGTGGCTGCTGCAGTTCTACGACCGCATTTTTTATCAGGGTATATTCATCCGCAGATACCACCCCGGACTGAAGACCGTATTCGGCATGTTTGAGATCGGTATAGCCTAGCCCAAGAAATTTATAGAACAGTTTGCTTTTCATTATAATAATACGGAGAGAAATATCCCCTTCAGGAGTGCATCGGTCACCCCGCCTCCGCTTGTCGCCGTACGTACCGGTACCCCTGCCGAACACAGCCCAGCAACTCTTGACAGGCCGATCCCCCCTTATAGAGCGCCAGGGGATAGGCAGACTTATCGATAACGATTCTGATGTCTCCGGGGAATGCGGCTATTAGCGACTGGAGCGTTTCGGGTATCGGCTCGGTGGAATCCGACAATAGGGATATGAAACAAACGAGCAGGAGCAGAGCTAAAAGCCTAGAAAGATAAAAAAAGTTTTTTTTGAATCCGGACCGCTCCATAAATCCCGGATCAGGTTCTGATTTTTTCTTCATAGCGCTTAGCGCAGGTTTCACTGCAGAAGGAGCATAGCTTTCCTCCGATGCGGCGAGTGATCGCGCGGGCCTTGGGTATGTAGGTTCGGCATTCGGGGTCCTGTATCATCTCTTCACCCATGAGGCGGTCGCTTTTCCTGTCCTCCTCGTGGTAGGACCGTACTGCGGAGCGAAACACGGTTTTGAGGGCATAATAGACCACCGTAACGCAAAAAAGAATAAACAAGCCACGTATCATCGAGCTTCCTTTTTGGCCCCTTATTTGAGCTTGGCGATTTGCGATCGTAGGAGTTCCGCCTGAGGATAATTGGGCGCCAGCTTCAGAAGCTCCTCCCCTAGTCGCCATACTACATCATCAATGCCTGAAGTGCCTCATCCCCGTCATTATCATGGCTATGCCGTGTTCGTCCGCTGCTTTGATTGTTTCCTCGTCCTTGAGCGACCCACCGGTCTGAATCACCGCGGTAACGCCTGCCTGGGCCGCTTCGTCGAGCCCGTCGCGAAAGGGGAAAAACGCATCAGACGCTAGTACGGTCCCCTTGAGGGGGAACCGGGCCTTCATCTTTGCAATGCGGACCGAATCGAGACGGCTCATCTGGCCTGCACCGATGCCGACCGTCCGGTCCCTGGTCGTAAACACGATGGCGTTGGACTTGATATGCTTGCACACCTTCCAAGCGAAGGCAAGCGCTTCGTATTCTTCGTCCGTGGGGTTCCGTTTCGTTGCTACACGGAGCGCGCGGATATCGACGATTTTACCGAGATCGCGGTCCTGATAGATGAGCCCGCCGACCACCTTTTTCAGGTCCATGCCTTCGGCTGCACCCCTGACCGTGGGGCCGACATCGAGGAGCCGCAGATCTTTTTTCCTCCTGAGTTCCTCGACCGCATCGGGTGCAAATTCCGGCGCCACGACCACTTCCACGAAAGTTGCCGTCAATTCTTTAGCCGTTTCGAAATCCACCATACGGTTAAATGCAATTACACCGCCGAAGGCCGAGACGGGGTCGCAGTCGCGGGCCTTGCGATAGGCATCGGCAAGCGTTGAGGCAATGGCCGCGCCGCAGGGATTGTTGTGCTTCACGATCACGGCGGCTGTTTCGTCGTACTCTTTCACAAGTTCTAGGGCGCTGTTCGCGTCGAGAAAATTATTGAACGACATTTCCTTGCCCTGGAGTTGCTTCGCGCTGGATACGGAGGGTTCCTTTCGTCCGAACTCGCGATAGAAGGCGCCTTGCTGGTGTGGGTTCTCGCCGTAGCGCAGGTTCTGCACCTTCTCGAACTGAAGCGTAAGGATATTAGGGAAGCGGGTTTTTTCATCCGACGGCACCTGGCTGTCGAGCCAGGCCGAGATCGCGCTGTCATAGCGGGCGGTGTGAAGGAATACGGTGCGGCAAAGTTCAAAGCGGGTCTTAGCCGACACCTCTCCGTTTTTTTGAAGTTCTTCGAGCACGCGGCCGTAGTCGCGGGGCGACACAACCACGGCAACATCATTATGGTTTTTGGCTGCGGAACGCAGCATCGTAGGACCACCGATATCGATGTTTTCAATAGCTTCCTCGAAGGTGCAGCCCGGCTTCGCTACGGTCTGTTCAAAAGGATACAAGTTCACGACCACGAGGTCAATTGGCTCGATCCCGTGCTGCTTCATCTGTTTCACGTGGTTGGGGTCGTTCCGTTTTCCGAGAAGGCCACCGTGCACTTTGGGGTGCAGTGTCTTGACCCTTCCGTCGAGCATCTCGGGAAAGCCAGTGAATTCGGACACGTCCTTTACTGGTACCCCGACGTCGCGAAGCATTTTTGCCGTGCCACCAGTGGAAAGAATTTCGATGCCGAGCTTCGAAATGCCTCTCGCAAAATCAAGGATGCCGTCCTTGTTGGAAACACTGATGAGTGCGCGCATCACTTTAGCCACAGGTTGGACCTCCGAGAAAAATAATGGGAAATCAAAGCGGAATGTGTAGAATTGTAACCGAACAAAGGGGGAAAGTCAATTTTAATAGGCCCGCATGTCAACCCCAAACAGAAATGACGTATTTTTACCAAAACAGAAATGATAATCATATAAAGGGCACCTCCGAGCATAG
>Ga0209415_10003288_pt1 | contig 30074 bp, 22 predicted proteins | sample PeaSoiSIISIP2007_FD_187696 | JGI IMG/M metagenome (GOLD analysis project Ga0209415, IMG submission 187696) | Peat soil microbial communities from Weissenstadt, Germany - SII-SIP-2007 (SPAdes) (version 2) | ecosystem: Environmental > Terrestrial > Soil > Wetlands > Peat | place: Germany...
ATCTCCCCTTCAGGCTCATCTTGTGTGAGAAACAAGTTCCGGCTTCAGGCTCATCTTGCATGAGACAAGACTGACCGCGCCCGCACGCTTGCGCGAGATGCTACCATGAACCTCAGAGATGACCGTTGAGATTGAGCAGGTCACCCGCTTGCAATCCTTGGATCTGCGGATTGCAGAGTTGGAGCGGGAAGTCGCTACCTTACCCAAGCACATCGCGCAAATTGAAAAGGCTTTGGATGCGCACCTTCGCCGGCTGGAGGCAGACCGAGCCGCCCTGGTCGCCAACCAAAAGGAACGCAAGCAACTGGAAGACGACGTGAAGGTGGAGAATCAAAAGATCTCCAAACTTCGCGACCAGATGCTCGGCGCCAAGACCAACGAGCAATACCGCGCATTCCAGCACGAGATCAGCTTTTGCGAAGCTGCCATTCGCAAGGCCGAGGATCGCACTCTGGATCTGATGGCCGAATCTGAGCCGCTGGACGTTAACGTCAAGAAGGCCGAAGGCGCGCTGAAAGAAGAAAAACAGCAGGTGGAAGCCGAAAAGGCGCAAGCGCGCGAGCGCACCGCTGTCGATCAAAAGCAGCTCGACGAACTCAAAGCCGAACGCCAGCAACTGGTGGCCGGTCTCAAGAAGCCCACCTACTCCGCCTACGAACGCATTCGCAAAAAGTGGCGCGGCGGCTCGGCCGTCGCCGAGGTCACCGATGGCCGCTGCTCCTCTTGTCAGATTTTGCTGCGCCCTCAGTTTTTTCAGGATCTGCGCAATAGCGGCCAAATGATGTTCTGCGAAAGTTGCGGCCGCATTCTCTACTACAATTCGCCGGTCAGTTTCGAAATGCACGTCGCTACGCATCCGACCCGCTAATTCATGCTGCGCGGTACCATTCATGTGATGGTCCGTGCCGTTCTCCTCTCCCTTCTGGTGTCGCTATCTCTCCCCGCTCAAACCACTATCATTCGCCTCGGCACTCTCGTCCCCAAAGGATCGCGCTGGGATCAAATTCTCCAGAAAATGGGCGAGGAGTGGAAAAAGGCCTCGGGCGGAAAAATCGAAGTGAAGATTTATCCCGGCGGCGAGCAGGGCGACGAACCCGAAATGGTTCAGAAGATTCGCATCAAGGAGCTGCAAGCGGTCGCGCTCTCGGGCGCGGGCTTAAGCGGTATCGATGCCGATGTAGCGGCTTTGCAGGTCCCCATGATGCTCTCCTCCTATGAAGAGCTCGACTACGTCCGCGATCACATCTCCGATCGTCTCGAAAAAGGGCTTGCTCAGCGGGGCTTCATTGTTCTGAACTGGGGCGACGCCGGCTGGATCCACTTCTTCACCAAGCAGCCCGCTTCGCGTCCCGACGACATTCGCCGCATGAAGCTCTGCGTCCTCCAAGGCGACACCGCTACGTTCGAGCTCTACAAGGCCAACGGTTTTCTTCCCGTTTCGCTCGCCGCCACCGACATCCTCACCGGCCTCCAAACCGGACTCATCGACGCCTTCCAGGCCCCGCCTTTGGTGGCCTTGAGTAACCAATGGTTCGGCGGCGCCAAGAACATGCTCGACATTCCCTTCGCGCAATTGGTGGGCGCAACCGTCATCTCGAAAGAAGTTTGGGACAAGATCCCCGCGCCCGTTCAAAAAGAAATGATGCAGTCCGCGCGCACCGCCGGAGTCGCCTTGCGCGACGAAATCCGCAAATCGGAAGCGAGTTCCCTCCCGCTCATGCAGCAGTTCGGGCTCAACGTCGTTCACGCCGATCCGAAGGCCGTCGCTGAATGGCGCCAGCTCGCTGAAGGTATCTGGCCCAAACTTCGCGGCGCTGCGGTCCCGCCCGACCTGTTCGACGAAGTGAAGCGACTGCGCGACGACTATCGCCGGACGCACCACGCAACGGTCGCGGCACTCCGGTAATTCCAGCCAGTGAGCGCCACTCTTCCGTCCGAAACCACCGCCCCCGCCACGCCGCTCCAACTGTTCGAAGACTCGTTTTCCATCCTCGCACTCTCGCTGATGACCGTGCTCCCAGTCATCGAAATGATCTCGCGCCAATTCCGCTGGTCCGGCATCCCCGGCTCCGCCGTCATCGTGCAACAACTCACGCTGTGGATCGGGATGCTCGGCGGCATGCTGGCCTCGCGATCCGGCCGCCTCCTCGGACTCTCCTCCTCCAGCTTCCTCCCCCTATCCTGGATCGCGCCCGCGAGAGTTTTCTGGAGCGCCGCGCTTGCCGCCGTCGCGACGTGCCTCGCCTACGCGAGCTGGGTCTTCGTCCAGAGCGAACGCGCATCCGGCAGCTACCTCCTCCCAGGCCTTCCCAAATGGACCGCGCTCGCCATCATGCTGCTCGGCTTCGCCGTCATTGCACTCCGCGCTGTTTGGAACGCGAGCGCAAGTTGGAGAGGCCGTGGCATCGCCGCCCTCGGTCTGATCGTCCCCGCGCTATTTGGTTTCGTGATCCCGACCGGTGTGCCCAGCGTCCTCCCGCTGTCGTTGATCTTGCTCACGCTCGCAACCGTACTCGGCTTGCCGATCTTCGCGGTCTTTGGCGGCCTGGCGCTGTTGCTCTTCTGGTCGAGCGGCACGCCCGTCGCGTCTGTGCCCGTGGAAATGTACCGGCTGGTTGCTTCGCCGCTGCTGCCCTCCATCCCGCTCTTCACGCTCGCCGGTTACTTCATGGTGCAAGGCGGCGCGACCAAGCGCCTGCTACGAGTCTTCACCGCGCTCTTCAGCTGGATTCCCGGCGGCCTCGCCATCGCCACCGTCGCCATCTGCACCGTCTTCACGTTCGCCGGCTCCGGCCTTACCATCCTTTCGCTCGGCGGCTTGCTCGTGCCAATGCTCATCAAGACGCGCTACCCCGAAAATTTCTCCATCGGACTGCTCACCTCTTCCGGCTCCCTCGGCCTGCTGTTTCCCACCAGCATCCCGGCTATCCTTTATTGCGTCTACTCGCAGACGCCCCTCGATCGCCTCTTCACCGGCGCGATTCTCCCCGAATTAGTGATGATCTCCGCGATCGCCTTTGTCGGCGTGCGTATGGGAATCAAGTGCGGCGCCGTGCGCGAACCGTTTTCGCTGCGCGAAGCGTCGACAGCCGTCTGGAGCGCCAAGTGGGAACTCGCGCTGCCTGTGATCATGATCGTCGGCCTGTTCGGCGGCTTCGGCACGCTCACTGAATCCGCGGCCCTTACCGCGTTCTGCGCCTTCGTCGTCGAAGTCTTCATCTATCGCGACCTCAAGCTCTCGCACGACTATCGTGAAGTCTTCGTCGAGTGCGCCACCATCGTGGGGGGCATCCTGCTGATTATGGGAGTCGCGCTAGGCTTCACGAATTATCTGGTCGACGCCGAGGTCCCCTCCCGCCTGATCAATTGGGTGCAGATGCACGTGGAGTCGAAGTACCTGTTCCTGTTGCTGCTCAACCTCGCTCTGCTCGTGGTCGGCGCCTTGATGGACATCTTCGCCGCGATCCTGGTCGTGGTGCCGCTGCTCAAACCGCTGGCCGCCGCGTATGCAATCGACCCCGTGCAAATGGGCGTGATCTTCATCGCGAACCTCGAGCTCGGCTACCTGCACCCGCCCGTCGGTATCAACCTGTTTCTCTCCGCCTATCGCTTCAAAAAACCGATGGGCACCATCATCTGGGCCACGCTGCCGTTTCTGGCGATCCTTGCCGCCGCCGTGCTCCTGATCACTTACATCCCCTGGCTCACCACCGCGCCGCTGCACTGGCTCGGGAAGTAGCGTCGTTTATTTGTCGGATTTGTTTCTAGGAACGTAGAACCATTCGCTCTTGCGCGCCTTGGGCTCCAGGTGGACCTTGCGCGTCTGCTCTTTGATCGTGAGATCGTAATCGCCTGCTGGTAGCCCATCGAATACGTACTGCCCCTTTTGATCCGTCCACGCCTGCAGTGTGCGCTGGCTCGAATGCAATTGCACATCGAGATCAGACATGGGCAGCGGTACGGAATCGAAAATGTGTGGCACCTTTGGCGCGCGCTCGTCTCCGCTAACAAATCCCCAGATCCGGCCTATATCCGGGTCTCCGCTCTGCACGAAATGCAGATAGACAAGATCGTCTCCAGCTTCGGATAGGCGTCGTGTCCGTGAGCAAGCACCGGTCTTAAGCTTGCCGTCTTCATTCTCAGCGAAGACCACATACGTTTCGCCTTTGCGAAACTGCACGCCGCAGTCGGATATGAAATCCGTCCAAACGTCAACGGACTGACGACTGTTATCCAGTCCTTTGTACGTTCGGTCAATTCTGAGCGTTACTCGCTGTCCATCGCCGAAACTCCTATCGAGCGTCGCCTCCACCTCGGCCACGCTAGCCGCCTTCGCCACCGCTGATCGCTCAGGCTCCGTCAGAAGTTCCGCGTAGAAGGTTTTGATTTTGGCAAGAGTGTCGGGCGAATTAAGGTCTACGTCACGCAGATCAGCGTCTGGAAAGAGCTGTCCCATTCGATCGAACCACGCGCGGTCGTAAGGATTGAAGTCAGGATGCCTCGATTCCACTCTTCCAATAAATACGACATCGGTGCTCGTGAACGAATTGCATACGGAACTGGATCCAGCGCACTTGCAAGCCATCATGGGCCGCACAGCGACCGTTGTCAGAAGGACCAAGAGAGCGCCAAAGAAAAACCTTGTCATCGATCTCCTTCAGCATACCTCCCAGGCTCAGTTCAGTTCGGCACGCGACGAATCTCGGCGTAATTACTTGTTTCCCCTCGCCCTCTGCTCCGCCTCCATTACGTTCGTCAATATGTCATTGATGCGTGTCAGGTGGCCGCCTCCCTTGGATCTGAGCCAGGCGAGAACTCGCGGGTCAAGACGCAGGCTCACAGGCACTTTGGCCGGCTTCACTTCACGCAGGCGCACCATGCTCGCCAATTGCTCGTCGCTTAAGCGCGGGATGTCATGAAGGTCAATCCGCGAGTCGTCTCCCGCTGCCTGGCGTTCGGCAATGCCGCGAAGCGTCTGCCGCTCTTTTTCAGTCCAGAGCCTGTTCCTGATATCGTCGGATTTCATGCCTCTCAGCCGAGCGGGCCGAGATGATGCGGATGATTTCTTCGCCATGTCCGTCCTCTCTATAGGCATGCACAACCAGCAGGACCGCGCTTGTCTGTGCGTCGATGCGGGCGCGGCCGATTGCATGCCATCGGGTTTCTCCTGACTTCTGGTCGCTACGCTCGGGATAGACCAGGCAATACGGATCTTCAAAGACGAGAGCCGAAAGCTCAAACGAGACGCCCTGGTGCTTCCGCTGGTTCGATACGTTTTTGCGTTCGTCCCATTCGTAACGCACTATGTATATACGCAGTGTAATACGGATGCGGGCGGCGGCGCAATGCGCTGCGATCCCAGGCAACACGCTCGCAGGGCGTAAGTTCCGCGGCCTTTCCACACCCCCCCGGGCGGCAGTTTACATCTCGTTCGAGATGGTCGCAGTGGTTCCGTCAAATTTGGTCAGCTGAACAGTGAATGGCTCATGGTAGGTCTTCGCCTTATCTCGGAGGAAGCTGAGCGCGACAGCCTCGCCCAGCAGCAAAGCCGTGTCGCTGTCGCTGCGCCAGTGAATGCCGGCGTGGATTCCGTGGCCGAAGGTGACATTGTGGCCGAGTTTGTTCAGCTCTCCATTCACTGTAAGTTGCCCGGCGTCTGAACCCGTGTAGGGTACCAGCGACAAGCCATCGCTCGCAGGCGCCACCGGGTTTGGGATCACGAAATTGCCGTCGAAAAAGAACTTTAGCAATGTGATGCAAGCCCCGCCCACCGTGCCGTGCCCGGTCGGATAGGCCGGGTGCACGGGCGAGCCTTCGGGAAAGGCCTGCGACAGCAGCCACGTCCCGTTTTTCTTGAAACTTTGCTGCAGTCCCACAGAGTTTAGGACCACGCCGCTCGGTTGGACATCGGTCTTGCCCCCCAGTCCGCTCTTAACCAGATGAACTTGTCCTCCGGTCGCCTCCGGGCGAGGACGCAGGTGGACAAACCACTTCTGGTACCACACGGCATTCAAAGCTTTGGTGGCCACTTCCGTTAGCGACCCCGCGAAGTCAGGCGCGCCGAAGGTGCCGAAGCCGTTTTGACACCGAGATCCAACGTAGGGGTTGCCAGGGTTCAGGGGCGCGCCCAAGCTGAGAAGTACGAGGAACGCGGTGAAATAGGCCTGAAAAAGCACGTCCACATGGGTAAATGCCGCGAGATCCCGGCCATTGCGCCGATAGCGCAACGCCGGATCGATCTGGTTTTGAAGGCCGGTGAAGTTGCCATTCTGAACCGTCAGCCAGTCACTGAAGCTGGTCATGTAGTCGATGTTCGGCTGATAGCTCACCATCTGTTGGCTAATGGGCTGCGCGCCGAAGGAAGTTGGTGTGACGAAGAATTGGGAGACATAGGGTCCCAGGGTTTCGCCCGGGAAAATTCCACGAAACAGCAGGTCCGTGGTAACTTTGCCGTGAATATCCCGCGGCCCCAAGTAAGTAGGCAGTCCACTCAGTTCGGCCGCTGCCATCGCGGCCAGTGAATTGGAACCGTAATCGGTGAACGCTACATCGCGCAGCAAGGAAGCCCAGTAGTGTTCGAGCAACTCGGTGGCGGTCAGGTCGCCGGCGATCAGCGGTGCGGGAGGCACTTGCGGCTGCCCAAACTGTACGTTATCGAGCGCACACAGGTCAAAGGCCAATCCGCCGAGCGGGCCGTTGAGCGTCCGCGTGCCGCCCATAATGATGTTCTGGAAGTCGGAAAACTCGCCGCTGGCCAAGGCGGTCTTGAAGCTTGCATATGCGGTCAGATCCACTCGCCCAAAGCTGTCGTGCGGGAGACCTTTCGTGAATGTGCCCCCTTTGTCGGGATAACGCGCGTCATCGCCGTTATTGACGTTTTTCGCAACCGGCATCAGGGCGTCCCTGGTCGCCTCCCCGACGCGAAGAGTGAAGGCTTGGATCACCCGTTTGTTGGTAACTCCCTCGATCGCCGCACTATTTCCAGCGGACTGGGCGGAAGCCACGGACGAGGCGGTGAGTGCGCCCGCTGCAAGACTCGCCGCAGCGCTGCCTATTTGTCCGACGAAGTGCCGCCGATTTGAGCCTGGTGGCTTCCCCTGGTTAGCGGCAGGGTCTCGTTCCCTCACATCATTGACACCGTCCTTCTTAGCGATCATTACAAGCCCTCCTCCGAGCGCTGCGGCCGACCTCCTACAGAGTTTCGGGCGCAAGTTTCCAGTGTATCTTGCGGCCTGCTCGACGCGCGACTGTAGTGTACTGAAGTCTGCGCACCGACAAGCCAGCACTTTGCGACAATGGAGCCGAAAGGCCCAGTCGTGAAAAAAGCCGTGAAAACAATCCTGCTGCTGCTCGCGAGCGTGGCGCTATTTCTAGGCGCCGGCAATACCAGCAAGCTGAACTATCCGGTTGCGCCCAAGGGCGATCGGGTGGACGATTACCCCGGCGTCAAGATCGCCGATCCGTATCGAGGCTTGGAGAATGCCGACGCGCCGTCCACGCAGAAGTTCGTTGAGCAGGAGAACGAGCTGACGTTCGCGTATCTGGCAAAACTGCCTGGGCGGGAGGCCATTAAGAATCAGCTCACCGATCTGTGGAATTATGAGAAATTCAGCAAATTCCACAAAGCCGGGAATCATTATTTCTATTTCCATAATTCGGGCCTCGAAAACCAGTCGGTGGTGTATGTCAAGGATTCGCTCACTGGGCCGGCGCGGGTGTTGCTGGATCCGAACACGTATCGGAAGGACGGGACGGCGGCGCTGACGCGCGAGTCGGAGAGTTGGAATGGGAAGCTTTTTGCCTACGCGGTAGCGCAGGCGGGCTCGGATTGGGCGGAGTGGCGGGTGCGCGATGTGGCTACCGGTAAGGACTCGTCCGACCTCATTCAGTGGACCAAGGGCAGCGGCGTCTCGTGGGCGGCGGATGATCGCGGATTCTACTATTCCCGCTATGCGGAGCCGCCTCCTGAAAAGCTGCTAACCGTGGCGGCGCTGGACGAGAAGGTTTACTTCCACAAGTTGGGCGATCCCCAGTCGGCGGACAAGCTGATTTACGAGCGGCCGGATCATCCTAACTGGACCATCGATCCGATCGTGATGGAGGGCGGGCGGTATCTGCTGCTTTACATGTACACGGGCGTACCGGGGAAGAATCTGCTCGCGTATCGGGATCTGCGCGCCGCGAATCCGCGCACGGTGACGCTGATTCCTTCGCTCGATTTTGGCTATGAGCCCATCGCGGTGGTGGGTTCGACATTGTATCTGCAGACCAATGACGGCGCGCCGCGTGGGCGAGTGATCGCGATGGACGTGGAACATCCGGAGCGGACGAACTGGAAGGAAATTGTTCCCCAGCGTGCGGAGACGCTGGATGGCGCGCAGATCGCCGACGGCAAACTGCTGCTGTCGTACATGAAGGACGCGCATTCGATGGCGCGTCTGGTCAGTTTGAACGCCAGCTTGAATGTCAAAGCCGCGGAGGAAATCGCGATGCCGGGCATCGGGACAGCCGGATGGTCGGAGGCGCGCCTCGAGGACAAGGAAATGTTCTACGGGTTCGAGGGGTCCACCATCGCGCCGGGCATTTACCGGCTGGATCTGGAGACGGGCAAGAGTACGGCGATCCGGCAGAGCAAGGTTGCCGTGGATCTGTCGCAGTACGAGACCAAGCAGGCGTTCTATTCCAGTAAAGACGGAACGCGCGTGCCGATGTTCTTGAGTTACAAGAAAGGCCTGAAGCAGGACGGGCAGAATCCGACGCTGCTCTACGCCTATGGCGGTTTCGACATCGCCGAGACGCCGGTCTTCCGGCCCGCGTACTTGGAATGGATGCAGATGGGCGGCGTGTACGCCGTAGCGAATATTCGGGGCGGTTCGGAATATGGCGAGGCTTGGCACCAGGCGGGAATGCGCGCCAAGAAGCAAAATGTGTTCGACGATTTCATCGGGGCGGCCGAATGGCTGATCGCGAACAAGTTTACGTCGACGCCGAAACTCGCGGTTTTCGGCGCCAGCAATGGCGGGTTGTTGATCGGTGCGGTGCTGAATCAGCGGCCGGATTTGTTTGGCGCGGCGATGCCGGCGGTGGGCGTGATGGACATGCTGCGATTCCAGAATTTCGGGTTCGGAACGCAGTGGGTAGGCGAGTACGGCTCGTCGGCGAATCCCGAGGATTTCAAGGTGCTGCGCGCCTATTCGCCGCTGCACAACATTCGCAAAGGCGTACAGTATCCGCCGACGTTGATCACGACGTCGGACCACGACGATCGCGTGATGCCGGGGCATAGCTTGAAATACGCGGCCACCTTGCAACAGGCGCAGGAGGGGCCGGCGCCGATTTTGATTCGCATTGAAACGCGCGCCGGGCATGGGGCGGGGAAGCCCACCACGAAGCAGATTGACGAGTGGGCGGATCGCTACGTGTTCCTGAAAAGCGCGCTCAAAATGGGCGCGGGCTCATAGCAAAGGGCCAGTTTTCGGCTCGAAACGCGCGTCGGGCCCGCGAGCCCGGCCCGGGTATATACTTGTATGCCATCTAGGAAGCGACACTGGACTCAACCGCTTCCAGAGGAGGGCAAGACAATGGAGAAAATCATCGCAAAGCTGCTAGGTGAATTCGAGCAGGGAAAGCTGAACCGGCGGCAGCTCATCCAGAACCTGACAATAGCGGCGACGGCAGCCACTGCCGTGAGCGGCGTGCCAGCCGCAGCCGAGGGAAAGGTGATTGAGGCTACCAACATCAACCACGTGTCGTATCAAGTGAGCGATTACGCCAAGACTCGTGATTTCTATGCGGGACTGTTCGGGATGAAAGTCTCGGAGGACGACGGGAAGCAATGCCGCTTGTCATTCGGCAATAACATTCTCATTGTTCGTAACCGGCAGCCCGCGGGGAAGGTCGATCACATCGCGTACACCATCGCCAACTGGGATCAGGAAAAGGAAGCGGTGGAAGCCGAGGTAAAGCGCCGCGGCCTGAAGATCGTACAGGGGGACGCCAAAACCAGTCTGCATGTGCTTGACCCCGACGGCCTGGGGGTGCAATTCGGCGGATTGCGCCAGTAAAGGTCAGCCCTTTCAGCGCTGGTGCAAGCGGACCGGCTCCACTTGGGCGCCCTCACGCACGGTGTCGCTGGGATTGGTGATCAGCGAGTTGCCCGCTTCGAGCCCGCTGACGACTTCCAGGCTGGCTCCGTAATCCCGGCCAACCTTGATCTTCTGGAAATGGACGGTATGGTCCGGGCGAACGAGAGCGACTTCAGTGCCTTCCGCGCGAACGATGAGGGCGTCGCTCGGGATCAGCAGGGGCGGGTCCGTCCGAGCGCTGCTGAAGTCGACCTCAGCGTACATGCCCGGCAGCAGCACGCCCTCCGAATTCGGTACCTGTACTTCCACCAGCATGGTACGGCTATTCGGATCCAGCGAGTTGGCCGTGCGCGCAACGGTGCCCGTGAAACGGCGCCCTGGAAGGTTGGAGACGGTCAACTGCGCCTGCTGTCCAGCGTGGATGGAATCGGCGTTGGTCTGTGGGACGTTCACGTAGGTGCGGAGCACGCGGGTCTGCGCGATGCGGTACAACAGCGTGCTGCCGGCGTTGACCAGCGCGCCAACGTCCACGTTGCGCAGAGTGACGACCCCGTCGAAGGGCGCTTTCACAATCCGGTAGCCCTGGACTTCATTGAGGCGCGATAAATTCGCATCCGCGGCTGCGATATTACTGCGGGCCACGGCAACCGCTTGCTCCAGCGCGTCCAGATTGGCGGCTTGGGCCTGATATTGCGCCTGATACTGATCGTTCTCCTGTTTGGAAACGGCTCCCTTCTTTGCCAGATTGCCCCAACGCTCGGCAGTGACGCGTGCCAGATCCGCGTTCGCTTTGCCTTGAACCCGGTTGGCGAGCGCCTGTGTCAATGCCGCTTGCGTCTGCTGCAAGGCCGCCTGAGCCTGGCGCACCTGCTGATCCAGCTCAGGCGCCTCAACCTCCGCCAGAGTCTGGCCCGCCTGCACACGATCCCCAATGTCCACCAGCCGGCGCTTCACATAGCCGTCAGCGCGGGCGAGTATCGGCGCTTCGGTGACAGCTTGGATGTTGCCGGGTAGCACCAATTCACTCTTGGAAGAAGAACGTCCAACCTCGATGACATCCACGCGGGGCAAGGCGTGTTCCTGGTCACGAGCTTGATTCTGAATGACGACATTCCGTTTCTGAAGCGGGAGGTAGCCGGTGAAGAACGCCGCCACAGCAGCCGCGGTGACCGCGAGAGCGATCAACCATATCGTAAGGGCCGAAGGATGCCACAGTCTTGCGGCATGGGGCGAGGCGTGGGCCACGCGCTGGTGCTCCAGCAACTGCCGCTTGAGGTCTTCATTTTCCTTGCGCAGGCGTTCTTCCGTGGTTTCCACCACGGCTTGAGACTCAGGTTGATCCGATTCGGTGCGGCGCATTCAATTGCCCTTAAACGCGATCCAAATTCCACTGGGCCTGGTGTGTCGCACGGCGTCCGAATTCTTCCAGTTCGCTCTTGCGATCGACGGGAGGTTTGGTTCGAAGGTAACTGTAGACGATCGGAACAACAAACAGCGTCGTTACGGTTGCGAATATTAGGCCGCCGATAACAGCGCGTCCGAGCGGCGCATTCTGTTCCCCGCCTTCGCCCCAGCCCAGCGCCATGGGCAGCATGCCGAGAATCATCGCAGTAGCCGTCATGAGTACCGGCCGGATACGGGCATAGCCGGCGGACAGCATGGCCTCGCGCGCCGACGGCACACTGGATCGCTCGTCGTTGGCGAAAGTGACGATCAGGATGCTATTGGCCGTCGCCACGCCAATACACATGATGCTCCCCATCAAGGATGGAACACTCAGCGTTGTGCCGGTTGCGAACAGCATCCATAAGATACCGGCCATCGCTCCGGGCAGGGCTGTCAGGATAATGAAGGGATCCAGCCAGGATTGGAAGTTCACGCACATCAGAAGGTATACCAGAACCACCGCGAAAGCGATGCCCAATGACAGGCGGAAGAAGGAAGTTTGCATGGTTTCGTACTGGCCGCGCAAGTCTAAGGTGGTGCCGCGAGGCAAATGCGAGCTCTCCTGGTTCATGATTTTTTCAACTTCCGCCCCCACGCCACCAAGATCCCGCCGGTCGACATTGGCGTAGACGTCGAAAACCGGCCAGACATTGTAGTGGTTCACTATTACTGGCGCGTAGCCGCGTTGAACGGTTACCAGATTCGAAAGCAGTTGCGTGCTGCCCGGCATGGCTCCCGGATTCCCGTAGGCTTGCGAAGAACCGCTGGGTGAAGCGCCGACGGAAGCATTGCCTGACGCCGATGAGCCGGCTTGGGAACCTGGAGTCGTGGTGTTCATGACGTTGCTGGCTACCGACACCGGTGTACGGAGCAGGGCATCCAGGGAATCGATTTTGTATTGCGGCGTCTGGATGGCGATGCTGTAGGTGACTCCATTGGCCCAGTTCACCCAATAGCTCGGCGCTATGGTACTGGTGCCGCTGAGCGAGATGAGCATGTTGGTGGTCACGTCGCGCTGTGTCAAGCCCAGTTGGGAAGCTTTGGCTCGATCGACGTTGAGCTGGATCGCCGGCTGATCGATCACCTGGTGGACATGCACGTCGGCAGCGCCGGGAATGCGCGAAATTTTCTGAGCGAGCGTCTGGGCGATTTTATAGTTGGCGTCGGCGTTCCGCCCAACTACCTGCAAGTCAATCGGCGCGGGCAGGCCAAAGTTCAAAATCTGGGTGGTGATATTGGCCGGTTGAAAGAAGAAGACGGTGTCCGGGAATTTCTCTTGCAGGCGCTTTCGCAGCATGACTTCGTAATCGCGGGTAGAGTGGTGATCCTTGTTGAGCGAAATCAGGATTTCCCCATCCGCGCTGGAGATGGTTGGAACATCGCCCTGCGCGAGACTAGCCCAACTGTTCGGCACGCCGATGTTATCAATGATTATTGCGAGTTCGCCGGCCGGGATGGCATCCCGGACTTCGCGCTCGATCGCGGCGAATCTTACCTCGGTTTCCTCGATGCGTGTGCCGGCGGGCGCCCGGGCATGCAGCTTCATCTGGCCGGAGTCGACATTAGGAAAGAAATCCTTGCCGATCAGCCCGGCCAGTCCCAGCGAGACGATAGAAAATGCCATGAAGGCCGTAAGAACGCGCCCGCGATGACGCAGGGACCAATCGAGCAGGCCGATGTAGCGAAAGCGGAGGCTCTCAAACAAGCCGTTGAACAGATAGTGAACACGCCAGAACAGGCCTTGGCCGCCGGCCGCCTCGCCTCCCTCGCCGTGCTGGTACAGGTCCGCTTCAGACTGGAGAAGATAACGCGCCATGGTGGGAACCAGCGTGCGCGAGAGCAGGTAAGAGGCGAGCATGGCAAAAACCACCGCCATGGCGAGCGGCGTAAACAGATAGCGCGCCGTTCCGGTAAGCAGTAAAACCGGGACAAACACGATGCAGATGGCCAGGGTGGATACAAATGTCGGAATCGCGATCTGTGCCACGCCATCGACGATGGCCAGTACCAGCGGTTTTTGCATGCTGATGTTCCGGTGAGTATTCTCGATGGCAACCGTGGCGTCGTCCACCAGAATCCCCACGGCCAGCGCCAAACCGCCCAGCGTCATCACATTGATGGTTTGTCCGAACAGGCTGAGGAGACTGATGGAGGCGAGGATCGACAGGGGAATCGAGATACAGACGATGAGGGTACTGCGCCAGCTTCCCAGGAACAGCAGGATCATCATGGCTGTCAGGCCGGCGGCAATGAGGGCTTCACGCAGTACCCCTTGAATGGAGGAGCGCACGAAAATGGACTGGTCCGCCAGGGCCACGACGTTCAGCTCTGGAGGAACGTTAGCTAGAATCCTGGGGAGGGCCTGCTTCACGGCATTGACGATCGCCAGCGTGGACGCCTTTCCGGTTCTGGTCACGGTCATAAGAACGCCGCGATTTCCGTCGGTGCGCACGATATTGGTCTGCACCGAGTATCCGTCGTGAACCTGCGCCACGTCCTTGATGTAGACCGTTGCGCCGTTCACGGTTTTGATGGGCAGGTTGTTGAGTTCGTCTAGGATGATCGGGCTGCTGTTGACCTTGATTTGATACTCAGTCGCGGCGAGTTTGGCCGTGCCGGCCGGAAGAATCAGGTTTTGCAGCGTCAACGCGTTGGAGACATCCATCGGGGAAAGTTGCTTGGCGTAGAGCTCATCCAAATTCAGATCCACCATGACGGATCGATTCTTCCCGCCGAACGGATAAGAGACCGACGCGCCTTGCACGGTTCCGAGCGGCGTTCGAATGAAGTTATTGCCCCAGTCGAATATCTCTTGCTCGCGCATGGTCTTGCTGGATAGCCCAAGTTGCAGGACCGGCACGCTGGCCGCGTCGTACTTCAGGACATTGGCCGGGAACATGCCGGGCGGCATGCTCCGCAGCGCGCTCTGCATCTGCGCGGTGACCTGCGCCACGGCCATATCGACCTGAACGTTGGGGTGAAAGTAAATGCGAATGACGGCGATGCTGTTGTAGGACTGCGACTCGATATGCTCAATGTCGTTGACGCCCGAAGTGAGGCCGCGCTCAAAATTGGTCACTACCCGCTTTTCCATCTCTTCGGGCGAGAGACCGCTGTACTGCCACAAGACACTGACGACGGGAATGTCGATGTAGGGGAAGATGTCGACCGGCATGGTGATGATGGCCGTCGCACCCAGGATCGCGATAAGAATCGCCATCACCACGAACGTATAAGGTCGCCGAAGAGCTAGCCAGACAATCCACATGGTGTCATCATCCTGGAGCGCAGCGGTAAAGCCACCGCGGCGCTATCCCTGAATTCCGTTTCCAGGTTTCTGGGGCCAGTATATCAGCTAGTTCACTCTTTGCTCCAGGCCGAAGACCATGCCCCGGACTAGCGGCAGGCCCGGGGACGCAAGTTAGGGCGTGCTCGAAATAGTGATCGAACCGGCCGAGCCGTTCCAGTAGTAATTCTGCGACCAGGTCGAATTGAACACTCCTATATCCACCGAGTACGTCCCAGCGGCGAGGTTCGACGGCGAGTTCCAGGTGTAGGAGAACTGCAGCGTCTGGCCCGCGGTGAAGTTCTGGCCCGTCCAGTAGGTCGTTATCACGGCGCTTCCCGCTGAATCGAAAACCTGCAATTCGACAATCGAGTTCGAAAGCCCAGCGGTTCCGGTGTCGGTGACCGACACCGCGATATTGGTTGTGGCTCCCGGCGCGAACGTCGAAGGCGTGGGGGTCGCCGAGGACTGGAAGCTCAGGTTGGAGTTTACGGTGATGGTCGCGGCCGACGAATTCCAACTCCACAATTGATGGAACGTACTGTACACGCCTATCTCGACGGTGTAAGTACCCGCCAATGACGGAACGAAGTTGACCTGATAGCTCTTTGATTGGCCGGAAGTAAAGTTCTGCCTGGCAAAGTTTTGCTTGAGCGTGGCGGCACCGGTCGGGTTGAGAACCGTGATCCGTACAACTCCGTTCGTCAGCGTATTGGCGGTGTCCTTGACGCTGGCGGTGATGGTGGTAGAGACCCCTTGCGTCACCGGGTTGGGACTTGCGGTGGCCGAAGAAGTGAACGTCGGCGGCACAATCGGCGTTGCTGCAACTTGGGCCGAATTGGGGCTCGAGCCTGCGGAGTTCGCGCCCGTGACGACGTAGTAATAGGTTGTCCCGTTCGTGAGGCCGGAGTTTTTGAACTTAGTCGGCGAAGCGCCTACGGTGCCAATCTTCGAGTAGGGGCCGCCGTTCGCGGTCCCGCGGTCCACGGTGTAGCTGGTCGCGCCGCCCGTGGCGTTCCAGGTGAGGGTGACGGTGCCATTGCCCACGGTAGCCGCAAGTCCTGTGGGCGCGCTCGGGGGCGAGAGCACACTGCCTGACGGAATCACGAACAGTGTGATGCTTTGGGACGGCACAGTTGCCGAGACCGAGTTGTTCGCTATCTTCACGTCGGCAAGGCGAGCGATCGACGTTTGTGAAACCGAGTTGATCTGCCAGGCCTGCGCCGTTCCGGAGGTCGAAAAGTTCGCGAGGCTTACTGTTACCGGAGTGCTCCCTTGCCGTTTATTGATCACCATCGCCGTTAAAGCGCCATCGGATTCGCGCACCGACGCGAATGCCGACAGATTGTCAGGGTTGGCCACGCCCGCCTCCACGCTGGTATCGCCAAACGTGGAGTTGTTTCCGTCATAGTTGCGGTAAATCTGGCTGGCAAGATAGGTCACGTAGTAAGTGGTCGGGTTTGTACCAGTGTTCTTGGCGACCGTCCAACGGGTTGCCAGATCGAAGCCCTCGCGTCCATAAATGCCGAGCACGTCAGCCTGCGTGGTGGCGCCATTGAGATTCGGTTCGTCGCCCCAGTTGTATTCCGTGCAGCCGATCTCGAGCCCCGGATAATACTGGCTCACCATCGCCTTTAGCGTGGGAATCCAGTTGATGACGCGGCCGTTGATTCCGATATCGCCGTACCAGGAAGGGTCCTGGAACGTCGGATCCCACAAGATGCGGGTTTCCCTGTTGCGATACGTTTGTCCCGAGAGAGAATCGTCGTTGTTGCCTGGAGCGCCGTTGTAGCAATGAACCGTGAGCACATCCAGAAGCTGCGTTCCGGTTTGCTGCTTGTACTTATACAATTGCTGCAGTAACCAGGGATAGTAGTAAGTCTGGCCGTGCGTGTTGTAGTCGGAGTTCGCCGCAGTCCATCCGTTGGCTTGGTCGAATCCGCTGGCATACATCGCCCACCAACTCCACTCCTCCGGGCCAACGATTTTCGCGGCCGGATCGGTGACTCGGATCATGCCGGCATAGGCTACGGTTTTGTCGTACATCTCCTGGTAGGTGGACGGGTTGGGGTGAACGTCGCGATGGGTTTGATACCACAGCGACGGCTCGTTATCGAGAATGTAATACTTGATTCCTGTGGACGTTGTGGCGGGGCCATAAGTGGCTACAAAATGCTGCAGCCACCCCTGCTGGATGGCGGTGGTGTTCGCAATACCGGTGTCGAGCGGATCGTTGCCTGTAATGTCCTTTCCGGTAGCCGAGCTGACGCCGTTGCCCGCATCGGAATTGTAGGGATCGGTCGCTGTTTGCGGCCCGTATTTCTTCACCGAAAAGCCTTCGAGCGTGCTCCGATTCGGGCCGAGGTTCGCCAGATAATCGATCATCGGGATGGTAAACAGAGGCTCGGCGCCGCTGTTGGCGCGCGTGGTAGCGACGTAAGCGTCGGCGGATCCTGCCGGCGTGCCGCTGCCGTCGGAGTAGGTCTCAAAATACCAGTCGGAACCGGCCGAGTGCGCGTCAATCTGCCAGTTGTAGCGGCTGGTGGAGTTTCCGCCCCAGCGGTTGAGCGGAGCGTTCAAGGTGGTCATGTCGTGCGCATCCCCGTAAGCGATGCCGTAGATATTGGGATTTATGGCATGCCGGTTGGCGTTGGCATCCACACTCACGGTGGTGGGTGGATTCTGCGGAAAGGCTTGGACCGCACCGAACAGGATGATCGCCGCTAGTCTCACTCGGGTTCTCAACATCAAGAATATTCCTCCCGCTCGGGTGGTCCGCCATTCGCGAACCGGCAAGAGAGCCGTGCGGGCGCGCGGCATCTAGGTTCATCGTAGTTCCGGTACTTTGTGGAATCAATAAAAATAACTACTTAGGTTGCTGTCGAGGAACTTGGCCGAAGCAGTCCGCGCCCGAGTCGGTCCACTTTGCGATTTCGCCGGGCCATTGCGTCAGAGCTACGGGATCCAGGCGCCCTCCAGCGCCCAGCCGCTGCTCTGAGTTTTCCCCACTGCCTGCAGGTATACCCAATGCCCGGATACCGGCGCTTACGTTTACAGCCTGCTGGGGGTCGAGTATTTGAAGATGGAGCAAATTCCCGATGCAGTGGAAGTGCTGGAGCAGGCCGTGAAACTGTTGCCGCATGACGCCTCCAATCACGCGAACCTCGGGTTGGCATCGGTTTCCAACGGGCAATACGATCGCGCCGAGCCGGAACTGAAGCGCGCTCTGGATCTCGATCCGCACTACGCGCTGGCAAGCCAGTTACTGGGGGTTCTGGCGCTCAGTAAGAATGCGCAAAAGTAGCCGGGTGCGGTATGCACAGCAGGTAGAATCGCGAGAAGCTCACCCCCTGACGAACGCCACCGTCCCCAAGATCAGCATGATCACGCCCGCCAAAACCGCAGTCGTGCCGATGACTCGCCCAAAATTGTTCAGCCAGCGAGGCGGAGCTTCGGCCGCAAGCGCGTTCAACCCGCCAGTCTTGACGAGACGCTCGTATTCTTCCGGGTGAAGGCGCTGCAACTCTTCCTCGCTCAGCCGGCCCGTGAAGATGGTGAGATCCATCGGAAAATTATCCGACCGAAGGTGGGTATTGAAAAAGTGGATCACGAAGATCCAACCAGTGGCAAGAATGGCCTCCTCCCCGTGGATGAGGAGCGCGATGTTTAGCCACGAGCCTGGAATCAGACGGGCAAAAAACGACCCGAACCACATGGCATAGCCGGAGAACCCGATGATCCCCATGCCCCAAAAAACGCCCCAATAATCCAGCTTGTCCCAGTAGCCGTAGCGGTCAATTCGGGGTTTCGCTCCCAGGTGCAAGAACCACTTTAGGTTTCCAAATAAATCCTGAATGTCCTTCCAGCGCGGCACCATGGAGCTGGGTCCATACAGCAGGCCCCACTCGCGCTTGGCTGCGACGCGGTAGACGATATCGGCCACGTGAATCAGGAAGGCCACAGTGAGCCAGAAGGCGAAAAACTTGTGAAAAAACAAGACCGCGCCAAATCCCCCCACGGCCTTGGCGAGCGTCTGCATATAATGCGCGGTGCTGAAGCGGAGCATCATGCCGGTGAAGGCCAGCCCCAGAAAGGTGGTGAACAAAGCACCATGCAGATAGCGCTGCGCGAGCGAAAACCGGACATAATAGCGTGCTTTAGCGTCTTCCATGGAGCGGCCTCCTCATTTGGGCTGGGGTTCCTCCGGCCCCGCGTCGGAGCCGGCGGTGGGCTGGGATTCCTTCGGCTCCGCGTTGGGACCGAATCGCGAACGAACGAACCAAAGGATGGTATGCAGCGCGAAGAATCCCAGGACGCTCGCCAGCAACAGATTCATGAACACGGCCGAATAGTGCAACGCCGGGTAATGCACGGCGTCGTGGGAATCCGCGTGCGGATCGTACTTCACGAAACTTGCATTCGCTCCGTCGTGGCACTTGCCACAGGTCTTGGTCAAATTTGCGGGCGCTACCGTCGACTTCGGATCCGAGGCCGGCAGGATGTCATGGAAGCCATGACAATCCCAGCAACGCGCGGTCTGCTCATAGCCCAGGGCGGACACCTGCGCATGGAAGGTATCGCGGTAAGTGGCCAGTTGATCTTTGTGGCAGCCTCCGCAGGTAGCGGTGGTCTTCATCTGCCACTCGACGCTTGCGACTTTCGTGATCTGATGCGCGGTATGGCAATTCGTGCATACCGGCGCGTCCTCGGAACCGGCCGCAACCAACTGGCCATGAATGCTGGAGGAAAAGTCCTTGAGTGGCCCGGCATGGCAAGTCCCGCAAGTAGCGGGGATGTTGGCGTGGTTGGTCTTGCTCTTAGCGTCTTTGCTGCTTAAGATGCCGTGCGAGCCGTGGCAACTGGCGCAACTGGCGGCTACCAGAAGACCGTCCTGGGTGAGTGCGAAGCCGTGAATCGAGTCCATGTAGAGCGAATACACCTCTTGCAACCCCACTCGCTTGGCGAGTTGGGCATTCCCGTGGCAGACGCCGCAGGTGTGCGGCAAGTTGGCCGGATAAGTACTCGACTTCGGATCCTTCGAGGAGAGAATGGAATGCGCGTCGCCGTGGCAGTTCGTACAGGTCGCGCCCCCGGACGCCGTATGGACGCTTTGACCCAACGCGGCGGCGCTGTCGGAGTGACAGGAGGCGCAATTCACCGGCGTCGGCTTATCTGGATGCGGAAAAGATTGGATGCTCGCATGGCAGCCCCTGCAGGATAGGCTGCCGTGAACGCTGCCCTTCAGGGAAGCCTTTTCGGCGTGGCACGACAGGCAGTCGGTTCCAGCGGCCCGCAGTCCGGCGTTCACGATGAACATCAGCAAAGCTACGGTGCATGATTTCATTGCACTCCCCCAGGGGCGGCGTCGGCGGGATAACCCAAGCCGGAAAGAATCTTGGGGTCCTTCTCGTCCACCGCAAGCAGATCATGACAGGTTGCGCAATCGTTCGGAATCATGCGGCCATCGGCGGTTTGGTGGTCTCCATCGTGGCAGCGGAAGCACCCTGGAAAATCCATGTGTCCCAGATTGTTGGGGTAGGTACCCCAATTGATCTTCATGTCCGGAAAAATGTTTCTCAAATAAATGGCCTGAACCGCGGCGATGGCGTTCTTGATGTCAATGGCGCTGCTGGTGGCGACCGACGGGTAATTGGTGCGGTAAAACTGATCGAGCGATGCCGCGATTTGGCGCGCGGCGGTATCGCGGTCCGCATAGTTTTGGCGCAATACGGCTACGGCCTCTTTCTTTATGAAAGGCAACTTGGGACTGATCTGGCCCTGCGCCATCGCCACGTCCACGGCCCGCTCGGGTAACTGAAAGGCATGCGTCGGACGGTTGTGACAGTCCACGCAATCCATCGTGCGCGTCTCGCCGTGGGCCAGGTCTGCCGCGGTGGCCTTCGCACTCGCCGAGTTGTAAACTGTCACTTTTCCGTCCGGTGCCGTGTAGGTCACTTGGGGAATCATCTGCCGCTGCCGATCGGTGGAAGTGTAAACCATCCGGGAATTTGGGGCCACATGTACGCCATGAATTCCCACGCTCCCTCTCCATGTGCGCCCGCCCACTTTAATAAGCATCACCGTGGAAGTGGCTTGGTTTTCCTGGTCTGCGCCGTAGGAGGTGCGAACAGTGAAGATGTCTCCGGAAAAGCGCGCCGGCCAATGGCACTGTTCGCAGGTCTCGCGAGCTGGGCGCAGGTTTTCGACCGGTGACGGAATGGGCTGCTCGTAGGTGTTGAATGCCACCGCGAACACTTGCCGCACTCCGGAAAGCTTCGACCTTACGAACCAGGAAGCGCCCGGGCCAATATGGCATTGGGCGCAGCCTACGTCGGCATGGGGCGAGTTCACGAATGCCGTATACTCCGGCTGCATCACCTTGTGACACGTCAGTCCGCAAAATTGAGCACTGTCCATGTAATTCACCGCACTGTAGCCCCACTGGGCGGCGATGACCACATTCACAAAACTGGCGACAGCGACAAAGGAGATCAGCCGCCGCAACTCAGGGCTGTCCAAACGTAGCTGAGGAATATTTGTTACCGGGAGACCCTGGCGCTGCCGGCTCCTTCGCCGCAGTACGATGCCAACGGGAATCAGGATCAGCCCAATGACAAACAACGCGGGCAGAAGCAAAAAGATTGGAATTCCGAGGTACGGGTTATTTGTTCCGTGTCCGAACAGAGTCGGAAGCAGAAAAACCCACAACACGGTCGCGGTTGTGACCACAACCACGCCAGTGAGGCTGATCGGGTTGCTGGACAGAACGACTATAGGGGAGAGCCACTCGTAGAGGCGGGTTAGCAGCGGCTTAGTGGTTGGCATGCGCGGTCATTCGGCTTGGACTTGTTTCCCATTCAGAAAATCCGTGTTCCGCGGCTCTTCATCGCGTAAGGCCACAGTCGCTGCCGCTCGTGCATTTTCCGTGCCAGCCCAGGGGCTCGGGCGCCCTTCCAGCGTGGGTCACATTAGGGCGTAGCCACGGGCGCGCCGGTTACCTAGCCGGCTAGGCCCTGGGAGCTATTATCGGCGCCGAATCCACGGCTTCGGGCCGGTTCCGAGACTGGCAAGCGGGCTACGCGTGGACGAGCCATTTTACCCACAAGTGGGTGTAATAGCTCAGTCCACGATCTTCCAAACCAGACTCATGAGCGCAATAGCCCTTGACCTACCCGCAGGTTTTTGATTTACTATTTATAGACGCCAACGACCGTTTCTTGAGTATGCGAGAGGTCCAGTTAGGGAGCCTCCCTGCTGTCAGGCTGGTGGTTCGGGGGCGTCCCGCGCCGGAGACGTGTACCTCTTGCACGGGTAACCGCCGTTATGCAAGTGCGACACGCCGAACGGAATACCTAGCCCGCCCAAGTCACACAGCCAGGAACAATTTCCGTATCTGTCTCTCGGTGGACCGGTTTCACCCGCACCGTGTAGCCGTGGCGGCCGCTCTCGGCGCAAGGCCCGAAGGAGGCCTCGAACACATGCAGGTCTCCCTCCCTGGCTACCGCCTGCATCAGTTTGAGGATGCCGCCGGTGATGTTCTCTTCGGTGTCGAGCTTGCCGGCATAGAGTTCCACGGCTACCTCGTCGGGAGAGAGAGGACCAAGCCGGACTTTCGCGCGTGACTTTATTTCGCACCCTACAGTGAGCTCACTCCCGCTTTGTGTCTCCACGGACTCGATGCGGACCTGCGGCCAGCAGGCACGGACTTTTTCCTTCCAAGCCGCCAGTTCCCTAGCGTTCGCAGCCCCTTCAGCCGCAAGAGCGCCATGGCGCTTGTGAGCAACCAGGTAGAAGTTTTCCACGTACTCTCGCACCATCCGGTGGGTGTTGTATACCGGACTCAGACTGGCGATGGCTGCCTTCATTCGAGCGAGCCAGCGCCGGGGAATGCCGTCCGACCGGCGGTCATAGAAGGTAGGAGCGAGATCGGCCTCCAGCAAATCGTAGAAGGTCTCGGCCTCCACCTGGTCCTGGGTTTCACGATCCGCGTAACTTTCCGCGCGCCCGATCGCCCAGCCGGGAGACAATCGGACGCCGTGGATATCCGGCACCCAAGCCTCGGCCCACCAACCGTCCAGAGTACTCATGTTCAGGACGCCGTTGGCGGCCGCTTTCATCCCGCTGGTGCCGCAAGCCTCGAGCGGGCGCAAAGGAGTGTTGAGCCAAATGTCGACGCCCTGGACCAAGTAGCGCGCCACGGTCATGTCGTAGTCTTCGAGAAACACCAGACGAGATCTCAAGTCTTGCTGGCGGATCAGTGTGACGATCTTTTGGATCAATTCCTTTCCGGCATCATCGCTCGGATGGGCCTTGCCTGCCAGAATAATCTGTACGGGACGATTTGCATCCTTGAGAATTCGCGCCAAGCGCTCGGGATTTCGGAGGAATAGATTGGCGCGTTTGTAGGTTGCAAATCGCCGGGCGAAGCCAATGGTAAGAATGCGGGAATCGAGCACATCCTCAGAGGCCATGATTTCCCCGACCGGGGCTCCGCGGCGCGTCAATTCGTCGGTCAGACGCTGTCTCGAGAAAGCCACCAGACGCTCTCGCCGGCGCTCGTGGCAGCGCCAAAGTTCTTCGGAGGGAATATTCTCCACGTGCCGCCAGACCTCCCGGTCGGCCGGTTCCTCTCTCCAGCGCGGACCCAGGTACCGATCATAGAGCTGGTGCAAGTCCCCGGAGACCCAGGACTGGAAGTGGATTCCATTCGTCACGTGGCCGATCGGGACCTCCTCGGTGGGGAGACCCGGCCAGAGGCCCGCCCACATTTCGCGGCTCACCTCTCCATGCAGTTTGCTGACGCCATTGCTGAAGGATGCCAAGCGCAGTGCGAGGGCCGTCATGCAGAAGTCCTCATGATCGTCCGAGGGATTCCGGCGTCCCAGACCCAAGAACTCCGCCCAGGAGATTCCGAACGATTGGGCGTAATCGCCCATGTAGCGCGCCATCAGGTCGGGTGAGAAGTAATCATGGCCCGCCTCCACGGGCGTGTGAGTGGTGAAAATCAGACTGGCGGAGGCCTGTTCGGCGGCCTCGCGGAAGGACAAGCCATCTTCGTTCATCAGTTTCCTGACCCGCTCCAGACTCAAGAAGGCGGAGTGCCCCTCGTTCATGTGAAACACGGTCGGCCGAATTCCCAGCGCCTCGAGGGCGCGGTAACCGCCCAAGCCGAGAACCAACTCCTGCTTGATGCGGGTTTCACGATCTCCTCCATACAGCTGATCCGTGATGGCGCGATCTTCGCCAGCCTGATTGATAGCCAGGTTCGTATCCAGCAGGAACAGGGGTATCCGCCCCACCTGCACTCGCCAAATCTGCGCGTAAACGTCGCGTCCGGCCAAAGGAACAGTGACCTTAACAGAGCTGCCATCGGTGTTCTTCTGCAGCACAAGAGGCAGATTGGCGAAGTCATTGTCGACGAACAGTTCCTGCTGCCAGCCGGCGTTGTTGAGCCTCTGCTTGAACGAGGCCAGCTGATACAAAAGTCCCACTCCGACTAAAGGCACACCCAAATCGCTTGCCGACTTCAGATGGTCTCCGGCCAGAATACCGAGGCCACCTGCGAAGATCGAAAGCGACTCGGTAATCCCGAATTCCGCGGAGAAATATGCCACCAGGGGCACGTTTTCTTTACCATGTTGGCGAGTAAACCAGGCCGTCGCAGCGCTGGACATGTAGGTATCGAGCGATGTCGCCACCTGGTCCAACTGGGCTAAGAAAGCTTCGTCCGACGCTGCCTCGCGAAGGCACGCCTGGTCGATTTTCCCTAGCATCGAAACGGGGTTATGGCCGCTCTTCTCCCACAGGTCGCTATCCAAACGCCGAAACAGGTCGACGGTCTGATGATTCCATGCCCAGCGCAAGTTATAGGCCAGGGTGCGAAGACGCTCCAGCGCCGGCGGCAGATTCGGGATGATCGCGAACGTACGGATTGGTTTCATGTCTCCACCAGTGTCCTTATCGGCCCATTGCCAAGAAAGTACACGGTTTTTCTGAGACAATGCGAGAGATGTCGCGGATGGGCTTGATAAGAACAATGCCTCAGCGAATCGGCATCATCGTGTTGTCTTGCGCCGGCTCCCCTTCGACGCCGGCGCGGACCGCCTGGAAGCCGTTAGAGTTCCTGGTCGGCACTTGGGAAGCAAGAACCCAGGGTGGCTCCGCCGGGGCTGCGAGTTTTGGGCCATCTTCTCGCGCGGCATTCCGGCAACTCACGATGTCAAGGCCCGGCGGACTTCAATTGCGAGCATGGAGATCTTCTATACTTCTATAAAGAAATAGCGCCTGACCCCGGCTGGTTCTTCAACCGGCCTCTCCGCCGCGCGTGTCAAATTCGCAACTCGTACGACAATACAACTAATCGTGAAATCCATAGGTACGGATCTGCCATTAGCTTCTGTGACGCTACTCGGCTTGCTCGCGGCCGCTAGTGCCAACGCCCAAGATCCCTTCGAGACTCACGTTTACGAATACGAAACTTTGAAGCCCGGGCAATTCACCTTGGAGCAGCATTTGAATTACTGGGCCATCGGTTCCAAGCAGTTCGATGGCAGGCTTGCGCCGACTAACGATCAGCTTCATATGACCTATGAGCTGACGGGCGCCATCACCGATCAAGTTTCGTTGGGTTTCATGCAGCTCAACGCCGTGCTGCCCGGTAGCGGGTTTGAGTACGCAGGCTGGCGGGTGCTGCCGCACTTTTATGCGCCACCTTCCTGGGGATTGCCGGTCGATCTCGGTCTGGTGGTGGAGTTTTCCTTTGCACGGCCGCAATTCATCGCCGATACAGCTCACGTCGAACTGCGGCCCATCTTGCAACGTAAGGTTCGAGATTTCGAACTCGTCCTCAATCCGGTATTCGCCCGAGGTTTGAGAGGGGCCGGCGTCGGCGAAGGTTGGACCTTTGAGCCGGCCGCTCGGGCCGCCTACGGAGACTCAGATACAAAGAGACTCGTGCCTTACCTGGAATGGTACAGCGAGATGGGGCCCGTGCCGGATCTGCAGTCAGCCTCGCGCCAGGTTCATCAGATCTTTCCCGGAGTCGACTTTAAGCTCGCCCGTCACTTGGTCTGGAGCGTCGCGCCGGGAGTGGGACTGACCCCCACGGGGCCTCGCCTGGTTCTCAAATCGCATCTCGAATTCGAATTTGGCCGCCAGGACCGGTGAAGCGAGCGCGTGGCGCAACGTACTCCTACGTGCCGTGTCGAGACTCGCCTCGACACAAAATCGGACAAGCCGCATGGGCGTTCACAACGCGCGAGCGTGGCGCGTAAAGGGCGTGCGCCAGGAACTGTGGCGGGTGGCGTCTAGCGCGTGCGCGTGGCCGAATCCCGATTGAGCGCGTGTTCAAACTTCGCACTAACGGCCGGAGTTCTGACATCGCCCGTCAGGATTTCACGATTCGATATGTCGTGGCCGTAGAGTTCCCGGTTCGTTTCCTCATCCGGACGAAGCGTAGCGCCTTCCAGCGAGATGCCTGCGAACAGTCCGCGTGAACGGGAGTACGACAGCATCTCGGCGTGCATCATCGCGTCCGTCTGAGCGCTCGCGTCGCGGCCAACGGGCCCCGCCGCCGCTGTGGCGTCTCCGCCGATGATGAACTTATCCGATAACACGTGCTGCATTCCTCGATCGTTATTCACCAGCAACACGACATCGGTTTCCGAAGCTCCAATCTGGAACCCGACGCTGCCGCCTTCCACGCGCATCGCCGCCGGTGCGCTCCAGCCCACGCCACCGTGCTTCCGGCAAACCGCAAATCCGCGGCCATACTTCCCGCCGAAGATAAATCCGGCCTTTTTCATGCCGGGCACGACAACGACGCAACGCGCCTTATCGATCAAATCTTGGGGAATACCGCGATCGGAAGCTTTCATCATGTCGGTGAGCGCGTCGGCCGAGGCGTCCAGCCGGTCTTCCACCTTGATTTCTCGGTCCGCCGCGAACGCGCCAGTGCTCATGGCGCCGGCAATTGCCAGTACCCAGAGTGCTTGTTTGGCCTTGGTATTCATAGAACTAATCCCTTCCTCTCTTAGACTCCAATCCTTGGTTCACTGTTACATGGCAACTACCGGCTGCCGACACTCCCAGATGTGACCCAAAGGTGACAGTCTTATCTCAAAGGAACAGCCTTAAACATGAGAACGCGGGAGACCGGTGCTGCTCGGAAGGAAGGGCTATCGATGACCACCGCCGCGGGAGCCGCCTCCGCCGTGAAAACCGCCTCCGCCCCCGGCCCCGCCATGGAAACCGCCTCCGCCAGAAGAGCTGTGAAAGCTGCCGCCACTGCTGCGCCCAACTCCAACGGAAGGAGCGGCGTGGGGGCCACCACCGAAGGACTGACTCGGCCGATACGCTGGCATGCTGCGGAAGTTGGCGCCACCGAAGGACGGACTCGGGCGATACGCGTTGCTTCCCCCGTACCCTGGGCTACTCCGGTAGTTCGGCTGCGCCCCAGGACTTCCGACGCGGCTGCCGCCAAATTCACCACTTCCTCGTGCGGCCCCAGCGGCGCCGAAATTCCCGCGATTCGGAAAGGCTGGCCGCTTACCACCGGATCGCTGAATCACAGCCAACAACCTCACCCGGGCGGACTGGCGGGATCTTCGCGCGTCGGCCTTCGCGGGCATCGGCGAACGATACAATCGAAGCCTGGAGGGAGGACTGGGCCATGCAGCCTGTTCAAACCGGAATCGATCAGCTCAAACAAAGAATGCGCATCGCCTGGACGGCCGGAGATTTCGGACAGATCGCGCGATATACCGCCAAGTGCGCCGAGGAATTCGTAGACCGGTTGCAGATTCAACACGGAGCGCGGGTGCTGGATGTAGCTTGCGGAACAGGCAACCTTGCGATACCGGCCGCGCGGAAGGGCGCGCACGTGTGGGGCGTCGACATCGCTCCGAACTCGTTGGAGCAGGCGCGCCAGAGAGCTGCCGCCGAAGGTCTGCAGGCCACCTTTGAAGAAGGCGACGCGGAGCAGTTACACTATCCCGATGCGCACTTCGACGTCGTGATGAGTATGTTCGGAGCCATGTTCGGTCCGCGCCCGGAATTGGTCGCCGCCGAGTTGGCCCGCGTATGCCGGCCGGAAGGCATCATCGCAATGGCCAACTGGACGCCGGACGGATTCGTGGGCCAGCAGTTTGCTTTGGGGAACCGTTACGTTCCGCCGCCGGAGGGAGTCCCAGAGCCGGTCCTTTGGGGCAACGAGCAGGTGGTTCGGAAAAGGCTGGGCGCCTATGCTTCCGAGATTCGAACCACCCGGCAAACGGTAGCCTTTGATTATCCCTTCCCGCCGCGCGAAGTGGTCCAGTTTTTCCGCCAGTATTTCGGACCCACGCAAGTCACACTCTCAAGGCTACCCGCCGATGCGCAGGAGGTCTACCTCGCCGATCTGGAAAGCCACTGGCGCGAACACAACGAGGCTAGCCATGGGCGGACCGTGGTGCGCGCCGAATATCTGGAAGTGATCGCCACACGAGCTTGAGACGGGCCTATGCTAAAGTCTCAGTTAATGCGAATACTTCTCTTGATGTTGGCTGCCGCCTTCGCGGCCTGCGCGCAAAAGGTCACGATCGAGTTCGATCAATCCGTCGATTTCCACCGGTTCAAGACCTTCGCCATCCGTGCCGCTGATTTGAACAGTGCGAACCCGGTATTGAATAGCGAACTAGTCCGGAAGCAGATCAATCTTGATATCGAACGTGGACTCTCGGCGAGAGGCTTGGTATTTGTGGCCGCGGGACCGTCTGATCTCAACGTGCGGTACGTATTGGGCGCGGCCCGCAGGGTTGAGACCGAGGCTTATCCCGCTGGCTGGCGCGGGTTCGGCACCGAGATTGTGAGGGTGCCGTATACGGAGGGCACGCTAGTCATCGACCTGCGCGATCCCACCACACGGTCCCTCGTCTGGCGCGGCATCGCCAGGGAGGAAAAAAGCGATGCCCTCAAGATCGAAGGCAAGCTGGACGACATGGTCAAGAAGACGCTGGAGAAATATCCGCCCAAACCGAAATAGGTAGCGCGGTCCTCGCGCAACTTGCCTATGATTTCCTGAAGGTCCTGGTGGCCCGGTCGAGTTCGTCGTTTTGGGCGCCTGTCAAGGGATTTTGTTCGTGTCGAGACTCGACATCGCAGGATTTCGCCATTCACGTAGGCACGCCGAAACGAGGAAGTACCCACCGCATAAGCACGACATATCCTGCAACGAGCAAAAGAAGTTCTAACCAGTTCCCCATACCGCTCCCCGGCCGTTCATGCCCTTAGTGGCCACGTCGATGATCTTGATCTCATCTTCGCATGGATCCTAACAGACCGCCGGGCCTTCCATGGCAAAACGTTCGCGATGGCAGCCTCCGCGAGCCTCCTGGATTCCGCTCTCCGCGGTCCGTTGATCCGCGCCCGCGGCTTCGATGGAGCTGTTGTTTTCGAGCGCTATACGCACCGCGTCTTGAGCGAAAGTGGATCTTGTCGCCAGACAGGCAGCGCACAAAACAGGACGAGAATGACGAAGATCGCTGCGCCACCCTGTGCGATCTCACCCACTTTGGGCTGCATGGCGCGGTGCCCTTTCTGGTGCGGAGCCGCCAAATACGTGAAATCTGGCGCAACGGGTCGCATCTTGTTGTCGGTTCTGCTTGCGAGGATGCAATCGCTCCATCGGGGTGACGGGCGTCACCTTTGGAACGACACCTGCATCTGGGGAAACAGAAGGGCAGAAACGACTATGGAAGTAACCGCGGAGTTCCTAGGCGGTGTGAAATTCGGAGTTCAGGCCCGGGGGCATCGAGTGATTTGCGATCAGCCCGCCGACAATGGCGGGTCCGATGCAGGCATGACGCCGCCGGAATTCCTGCTGGCGTCTCTCGCCGCCTGCGCGGCCTATTATGCAGCTCAATACTTGAAGGTTCGCCAGTTGCCTTCAGAAGACCTGAGGGTGCGAGTCAGTGCCGAGAAGGCGCAACAGCCTGCCCGCCTGGCTTCGTTCCGTATCGAAGTGACGGCGCCCGGCCTCGATGAACGCCATCAAGAGGGAATCCTCCGGGCCGCGAAGGCCTGTCTGATTCACAACACATTGCTAGGCCAGCCGGCCATCGAGATCGCTGTCAACTCCACGGCGCTGGCCCGCGTCTAACAGTTGGCGTCCCGTCAGCGTTTCTGAGCCGCGCGCCAGCAGCGCACCCGGAGACGACCGGGAGGCCAGCAGCACATTCGAAGACGACAGGAGGTCGTGCACCCTGGGAACATCCGGTCGA